>Ga0207421_10005180_pt1 | contig 14740 bp, 14 predicted proteins | sample SodLakKL_010_SED_4_FD_187542 | JGI IMG/M metagenome (GOLD analysis project Ga0207421, IMG submission 187542) | Alkaline sediment microbial communities from Lake Tanatar, Kulunda Steppe, Russia - 8KL_010_SED (SPAdes) (version 2) | ecosystem: Environmental > Aquatic > Non-marine Saline and...
CACGAGAATGACATCGGCCGTTTCCGCGGCGACATCGGTGCCGGAACCGACGGCGATGCCGAGGTCGGCGGCGGCCAGTGCCGGCGCGTCGTTGACACCATCCCCCGTCATGGCGACGTGGCGATTCTCATTTTGCAAACGGCGAACGAACTCTTGTTTTTCTTCCGGTAAAACTTCGGACTCGTATCCGTCGAGATCGAGCTTCTCGGCGACCACTTTCGCGACCCGTTCGTGATCGCCGGTGAGCATCCGGACCTCGATTCCCCGTTTTTGGAGTTTCTCCACGGCCGCTTTCGCATTTTTTCGGATTGTGTCACCCAATGAGACGATGCCTACGGGCCGGTCGTTTTTCAACACATAGACGTGGGTGGCGGTCGCATCGAGGTTCTCTTCTTCCAAGGAGAATCCGAGTTTTTGGAACCGGGCGGGAGAGACGACGGCGATATCGTCATCTTCGACCGTCGCTTTGACCCCGACACCCTTCTCGGCCGCGAAACCTTCCGCTTGCGGAATTTTCCCGCCCGAACGTTCGGCATATTCGACAATGCCCTGGGCGATGGGATGTTCGGAATGTCTTTCGACGGCGGCCGCGAGCCGGATGACATCGTCCTTCCCGACATCGGCCAGTGTCTTCACGGATTGCACGGTGAACACCCCTTCGGTGAGGGTGCCGGTCTTGTCGAAGTAGACGAGGTCGACCTTGCGTGCCTGTTCGAAAGCGGTGCGGTTCCGGATGATGAGTCCGCGCTGCGCTGAAAGGGTCGTCGAGTTGGCGACGACGAGAGGTGTGGCCAGACCCAACGCGTGCGGACAGGCAATCACGAGGACCGTCGCCATCCTGGCGATGGCGAACGTGGGATCATCCTGAATGTGGAGCCAGACGGACAGGGTCAAAATACCTGCACCGAGGGCGCCGAATGTCAGGATGCGCGCCGCCCTGTCGGCGAGGTTCTGGGTTCTCGATTTGGATGCCCGGGCTTCTTTCACCAGGGTGATGACCTTGTGCAGATAGGCCTCCTCACCGGTGTTTTCGACCCTGATACGGAGGGAACCCTCTTTGTTCACCGAGCCGCCTACCGCTTGGTCGGCTTTCTTTTTTCGCACCGGCACGCTTTCCCCCGTCAACATCGACTCGTCGACATGGCTTTCGCCCTCGATCACTATCCCGTCGGCGGCGATACGTTCGCCGGGTCGGACCAGGATGACATCGTCCAACTCGAGGGCGGCGATGGGAACTTCCTCGAAGGTTTCATCGCGGATGCGCCTCGCGGAGGAAGGCATGAGTTTCGCCAGTTCGTCGAGCGCGCCGGAGGCGCGTTGGATGGAGCGCATTTCGATGTGATGGCCGATGAGCATGATGACAACGAGCGTCGCGAGCTCCCAGAAGAAGTCGTCGCCCTCGAGACCGAGGAGGGTCGCCGTGCTATAGAAGAAGGCGACACTGATGGCCATGGCGACAAGCGTCATCATGCCGGGGTTCTTGTCGGCGATCTCATCCTTGAACCCTTTCAGGAAAGGCCAGCCGCCATAGAGATAAACGAAGGCCGCCAGGGCGAAGAGAACAATCTCACGTCCCGGGAAATCGAGCTCGAAATTGAACCAGTCCTGAATCATCGGCGAAAGGGCGAGAATGGGTACGGTGGCGACAAGAGACGCATAGAAGCGAATCAAGAAGTCGGTATGGCCGTGATGGTCATGCCCGTTTCCGTGGTCGTGATCGTCGTGGTCGCTGCCATTCCCGTGGTCATGGCCATGATGTTCGTGGTGGGCATTTTTGTGGTTGGGGTCGTGATCATGGTCTTTGTGGTTGTTTTCTTGGTATTGACGTTTTCTTGTTCGGGGTTCTTTTTCCATACCGTCAACTCCCGGAATCATTCGTTTTCGATGGGGACAATCGTGAGGAGCGAGACTTCATAACCCAAATCTTCGATCGCTTCGATGTAGGTTTCGGCATCAGCCTTCTCGCCCGTGAACGTCACTGTGCCGAAATGGCGCACGGGATCGACATGTACACGCTCAGCGCCGTGTTTCTCGAGTACGCGTTCGATGCGGTTGACACAGACCATGCATCGGAAACCGTCAATCCGCATCCGTGTAATCCATTGTAACATGGCAAAAGTCCCCTTTCATTCCAGATACTCAATGGCAGACATCGTTCCTTGTCTTGTCTTCTTCATGGTGATGATGGCGATGATGGCGCTCGTGATACGGGTGTTCTTCCTCGGACGTCTCTTCGTTGTCGTGAGCCACGACAAGCCGGGCCGCACCGAGAGAAGCGGCCAAGAGACTCCCCACGATGAAGAACGCAAAAACCGCTTTGGTCATCTTGCGCATCCGGGACACCTCCTTTCAGGGGATATTCCGAATATAAGAAAAAAGTGTGAACAGAATATGAACAGGAAAGTTGAGTGTCCGAGTCCCGGGCGGAAGAAGCGGATGGTATCCTGAATAGGAGGTGGTACGATGAACGTTCTGGTCTTGGAAGACGAGAAGAAGATCAATGAGATGCTCACACTCTATGTGACGCAGGAAGGTCACGAGGTGTATGCCGCGTTTGAAGCCACGGAAGCGCTCCGGATTTTTCGTGAACACCCGATCGACCTCATCGTTACCGATCTGATGTTGCCGAAGATGCAAGGAGAGGTGTTCGTTGAAGAAATCCGGCATACGAGTGATGTCTACATCATCGTGTTGACAGCGAAGACGACGCTTGAAAGCAAACTCGAACTGCTCGGGAAAGGGGCGGACGATTATCTGTACAAACCTTTTTCCATAGACGAACTGCTGCTCAAACTGAAAAACATCGAATCTCGCATCAAAGCCGAACATGTGCTTGCGCTAAAGGCCCCGCCGGGAAGACTCACCATCAAGGAAAAGACGAACAGGGTGCTACTCGATGGCGAACGCGTCTCGCTCAATAACACCGAATACCGCATTCTCCGCCACATGGCCCGCCATGCGGAGCAAATTCTCTCACGGAACCAGATCATCGAAGCATGTCTACGGGATAGCGAAGCCTTCGACCGCATCATCGACGTGTATGTCAAGAATCTGCGCAAAAAAATCGGCCCGGACCTCATCGAGACCGTCTACGGCGCGGGCTATCGCCTCAGAGGTGAGAAACATGGATAAGCTGTCGCACTATTTTCGTACACATTTTTCCAAGGCTTTCAAGGTGGCCTTCACCGTCGTTTTCATTCTCGTGAACGTCACGGTAGTCCTCGTGAACACCATCCACATCCGCAACCAGATGCGCATGCAGAACGATTCACTCGTCGAGATGGTCGAGCATTTGAGCACCGTAGAGGACGAAGAGACGGTGATCACCTATCTGACCCATTATGGACACACGCACCGGGTATTTCTCCGCTATGCGACCATAGACGGACAATACTCGTATGAAACCGCGGTAGCACCGGAAGACTACGAAATGTATACCGTCATGGTGGGAGGAGAAGAAGTCGCAGAGCTTTCCGTGGACAACGCCCAATCCGACATCCTGATGGCGAACGCCACCTATCTCACCACTCTGAACGTGGTGCTTGTCGCGATCTATGCCGGAGGGATGCTCTATTTCCACAGAAGGAACAAGCGATTGAACGCGGTCGTCTTGGAGGACCTTTCCGCCGTGCAGCGCCGGATTGAAGGAAGACATTCGGCCCACGCTTTCCGCATCGAGGATTTCCAAGCGATCGATAACGCCCTCGAAGAGGCGTTCGAGCGTCTGCAAAAGCTACAAGAATCCCACCGTCGCCACATCCGCACCCTCGCACACGACATCCGCACCCCCCTCACCATTCTCAAAGGGACCCTGGAAGGAATCCGGGAGGGTCGTTTGCAGGACCAGGACGAGGCTTTCGATTCGGCGGCGGAAGGGGCCGTCCGCATCGATGGCCTCATCGAGCGCATCATGCACACCGACGAAAGACAATCGCCGGGGAACGCCTCGCTCTCACGAATCATTCTGGAGCGTCTGCAGGCACACCGTGCGCTTTTTGAGAGGAAAGGCCTCTCGCTCCGGCACGACATCGCCGAAGGTGTCACCCTCGGAGTTTCCGGCGAAGAGGCCAAACGCCTTATCGAGCATCTGCTTTTGAACGCCTACAACCATACCCCCGAAGGCGGTCTTGTGAAAGTCGTCCTCACGAGAGATCCCACCATCCTGACCGTTACCGATGATGGAGAGGGCATGGACGAGAAGACCCGACGCACCCTCTTCGATGGGGACCGGCCCCAACGCGGCATCGGTATGTTGATTGTCAAGGATATCGTGGACCGGACGGACGGCGAGATCGAGATTGAAAGCCGGGTCAATGAAGGGACCGAAATCCGCATCCGTCTCGGTTCATAATTCGTTCACAGTTTTTGCCTATCCTGTGGACGGAGGTGGAAACATGAACGTATTGAAAACCACACTGGCGGCTTTGAGAATCTTCCTTCTCATCGCCGGCGCTGTCACGCTCGGATTCTTTATCTACAGCGGCTTCTCCCCGGGGACGTTTTATGGCATGATGCACGGCGCATGGTTCCCGTTGCACGCTTTCGGCATGGTGGTATTCTGGGGACTTGTCCTCACGGTGGTCGTCACCATTTTCAAGACATCGTATGAGAAGACCCCTGAAGACACCACGGAAGTGGCGGAGCGTCGCTACGCCCGGGGCGAGATCGACAAGGAGACATATCTCGAGATCAAACGCACACTGGATGAGAGACGGTGAAATGGAGCACAATTTTCGGCTTGATGGCGGTTTTTGGTGTCACGATCGTCGCCATCCTTTTCGCCGCATTTGACCGGTCGACGGAAGATGTGCTTGCAAAACACGGCCTTGACGGCATGGAGATATCCGAGATGGTCGAACACCTCGAAGCGACCACGCTCGATTCCGAAGAGCTCGTGGCCGCGGTTGACGGAGAGAAACTGTATCTCGTCACGGAAAAAGAGACTATCAAACTCCCAATTGAGAACGACATGTTCTATCTTTCTTTCGCTCCCTACCGCATTGCTACCCATCCTTGCGCAACACACAATCTCACCACATGCCAAGGTGAATTGACTAACGAACCCTTCGAGGTGCTTGTGGAGAGCGAGGGCGAAATCCTGTTCGAGGGGACGGTGACCACCCGGGACAACGGCTTCAAGGGCATCTGGCTCGATCGCGACAGGGAAGCCACGATCCACGTCTCCCAAGGCGAATACGAGGCGAGTGCGACCATCACCACATATGCCGACTCCCCGACTTGCCTAACGACGCTCCGTCTGGAGTGAACGTCCACAATCGCAAGAATGCAAAAAAAAAGAGACCGTGCCCTTCTTTGGCGGCACGGAGAGTCAGAGGCGTTTGAGCCCCTTTTCAAGCGCCTTTTTGCATGCGGGACGAGCAAAAAATCCCGCTTTTTGTCTCATCATGTTCGAAGCATTTTTCAAAGAGAGAGACAGAGACCGAAAACCCCCCGGAACAGCTGGGGAAAAATTTGAAATTTATCCGCTCCACGTATTGATTTTCACGCAAATCAGCGTATAATGAAAATGTAGAAAGCGTTTACAAAATGACGGTAAAATCGAGGGTTCCAACGATGAAAACGAAGGACTCCAGGACCGTTTCCGTTCATCAAAAAACCGCGTCAGACGGCCTTGTTGCCGTGTTGAGCGTCTTTTATCCACCGTAAAAAAAGGGATGGATTCCATCATGAATTTGTCCTTTTTATTGTGTCCGAAAGTTCTTCGAGAGGATGGTTAGCGTGCATACAGTAGTGATTGGTGTCATCGGCGCCGACGTGCATGCCGTCGGCAACAAAATCATCGAGCATGTGCTCAAAAAACGTGGCTTCAACGTCGTCAACATCGGTGTGTTGAGTTCGCAGGAGGATTTCATCAACGCCGCGATCGAGACCGACGCGAAAGCCATCCTCGTCAGCTCACTCTACGGACACGGAGAGATGGACTGCAAGTATATGAAAGAGAATTGTGAAGAGGCCGGACTCGGCCATGTGAAACTCTATGTCGGCGGCAACATCGTCGTCGGCAAACAGGATTTCAAGGAGGTAGAGGCTCGCTTCAAGAAGATGGGTTTCGACAGGGTGTATCCGCCCGGAGCGGACATCGAGGAAGCCGTCGAACAACTCAAGGAGGACCTCGGTAGCCCATGAGTGTCCACCTGCTTGTCGATTTCGGTTCCACCTACACCAAACTCGTGGCCGTCGACCTCGAAAAGGAGGAAATCGTCGGAACCTCACGCTCGATGACGACCGTCAAGACGGATGTGCTCGAGGGTTTCGATCTGGCTTTGGAAAAACTCGATAAAGCCCACCCCGATATGGCGGAGATTACCGCCATCTCCGCTTGTTCGAGTGCTGCCGGAGGTCTCAAGATGGCTGCCATCGGTCTTGTCGAGGAACTCACCGCCGAGGCCGCGAAACGGGCCTGCCTCGGAGCGGGAGCGCTTGTGAACCACGTGTATTCGCATCATCTTGCCAAAAAGGAGATCAAAGAGCTCCAGCAGGCGAATATCGACATCATCCTCTTGGCCGGTGGCACGAACGGCGGGAACAAGGAATGCATCATCCACAATGCCAAGAAACTCGCCGAGGCAAAACTCGATGTCCCCATCATCGTCGCCGGCAACAAGGACGCCGAGGACGAGATTGACGAAATCCTCTCCGCTTCCGACACGGAATACTATATCGTCGACAACGTGATGCCGAAACTGCGACAATTGAATGTGGAGTCGGCCAAAGAGGTCATCCGCAAGATCTTCATCACGAAGATTATCGAAGGCAAGGGCATCAAGAAGGCGGAAGAGAAGACCGGTGAGATCATCATGCCCACACCGGAGGCGGTGTTGCAGGCCGCCGAGCTCCTTGCCAAAGGTCATGAGGACGAGGAAGGACTCGGCGAACTCATGGTGATCGACATCGGCGGCGCCACGACCGACGTCCATACCATCGGGCGGGGGCTTCCCAAACGCACCGAGGTCATCCTGAAGGGTCTGCAGGAACCTTTCGCCAAACGCACGGTCGAAGGGGATCTCGGTGTCCGTCACAGCGCCAACGCCCTCCTTTCCATCGTCAGTCCCTTCGGTTTCCGCAAGTATTATCGGGAACCCGATACGATTGATGAAGACGATCTGGACGACGATTTCTTCGAAAGCGGCGTCAAGAAGCGTCAGGAACAAATCGACTACCTTCCCGACAGTGACGAGGAGAGAGCCTTCGACCGGGCGCTCGCGAGAATCTGCACCGATTATTCCATGAGCCGGCACGTCGGCTCCGTCGAAGTCGTCCACACCCCCTTGGGCAACATGTACTACCAGACCGGCAAGGACCTCACGGGCATGAAGTATGTCATCGGAACGGGCGGTGTCCTCATCTTCAACGAGGACCCGAAAGCCATCCTCCGGGAGGTCCAGCACAAAAGTGACAAGAAGCTCGAACTCCGTCCCACGGACTCGGAGCCCTTGATTGACGAGAAATACATCATGTCCGCCATGGGACTCTTGGGGCAGAAACATCCGAAACTCGCCTTGAGACTCTTGAAACGCCATTTGAAATAGACTGGACCGGGGAGATAGATATGGTCAAGAACAAGAAGGTTTCCCGCGAGGAATTCGAACGCATACGCCGTGACGTCCGCGAGCAATGGCCGACGGGACTCTCCGAGGATTTGGAGTTTGAACGCTCAATCGAGCGTTTGCAATCCATCCCGAGGGAGAAGGATTTTTCAAAGAAGCTCCGCGTCGCGAAAGCGGAAGGCCTCACCCTCACGCAACCCAGGGCCGGGGTCGCACTCGTGGACGAGCACATCGAACTCTTGAACTTCCTCGCCAAGGAGGGCGAGGCGGACCTTTTGCCCACGACGATCGACTCCTACACCCGCCAGAACCGTCACAGCAGCGCCGAAGATGCCATAAGACAATCCGAGAAGCAGAAGCGCTCGCTCTTGAACGGTTTTCCCGCCGTGAACCACGGCGTTGAGGCTTGCAAGCGCGTGCAGGACGAAGTGCCCGTTCCCGTGCAGGCTCGTCACGGCACCCCCGACGCGCGACTCCTATCCGAGATCATCCATGCGGCCGGCTGGACCTCGAACGAAGGCGGCGGCGTCTCTTACAACATCCCCTACGCCAAGAACATCAGCCTCGAGGACAGCATCCGCTATTGGCAATATGTGGACCGTCTTGTGGGCATCTATGCCGAAAACGGCATCGAGATCAACCGCGAGCCCTTCGGCCCCTTGACGGGAACACTCGTTCCGCCTTCCATCACCCACACCGTGGCCATCATCGAGGCCATCCTCGCCGCCGAGCAGGGAGTCAAAAACATCACAGTGGGCTATGGACAATGCGGTAATGTCGTGCAAGACGTGGCGGCGCTCCGGACCCTTGATTCCCTCACGAACTACTATCTCAAGCTCTTCGGCTATGAGGACGTCTTCGTGACGACGGTCTTCCATCAATGGATGGGCGGTTTCCCCGCCGACGAAGCGAAAGCGATGGGCATCATCTCTTTGGCTTCGGCGGTCGCGGCCTTGGGAGGCGCGACGAAGATGATCACGAAAAGCCCGCATGAGTCACAGGGTATTCCCACGAAGGAAGCGAACGCGGAAGGCTTGCGCGCCTCCAAGATCGTCACCCGCCTCTTGAAAGAACAGACCTTCCCCAAAGCGAAGACGCTCGAGACCGAAGAAGAACTCATCAAGAAGGAGGTCCATTCTCTCCTCTATGCGACCTTGAACATCGGCAAGGGGGATTTCGCCGAAGGCGCGGTGCGTGCCTTCGAGGCCGGAATTCTCGATGTCCCCTTCGCCCCGAGCGAGATGAACCGGGGTTTGGTCCTTCCCGCCCGGGACGACCTTGGCAACATCCGTATCCACGAATTCGGTCAGCTCCCCTTCGGCGACGACATCAAGACCTATCACCGCCAATGCCTCGAGCGGAGAGCGAAGAAGGAGAAGCGTGAAGTCTCCTTCCAGATGACCATCGACGACATCTATGCCGTCAGCAGGGGCAGACTCGTCGGCGGTGAAGAATTGCCGAAAGGATTCGATACCCCATGAAGATTGTTGATGTGATCACCGCCCCGGGGTTCACCGGCTTCTATTTCGATGACCAGGCCGCAATCAAGGCCGGGGCCGAACAAGACCATTTCACCTATGAAGGGGAGGCCGTGACTCCCCATTTCAAGGCCATCCGCCAAGCGGGTGAGGCGCTCTCGATCATGCTCGTGCTCGAAAACGGCATGACCGCTTACGGAGACGCCTGCGCCGTGCAGTATTCCGGTGCCGCGGGCCGCGACAGGCTTTTTGACGCTCTGGACCAGGAGGCCTATTTCCACGAACACTTGAAAGAACGATTCATAGGCCTCGATGTGGACCATTTCCGCCAGAACGCGGAACACTTCGACCGTCTCCTCATCGAGGGGGAACGTATCCACACCGCCCTCCGCTACGGCATAACCCAGGCGCTGCTTGAAGCCACCGCCAAGGCCAAAGGCCTCACCATGTGCGAGATCGTCCGCAAAGAATACCGGATTGAAGACGACGAATACCGCTTGATCCCCATCTTCGCCCAAAGCGGGGACGACCGCTACACGAACGTCGACAAGATGATCATCAAGGAGGTCGAGGTGCTTCCGCACGCCCTCATCAACAGCGTCCGGCACAAACTCGGCCAAAAGGGCGAACTCCTGAAAGAATACGTCCGCTGGCTCCGCAACCGCATACTGCAGAAACGTCTGCGTGAAGATTACCACCCGATTCTCCATCTCGACGTCTATGGCACGATCGGCATGATTTTCGACGAGGACATCGAGGCGAGCTATAGGTACTTGAAGGCGCTTTCCGACACGGCAGAGCCCTTCAGCCTCCGCATCGAAGGCCCCATCGACAAGGGGAACCGCGAAGATACGATGCTCGCTTTGAAAGCCTTGAAAGAACGCATCGACGCCGATGACGACTGCCATGTCGAGATTGTCGCCGATGAATGGTGCAACACCTTGGAGGATGTCAGATATTTCGCCGACAACGACGCCGCCCACATGGTGCAGGTGAAAACACCCGACCTCGGCGGCGTGAACAACTCCATCGAGGCCCTGCGCTATTGTCTGAAAAAGGGTGTGGGCGCCTACAGCGGCGGCTCCTGCAACGAGACGAACATCAGCGCCGAGGTGACGACCTCGATCGCCATGGCGACCAACGCCAAACAATGTCTCGCCAAACCGGGCATGGGCTCCGATGAGGGCATCATGATCGTGAAGAACCATATGCAGAGGACGCTCGCCCTGATCGAAAACCGAAGGAAGAAGGGCGGATCATGAAAAAAGAGATCATCACCGGCAGTCTGGAATCGAGTGATTGTCTCATCAGGGTATCTCCCGCGGAAAAATTGGAGATCGAACTCGAGACCGTCGTCCGCGAGGGGTTTTACGAGCACATCAAAAACCTCCTCGAAGAGACCGCGAAAGCCGAAGGAGCAAAGCGAGTCCGTATCACATGCAAGGACCAGGGGGCTTTGGACTACACCATCAAGGCCCGTTTGCAAGTGGCGTTGAGAAAATTCAAGGAGGAAGGCCATGGCTAGGAGCTATCTCTTCATCCCGGGCAATGTGCCCAGGATGCTCACGAACGCCGACGTGTTCGAGGCGGATGCGCTCATCATCGATTGGGAGGATGCGATCCATGCGAACGAGAAGGACGAGGCCCGCGAATTGACAATCGCCTATCTCGAAAGCCACCGTCCCGAGAACACTCGCGTCTATGTGCGCATAAACAGCGATGAAGAACTCATCGCGAAGGACAGCGAAGCCTTGAAGGGGAAAGACGTCGACGGTATCGTCCTTCCCAAGGCTTCGCGCGCCACGCTTTCCCTTTATGAGAAACTCTTTTCCGACAAAGAGCCCTTTCCGGTGATCGCTCTCGTGGAAACCCCCGCCGCTTTCTTCGAACTCGGGGAAATCGCCGCCCATGAACGGGTCCACGCCCTCTTTCTCGGCGGCGAGGATTTCCGCACCGCCATCGGGGCGGAAAGGACCGAAAACGCCGAAGAGCTCCTCTTCGCGAGGAACATGGTCGTCCTCGCCGCGAAAGCGAACGATATCACGGCCATCGACACCCCGTTCACGAGCCTGAAAGAAGCAGGGCTCGAAGAAGACTGCCGAAGAGGGAAGGCCCTCGGTTTCGACGCCAAGAGCGCGATCCATCCCGACCAGATTGCTTCGATCAACCGGATTTTCTCTCCTGCCAAGAAGGAGATCCGCGAAGCCAAACGAATCCTCAAACGCCATGAGGAGGAAGGCAGCATGCGCTTCAGCCTTGATGGGAAGATGGTCGACAGACCCATCATCGAACGGGCGAAAAGACTTCTCGAGAAGGCGCGTCTTTACGGCATGACGGATTCGGAGGACGACCGATGAGAGAGACTTCGCTTGCCACCCTTCTTGACAAACTCCCCTTGCAAGACGGCCTCACGGTCTCTTTCCACCATCATCTCCGTGACGGCGATGCCGTCATGAACATGGTGTTGGAAGCCCTCAAGGAAAGAGGCCTCAAAGACATCCATCTTAGCGCCTCGGCCCTCTTTCCCGTCCACACCGCGGCGGCGGAAGCGATCAGGGAAGGAAGGATCAAGGATGTCACCACGAACTATATGAACGGTCCCGCGGCGTCCTTGGTATCCAAGGGGTATCTCGCGGGCGGGATTGTCATGCAGACACACGGCGGCCGGGCGCGAAGCCTCATCAACAAAGAAAGGCCCGTCGACATCGCCTTTCTCGCCGCGAGCGCCATCGATCGCGACGGGAACGCCACGGGAAGCTTCGGCAAGAACCCCTTCGGCAGCATGGGCTATGCCGTGGAGGACGCGAAACATGCGGCCGTGACCGTCATCGTGACCGACACCGTGCTTGATAAGACCTTGTCCGAACCGGAGATTTCGGCCCAGGATATCGACCATCATCTCGTCGTCGCTGCCATCGGGGATGCGAAAGGCATCATGAGCGGGACACTGGAAGTGACGAAGGATCCCGTGGGCAAACGGATCGCCCGCGATGCCGTCCGGCTCCTCGACGCCCTCGGCGTCTTCCAAGACGGCGTTTCCTTCCAAAGCGGCGCCGGCGGGGTGAGTCTCGCCATCACCGAAGGGTTCAACCGCATACTCGAAGAACGGAAACTCACCGCCTCCTTCTTTTCGGGCGGCATCACCCGTTATCACGTCGAAGCCTTGGAGAAGGGGCTCGTCGAAAGACTCTACGATGTGCAGTGTTTCGACGATGCGGCGGTAGAAAGTCTCGCGAAGAATGAGCGCCACATCGCCATCAGCGCGAGCCGCTATGCGAATCCAGAGAACACCGGACGCATCATCAAAGACCTCGATGTCGTCATCCTCGGGGCAAGCCAGATCGATCGCGACTTCAACGTGAACGTGACGACCGACTCTTATGGAAAAATCATCGGCGGCAGCGGTGGCCACGCCGACACCGCCGAAGACGCGAAACTCTCCGTCATCGTGGGTCCACTCTTCAGGGGGCGCACCCCGCTCATCGCCGACAGGGTGCGCACGATCACCACGCCGGGAAGAGATGTGGACTGCCTCGTGACGGAAAGAGGCATCGCCATCCATCCTTCTCGCAAAGACCTCATGGAGATTCTTTGCGAGAAAGGGTTTCCTTTTTATTCCATCGAAGAGTTGCAGGAAATCTCCCACCGTTTCACGGGACGTCCCGTGGAAGCGGAAAGAAAAGAAAGAATCGGCTATGTGGAAAGCCGGCACAAAGAAGAACTCGACAGCCTCCACAAGATCAAGGAGGAATGAAGATGGACATCCGGGATGTCATCCTCGAGGAAGAACGCGCCGAGATGGCGCGCTTCCTCAAAAAGTTCCATATCGTTTTCGAAGAAGACATCGACAAGACCCTCGCCCTCTATGAAGAAGACCGCCTCGTCGCCACGGCTTCCGCGGCGAAAAACATCGTGAAATGTGTCGCCGTGGACCCCGAGTTCCGGAGCCAAAACCACCTTTCCACCTTGATGAGCGCTTTGATCAAGCGCTTGAACGAGGAAGGGAAACACCATATCTATGTCTATGCCTGGCCCGAACACGACGAGGTCTTTCAAAACCTCGGCTTCAAGCCCATCGTGCAGACGATGAACATCTCCTTCCTCGAACAAGGCGGCGACATCCAAAGGACGCTCACCGCCCTCAAAAAGGAGTATGATCTCGACAACCGCCCCAAAGGCGCCGTTGTCGTGAACGCGAACCCGCTCACGAAAGGACATCTGCATCTTGTCCGGAAGGCGAAGGAAAACCACGACACCCTCCTTGTTTTCGTTGTGAGCGAGGACCGCTCGTTCTTCCCCTTCGCCGACCGTTTCGCCATCGTCCAAGAGGCGCTCGCCGCCGACAGGGATGTCGTCGTCCTCCCGACGAAGGACTATCTCGTCAGTTTCGCGACCTTCCCCAAGTACTTCCAAAAACGCGAGGAGAAAATCCGCGAAGAGCACGCGTTGATCGATGTGTTCACCTTCAAGCAGCACTACATGAAGATCTTCAACATCGTCGCGCGCTATGTGGGTGATGAGCCCTACAGCCCCATGACCGACACCTACAACAAGACCATGCGGCACTATCTCGGAAACGATCTGCGAGTCATCGAGCGAAAGACCGTCGACGAGAAACCGATCAGCGCCTCCACCGTGCGCACCCTTTTGGAAAAAAGGGATGTTTCCGCCGTGAAGCCCTATGTCCCCGAGGCGACACTCCGCTATCTCGAGAGCGAGAAGGGCCGAAAAATCCTGAAGACCATCAAAGGCCATGACCAAAGACATTGACCGTATCCTCGCCGCCCGGACGCAGCGGGCGGAATCCCTCGCGCGTCTGGCAAAGACGGAAGGCGTCGTTTGCGCATTGAAGGCGAATGTACCCGGCCCGATGAAAAACATGGAGGCCGGAGGACTCATACTCAGGCTGTTTGACGGAATCCTCAGCCGGCTTTTCCCAAAGAAAGGCAAGTTCGTGGCCTCGGCCGATGGCGACCACTACATCTATGTGTCCGAAACGGACGCCGTCCACGTGAAAAGGACAGCTGTCTTTCTCGAGGAAGAACACCCCTTGGGCCCTTTTGTGGACATCGATGTCCACACAAAAGAAGGGGCCCTTTCCCGTGTGGACCTCGGATTTCCGCCAAGGCCGTGCTGGCTTTGCGGGGATGAGGCCAAGACGTGTGCGCGGGCGGAGAGACACGGCCGAGAGGAGCTCCTTTCGCGGATGGAAGCGGCCCTCCAAGAAAAGATCCCCGCGCTTTTGGCCGCAGCGGCCATTGATGCATTGCGGAAGGAGGTCTTCACCTACCCTTCCTTCGGCTTGGTCTCGGCACGCGATTCCGGGTGTCACACCGACATGAACATCTCCCATTTTTTGGCCTCTTTGCGCGCGCTCGAGTCCCCCTTCCGTGTCTATGCGCGCCTCGGCGCGCAAAGGGGGAGTATCCGAGAGCTCAGGGAAGAAGGCCGCGCGGCCGAAAAACGGATGTTTGCGCAAACGGGCGGGGTGAACACCCACAAGGGGGCGAACTACATATTCGGCCTCGTCCTCTATCATCAGACCGATGCGCTCTTGCGGGGGAAGAGTTTCGCGGCTTTCCTCGAAGACCTGAAAAAGACCGCCCAAAACATGTGGGACGAGGATTTCCAAGACCTCTCCAAAAGAACGCCGCGAACACGGGGGGAGAGAGTCTATCTTTCCACGGGCTTCGG
>Ga0207421_10005181_pt1 | contig 14738 bp, 17 predicted proteins | sample SodLakKL_010_SED_4_FD_187542 | JGI IMG/M metagenome (GOLD analysis project Ga0207421, IMG submission 187542) | Alkaline sediment microbial communities from Lake Tanatar, Kulunda Steppe, Russia - 8KL_010_SED (SPAdes) (version 2) | ecosystem: Environmental > Aquatic > Non-marine Saline and...
ATACACATTCGATGTTTTTGCTAGAATTATCAAAAATTGTTTTCAGCATCATCCCTTTCCTAGATGGAATAGGAATCCCGAAAAAATAAACAAGTCTCGTTTTTGAGTCGATTAACAGTATATCAAGATCAACGAGGGCAGTTGTTATAAGACGGTCTAATAGGGGAGAGTTCTTTCCTTGATATGCCCCATGAACTCTTGAATATTTTTCTTGTGTTCTTGAACGTCTGATAGTTTTTCGCCTAAATTTAGCTTGTGAAAATATCTATTCCACTCTTCCTTAAAATCACGTTCTATACTGTTGATCACTCTGTTGGCTATCTCCCATTTCACAGAGTTCGAATGCCACTGGTCCATCATCTCCTTTATATCTATATCTGTTAGGTCGCGTTTAACAGCTTCTAAGTACATGTCAACGATTCTATCATCTAGGTCGGAACCCCCCATAAGTCCTTTCAATGGCGTTTTCACCTCGACAAGACCTAACAGGTATGACATCTTATCAACGGTACATAGCATAATTCTTTTTATAAATAGTTTCCCCTAATTAACCATACTAACGTGAGGACTCATCCGTTTTTTTACAGATGCGTTCTATCTTAGCCAGGATATCCTCCCAATGCGTTCCTTTCCAGTAGATCTGTCCACATCCGGTACAACGCCAGAAATCCTCTTGTATGGAATACACCCGGTCCGGGACTGCGTCTTTCACGCTTTCTTTGCTCACGGACCTGACCAGGGAGTTGCATTTTGAGCATCTGGTCAGGGGCTTTATCTCTATGTCGAACTCCGAGATGATCTTTCCAAGCACTTCTTCTGTCGATACTGGAGGGACCAGAAAACCGTTCTCAGTTTTAGAGAGTTCCTTGTCTCTGGTAACGAGTATCCTGTCCTCTCTTTCCGCTTTTTTCCTCAAACTATCGTCGTCCGATCCGTCTGACGCATATTCCGCATCTATGCCCATCAATCTAAGCCATTTTGCAGTCTGCCCCAGCATACGATCTAGAAGGAACTTGGTCACTTTTTCACCCTGTATTTGAGAAGTACACCATCATCCATGAGCGTGTGTGACACGAGTTTTAGATGCTTGATATCGTCCTTGGTGAGAGCACCTTTTCCGTCCACCGGAGTTGGTGCTTTCGCACCTCCGATTATCAGGCTTCCTACGTAAACGTTGTATTCATCCACCAGATCCTCCTCGAAGAAAGAATGGATCACTTCACCTCCTCCTTCCACCATAACCTTCTTTATCCCGCGCCGCTGTAGTTCGTTCATCAATTCATGCAGGTCCACCCGCTCCCCATCCCCGCACTTCACCCAGTGTGGATCGTCCGATTCAACGGTCGTTGCTATGAGGTAATTATCGTCGTCGAACAGCCGGGCATCTTTTGGGATATCGCCTTTGGAATCCAACACCACTCTGAGAGGGTGTTCAGGCTTTTTTATGAACCTCTCTTTAACCGTCAGCTTCGGGTCGTCCGCCCTGACCGTTCCAGAGCCTACCAATATGGCGTCGGCTTCGTGTCTTAGACAGTGAACTCTTGCGAAATCTTCCTCTCCAGATATCTTGACCTCGGTCCGATCGGGAAGAGCGATCTTACCGTCGGCGGACATTGCCAAGTTGACGATCACTTTTGGTCTCACGACATATCCAACGGATAAGAGAGATATTAAGATTTTTGATTTATACGCTTCCAAATCGACATACCTTTATAGATATGGCCGCTGGTCTTATCGGATCGAATCGTCACTATGGAATGTGATGCATGTATGATCAAGGAACGGTGTACCCTATCCCTGTAGATGTCCTGGTTCTCGTACCAACATTTCTCCATTGTTCGTATCCTTTCTAATTACGATTGGTGATCACTGAAACCTTAGCTTCCTAGCAATTTCTCATAATTTATCCATGCGGGCTTTTTCTTGAATCCCATCTTCTGGTTGATGTGAAGCATAGCTTCGTTACCGGTCTCGTTATCCGTTCTTATCTTTGGGATCCCTTTATCTGATGCTATCTCGATGGCTTTCACTTTCATCGCAGTAGCGAGACCTTTACCTCTGTATTTCTCTCTGACGCCGGTGAGTTGAGTGTACAAGACATCCTGTTCCTCTTTCTTCCAGTGACTGCTCAGACCGATGAATTCATCATCTTTTACCGCTATTATATACGCCTCGAGGAAGAAATCAGGATGTTCAAAGAACTCGATAAAACGATCATGATCTGTTCCTGTATATTCATCGCTCATGGGAACCTCGTGCATCGTTTCCTCATAAACTTCGTGTAATTTTCTACTTGTATCTTCATCTATACCGATCTCTGCTAATGTTGTAAGTTCTATACCTTCCCCTCTAATTTTTTTCTCAACTCATAGTACTCTTCAGGATCAAAATCATCTACATCCAACTCAAGAGTCCACATCCTGATACTTTCCTCAAAACCCCTATCCTCTATGAATCTGGTAGCTCTTTCTTTATCTTCCCTAGTATGACATACGAGTTTTTTAGGTTCGTGTTTTTCCAACTCCTTCAACAGATACCGGTAAAACTTCTTCCCGTGACCTTCACCTTGATAGTTGGGATGAACCTCGATATGGATGGAGAACTTTCCAGGCTGGTAGCTACCCTCCCATTGTGAATAGAAGCCGTGGCCGATGATCTCATCGTCTAATTCCGCAACGAATCTCTGGTGTTTGCATTTCTTAGGTCTGGTTTCATCCTGGAATCTAAGCGATTCTACACTCGTTTCTACTTCTAGAAAGACTTTGTTTTCCAATCTCACTATATCCGGGTAGTCGGATCCTTTGAATTTCCTGATCTTCAGTTCTTGAGAGGGCATGTCACCACTTGGAACGAGTAGTATGTCACATGATTTCAAATTTTCCCGACAGATCAACGAACTGTTGTCAGTATGGATTGTACATTCATGTACAACACAAGCGGACCTATCCTTACCTATAATATACCGTATTCAAACCGACCTTTCTATCCACATCACTCAAAAACCTCGTAGTATCTGCTCTTCAGAAGGGAGGACGAATACGATCATGATATCTTTCCCTACTCTCCCTCAGTAGATAAGATACGGTCCATCCTCTTTTTCCTCAAGCTTTAATCGGCCTGGGTCGAACATGTCCATTACCCAAACGTTGGTCTCTAAATGGCCGGTGACCTTTTCGACCTTGAGTTCTCCGTGTCTTTTGGACATGGCCAGGTAGGGAACGAGCTGGTCCGCGCTCCACCGGTCCAGATGAAATCCGGATTCCATGGTACTGCGTATGTAGTCCGCGGCTTCCTTGCCTACGCTCTCTGCGGGTACACCTTTCTCTCCCAGTACACCTATCCCAACCGATCTATCTCCCTCAGTCCACAGGGTGATCCCGGTTCCGGGGCTGGGAGATTCGTAGGATCTCAGCTTTACGTCCACCGGCATATCCACGAACTCCTTCAGCACCTGTTTCCTCATTCGCCGCATGATGTGTTCCGGTAGAGAGCTTACGAACGCCCTTCCCTTGACCTTACTGATATCTTCACCGCTAGGTAATAAATCCGGTGAACCCGGCTCCACTGTGAGGACCACCTCTCCGCCTCCCTTTGGATAGTGACCTCTTTTCAACAACTTCGAACTCACGTTCAAACCCATGCGTCTAAGATGTTCCAGGAACACGTTTTCGAAGAAATCGTAGGGCGGCGACCATTTCACGTCCGTCCCGCCCTTTACTTTTACCTCCACCACTCCGTCGGCCTGTAACGCCGGAGGTATAATACACTGCAGTAAAAGGGCTATGCTGCCGGCGGTACCTATATCGAATTCGTAGTATCCCCCCCTCGGTTCACCCGGGATGAATTCGACCTCTGGTGATCCCTTCTCGCCTCCTTCCAACTCACCACCGCATATATCCGCCGCCACGCTGAGAGCCGTCAGGTGCTGGTATGACAACCCCGGGTTCGGACGGTTCGCGCGGATGTTTGTGATCTTCACTGGAGTTCCTTTGACTATGGACATGGCCACGGCGGTCCTGAGTATCTGTCCGCCGCCCTCGCCGTATGATCCATCTATCTCGATCATCATCCATGTCTATGTGTATGGTATGTATAATCCTTTTGACCACGACAACACATTTATATATATTGAACAAGGATGATGAATAGAGGTCATATGCATGGTGAGAAAAGCCGCAGTCGCTGGACAATTTTATCCGGGAAGAGAAGGTGAGCTTAAAAGGAATATCGAATCCTGTTTCAAGCACGGATTGGGTCCGGGAGATGTGCCCGAGAACATGGGAGATAAGAGGGAATTGAAAGGTCTCGTCGTACCTCATGCAGGTTATGTTTACTCCGGTCCTGTAGCGGCCCATTCTTACTCAGCACTTTATGAAGATGGTAAACCAGAGGTCGCCGTGCTCGTTGGTCCCGCCCACAGAGGGTATGCAGCCAGTCCCGCATCGGTAGGCGATGAAGACTTCGAAACTCCACTGGGCCTGTGCAAAATAGATACAGACCTGGCCCATGAGATCGCCGAAGGCCCTTTACAGATAGACAATCAAACCCACGCTGGAGAGCACTCTTTAGAGGTGCAAGTACCCTTTTTACAATACCTCTTCGAGGACCTGAAGATAGTTCCCATACTTATAAATAAACAGGACTACGAAACTTCCCAGGAGGTCGGTAGGATGTTAAGGGACATCCTGTCTGAAAGAGATGCGGTGGTGATCGCATCAACGGACTTCTCCCACTACGTAACCGCCGAAGTGGCTAAGGAGAAGGATGAAAAAGCTATCAGACCCATATTGAACAACGATCCTAAAGGTCTGTATGACGCCGTCAGGAAAAACAACATCAGCATGTGTGGTTATGGGCCTGTAATCACCATGATGGTTTCCACGATGTACGATAAAGGAGAGCTCCTCAAGTACGGTACCAGTGGTGATATTTCACGTATGCGAGACGTGGTCGGATACGCTGCCATCGCATGCAAATAGTGCGGATTCGTAAAATATAAATATCTTGATTGTATATGTATGCATATCACGATAATCACCCTCCCTCCCCTTTTTGTTTTTTTTTGATATTACTTAGGCGGTTCCATGGAGATATCAGCAGAGGATCCAGGATATATGGGAAAAGATATCCACAGTACTACATCGCAGTGTAGTTAAAGGTGTGGCTGCTCTGTTGAACTGCATATTCAAGGAGCTAAAAGAAGAACTCTACCATTGATGGTGAAAACACTGTCCGAGATCTCCATCATACATAATTTTTGTAAGTTCGCATAGCTTCTATAGTAATACGGGTTCCGTGTAGCTCATCACCACGGCCCCTGGGTTGGGAACGGAGTACTCCGTATGCGATCTACGTTAGGATACTGTAGATCACCCAAGGATCTCTTTCACGTGTAGTTCGAATATGAGGGTTTTACCGGCCAATGGGTGGTCTCCGCTCTTTCCGTAAGCTTCTTCCGGAGGGATCTCGACTTCCTTCTTATCACCTACGTTCATACCTTTTACCCCTTCCTCGAAGCCTTTTATCAGCCTTCCCTGACCGACTACGAACGTCAGGGGCTCGTAGTCCCTGCCCGGGCTGTACACGTCGTGTTTCTTTGCCACCTTCTCGATGGATGAATCGAACACCGTTCCATCCTTCAGTCTGCCGGTGTAATCCACTGCAATCTTGTTTCCTTCTTTTACTGCCATGTTATCCCCCTTACATGATAGGTGTAGGTTTTAAAACAATCGGACGAAGGTTTAAAATCGTACGTTGCTATACTTCTTAACAGATATCATGATACGATTAGAGCTCAATGGATGGGAGGCCCACATAGGTTTTTCAGCCTCCCATATACTGCCGGAGCACGATAAGTGTGGTCGGCTACACGGGCACAACTACGCCGTCCATGCAAGGATAGAGGGTGAGGAAACAGAAGAGGGCTTCGTACTGGATTTTCTCCCTCTGAAGAAGGGTTTGAGGAAGATCGCCGATGAACTGGACCACAGGATGCTTCTGGCAAAGGAGTTGGGTTCATGGGAGGATGACAGCGAGGAGGTGGAGATCGAGTTGAACGGAAAACGGTATGTGTTTCCTAGAGAGGACGTAAAGTTCATCGACGCCGAACACACGACCACCGAGCAGCTGTCCCGGTACGTTATGGAGCGTGTGCAGGAAGTGATCGATCTGCCGGATAACATACATGCCCTGGAGATAGGTGTAGATGAGTCTCACGGGCAGGGAGCATGGGTCCGGAGGGAACTGTAGATGGGTATAGGAGTAGTACTGCTGTCTGGTGGTCTGGATTCTGCAACGGTGTTGGGTATAGCTGACTCGGAGATGGATGAACTGGGGGTACTGACTTTCATCTACGGTCAGAAAGCCGATAGAGAGGTTAACTGTGCTAGGGATCTAGTTGGTCATTATGGAGCTGCGGAGCATAAGATAGTTAACGTACCTCTGGAAGATATCGCGAACTCTTCTCTTCTCAAGGGAGGTCACGAGATCTCCGATTATGGTCAGGATGGAATACCGGACACATACGTTCCCGCCAGGAACATAATCATGCTGAGTCTCGCACTATCTTATGCCGAGAGCATCCAGGCAGATGCCGTATACATCGGAGCCAACGCGGTCGATTTCAGCGGATATCCTGATTGTCGGCCGGAGTTTTACAAAGCCTTTAGAAGGATGGCTAAGGAGGGCACACGACGAGGGGTCGAAGGAAACCCGATAGACATACGTGTCCCCCTGCAGAACATGTCCAAGGCCGAGATCATACAACGTGCTGAAGGATTAGGTGTTCCCTTAGAACTGACCTGGAGCTGCTACAGAGATGGAGATATAGCCTGTGGTACGTGTGACTCCTGCCGGCTTCGGTTGAAGGGCTTCGAAGAAGCCGGGTTAGATGATCCCATCGACTATGAATAGTGAGTATGCGTTCAGAGCCCCCCTTTTATTTACCCTCCTCGCTATAGTCAGATAGTAAAAATGCTGCAGGAAATAGAGTTTCCTCCTCTACTTTATTTTCATTCGCTCCGCTACAGAAAATTAAAGTATGCACCGGACTGATATCACTCTTTCATTTCATTGTGAATAAAAAGATGCGGGGGAAGGGATTTGAACCCTCGGACCCCTATGGGAATAGATCTTGAGTCTATCGCCGTTGGCCATGCTTGGCTACCCCCGCAGGTTGATGCGAGTTTGCTGATGAAACGTGTGGATAGGTAAAAATTCCTTTTCCACGATTACCCGCAAGAGTAATACCCAAATATACTTTACGTTTTCTTTCAGAAATTATTTATGTGTTCGAGAATCTATGAGTGCACATGGACTCGAAAGAGAAGGATTTTTTGAGGAACGCCCTCCGGAGTCAGCGCCGTAAGGAGCGGTTCAACAAGGCCTTAGCTAGAGAAGTTAGCAAGAGGATGAACGGTAAATCGGGTTATAAAAAGTACATAGATCTGATGAACAAAGTTAGGGAGACCGCTGATGAAAAAGATATCAGCGAGGAGAAGGCGGTCAAGCTGCTATTGAAAAATTAGTAACCATCGTTCATAAATCTTCTTTTCAGATACACAGCGACCAGGGCTACGCCTGAGAGGAATATAACCACCGTGAGCCACGGGAACTGATCCTCTGTTTCTATGCTGGCGAAGTCCACAGTCAGATCACCCTCATAGGGGACATCACGCTGGAACGTCTCTTCATATTTTCCGTGAACGTAGGTTATCTCAAGCATGTCTCCGGGTTCACAAAAGGAAGGCCATAAAAGGGAGATGCTGTAATTACCATGTTTCAGGGTCCTGTTCATCCAGATGTCCCTGGCCGTGTTCAGTATATGCACTTTTACCTCATCGGGCTCCACCGTACCGACCATGGTTATCTCTTCTTCGTAGAGTACTTCTTCATGGGTGTGATGATGAAGTCCTTCATGATCTCTCAGGTATGCATCTACATGATAAAGACCGGGTGTTAGCTCGGTGGTGAATTCATGGGAACTTTCGTAGAAGGTTTCTCTGTAAATATAACCATCTTTACCCCAGATATCCAACTCGACCGAACCACCGGTCAGGTTATGTTGGAACGAAAATGATAGATCTTTTCCGTCCAGCTCAACATCGAAGTATGGTGGATCCGATATATCGGGTCGTGGGCCGCTGAACTTTGCCAGCCAAGACGACCATCCTATCTCGACGAAGCTCAATGTATCGTAATGAAAGGGTGATGCCCTAGGAAAATAGACGGACATAGCGAGTCTCTCCCTTTGCGTAGTGTTCTGGAAAAGGATCGAGCCATCGATGGCCTCCCGCAGTTCGATACCTTTGTTCTTGAACCGTCCACAGTCAACAAAAGAATCTACGTTTATCGAGAATTCGTATATGTCCCGCTCTTCATTGCACCCGGGCTCGGTTTCGTTCCATGCATCCCATATCCTTCCGTGATAGTACGGTAGAGAGAAAGACAGATGCTCAGTATAATCTACGAATTCGTCCACTGGAAGTCGATCCGTGTCAACAGCCATCAGCCCGGTGTCGATACCTGTGTTTTCAAAGGACCAGACCACGAACTCCTCGACGATCATCTCAGCCACTTCTTCCGTACCCATATCTGGCTTCTCCCCTATCCGATCCAGAATTATATCGTAGGGTAATCCCTGCATGGGTATATCCAGCGGTGAAGCCAAGATGATATCGGCCTTTTTCCTGAGTTGGTAGTACAGTTCGAAGGTGCCCATGGAACAGGAATCGAATCCCAGCACATCGACCTTTATTCCGTTCAAAGCCTCTTCCATCTCAGTCAGAAAAAGATCTCCACCGTCCTCTACCGGCATCCCTCTCCATCCGTCTCCATGTCCCCATAGATAAAGCATATAACGCTCCGCGGGATGATTTCCTTTCGACCACATCACAAAGTCCCGGAGACTCTGTGGATCTGACATGTCCACTTCGTCGTCCCAAGTCTGATTTACGCTTGAGAGCGGTATCTCTACGAGCCCTTCCGATGTATGGTACAGCAGCCTCGAATCACCATCTTCGAACTGGTCGGCCAGTACGATCACTTCAACCTGATCACCAGGGACACCTTTTTCTATCTCTGCAAGATCGTTTTCCACCTGCTCGCTGATACCCACATCCACACCACCTCCCATGTATATCATTATAGTCCATCGATTTTGAGTTTCCTCACCGACGGTGAGCGGATAGAGGGGAACGAGTAGTAACAAAGCTATGGAAACGACTAGCAGTTTTCGCATACTCTGCAAATACGGTTGAAAATCATATTTGTAGTTTGTCCCCTTTCCTGCCTATATGCACACCTCTCGCCCTGAGCTCATTGACCACAAAATCATGGATCATCTTGTCAGCACCCAACGACTCCAGCGGTAGTATGCCTTTATCCATATCTCCGGTCAGGATCAATCTAGTCATCAAAGCCGTCGTGAATCCGGTGGTCCGTGCCATGGAACTGAATCCATCGTGTGATTCGTCGTATAGCGAGTAACCGGTCTTTGTCTTTTCACCCTTGTACTTTCCTTCAACATCCACTTCTAGGATGGATATATCCTTACCCTTGGGAACCATGTGCGGCAGTATCACATCCAGCGTTCCGGGGACCCTCTCGGGTTCGAAGAAGCCGAGTTCCTTCAATACCTTCATCTTTCTGATATGCCCCTTCCATCTAAGGGTGGTTTCCTCTATAGTTTCGATCTTCATGGTATCCAGGAGGGTCCTCAAACCGTCGCTGTAGAACTCTTCAAACTCCATCCCCCTCACTTCAACACGGCCTATATCTTCAAATGGTTCTAGGCACTCTACCTTACCATCCCTTATCACTCGAGCGGGTCTGGTGTACTCTTCGATGAGGTCCAACGGCGACCAGGTCACCGAATGGAACAGAGGTGGTTCGGGATGCTTTGGCAGACCGCCTATCCGTATCATACATCTGTCTATCTCCTCCATGAGGGTGTTCAGCCTACCGATGAACAGGTTCGGTAGTCCCGGGCCGAATCCAGCGTCCACGATAACGGATATGCCGGCACCCTCAGCCTCATCCTGCAGAACGAAGGGGTCTTCGGGCATGAAAGAGACATCCACCACGTCCGTCCCGCTTCCTATAGCCGTTTCGATCACACGGAAGCCTAGCTTTCCTGGAAGCGCACAGACCACCACATCGACCTGTTCGAAAGCCGATCCTAAAGCCTCACGATCTAAAGCGTCCAACTCCATGACGTTTCCGTACTTTTCAAATTCATTCAAAGCTTTTTCATCCACATCACCTATGGTCAGTTCGTAATCACCGGTCAGATCATAGGCTATGGCATATCCAACGTTTCCAGCACCCATCAGTAGTACTTTTTTCATCTCACACACCTTTTATCACGAATCTGCAGTGGTCTTTGCCTGTACCGCTGCATTCTCTTTCTTCTACCTCTACCTGCAGTCCCAAACGCCCTTCAATTATGCCCTCCAGCAGTCCTTCGTCAAGTGAACACAAGGTGGATCCGACGTCCGGCATATCTCCGCAGTCGAAGCAGTCGTGTACTAAGATGGTGTTCTTGTTCTTAACTTTAACCTCCCCTAATCCGTTCTCTTCCCAGAACTCACCTATCTCCTCCAGTAGTCCATCTACTTCATCGGACTGGAATCTTTCTGCCAGCATCCTACCAGCATCCCTACCGATGTCCTTTAAAGCAGGGTGCATGTCTAGACCGAGGGAGTATAGGCCGTACCTGATCAGATGGAACATGTTTTTTAGAAAAAGATAACTATCTCCGCTGGCGCTCTTCAGATTGTTCAATATCGCTCTGTACTGCTCATCAGATGGTGAGCCCGATGAGCCTACCAATCTAGATCGGAGTGAGAATATCTTCTTCCGATTATCCTCTGGATCCATACGCTCTTCCACAACCCCCAGCTTTTTCAAGTCTGATAGATGAACTGAGATGGTCGATTTTGCCTTTCCAAGTTCTTCCTGCAGCTCGGAGCTCGTTTTATCCTCTTTCGTAAGAAGCTGGATCAACTCATTCTTAGTGCGACTTTTTAGTACGACGGCACCTTTTTCAGTGGAGTATATCTTGGTTTTTTCAGCCATAGGCAGCGTTGAGATTCATAGATGTATGGGCGTATTAAAAGTTTCGCACGAATACGAATGTTCGTTAACACACGAAACATTTTTAAAGGAGCTTCGACATCCTTTTTTAACAGGTGTTAATATGGATAAAAGAAGTGCACATAGGTCTGTAGAAGAGATGTATGCAAAGGTGAAAGAGGAAGGTCTGACCAACGTTCATGACAGGTTCGATGCCATGGAAAAGATCAGATGCAATTTCTGTGCCAAGGGAGTAAGGTGTAACATATGCAGCCAGGGTCCATGCCGAATAATACCCGGCAAAGTGGACCGGGGCGTCTGTGGGATAGACGTGGACGGGATGGTGATGAGGAACCTCCTGAGGATAAATACCATGGGTACTACCGCTTACACTTATCATGCCAATACAGCTGCAAAGACATTAAAAGCCACGGCCCAGGGAAAGACGATGTTCGAGATCACAGACGAAGATAAGCTCAAAAATGTTGCCGAAAAACTTGGTTTGAACATCGATCTAGAAATAGATGAACTCGCCGAGTCACTAGCGGATTTTCTCATCGAGGAGATCAACCGTGACAGTGACGAACCTTCTAAGGTACTCATGGCATTTGCACCGGAGAGCAGGAAAGCGAAGTGGAAAGAACTGGGGATACTACCCGGCGGTCCTCTCCACGAGACCATGGACGTCAACACAAGCGTGATGACTAACGTGGACAGCGATTACGTTAGCATGGGGTTGAAAACACTGAGGATGGGTTTAGCCACTGCATACGGCTCACTTACCTTGTTAGAAGAGATACAGGATATACTCTTTGGTACTGCTGAACCACACGAGGCGGAAGTGGATATGGGCGTCATCGATCCGGAATACGTGAACATATTACCAAACGGACATGAACCCTTCATGGGGGCCGCCCTGATAATGCTGGCCAGACAAGACAAAGTACAGGAGATGGCCAGAGAAAGGGGTGCAAAAGGGATCCGTATAATCGGTTCCATCGAGACCGGACAGGAGCTGATGCAGAGGTTCAAATGCGATGATGTTTTCATAGGATTGACGGGAAATTGGTTGAACGAGGAGTATGTACTCGCCACCGGTGCAGTTGATGCCTTCGTGGCGGATATGAACTGTACCGTACCCACCGCGGGTATGTACGCTGAGAAGTACAACTCCACCATCATACCTGTAACGAAGTTGGTGAACATACCTGGTGTTGAACATGACATAAATTATGATCCAGAGAAGGTGGAGGAGCAGGCCATGCAGATCATCGAAAAGGCCCTCGATAACTTTGAGAGCAGGAAGGGGAAGCCCACGAACGTACCCGATTACAAACGTAAGATAATGACCGGGTTCTCTCCTGAGGCAGTTCTGAATGCACTAGGTGGCTCTTTAGATCCACTTTTAGATACTATCAAAGAAGGGAGCATCAAAGGCATAGTTGCATTGGTCAGCTGCACGACTTTGAAAAACGGTGCCCAGGATGAAACAACTATCAAGGTGGCCGAGGAGTTGATCAAAAGGGACATTTTAGTGCTGAGTGCCGGCTGCGGGAACGCCGCGCTCCAAGTCGGAGGACTGACCTCGTTGGAGGCCAAGGATAAGGCTGGAGATGGGTTGAGAGCCGTTTGCGGATCACTAGGCATACCGCCGGTGCTTAGCTTCGGTACCTGTACGGATACCGGGCGTTTGATCAATCTGGTTACCACCGTGGCGGATGCCCTGGGTGTAGATCCTACCGAACTACCGGTTGCAGTAACAGCACCCGAATACATGGAGCAGAAGGCTACCATCGCAGCGGTCGCGGCCGTGGCTTACGGTCTTTATACCCATGTTTCCCCTACACCGCCGGTGACGGGAAGTGAAAACGTGGTGAAACTGCTAACCCAAGATCTGGAAGGTTTGACCGGAGGCAAGATCGCAGTAGGGGATGATCCGGTTGATATCGCCGACGGTATAGAGAAACATATCAAGGGGAAGAGAAAGGAACTGGGGATCTGATCCCCTTTCATCCCTTTCCCGATGTGAAATAGCGGTACTCTATCTCATGGCGATCTTCAAAGGTGCTATATCCTCCACCATTTATAATCACTTAAAGGTGCGTAAAGTATATAAACATTCAGCCCATCTTGATATATGATGACTGAGAAGATAGGTATCCCATCGGAAGACACACGTACCACTATATTGAAGCATTTACTGAGCAAGGACTTGACTGCGGTAGAGCTGGCAAAAGAGTTAGATATAAATGAAAGTGCGGTCAGGAGGCACCTCGATATACTTGAAAATAAAGGATTGATATCACACAAATTCGAGAAAGCCTCAAGGGGACGACCTAAGAAATACTACGAGATCACGAAGGAAGGAGAATCCTTGTTCCCGAAAGAGAACGAGATGCTGCTGGAGATGGTATTGGATGCCATGGTCGATCTACACGGCGAAGATATCCTGGAAGATCTCAGAGAAAAGCTGGTTCAACGTTTGACAGCACAGATCATGCATGCCGATGCCAAGGAAAATATCGAAGATAAGGTGGGTGCAGTGGCTAGGGCGTTCGATGAGATGGGTTTCTTTACTTCATATGGATCAAGGGCTGGAGGTTACTACATCAGGTACGATAACTGCGCATTCTCCGGTTTACCATCACGTTATGCTTCCTGGCTCTGTTCCATACATCGAGAAGCGGTTTCGAAAGTTCTTGGTGGAGTGGAGCTCAAGCAGGAAAAATCAGCGTCCCTGGGAGACAGATACTGTGTCCAGGAAATAAAGGTGATCAAATGAAGCGAGAGATAATCAAGATCGATCATGAGATATGCAACGGATGTGGAGAATGCGTAAAGGGCTGTCCTGAAGGCGCACTTCAGGTGATCGATGGCAAAGCAAGGCTGGTTAACGAAGCTTTCTGCGACGGTCTAGGTGCTTGTATCGGGGACTGCCCTCTGGACGCCATAACCATCGAGGAGCGGGAGGCTGAGCCTTACGACGAAAAAGCGGTAGTTGAGCGGATGATCAAGCAGGGAGAAAACGTCCTCAAAGCACACCTGGAGCATCTCAAGGAGCACGGTCAGAACCAGTTGTTGAAGGAGGCACTCCAACATCTGGAGGAGCTCGGAGTGGAATCACCACTCTTATCTGATGAACCCACCACCGCATGCGGTTGTCCGTCCTCGGAACCATCCCAGTGGGAGATGAAGTCCCAGGAGGGAGAGATCGGTAGGGTCCCTTCTCAGCTTAGGCAGTGGCCGGTACAACTGCATCTTGTCCCCATCGAAGCTCCTTACTTCAAGGACGCCGAGCTGGTCATCGCAGCGGACTGCGTCCCCTTCGCATATCCGAACTTCCACACCGACTTTTTGAAAGGAAGAGGATTGATCATAGGTTGTCCGAAGCTGGACGATGCACAGAAGTACGTGGAGAAGCTCACCGAGATATTCAAACGTAATGACATAAAAAACATCACCATCGCCCACATGGAGGTACCTTGCTGTTTCGGTCTAGTTCAGATCGTCAAACGTGCGCTGGATGCTTCCGGTAAGGATATCCCGGTAACAGACGTGACTGTGACCATCCGAGGAGAAACCAAGTGATCTGTCTGAATAAGTGAAAATGAAGATCACGGGCCGAGATAGAGGTTTTCCCCATAAAATGATTTAACGGAACTAGG
>Ga0207421_10005182_pt1 | contig 14737 bp, 9 predicted proteins | sample SodLakKL_010_SED_4_FD_187542 | JGI IMG/M metagenome (GOLD analysis project Ga0207421, IMG submission 187542) | Alkaline sediment microbial communities from Lake Tanatar, Kulunda Steppe, Russia - 8KL_010_SED (SPAdes) (version 2) | ecosystem: Environmental > Aquatic > Non-marine Saline and...
GCTCGAGCGCGAGCCGCCGCACCGGTTGGTCGTCGCGGTGACCGACGGGCCCCTGAGCGGCAACGGGACGGTGACGATCGCCGATGATCCCGCCGGGAGCGCGACCCACTACGACATCCGGCTGCGGGTCCGGTCACTGCTGTTCAAGCCGATCGAACCGATCCTGTCGAGCGCCACCCGTTCGAAGGGCAAGGCGCGGCTCGCCCGCGCCGGCGACGACCTCGCCAGACTGGCCGGCGGCGAACTGGTCGACCACGAGGCCTGACCGGCGGGCCGGGCCCCCGGCGCTCGCGGTCAGCTGCCCGTCGAGCTGCCCGTCAGGCCGCCGTCGCGTAGATCGGCAGCGCCAGCGCGAGCAACAGACGTTCGAGCTGGAGCTCCGGGGCCCCGTTGCGGTCGAGGGCGGCGCGACAGGCCGCGACGGCGCTGATCCCCCGCACGGCCGCGGGTGCCGGCAGGCGCAGGGCATCACGGTGCAGCGCCGCTTCGTGATCGATGTTGACCAGCGCTCCGGCGGCAGCCCCCGACTGGACGGCGAGCAGGTCGCGCAGATAGCTGCCGAGGTCGTCCAACACGATGTCGAGCGAACGCCGGAGCTCGTGCTTCTCCAGTCGATCGTGTGCCTTCACGAGGCGTTGCTTGACCCCCGGAGGCCACCCCCGGGGCCCCTCGACGCCGAACTCCTCCTCCTTCTCGGCCAGCTCCCGGGCGTGCTTCTCCTTCAGCGGGACCGCGCGCCCCCTGGACCACGTGACCAACTCCTTCGCGAGCGGGACCACCTGCCCCGGCCCGCCGGTCGCGAGGCGGTCCAGGATGGCCAGGTGACGCCGCCGGGCCGCGGCGACGTCCGGGTCCGCCAGGTCGCGCAGACGCTCCGGCAAGCCCATGGAGGCACGCACCAGCGCCTCCTGATGCTCATCGGGCACGTCCCACTCGCGGGCGCGCTGCATCAGCGCCTCCGGCCCGAACGGCACCAGATCCAGCCGGCGGCACCGCGAGATCACCGTGTCGAGCAGCACCGAGTCGTCCTCGACCTCCAGCATCCAGACCACCGATGGGGGTGGTTCCTCGAGGATCTTCAGGAAGGCGTTCTGGGCCGGGACGTTCATGCGGTCCGCGGCGATGACGCGCACCACGCGCCGGCGACCTTCGGTCATCGTCAGCGAGACGTCATGGATCCAATCGCGGACCTCGTCGACCCGGTGGAACGCGCCCTCCGGTTCGAGTGCCACGATCGCGGAATGCCGGTCGGCGAGGATGCGCCGGCACGCGGAACAACGCCCGCAGCCGACATCGGCGGCTGCGGGCGTCGGACAGTTGAGCGCCGCGCCCAGAGCCCGTGCGATCTCCAGCTGACCCACGTGCGCGGGGCCGACCAGCAGCCACGCGTGGGCGAGCTCATCGTTGGCGAGCGCCGCACGCAACGCCGCCGTGGCGGCGGGTTGGGCCAGCACCGCGCTCCAGGGACCGTCGCTCACGAGCGACGCTCGGAGGTCCGGGTCGGCTCGGCGACCGGGATCGCCGACGGCAGGTCCATCCGGCGCAGCACCGCCGACCGGATCTTGGCGTGCAGTTCCTCGACGGGCCGGGTGGCGTCGAGCACCAGATAGCGGTCCGGGTCCAGGTCCGCACGGCGGTGGAACGCCGCCCGGACCTCGCGGTGGAACTCGAGTCCCGCAGCTTCGAGACGATCCGGGACCCCGTCACCGACGGCGCGCTCCAGGCCCGCGGCGGGATCGATGTCGAGCAGCACGGTCAGGTCCGGCCGCAACGACTCCGTGGCCCACCGGTTGAGCTGGGCGACGGCCTCCTCACCGAGTCCGCGGCCGGCTCCCTGATAGGCGATGGACGAGTCGACGTAGCGGTCGCACAGCACGACCGAACCGCGCTCGAGGGCCGGCACGATGATCTCCCGGACGTGCTGGGCCCGCGCGGCGGCGTACAGCAGGGCCTCGGTCCGGGCGTCCATGTCCTCGGATGACCGGGCGAGCAACAGCTCGCGCACCTGCTCGCCCAGCCGCGTTCCCCCGGGCTCGCGCGTGACGACCGCGAGGTGACCGACACGTTCGACCGCGGAGCGCAGCAGACGGATCTGGGTGGTCTTTCCGGTGCCGTCCCCGCCCTCGAAGACCACGAACACCCCGGTGTCGACGACGAGCGGGGTGTCCTCGTCATCGGTCAGGCCGAGCGTCTCGGCGTGGAGCGCCTTCGCGAGCGACCGACCGACGAGCACCGCACCCAGCACGGCCAGCGCGCCGGCACCCATCAAGGTGTAGCGGATCCCCCCGAACACGTAGGGGTAGACCCCGTCGATGCGACGTTCCTGACCGACCACGGCGATCAGGAAGGGCACGGCGATGGTCGAGCCGAAGATGGCCAACCGGACCCCGGAATTGAACGCCCCGAAGGTCCGACCGCGGATGCGATCGTCGGCGCGTTGCTGCAGCACCGTGTACCCGACGATGAACGACACCCCGGCGCCACCACCCATCATCGCCGCCGGGGGCAGGGCGGCCAGCAGGGTCGGCATCGCCGCGGTCGCCATCAGCGCCGCCCCGGCGACCCCGATACCGGGGGCGAACAGTTTCTCGGGGCGCACACGCCGGGTGATCGGATCCGCGAACAGCAGCCCGAGGATCAGCCCGACCCCGACGGCCGAGACCAGGACCCCGTAACCGGGCTGGCCGGCGTTCAGCAGGCGGGCGAAGAACTCGCCGGTGGTGATGACCGCGCCGGCCGCGGCGAACGCGACCATGACCCCCAGGATCAGCGCCCGGATCACCGGCTGACCGCCGACGAAACGGAAACCCTCCTTGAGCAGCTCCCACGAACCCTGCTGCTCCAACGGTTCGTCGGGGCGCCGGGCGGTGGGCTTCGGGAAGGTCAGCCGGGCGAGCAGCGGCGCCGAGACCCAGAACGACAGGGCGTTGAACCAGATCGCCAGCGCCACGGGACGATCGGCGAGGAAGCTGCCCTCGGGGGCGAACGTGACCGCCGCGAGCACCAGCAGCGAGTACAGCGCCGCGCTCAGCGGCAGCGTCCCGTAGGTGGTCAGCAGGTTGACCTGGTTGGCCGCGACCAGTTCGTCGTCCTTGACCAGGCTCGGGAGGACCGCGTCCTTGGCCGGGGCGAACAGCGACGACATGACCTCGATCAGCAGTGTCGCGAACACCAGCGTCATGAACTCGTCGGTGAACGGGATCATCGCCATCACGGCCCCGCGACCGATGTCGGTCCAGATCAGCACCCGTTTGCGATCCCACCGGTCGACGAACATGCCGGCCACGGGGGCGATCAGCAGGCTCGGCACGACCCGGGCGACCATGATCCCCGAGACGCCGAACAGCGCGGCGCTCGATCCACCCAGCAGCGTGGCCGTCAGCGCGATGATCGCGAGGAACCCGATCCAATCGCCCATCGCCGAGCTGAGGGTGGCGAGCGCCATGTTGCGGAACGGACGGTTCCGCAACAACGACCGGTAGGCGGCCGAGGTCGCACCTCGGTCGCCGGGTTGAGCGGGGAGATGGGCCCCCGGACCGTCCTCGTTCATCCGTCGAGACTACCGAGGGTCACCCGTTGCGCTCCGCCCCGTGCGCCGAACCGCACGACCGAACGCGCGGCCGGCAGCCGGGGCGCTAGGGGGCGTCCTTGGCCGCCGGCTTCTTCGCGGTGGTCTTCTTGGCGCTCTTGCGGGAGGTCTTGCGCGCCCCGGTCTTCTTGGCGGTGGTCTTCTTCTTGGCCGTCGTCTTCTTCGCCGTGGCCTTCTTCGACGCCGTCTTCTTGGAGGTCTTCTTCGTGCTCTTCTTCTTGACCGGCGGCTTCTGGGTCCCGGTGAGGCGCAGCGGGATCGGCGCCGGGACCTCTTCCTTGTCGATCGCCTCGCCGCCGAGTTCCGGGTCGTACTTGGGCACGCCCCCCACCACGGTCCAGGTGGCGACCGACGGCACGTCGAAGTCGTCGGTCTCGAACACGTGGTTGATCTTCGGGTGCGTGCAGATCGCCACCGGTTCCTTGCGGTTCTTCGGCGGCGGACGCAGCGGGGCACCGCACTCGGGGCAGGGCGAGGCGATCGGCAGCGACCACACCGCGAACACGTCGTCGGGGTAGCCGGTCGAACCCACGAACGGCTTGCCGTAGCGCGAGGTCCGGCGCTCCAGGTAGCTGTTCTCCGGGTCGGTCGGCGAGCGGAACGGCACGACCTCGTCGTCGTCGTTGCGGTACATCAGGCGGTGCTGGACGTTGCGGATGCCCTTGCACTTCGGGTAGTCGACGCACCCGTAGAACTTGCCGAACTTGCCGCTGCGCAGCAGCATCGGCTTCTCGCAGATCTGGCACCGGACGTCCTCGTCCGGCTCCGGCTCCGGCTCCGGTTCGCCGACCGAGCCGTCGTCCTCGAGCGGCAGGGTGCCGTCGCAGTCCGGCCAGCGGTTGCAGGAGGCGAACCACTGCTTGGACTTGCCGGAGAACACCCGCTCCATGGGCGCACCACAGATGGGGCAGTCGGCCGGGTGGTACAGCGGCAGGCGGGGCCGCTCGGGCTTGCGTTCACGGACCCATTCGTCGACCTCGTCGAGGAAGCGGCTGACCGTGGTGCTCCACTCCTCCTCGCCCGCGGCGATCTCGTCGAGGGTCGATTCCATCCGTGAGGTGAACTGCAGGTCCACGATCTCGTGGAAGTGCGCCTTGAGGAACGACACCACCACCTCGCCGAGGCCGGTGACGAAGAACCGGCGCGACTCCTTGAGCACGTACTCACGCTGTTCGAGCGTCGAGATGATCGAGGCGTAGGTGGACGGTCGACCGATGCCCTCCTCCTCGAGCGCCTCGACGAGCGTGCGTTCGGAGTAGCGCGGCGGCGGCGAGGTCTCGTGTTGCTCGGGCAGGAGCGTGGCGAGGTGCAGGACCTGGCCCTCCTCGAGCTGCGGGAGCTGATCCGAGAGGTCCTCGTCGCCCTCGTCCTCGTCCCGGACCGCGCGGTAGGCCCGCAGGAACCCGTCGAACTTCTCGACCTGGCCGGTGACCCGGTGGGTGATGGTGCCCTGCGCGTCCTCGCCGATGACGTCCGCGCTGACCCGGTCGAAGACCGCCGGCGCCATCTGCGTGGCGACCGTGCGCTTCCAGATCAGCTCGTAGAGGCGCGCCTGCTCGGTGGAGAGGTAGCGGCGCACCCGTTCGGGGGAGCGGGCGATCGAGGTCGGACGGCAGGCCTCGTGGGCCTCCTGCGCACCCTTGGTCTTGCCGGCGAAGCGCCGCGGCTTGTCGATGCCGTAGCGCTGGCCGTAGTGCTCACCGACGTAGCTGCCGATCTCCCCGAGCACCTGGTCGGAGAGGTTCAGCGAATCGGTACGCATGTAGGTGATGAGTCCGACCTGCTCGCCACCGAGGTTGATGCCCTCGTAGAGCTGCTGGGCCACGGCCATCGTCTGTCGCGCGGAGAAGCCGTACTTGGACGCCTCACCCTGCAACGTCGAGGTCTTGAACGGGGGCTTGGGCTGACGCTTGGCCTCGGTGCGGCGCACCTCGGCGACGGTGTAGTCGAGCCCCCGGGCCCGCTCCGCGAGCCGGGTCGCGTCGGCTTCGTCGCGGACCACCAGGAGCTTGGCCCTGCGCGCCTCGCTCTTGTCCTCGAGGTCCTTGGGTGTGGAGATCTTCTGCTCACCGACGGCGAACAGGTTCGCGTCGATCTCGGGGGCGCCGTCACGTGACCGCGCGAAGGTGGACGGGAAACTCCAGTACTCCTCCGGAACGAAGGCGCGGATCTCGTCCTCACGATCGACCAGCATCCGCAGCGCAACCGACTGCACGCGCCCGGCCGAGATGCCGGAGGCGACCGTGCGCCACAGCACCGGCGACAGGCGATAGCCGACGATCCGGTCCACGGCGCGTCGCGCCTGCTGTGCATCGACGAGGTCGGTGTTCAGCGACCTCGGGGCCTGGAAGGCGGCCTTGATCGCGGGCTCGGTGATCTCGTCGAAGGTGACGCGGTTGGTCTGGGCGAGGTCGAGGTCGAGGATCTCCGCGATGTGCCAGGCGATCGCCTCACCCTCGCGGTCGAGGTCCGGGGCGAGCCAGACGGTGTCGGCGGACTTCGCGGCCTTCTTCAACGCGGCGACGTGCTTCTTCGACTTCTCCGGAACCTCGTAGACCAGCTTGCACTCGCCGTCGTCCTCGAACTCGATCGCGAAGTTCGAGCGCGGGAGGTCACGGATGTGGCCGTAGGACGCCAACACCTTGTACGAGGAGCCGAGGTAGCGCTCGATGGTCTTGGCCTTGGCGGGCGACTCGACGATGACGAGGTTCTGGGCCACGAGGACGACGTTCCTTCCAGGACGTGCCGGACCGGCGGAGGGCGGTTCGGTGGCCTGAAGGTGAACCGTGCCGATCACCGTGTCAAACAGGCGCGCCCACCGACGACCCGACCACGCGCCGCCTCAGGACCTCCCGCACCCGGACCGGGGTCCCCGTAGGGGGACCCCGCGGCGCCGGTCCGGTCGCCGACGACAGCGCGTGCGCCGAACGCACAGTCCGGTCAGCGAGCCGGGTCGGCCGGGGTCGGATCGAGCGGGGCCGGGCGCTCGGAGCGCTCCCCGTTGACGAATCGCCGCCCTGCCGGCGAGAGCACCGCGCCTCCCACCCCGAGCAGGGTGAGCAACCCTCCGCCCACATGCGTGAGAGCGATCGCCTCACCGAGGAACCACCACGCCCAGATCGAGGCGAGCACCGGCACCCCGAGCCGCATGACGGGGGGCACGTTCGCCGGCACCCACCCGAGCGGCCACGTCATGACCACGTGCCCGAGGAAGCCGGGCGCCACGGCGACGATCGCGGCGTACACCAGGTCGGTGGACGTCACGGCACCGACGGACTCGTCGGCGACCAGCACGTAGCCGCTGACCGTGATGGCCGCCATCGTCATCACCCCGAAGAGGAAGGGCAACAACGCCAGCCGGCCCCGGCTCCCCTTCGACATCAGGAAGAACACCGCGAAGAACACCACGTTGCCGAGCGCGAGCGCCATCCCCCACGGATCGCCCTCGGGCCCGCTCGCCCCACCGACCGCGACGACCGCCGCGCCGCACATGGCCACCGCCGACCAGACGCGGAACGCCGTGCCGGGCCGCTCGCCGAAGAAGGGCAGCGCGAGCAGCGCGGTGACCAGCGGACCCAGAGCACTCAGCAGGGTGACGTCAGCGACGGTGGTGGCCTTGATGGCCGTGAACAGCAGGAGTTGGTGGATCCCGAACGCCACCCCCGCGCCGACCGCCCAGCCCCACGCGCGCGGCCGGGGCCACCGGTGCGTGACCGCTCCGTGTGCCAGGGTCGCGATGCCCAGCACCAGCACGCCGAACCACAGCCGCCAGAACGAGAACACCGGGCCGGAGGCGCCGGAGGCCTGCACGAACACGGGTCCGACGCTGTAGAGCACGACCCCGACGCCGATCGGCGCCATCGGCATCCGTCGGCCCAGTGAGGCGAGGCCTCGTCGGGGCCGTGCCGGGCCGGACGACGACATGGGTTCCCTTCGCGACGGATGAGCCGGCGACGGTAACCACCGAGCACCTCGACCTTCGGACCACGACCCCGACCGGACCGTCGAGGAATCACGCTACGGCAACGACCCCTCCACGCACAGCGACCGATCTGCGCGGCCTGCGATGAGGTGACCACCCGACGTACGGATGCCGGTTCGAGGGCGACGACCGACTGCTACTTCGGTGTCTGTAGCCAACCGCGTACGGCCCCATCGCGGGGCCCGGACACCAGGTGGCGGCCAGCGCCGGGACTCCCCCGTGCTCCGGCCGCGAGACCGAGGAGCAGCCCGTATGGATATCGTGTCGACCACCCCGTCACCGACCCGACTCTCGCCCGTGCAGCAAGCCGACCAGGCCCGCCAGGTCGTCGGCGTGCTCGCTCGGATGGAGCAGCGTTTCGCCTCCGGCCTGTGGGCCAGCGGTGCCCGGTTCCTCCCCAAGGGCGGCAACTGCCTGATCGGCGGCATCGACGAGGCCAGCCAGTGGACGATGCCGGGGGTCGCCGAGCAGGCCACGGTGCAGCTCGCGGCGCGCCTGCCCCAGCCCTTCCGCATCATCGGCACGGTGCGGCCGCGCCTGGCGCTGGCGATGTACAACGACACCGTCGGCGGCAACGACGGCGCCCTGCGCCTGATCCGTGCGGCTCTGAACGAGCTCGGCGTGGACCGTCGACCGCTACCGGAGTTCGTCACGGCCCCCAGCGACGGGTCCGTCCGGGCGATGTCCACGCGCCCGCACCACTGAGAACCTGCCGCCAGGAGCGTCCGGCCAGCCCCGGGGACCCCTATGGGTTCCCCGGAGGGGCCAGGCGCTAGGGTGCGCGCGAGAAGGCGAGCCGGATCCGATCCGACTCGCCGTCTCGCGTGCCGGGGGAATGCGGCCTCGGGTTCGACCTCGGTCGACCTCGCCGGCGACGGCGCGTGACGGAACCGACCGACGACCTGCACCCGACCCCACTCACCTCGCCGGCTCTGCCGGCAGGCCCCCGGCCCTCACCCTCGCCATCCAACGGCGTACCGAGGCGTCCGCGGGCCGGACGGAAAGGTAGAGCCACGTGTTCGAACTGATCCCCTACCTCGCCATCGTCGCGGCCATCGCCGGCCTCGTCCTGGCGGCCTACTTCTCGAAGGTGGTGAACGCCGCCCCCGCGGGCAACGAGGTCATGCAGGAGATCGCCCTCGCGATCCGAGAGGGCGCGATGGCGTTCCTGCGTCGCGAGTACCGGGCCATCGGCGTCTTCGTCGCCATCCTCACGGTGGTGATCTTCGTCGTGCTTCCGGACATGCGGCCCTTCGGCTCGATGGCCTACCTCATGGGCGCCGTGTTCTCGGGCATCGCCGGCTTCGTCGGCATGCGCATCGCGACCGCCGCCAACGTCCGGACCGCGGAGGCCGCACGCGGCGGCGCCGGCAAGGCCCTGCCGCTGGCCTATCGCGGCGGCGCCGTGATGGGCTTCACCGTGGCGGGGATGGGCCTGCTCGGCATCTCGCTGGCCTACCTGCTGTTCGTCCAGATCCTGCGGGTCGACGACGCCTTCCAGGTCGTGGCCGCCTTCGGCCTGGGTGGCTCCTCGATCGCGCTGTTCGCCCGTATCGGTGGGGGCATCTACACCAAGGCCGCCGACGTCGGCGCCGACCTGGTCGGCAAGGTCGAGGCGGGGATCCCTGAGGACGACCCGCGCAACCCGGCCACCATCGCCGACAACGTCGGTGACAACGTCGGTGACGTCGCCGGCATGGGCGCCGACCTGTTCGAGTCCTACGCCGGTTCGATCGTCGCGCCGATGGTGCTGGCCGCCCTGCTGTTCGGTGGCATCGACGCCGACACCGCGGTCGTCGCCGACACCTTCGACGCCCTGCAGGAGAGCGCCTTCCTGTACCCGCTGCTCGTGGGCGCGCTCGGGATGTTCGCCTCCATCGGTGGCGCGTTCCTGGTCCGTGGCCGCAAGGGCAAGTCGCTGTCGTCGCAACTGCACTTCGGTACCAACGTCGCGATGGTCGTCACCGCGGCCGTGTCGGTGCTCGGGGCGCTGTGGATATTCGCCGACGTACCCGAGGTCGAGAACCCGCTGTGGCTCGGGATGCCGATCGTGCTCGGGCTGATCGCCGGCTACGCCATCGGGTTCGCCTCCGAGTACTACACCTCGGACCACTACCCGCCGGTGAAGAACCTCGCGAAGCAGGCCGAGACCGGTGATGCGACCGTCATCATCGCGGGCATCGCCGAAGGCATGATCTCCACCGTGGCCTCCGTCGCGCTGATCGCCGGCGCCATCGGTGGGTCCTACTGGTTCGGCCTGCTCGCCATGCCGGGCATGGGCATCGACGGTGGGCTCTACGCCGCTGCGCTCGCTGCCATCGGCATGCTCGCCACCACCGGTGCCGTGGTCGCCGTCGACGCCTACGGGCCGATCTCCGACAACGCCGGTGGTATCGCCGAGATGGCGCACATGCCCCCGGAGGTCCGCGAGATCACCGACTCCCTCGACGCGCTCGGCAACACCACCGCCGCGGTCGCCAAGGGCTTCGCCATCGGGTCGGCCGCACTGACCGCCCTCGCGCTGTTCCGGGCGTTCACCGCCGCCGTCGGCATCGAGGTCATCGACCTCACCGCCGTCGACGTGATCATCGGGTTGTTCCTCGGTGGCGTGGTGACCTTCGCGTTCGCCGCCCTGACGATGAAGTCGGTCGGGCGCGCCGCGCAGGAGATGATCGTCGAGGTCCGTCGCCAGTTCGCGGAGATCCCGGGGCTGCGGGAGGGCAAGCCAGGCGTCAAGGCGGAGTACGCCAAGTGCGTCGACATCTCGACCAAGGCCTCCCTGCGCGAGATGATCCTGCCCGGGTCGCTCGCCGTGGTCCTGCCGCTGGCCGTCGGACTGCTGATCTCGGCCGAGGCGCTCGGTGGTCTGCTCGCCGGTGCGCTCGTGACCGGGTTCCTGCTCGCGATCTTCATGTCCAACGCCGGTGGTGCGTGGGACAACGCGAAGAAGTACATCGAGGCCGGCAACCACGGCGGCAAGGGCTCGGACGCCCACAAGGCGGCCGTGACCGGCGACACCGTGGGTGACCCGTTCAAGGACACCTCCGGTCCGGCGATGAACATCCTCATCAAGGTCATGACCATCGTGGCCCTGGTGTTCGCCCCGGTGTTCCTCTGAGCTGATCCCGCTCGACCGACCGGCCCGCACGCTCCCGGAGGCCCACCCACAGCGGGTGGGCCTCCATGCGTACGACTAGCGTTCTCGTGGGCGTCGTGACCCACCACCACGACCACGGAAACCGGACGGACCAAGGGGCGGCATGTACCACCTGCTGATGACCATCGTCGGTCTGCTCGCACTGGCGGCGGTGGCGTTGCCGCTGGTGTTGCGCGAGCGCTTGATCTCCTATCCGATCGCCGTGGTCGGCGTGGGCGCCCTGCTGGCCGTGGTCGCCGACCCGGGGACGTTCGACCCGGTGGCGCAGGGGTTCGTCTCCGAGCACCTGTCGGAGTTCGCCGTCATCGTCGCGCTGACCGGGCTGGGCTTGTCGATCGATCGACGCATCAGTTGGCGTGGGTGGATGACCACCTGGCGCATGCTCGCGTTCACCATGCCCCTGTCGATCGCCGCGGCAGCGTGGCTCGGCTGGTGGGTCGCCGGGCTCGCCCCTGCGGCGGCGCTGCTGTTCGGGGCCTCGCTGGCACCGACCGATCCCGTCCTGGCCGTGGACGTGCAGACGGGACCGCCGACCACCGGGGATCCGGATGCCGACGAACGCGACGAGGTGCGGTTCGGACTGACCTCGGAATCATCGCTCAACGACGGCCTCGCCTTCCCGTTCGTGAACCTCGCCATACTCATCGCCGCTGCCGGCTTCGCTCCCGACGAGTGGTTGACGCGGTGGCTGCTGATCGACGTGCTCTACAAGATCGGTGGAGGCGTCCTGTTCGGTTGGATCATCGGGCGCGTCCTCGGATGGTTCACCATCAAGCTGGTGGGACGCACCGGCGTCGCGGGCATGCTCGCCGAGGGTGAGGGCATCGCTCCCGCGGTGATGGCGCTCGCCTACACCTTGGTCTCGTTCGGGATCACGGAGGTCCTGGGCGCCTACGGGTTCATCGCGGTGTTCGTCACCGCCTACGTGGTTCGCGACACCGAGCGCCAGAACCACGTGCACGATCACCTCCACGAGGGCGCAGAGCAGCTCGAACTCCTCGCGATGAGCGTGGTCCTGCTGCTGCTGGGTGCCGCGTTCGCCGACGGCCTGTACGCCATGGTGAGCTGGGAGATGGTGATGGTGGCCCTGGCGCTCGTGCTCGTCGCGCGACCGCTCACCGGCTGGCTCGGATTGACAGGCAACGCCAACACCACCGGGCCCGAACGGGCACTCATCTCGTTCTTCGGGATCCGTGGACTGGGCTCGATCTACTACCTCGCGTACGGCATCAACCGCACGGATCTGGCGGAAGCCGAGGCTCTCTGGGCCCTGACCGCGCTCACGATCTTCACATCCCTGATCATCCACGGGCTCACGGCCCGCCCGGCGATGGCCTGGCTCGCCAAGCAACGCGCCGAGGCGGACACCGAGGCCGGATCGAAGACCGAGACCATCCCTGGCGCCGCACCAGCCGGTTCCGATGCTCCCGATGCGACCGGCAGCAGCGATGGGCGACCCCGGGGGTAGGTTGCCGATAGTCGAGCCGGGGAGCACAGGTGGAGGTAGGGATCTTCGAGCAGGTGGCCGGGGTATTGGCCGTGTGCGTCGCGGCCGGCGCGCTCGCGCTCGTGCTGCGCCAGCCGTTGATCGTCGGCCTCCTCGCCGCGGGGATCGCGGTGGGTCCGGAGGTCCTGGGCCTGGTCGAGGCCACCACGGAGATCGAGCTGCTGGCGACCATCGGCATCTCGTTGCTGCTGTTCGTGGTCGGCCTGAAACTCGACGTGCGACTGGTCAGCAAACTCGGGCCGGTCGCGCTCGCGACCGGGCTCGGCCAGGTGCTGTTCACGTCGTTGTTCGGCTTCGCGATCGCGGTGGCGCTCGGGTTCGACACGGTGCCCGCCGTCTACATCGCCGTGGCGCTGACGTTCTCCTCGACGATCATCATCGTCAAGCTGCTGACCGACAAGCGGGAACTGGAGGACCTGCACGGCCGGATCGCGTTGGGGTTCCTGATCGTGCAGGACATCTGCGTGGTGCTCGCGATGATCGCCATCACCGCGACCGGCAGCGCAGAAACCGACGACCTGCTCGGCGAGTTCGTCGGCGTGATCATCCGCGGAACGCTGCTGCTGGCCGCCGTGGCGCTGTTCGGCAAGTACATCGCACCGACCATCACCCACCTGTTGGCCCGTTCGTCCGAACTGCTGGTGCTCGCATCGGTCACCTGGGCCGTGGCCCTGGCGGCGGTCTCGATCCTGCTGGGGTTCAGCGAGGAGGTGGGGGCGTTCCTGGCCGGGATGTCGCTCGCCTCGACCCCCTACCGCGAAGCGATCAGCGGACGGCTGACCACGCTTCGGGACTTCCTGCTGGTCTTCTTCTTCATCGAACTCGGCACCCAGTTCGAGCTCGGCACCGCCCTCGACCAGCTCGGCGCCGCGGTCGTGTTCTCGTTGTTCGTGCTGATCGGGAACCCGATCATCGTGATGATCATCATGGGAACGATGGGTTACCGGAAGCGTGTCTCGTTCAAGGCCGGGCTGACCGTCGCCCAGATCAGCGAGTTCTCCCTCATCCTGGTCGCGCTCGGTGTGGCGCAGGGCCAGATCGGCGGCGAGGTGGTGGGACTGGTCACGGCGGTGGGCCTCATCACCATCAGTGCCTCCACCTACCTGATCTACGGCTCCGACCGTATCTACGAGCGGATCGAGCCGATGCTGCGCGTGTTCGAACGCGCCACGCCGGGGGCGAACCTGGACCTCGATGACGAGAAACCCGAACCCGAGTACGTGGTGGTCGGGCTCGGCCGGTTCGGCGCGACCGTGTTGGACGAGCTCCGTCAGCGCGGCGACAACGTGCTGGGAGTCGACTTCGACCCGCGGAGCGTGCAGTCGGAACAATGGGACGTCCCCGTCATCTATGGCGACGCGGAGGACCCCGACCTGCCCGAGCAACTGCCGCTCGCGGCGACCAGATGGGTGATCAGCACGCTACGGACGCGCGAAGCGAACCTGCAGCTGATCAACTCGCTCCGCCATCACGGCTACACCGGGGGCATCGCGGTGGCCGCGGAGGATCTCGCCGTCTCCGAGGCACTGGAACGCGCCGGGGCGGACCTCACGATCCGTCCGCTGCACATCGCCGCGGGGCCACTCCTCACCGCCATCCACGAACGCGACGGCGGGGACGCGGTCAGCGGCTGAAGGTCCCGTGCGCGACCACCAGCGGGCGACGGCGATCCAGGATCGGATCGGGTCGCAGCTCGACCGACAGATCCTTGACCCCGTGGGCGACGAGCATCTTCTCGACCCCGGCCTCGTCCTCGGCCGACACGAAGATCTCGCCGAGGACCGGGTCGGTGAAGGCCGCCAGGTCGCGGTCGCCTCGCGGGCAGGAGAAGTAGACCGGCCCGCGATCGAGGTGCTCGAGCAGTGCCGCGAACGTCGCCGCCCATGCGTCCCTGGGCAGGTGGTTGAACGAACCCGACAGCCACAGACCACCGAACGAGCGGGGCCGGAAGGGCAGCTCGCCGAGCGGAGCCCGCACCAGCGGGTGTCGCGGGAGCAGCATGCGGGCCTCGCGAAGCGCCCCGAGGGAGAGATCGACCCCGACGGGATGCACGCCCGCATCGCGCAGCAGACGCAGGTCGTTGGCGGGACCACAGCCGGCATCGAGGACGAGGTCGCCCCGCCGTGCGTGTGCGGCGAACCGCCTGACATCGGCGACCGGACGTCGCAACCGCAACGATTCCTGATAGGCACGCGCGTGGTCGTCGTAGGCCGCGACGCTGGTCAGCGTCCGCTCGTCGAGGTCCACACCCGCTCCTGATCGACACACAACGAGGCTCGCCGCGGTCGCGCCGATGCTAGTGAGAGCGCTCGGCTCGCGACGAAGCCGTTGCGGTGGACGGGCGCTCGTCATCGCCGCCGTGGTGGTGCTGCGACACGGTCGGGGCGTGGTTCCGGCGTTCAGACCACCGGGCCCCCGGGGTCAGCGTTCGGGCCGTTCGGGCCGTTCGGGCCGTTCGGGCCGTTCGGGCCGTTCGGGCCGTTCGGGCCGTTCGGGCCGTTC
>Ga0207421_10005183_pt1 | contig 14735 bp, 16 predicted proteins | sample SodLakKL_010_SED_4_FD_187542 | JGI IMG/M metagenome (GOLD analysis project Ga0207421, IMG submission 187542) | Alkaline sediment microbial communities from Lake Tanatar, Kulunda Steppe, Russia - 8KL_010_SED (SPAdes) (version 2) | ecosystem: Environmental > Aquatic > Non-marine Saline and...
GAGAATGAAGGACTTGAAGTAGAGGATTACACTCTTGCTAAAAATTCTAAGTTCCAGACCAATTACGAGGACGTATTTACTGCTGGAGATGCAAATCTCGGTCCATCTTCGATAGTGGAAAGTACAGGCATGGCAAGAGAAGCTGCTTATGCATTGGATGCCTATCTTGAAGATCGATTAGAAGATTATGAAGTTCTAGAAGATTACAAGGATCCATTTGGTTACGTTCATAAGGATGAATTCACCGAAGAAGATCTTTTAGATTACAATAAAGAATCGAGAAAGGAGATGCCAACTAGGCCTCCTCAAGAAAGAAATGTAGATTTCGATAGGATCGAACTTGGTTTTTCAACGGAGCCCGCTAGAAATGAAGCTGAGAGATGTTTGGAATGCGGTTGCCTCGATCGCTTCGAATGTAAACTTAGAGAGTACTCAGATTTGTTCGATGCGGAGCAAAATGTCTATGAAGGCTTTAAATTCGAAAGAGAGAAAGATGATTCTCATCCCCATGTGCTCAGAGAGCCAGAGAAATGCATCCAGTGTGGCTCGTGTGTGAGAACGACCGAGAAAGTACACGGTGAGGGGGTCGTTCAGTTCGCTAATAGAGGATTTGAAACCGTTGTAGAACCTGCTTTTGGTGATCCTTTAGGCGAAGTGGAGAGTAAATTGATAGGTGATTTAGCCGATGCCTGTCCAACTGGTGCATTTGAAGAGGTTCTGCAGGATCAAAAGCCGGGCCCACACGAGACTAATATCGCAGGAGAAACCTTCTGTGTAGAGTGTAGATTGACCTGCCCAGCTGAGATATATACAGTAAATGGTAGGCCGGTCATGATGAAGCCAGCTGAAGATCCTTTCTATCAAGGACATCTTTGTGATAAAGGAAAATTTGAAAGTTCTATGAATGGGAGAGAGAATGATGGTATTTTAAAAGATCGACTAGATGAATTGAAGAATATGATCCGAGGTAAAAGTATAGACCTATTTGTAGGAACTGAGACAACTATCGAAGAGGCGGAAAAGCTGAAGGAATTAGCAGACCACACAGGAGGCAAAATATTTGCTTCAGTAGCAGATACGAGATCGACCGTAGGTTTGAAAGCCCTAGAATCAGCTGAAGAATTATACGTCGATCCGTCGATTTACGATATTGCCCCTATTATGAAGATGTTCGTCAAGAGGGCTAAGCAGAACGATTCGGAGGTCGTAGAATCAATAGAAGCGCTAGACGATGGTGTGGGGATAGTGAGTCCACAAAAAGCAGATGGTTTAGAGAACAGGATAGTTGTACAAACTGGCGCTAACGCCAACGGCTTGGCATGTTTGGATATTCTGGAAGGAAATATCAAAAGTGAAACTGTATTGGTTTATGGGTCTAGGGATATACCTTTTGAACAACTCGAAAACAAAAAAGTGGTCCATCTATCTGGAGAAGCTGAAACGGAATTGAAAGATATAGCAGACTTGACTGTTCCGATACGCTCACCTCTTGAGAAACGAGGGGCTATAAAGAATCTATTCGGTAAGGAGGTAACTCTGAGACCTCTAATCGAAACTGGTCTGCCAAAAAATTTAGAGATATTGAGCAAGATAATAGATCTGATGTAGAAAGAATTACTTTAACCAATACCTTTTAATCTTTGAATTATGTTTAGGATCTAGATCATGCCAACTGTTGATGAATTTTACAAAAAAGTTTCGGATATCTACTCTAAAACTGAGTTCAAGGAAAAAATTCAAGATAAAAAAGAGGAATTAGAGCATTTTTTCGATGAGAATACACTAGCTCACATGATCGTAGCTGAGGAAGGTAGAAACGAGAGCGCAATCTATGACATCGACCAGATAACCCCGGGTGATGAAGCTACAGTTCAAGGTGAAATAATTGATCTTGGAACTTTGAGGACTTTTCAAAACAAAAATGGTGAGGGCAAGGTCAGAAACGTTCGGATCGATGATGGAACAGGTACAATCAAAGTGGTTTTCTGGGACGAAGACACAGATAGAGTTGAGGAGGAATTCGAGACCGGGAGTAAGATCAAAGTTATCAATGGTTACGTTCAAGACAAAGGTTATGGGAAACAGATATCTACGGGAAAATGGGGGGAGATCTGTTTGGTAGAAGAAAGCAAAAAGGATTAATAGACTTGTATCATTTTGGTAATTGATGGATGAAGAGGATGCTGAGGAAGGTTATATCGAAGAATTGATCGAGTGCCCATTCTGCGGTGGCTTCGTTCCAGATGAATTCGAATGTATCTTGTGTGGCGAGGAAATATTAGAGACGGATATGATCGGCCGGACAAGATTAGCGTGTTCGAGATGCGGAACGGAAGTAGAAGAGGAAGCAGAAAACTGTCCCGAGTGTGAAATTTCGTTTAAAACATAAATTTTCCAAAAGCACAAATATCATCAATGAGTTGGTTTTACGATGCCTGATGACGAGTTAACTTACGAAGATGTAATCGACGTATGGGAGAGAGAAAAAGAAGCGAAATTACCCTGCACATTGCCTAATAATTTTTACCAGAGATTGAGAAGATATATACAGGATTTAGAAAGTGAAGTAGAAGAGATTGAGGTACCTCCTAAAAATAAACGAGCAAGGAGGATTCAAAAGCAGTACGAAAGAGTACAGAAAATTTCTGAACTTTTCTTCAAAGAGAGACAAAAAAAGATAGTGTTAGCAGCGTATCATAAATCGATGGGAAAGACCGTGAGCGCTGAAAATTTAGTTGAAGCGGAACTAGAACTTTTGGAAGAGATATCTACACTTTTGGAGGAATTAAAGAACGAAGTCTTTTTGGGTGAATATAAAAGAAAGCCTAGAAAAGAGAGACCGAAAGAGGAAAGGCAGATAGAAAAAAAGCAAGAAGAGCGTGATGTCTTACCCCAAGAAAAAATTAGAGATAAAACACAAGAACAAATAGAGCCTGAGAAATCTTCAGCTCAAATGGAATCTCAAAGTGAAAGGGAGAAAGAGGAAAGTGTAGATTCTAAGTCGAAAAAAGAGCGTCTTTCACCAGATCTAGAAGGGCAGGACGAGATATTGATTCATATAACTGAAGATGTGCCTTCTTTTGTAGATATGAACGTTACCTATGATTTACAAAAAGAGGATGTTCTAACTTTGAGAGAAGATTTAGCAGAAGTTTTGATAGAGAGAGGAAAGGCGAGGAAAATAAAACTTTGAAATTTCTACTCAAATACTGAGTCGTATTCACCCTCATCGATCAGTCTTTGGACTTCTCTCGGGTCTTTCTTATCTACTGTGATGCCCATCGAAACGCATGAACCAATGATCTCCTTAGTTTTCTGTTTGAGATTTTTACCCAATAGATCATCACCTTTCATCTCTGCGATTTCTTTTGCTTCTTTTACCTTAAGATCAGCGACTTTATCTTTATTAGGTTCACCACTTCCTTTTTCTGTACCTACTTTCTCTAAAATTAAGCCAGAAGTAGGCGGAGTACCGACTTCTATATCGAAATCACCACTCTCAGTATCAACGGTTAATTTTATCGGAACCTGCATCCCCTTAAATTTTTCTGTTTCTTCGTTTATGGAGTTCACTATCTCCATAATATCCACACCTAGCGGACCAAGTTTTGGACCGAGTGGGGGTCCCGCGCTCGCTTCGCCTGCATCTACAAGAGCTTCTATAGTTTCAGTTGCCATATTCATCACCTACATAACATAGTCTTATTTTTCTTTTTCTAATACTCTAACGTGATCTCCTCTCACCGTAACAGGGATCGGAACAGTCGCCTCAAATAGCTCGACAGTGATTTCATCATTATCTTCATCTATTTGTGTAACTCGGGCCTTTTCACCTTTAAAGGGTCCAGCTGATAGCTCAACTATATCTCCTTCTGTGATGCCTTCTACAGCGAGTTTAGGTGCCAAGAAATGCTCTATCTCCTCTATACTTGTATCTCCTTCTACGATACCTTTTGCCTTTCTTGTACCGTCACTCACCTCGTCAACCAGTGAAGGGTTCATCGCCTCGATGAAAATATATCCTCTGACGGGTTTAGGAGCGAGTATAGAAAACACACCCATATCTTTGTCTTTAGCCCAGGATGCTATATAATCAGCCACGCTCCTCTCTTGATTTATCTGGGTTTTCATAGCTACAACTGTGGGTCTAGCAGTGGTTATGAGCGTTATAGAATCGGATAGGAGTATATCTTTGCTGGAAGAAGCATCGATAACGATCTCTGCTTTGTCTCCATAATTTGCTCCTTCAGGAGCGTTAACTCGGACAGGGATAATCATCTCATCCCCAGCCTCGACCTCGATAGCCTCTCGGACGGTTTCAGATGCTTCCGAGAGTCTATGTTGATCAAGTATATTGATTTTCCATGGTATGATCTCATCGCTATCGGTACTATATAACAGATGAACTTCAAGGTCGATTTCTTGATCTGAATCAGTAGTATTTATTAATTTGACTTTATAGGTTGTTTTTTCTCTCGTAGGAATTGATTTCTTGTTTGGATCACAGACTAACGATATTCCTTTTTCCCCTTCTTCCTCTTCTTCAGGGATCTCTTTAGCCTCTTCTTCTTCTACTATTTCGTCTTCTGTGAAATCATCTAGTAGTCCCATAAGTTTCTACCTCACATCACTGCAAAATATGCTGGTATGTTATCCCAAAGCCACATTATCGAAAATCCGAGTCCTCCTATCAAGAGAATACCGATCACGACAATGAGAAGGGTTTTCCTGTATTCTTCTTTATCCGGCTTTCGAGCCATTTTCAAGATGCGGCCGAACTTACCTTTACCTATTTTTCCCGCTTTCTCTTCGATTTTATCCTGTACTTTCCAGGACCCTTCAACAATATCCATTTTTTTCCCTCAAGCTATCGTTTCTATTTCCTCAGTCGAAATTTCTTTGCCAAATATCTGTTTTGACTCTACACCTGTGATCACTACCATGATCTTCAAAGTTTTCTCTTGACTTGGATCGACAGATGCTCCCCAGATTATCCTCGCATCCTTACCTATTTTCCTTTCAACCGTTTTAGCCGCTTTTTCCGCTTCGGACACAGTCATGTCATTTCCACCAACAACGTTTACAAGTGCGGCATTTGCGTTGCTGATATCAACTTCAAGTAGGGGCGAGTCGATTGCTTCTTCTATTGCTTTTTCAGCACGATTCTCAGAATCATCTTCACCCATTCCTATCATCGCGACTCCAGCACCTTCCATCACGGTCTTTAAATCGTTGAAATCAAGATTTACCAGGCCTGGTTTTGTTACCAGTTCTGTAATACCTTTGATTGATCTAGAAAGTACTTCGTCAGCGACTTTGAAGGCTTTGTTAAGTGATAGACGAGGACAGAGTTCTAAAAGCTTATCATTAGGAATCGTTATAACGGTATCAGCTACACCTCTAAGTCTTTGCAGACCCCATTCTGCGTTTTCCATTCGAGAGGATCCTTCTGCTTCAAAAGGGGTAGTACAAATAGCTACGGTTAAGGCACCTTTGTTCTTAGCGATCTCTGCTACCACAGGGGCACCTCCTGTTCCGGTTCCTCCACCTAAACCACATGTTACAAAAACCATGTCAGTGCCTTCTAATATTTCTTCAAGTTTTTCTTTTGCTTCCTCGGTAGCTTCTTGTCCGATTTGAGGAAGAGCGCCCGCTCCTAACCCTCTAGTCTTCCGCTTGCCGAGTAGAACTTTCCTTTGAGAATGGATCGTCAACAAGTGCTGAGCGTCGGTGTTAGCCGCGATCAACTTCGCGCCTTTTATACCTTCCTCTGATATCCTTTCAACAGTATTACAGCCGGCACCACCGATTCCGACGATCTTGATATCTGTTTTTAAGTCCGCAAGTACCTCTCTTAGATCCTCATCATCAGTCGATAGGTCTTGCTCGCCTTCTTCTCCGGCTTTTGATTTCTCCGATTTTTGATTTTCGGCTTGAGATAAAGCCTCATCAACAATTGAATCCATAAATGCACACTCCATTTGGGAGATAAATTACGTTATCACAACCATATCAATGACCCCTTATATAAAATGTTTTGCCAAGATAGGGGACAAGGAGGGATTTGAGCCTGTAAAAACAAGAAGACTCGTTATTAACTTTTCTTATAAACATATACTTGTCAGACTTAGCTGTAAAGAAGTGTCGGAGCATAGTAAAAAATCACCGGTTAGAAAAGAAGAGATGAAGAAAGGAAAGATTCGCATAAAACAAGTTCATTCAACGATGAAATATTTTGGCAGTAAAAACAGAACACCATATAGTCCAGATAATATAACAAGGCTAAAAAAGATATTTATAAAAAGGGCTATCCCTGAAGGGAGTGGACCGATAAAACTATGTGCTGCTATCATCCCGCCCGCAATAGATACTGATAGTCCCATAAAAATAGTCTTCAAATAGTAAAATGAAGAATCTTTTTTATACTCATCAAGATAACTTTTTCCTTCAGAACCAACTAAATCACTTTCGATTTCACTGACAAACAATTCTCTTTTCATCAAAAGCCAGAGTCCGAAAAAGAAGAAAAATGTAAATATTACAAAAATCAGATTTAGATAATTGAAAGGAATATCCTGTATTAAAAAGAAGAAAGAGGCTATTAAAAGAGATGTCCCGATATTCAAAAGCTTGGTTTTTTTGAGGTAGAACCCAAAAATTGAAATTGTTCCTCCAATCACAGGGATCCACCATCCTTGAACTCCAATCCGCGATATAGAGGCCCAGAATGAAATGGTTAATACTAAAATCGCAAGAAGTATTTTGTTTAAATTATATTTTAGCTCCTTTTCCAGTATCTTATCACCTCCTTCAAAGAAGCTTCCAAAGGCTCATTTGGATTCCAATCAACTACTACACTGTACTTCCACAGTTTATCTAAAATGACATCCCTATCCAGTTGGGATAGATTTTCAGCTAAAGAACTATGATCGTCAATTATCTCCTTTTCAATTACCAACGGGTCTGGTGAGATCACCATCACGTTATGCTCTTCCATACAAATATCAAGAAGAGTTTCGCTAACATCTTTGGAAAGTAAAGGTGAAATAAATACCACCATGCTTCGCTTGGGGAAAAATCCTCTTAATATCCATTTTGTGTCTTCTAGCTCCCATTGACCTCCTTCTTTCACCCCGCTTAATTTTTCCATAATTTTATAAAAGTGATCTCTTCCAGAATCGGGATACAGCCATCTTAAATAATCTCCTAATATTATCAATCCGACTCTGTTCCTGTCTTCCAGTATAGAAGAAGCAAGAGTTCCAGCTGCCCGTATTGTAGCATCGAGAGTATTCCTTTCAGCATTACCGATTATATTTTTCCTATGTCCATCAACTATCAAGATTACATCTCCTGACTTCTCACCTATGAACTCATTAGTCATGGGCTCTAGAAATCTTGCTGTAGCTTTCCAATTTATTTTTTTCAATGCATCCTCAGGCATATATTCTCTTAAAGAGAAGAACTCACTCCCGATCCCTATCCGTTGAGACTTTATATTTCCGATCCAACTTTTAGTGTAAATCGGTCTAACATTAACACCTTTCATCTCCTGGATTTCTGGTAGAACAAATAGATCCATTAACTCATAACTAGTCCACTCCTCTACATGCAGGTCTAGAGGATCTCTGTATCTTAGTTTAACGGGTCCTATTTCCATCTCACCTCTACGAGCACATTGAATTTTGTATCTCATCGTTTTCTCTTCTTTTTCATCTAGCCTCAAGATATGGTGATTAGACCCTTCTACTATATCTATGTCAGAGGGGAGAGAATCAAAAATCTCTAAATAATTCAGAGGCTTGCCTTCGTTCTTTATAGTTAATTCTATCCAAATTTTATCATCTTCATATAAACTCACTTTCTCGGATTTTCTTTGGACTTTCAATTTTACTTCCTCCTGCAGGGCTCCCCTAACCTCTACAGCTAAAATCGAAAAAATGCTAATTGCCAAAATGAGAAATACCCAACTCCCTCTAACAATTCCAAAAATGAATGAAGTGATCGTAGCAGCGAAGAGCACGAAACTTGTGGTAGATTTCATTTCTTTATCCGTTCTCCCATTCAGACACTCTTTTTATCATCTTTCTCATTCTTTTCTCAAAATTTTCATCTCCTTTATTTTTTTTACTAACATTTTTGTTAGTAGTGAAAAAATTGATGAGTTTAGAGGAAGTAGATTCTGTCTCTCTTTGAATTAAGTCTTTGATGGTTTTACTGTTCATTATTAACATGTATAACTCTTCATCGTTGATCACTTTTTTTAATTTGGATGGATTTTCCATAAGTTTGTTCATTTCTTTTTCTGACAAGCCTTTTTTCTCTTTTATCTTCTCTATGAGGTCCCTTCTAAGTCTCTTTTCTATCAACATTTGGCTTAACTCTAAACCTTCAAGAGCCCTTTCTGCTGTTTCAGAAGTGCTCTTCAAAGGAAGGTTTTGCATTTCGCTCTTTCTGATATTTCTTTTCCAAGGTGAGATTGATTTAATATTTTTAATGCCTGCAAATATGACAAACAAACTAATCCATATTGTCAAAATAGTCGCTAAAATTTCTCCTAAACCCCCTCCTAAAAATAGTATGATTATAAAACCGCCAAGGAAAAATAGAACTAAAGGTCTTAAAAGATCCTCACTCTTAGGCCCAGAGTCTTCCACCCATTCTGGCTTCAAATCCAGTCTTTCTACCGTAATATTTTCTTCTGAACTGTTCATTGAAGTTCCTCCTTCAAATTTTCAAGTTGATGAATTACTTCTTCCCTATCCTTTTCTTCTAATTCATGTGGGCTATATCTCGCCTCTTCAAAAAGAAAAGTGATGTTGGAAACAAAATTTTCAGCATTAGGTATTTTTTTGGTAATTTCCTCTTCAAATTCTCTTGGGGTCATTGAATCGTCGTTTTCTGCTCCTTTTTCCTCTAGGAGTCTAGTCATTTGATTGTAAGAGTGGATTATAGTATCTCGAACATCTCTTCCCTCATCTATTTCAGTAATTGCTTCATCTAAGGTAGAGCTCAAAGAGTCTTCGATAGTCTCTTCATCTATTTTCTTTTTTGAATATATATCAGTCTCTATTTTGGAGGGTTTCAGATCCGGTTCTGTTGTCTCCATTTTCACCTCGTAAAACTTTAAGTAAATATAAATTAAAAAGAACATACTTATAAGCCATAGTAATAAAATGAATCCTATATTAAGAAAAAAAGAGCCAATAGGAGCCTCTATATCAAAAGGTAGAGGCACGTCAGGTAAAAGTTCTATTAACATAGTCAGTGGATAGGTTCCAAAGATCACAAGTACCACACCACTAAAAAAGGCGAAAATCCAAAAAGCCAAAAGTAAAGTTTTACTAAACATAAAATCATTTTCTTTTTTGGATCTGTAGGATATGTATGAGAGATAAGAAATAGGAATAAAAATTAGTAAGATGGTACTGAAGAGGGCCATATTTCTTCCGCCCCGGGGAAGTAATATAAACCCATTTCCACCGTCAACTTCTAAATTCATTAAGTTACCGATGAACCATGATGATAACAAGACGATGAATATAGATAAAGCCAAGAGCTTCTTTTCTTTCAAGTCCATCGATGTTATTTATCCCTTCGACTGGTATTTTACCTTTCCCCTTTTCCTTGGCATTTTTAAATTTTCCTAGCTTTCTAATACAACTTTTTCCGAATGTTTTATTTATGGAGACTTGAATCGAATAGATATAATGTTCGAAGAAGAGTACCAACTTGATTATTTCGCAAAGAAAGGTTTCATCAGAAAAAAGTGCAGTGAGTGCGGCTCCCATTTTTGGACCTTAGATGAGAGTATGGAAACCTGTCAGGATGCTCCCTGTACCGAATTTGATTTCATAGGATCTCCTCCAACTAGTCGTACTTTTTCAGTAGAAGAGATGAGGGAGTTCTTTATCGATTTTTTTGAAGAGAGAGGTCATACTCCTTTAGATAGGTATCCCGTTGTTGCTAGATGGAGAGACGATGTTTTGCTCGTTCACGCGAGTATCTATGACTTTCAACCTCATGTGACTTCAGGCAAAGTCAATCCTCCAGCTAATCCTTTAGTTGTATCTCAACCCTGCATTAGATTGCCTGATGTTGATGAAGTCGGTAGAACCGGAAAACATCAGACGGCATTTGAGATGTTAGGGCATCATTCTTTCAATACTGCTGACAAGCCGGTCTATTGGAAGGAGGAAACGGTAGAGTACTGTCACGAGATGTTGAAGGATATGGGAATAGACGAAGAATTGATCGCGTATAAAGAATATCCATGGATCGGTGGTGGAAATGCAGGTCCCTCATTAGAGGTCAATATTCAAGGTCTAGAAGTTTCTACACTGGTCTTCATGAACATGGAAAAAGATCGTGACGGTGAGATTGAACTTGATGGTGAAAATTACTCTCCATTGGATCTTGACGTTGTAGATACTGGGTACGGTCTCGAAAGATTGGCTTGGGTAACAGAAGGTTCTCCAACAATCTACGATTCTGTATATCCTGAGATGGTGGATTACATAGTGGATAAATTAGATTTTGAACATCCTATAGAAAATGAGAGCTATAGAAGAATGTTAGAAGAATATACTAATCTCGCAGCGAGCTCAGATAATGATTACAGAGACGAATCTCTTATAGACGATCTGATGGATAAACTTTCAAGATACAACATTGATAGGAAAAGAGAAAATGTAGTAGAAATATTATCAACATTGAGGGGGGTTTACACCTTAGCGGATCATAGTTATACTATCGCCCTAATGCTCTCCGACGGGATAGTACCTTCGAATGTCGAAGAGGGTTATCTCGCGAGGATGATGATACGGCGTGCCCTTAGACAGATAAACAGGATGGAAAATGAACTGTCCCTTCCAGAGTTGGTGCAGAAACAGATAGATATCCACTCCGACATAATAGATGTATCAAAAAAACAACTTGTTTTCGAGATCCTTGACAAGGAGATAGAAAAATACGGTGTGACCCTCGAAAAAGGAAAAAGGATGGTCAAAAGAGAATTAAGAGAGATGGAGGGGGGAGAGTCTCTTTCAACGGAAAAGCTTATAGAATTCTATGATACCCATGGAATACATCCGACTATAGTGAAGGAGATTTCCACCGATTTCAATATTGAAGTCGATGTGCCTAAGAACTTCAATGCAATGATCGCCGAGAAGCATGAGGCCTCTGCAGAGGATGATCAAGAGGTTGTAGAAGAAGAAATTGAGGAGAAAACAGAATTACCTGAAACGGAACCTCTTTATTATAACAATCCTAATGCACGGACCTTTGACGCGGTGGTTATTGATTCTGAAAAGGATGAGGTCGTGCTAGACAGAACTCTTTTTTACCCTGAGGGTGGAGGCCAACCGGCAGATCATGGGGTTCTGATAACTGACTCATCTAGCAATCCGGTGAAACACGTGCGTAAAAACGACGGAGTGATTATCCATGAGATCGAAGGAGAGATCTCTGAAGGGGAAACAGTTGAAGGTAGAGTGGATTGGGAAAGGCGTATGGCTTTAACTAGACATCACTCAGCGACTCACATAATTATGAGTGCCGCTAGAGAAGTTTTGGGAGATCACGTATGGCAGAAAGGGGCTAAGAAGGACGTAGAAAGCGCCAGGTTGGATCTATCACACTTTAAAAGAATAAGCCGCAAAGAGATAAAAGAAATTGAAAGAATAGCGAACAGGATCGTTCTTGATGATATTCCGGTAAGGAAAGAAGAACTCACTAGAGATGAAGCTGAAAAGAGATTTGGCTTTAAACTTTATCAGGGTGGTGTTCCGGAGAGTGATATTATAAGAGTGGTTCACATCTCTGATGTAGAGGATTACGATGCACAGGCATGTGGAGGCACCCATGTTAATAGGACCTCTGAGGTCGGTCCGATAAAGGTGTTAGGTACTCAGAGGATACAAGACGGCGTTGAAAGACTAACATATTCTGCCGGTATGGCGGCGGTGAAGAACATCCAGAGTCAAGAAGACCTTTTAAAGGAAGCTTCATCCAAATTTAAAGTTAGTCCGGAGGATCTTCCTGATACTGCTGAACGTTTTTTTAAAGAGTGGAAGCAACGTGGTAAGGAAATAGAGGAACTGAAGAAATATAAATCTATAGCGATGGCAGAGGAACTACTTCCAGGAGAAAAAGTGGGTGGAATAGAGGTTATCTCAGAAGTCGTAGATATGGGTGCGAAGGAGATGTTATCTACCGCTGAGAGGATAACGTCCGAAGAGGGTAGAGTAGTTTTACTTGCTTCAGAAGGAGAGAACGTGAATCTCGTCTTCTCGAGAAGTGATGATTTAGATCTTAACATGGTCGAAATTTTAAATGAAGCTGCAAAAGAGATAAACGGCGGAGGAGGCGGCTCACCTAAAACGGCTCAAGGTGGGGGTAGCAAACCAGAAGGTAAAGAAGGCGCATTGAATAGGGCGAAAGAAATTGTTTTAGAGGCTCTTTAGAAAATTGTTTTTATGAAACCTAAACGTGGTTGCCATATTCAATGAGATATTGATATATTCGATACTGATACCTTCACATTAGGAGATAACAATATTTTTGTAAGAAGAAGTACCTTTTGATTTTGGTGAGGAGTTTTGTCAAAATACAAAGTCGTATTTCATCTTCATGATGAGAAGAGAAGTACCATAGCTATCTCAAACATCATCAATTTGATAAAAGATCTGGGTGAAGAAAATCTCGATATAGAATTATTGATGAACGGTACTGGAGTGAAGATAATGTTGAAAGAAGGAGAATGTGTTAACAAGGTGGATTACCTTTCCAATAAAGGAGTAGTATTTTGTGTTTGCTCTAATAGTTTAAATGCATTGGAAATGCAAGAAAACGATATGATTAAGGGAACAAAGATAGTGCCTTCTGGTGTTGGTGAACTGGTTAAAAAGCAGAACGAAGGTTGGAACTACATCAAAATATAGAGGTAATATGATGAGCAAAAAACATGACCTTACTATCCTGCAGATGAACGATAGCCATGCTTATCTAGACTTACATGATGAATATTTTTGGAAGGACGGGGGAAAGGGATATAGAAAAGTTGGAGGCTATGGTAGGATAACGACCTATTTCGATAAAGTTAGAGAAGAAAACCCAGGTTCTGTTATAGTTCTAGATAATGGGGATACTATTCATGGAACTTATCCAACAATCAAAAGCAAAGGAGATGTGATGATTCCTATTTTGAACGAGATGGGTTTCGATGCTTGGACAGCTCATTGGGATTTTGCCTATGGGCCTGAACATCTGCTGAATTTTTCAGAAAAGTTAGATTATCCATTAGCGATGAATTGTTACCGAGAAGATACAGATGAATTGGTTTTTGATCCTTATAAAACAGTGGATAAAAACGGAATCAAAGTAGGTATAATTGGTATCGCGGCTACAATAGTAGATAAAACTATGCCGGACCACTTCAGCAAAGGTATTGAATTCATGCTCGGCAAAAAAGAGCTGCCTGGGTATATCCATGAACTAAAAGAAGAGAAGGACGTTGACCTGATAGTCGTTCTCGCTCACCTTGGTTATCCACAGGAATTAAAACTTGCTAAAGAAGTTGATGGCATCGATGTCCTTGTAAGTGGACATACTCACAATAGACTCTATGAGACAGTAGAAGTGAACAATACGATAGTCATGCAATCTGGATGTCACGGCTCTTTTATCGGAAGATTGGATCTAGAGTTGGGAGATGAAGGTATAACAGGATACAACCACCGACTGGTAGAGATCAACGAATCTATAGAGCCTGATAAAGGGGTTCAGGAGATGGTCGATAACGCGAAGGAGCCTTACAAAGACAAGATGCAGGAAGTTGTAGGTGAAACAGAGATTGGTCTAGCTAGAGATAGAGTGATGGAGACTACAATGGACAATCTTCTTTTGAAAGCTATGATTGAGGTGAGCGGAGCAGAGATGGCATTTTCCAACGGTTGGCGGTATGGTTCCCCTATACCTCCTAGAGAGATAACTGTCGAAGACCTGTGGAATATAATTCCTGTAAATCCTCCTATTTCTAAATGTGAGATAACTGGACAGGAACTTTGGGATATGGTAGAAGAGGATCTCGAGCTCACTTTTTCGAAGAATTCTTACAAACAGATGGGCGGGTACGTGAAGAGATGCTATGGCATAAATGTATATTTCAAAGTGGAGAATCCTGAGGGAGAAAGGATCCAAGAATTTTTTGTCGGGGAGGAAAGGTTGGACAAAGACAAAACCTATGAAACTAGTTTTGTTACAACTCAAGGGATTCCTGTTAAATACGGGAAGAACAGAAGAGATACGGATATCAAAGCAGTTCAAGCTTTGAAAAATTATGTGAAGTCCAACAGTCCGGTCGATCCAAAGTTGGTAGGAACTTTCGTACCTATTTAGGATGAGGTAAAATTGATGGACCAGCGGGGATTTGAACCCCGGGCCTCCACCATTTCAGCGGTAGGTATTGAACCTACAGATGCCAAGGTGGCGATCTTCCAACTGATCTACTGGCCCAATTGTGCAAGATAGAGATAGGAGTAACTCCCATAAAAATCTTATGAAGCCAAAAAGAGATGATTTGTTGCTAGGGATATATGAATAAACTAAATCACGTAACTATTTTATATCCCGTCACGATTTACGAGCAAACAATATCAAGAGGTATAAAAGATGAAACTCCAAGAATATCAGGCTGCGGAAATTTTTGAGGAATATGGCATCCCGGTTTCTGA
>Ga0207421_10005185_pt1 | contig 14729 bp, 13 predicted proteins | sample SodLakKL_010_SED_4_FD_187542 | JGI IMG/M metagenome (GOLD analysis project Ga0207421, IMG submission 187542) | Alkaline sediment microbial communities from Lake Tanatar, Kulunda Steppe, Russia - 8KL_010_SED (SPAdes) (version 2) | ecosystem: Environmental > Aquatic > Non-marine Saline and...
AAAGCCTGCACGCTTTGCTGCCCACCAGACCATGATCAACTGCCCGATCCCCGCCAGCGGCACCGAATAGGCAAGCCACTGCCCCATCCGTTCGGGATCATCCATGGCCGGGACCGCCCCGGTTGCTGCCGCGATCAGGATGGCGGCCACGAAACCTGCGTTCAGGATCACCGGTGCCGCCGCCGCAGCAGTGAAGCGCCCTGTGGCATTCAGCACGCCCGACAGCAAAGCAGTCAGCGAGATGAACAGGATATAGGGAAAGGCGATCCGCCCGTAATAAACTGCCAGATCAAAGCGTTCGTCGCCGATGAACCCGCTGGCCATGGCGGCGACAAGCGCAGGCATGGCGATAATGCCGATCACGGTGAACCCCGACAGGATCACCCACATCGCCAGATAGGCATCCTGAGCGAATTGATGCGCGCCGTCGTCAGCCTCGACCTTTTTGGCGAACATCGGCACGAAGGCCATGTTGAACGCCCCCTCTGCGAAAAAGCGGCGAAACAAGTTCGGTAGAGAAAAGGCAACCAGAAACGCCTCGGCCACAGGACCGGTGCCCAGATAGGCCGCGATGAAGATATCGCGCACGAACCCCGCCACCCGGCTGAGCATCGTCCACAGACCGACCGTGAAGAACCCGGCCATCAGGCGCACCTGTTTCATTCAGCAGACCTTTGCGGACGACATCAGGAAATGGCCTGCTTTGCACCCTGCACGATCGCCTCGCGCAGTTTGCGTTCGAGGCTTTGTCGCTTGGCTTCGGAATAATATTTCAACCCGACCATATCCTTGACGTAGAAGGTATCGACTACCTGTTCGCCATAGGTCGCAATCACGGCAGAGGCAATATAGACATGCGCATTCGCCAGCGTGCGTGTCAGATCATACAGCAGGCCGGGGCGGTCGCGGGTATCGACCTCAATGATCGTGTAAATCTCCGACCCTTCGTTGTCGAAGGTGATCTTGGTATCGACCTTGAAGGCGCGTTCGCGTTTCTTGATCTTGTCTTTGTCCTTCAATGCCTCGCGGGCGACAACCTCGCCGCGCAGGGTGCGCACGATCATCTGGCGCAGGCGTTGCAGGCGGCTTTCCTCGTACGGATTGCCGTCATCGTCCTGCACCCAGAACACCGCAGTCGCATAGCCATCCTTGGACGTATAGCTGCGTGCATCGACGATATTGGCCCCGACCAGCGCCAAGGCGCCCGTCATCCGGCTGAACAGGCCCGGATGATCGACCATTGCAAAACAGGCGCGGGTGGCGTCGCGGTCGGCGTCCAGCATCAGGTCGATGCAGATTTCTGTATCATCGATATCGCGCAAGAGCTTGGCAAAGATGACGTGGGCGGCATTGGGCAGGCCCTGCCAATAGGGGCCGTAATGGCGGCCCATTTCCGTCTTGATTGCCTTGGCATCCCATTTTTCCAGCGTATTGCGCAGGGCGCGTTTCGCCTCTGCCTCGCGGCTTTCGCGGTTGAGGTCTTCCAGACCGGTTTCAAGCGCGGCCTTGGTCGCCTTGTAAAGGTTGCGGATCAGCACCGCTTTCCAGTTGTTCCAAGTGCCGGGGCCCACGCCGCGGATATCGCAGACAGTCAGTACAGTCAGCAAATCCAGACGTTCGACCGACTTCACCGCATTGGCAAAGCCGCGCACTGTGCGCGGTTCAGCGATGTCGCGTTTCTGGGCGACATCCGACATCAGCAGGTGATACCGGATCAGCCATTCGACAGTTTCACATTCTTTCTTGCTTAGACCCAGACGCGGGCAAACCTTGCGCGCGATCTGAGCGCCAAGGATCGCGTGATCCTCGGGCCGGCCTTTGCCGATATCATGCAGCAACAAGGCGACATAAAGCACCTTGCGATTGATCCCGCGTTTCAGGATGCCGCTGGCGACGGGCAATTCCTCGATCAGTTCGCCGCGTTCGATCTGGGCAAGGTTGCTGATGCACTGGATCGTGTGTTCGTCGACGGTGTAGTGGTGATACATGTTGAATTGCATCATCGCCACGATCGGGGCGAATTCGGGCATGAAGGCGCCCAGCATCCCCAATTCGTTCATCCGGCGCAGCCCGCGTTCGGGGTTGCCGTGTTTCAGCATCATATCAAGAAAGATCCGGCTCGCCTCGCGACTGTTGCGCAATTCGTCATCGACGACGTCAAGATGCGACGCAATCAGGCGCATTGCGTCGGGATGCAGCAAGGTGCCGGTGCGCAGTGCCTCTTCAAAGATGCGGATCATGTTCAGCTTGTCGGCAAAGAATCCGGCCTCGTCAGCGACGGTCAGGCGGTTTTGCTTGATTGTATAAGGCGGCTTGGCCCGTTTGCGCCGGGCCATCAGCCGGACCAGCATGGGTTCGGGCTTGGTGTGGGTGGCTTCCAGCGCGGTCAGGAAAATGCGGGTCAGCTCGCCCACGCGCGTTGCTTCGCGGAAATAGGCTTGCATGAAATGTTCGACCGCGCGCCTGCCGCCGTGGTCGGTATAGCCCATGGCTGATGCCACTTCGACCTGCATGTCAAAGGTCAGCTGGTCCACCGCACGCCCCGCAATCAGATGGAGGTGACAACGGACAGACCACAAAAAATCTTCGGCCTTGATGAATTTTTCAAACTCGTCCTGCGTGAACACGCCAAGCCCGACCAGTTCGGCTGCACTTTTCACGCCGTTGACGTATTTGCTCATCCAGAAAAGCGATTGCAGGTCGCGCAGCCCGCCTTTGCCTTCTTTTACATTGGGTTCGACCATGTAGCGCTGGCCGCCTTGTTTGCGGTGGCGTTCGGTGCGTTCGGCCAGTTTGGCTTCGATGTAGTCACCAGCCGTGTTGCGGAACAAGTCCTGCCACAGAACCTGCCCAAGCGAATTGGCAAGTGGTTCATCGCCGGCCAGATAACGGTATTCGACCAGCGACGTGCGGATCGTGTAATCCTCGCGCGCCAGACGCACGCAGTCTTTCACAGTCCGGCTTGCATGGCCGATCTTCAGTTTCAGATCCCACAGCATGTAAAGCATGGATTCAATCACGCTTTCGGCCCAAGGGGTGATCTTGTAGGGCGTCAGAAACAGCAGATCGACATCGGAATGTGGTGCCATTTCGCCCCTGCCATAACCGCCGACAGCGATCAGTGACAGTTTTTCAGCCTCGGTCGGGTTCGGGGCAGGGTGCAGTAGCTTGGTGGCGACATCCAGAATGATCGTCACGATCTGGTCGGTCAGCCATGAATAGGCACGCGTTGTCGGGCGCGACGCAAACGGCTGCATCACAAAAGCGGTGCTGATTTCGGCAAGGCCAGCCTGCCGCGCCTCGGCCAGAATGCGCACGGCAATGCCGCGCACGTCCTTTTCCGAGGTCACGCCGACGGTTTCATCGTGGATGCGAGCCATGACAGCGGCGGTGTCAAAAATAACGGACGCCGGACAGATCAATCCGTCCGGCGCTTCGACATGGCGGCTGCGGACGGGCTCAGAGCCCGGCTGCACCGAAACTTCTTGGCGCTTGTTCAAGGATCACGACCCGATTTTGTTGAATGGTGGCAACGGCAAGGCCGCGTTCGTTCTGACCGTTCGGCAGCAGGCGGAAGACGCCTGATGTGCCGCGGAACCCTTGGCTGGTGGTCAAGGCAGACCGCGACAACGCACCGTCACCCCGCGCCATAAGTGCGCCGATGGCCGCAATACCGTCATAGGCAAGCCCCGCCAAAGGATGCGGTTTGCCCCCGTAAGCGGCTTCATAGCGGTTGCGGAACAATGTGTCCGGACCTTGGTCAGGCAGGGCATAAAGCCCACCCTGCACACCGGACAATTCCAGAAGCTGCGGCACGGTATCCCAACGTGTCAGCCCGATCAGACGGGTTTGTTCGATGTCCAGCCCTGCTTCGGGCAGGCCGGTTGCGATGATCGGCAGGTCGGCATTGGCACCGGCAGTCGTGAAAATCGCCTGCGCGCCTGTGGATTCAGCCGTGCTCACCAGCCGCTGCGTGGAAGAGAAAATACCCGCTTGCGACAGCGGATAGGATTCTGTCGCAACAAGCTGCGATCCGTTGCCGCGGATTGCGCGGGCGATGGCATCGCGGCCCATCTCTCCGCCGATATCCTGACCATGCGCGATCATGAAGCGGTTGACGCCCTGCCTGCTGGCATATTGGACAAGCCGGCGGGCCGTGTTGTCAAAGCTTTGGCCAAGGATGAAAACATTTCCGCCCGCGATGCTGGCATTGTTGGAAAACGCCAGAACATTGACGTCCCGGTCGGCAACGGCAACACCGGCGGCGTTCGCGGCTTCGGCAAACAGCGGACCAAGAATGATCTGCGCGCCCTCATCCACAGCCCTGCGTGCGACACTGGCCGCCTGCGCAGGGTCACCGCCCGTGTTATAGACACGCAGCGTGATATCGGCGCCGTTCAGGTCTGCAATCGCCATCCGGGCCGCGTTTTCAAAGTTCTGCGCCAGAAACGCATCACTGCCTTGGCCTGACCCGCCAGGAACAAGCAGCGCCACCTGCACCGCGCGCGATGTGTCTGCGGTTGGCGCAACGTCTGTCATTTCTTGCAAACCGGTGTCACAAGCAGCGAGCCAGGCCAGCGACATAAAGGCGATGAAGCGCGCAAGCGGCTTGCGGCTGTGATGGAAACGGGCGAACATAGGCTGTATTCCTTCTGATTACTGCATACGACACGGTGCGGCATGATCCGTCGGGCCGTGTGCGATTTGTCGCACATCATAAAGAAGGGGGGGCGCGGGTCCAGTCATGAATCATATCACCAAGCCACTCTCTGCCGGTCTGTATTTTGTCGCGACCCCGATCGGGTCGGCGCGCGACATCACATTGCGCGCGCTTGATATACTCGCCTCGGCCGATCTGATCGCGGCAGAGGATACACGCACCGCACGCAAACTGATGGAAATCCACGGTGTGCCGCTGAACGGGCGCAAGGTTGTGGCGTTCCACGATCACAGCGGCGAAGGCGCTGTCGACCGGCTGGTTGCCGATATCGTGTCGGGCAAATCGGTGGCCTATGTGTCCGAAGCGGGCACGCCTCTGGTGGCCGACCCCGGATACGAGCTGGGACGTGCAGCGATTGCGGCAGGTGTTGCCGTCACCACAGCGCCCGGGGCATCTGCTGTGCTGGCTGCGCTCACCGTGTCGGGCCTGCCCACGGACAGGTTCGCTTTCGTCGGCTTCCTGCCTGCTGCCCGCCAGCAACGCGAAACCGAAATCGCAGCCCTGCGCGATGTGCCTTTCACGCTGGTTTTTTATGAAAGTCCCAAACGCGTAGAGGAAATGTTAATAAGTCTGCGCGATACCTTAGGGGGCGACAGACAGGTTGTGGTCTGTCGGGAACTGACCAAACGGTTCGAAGAAACCACGCGCGGCACCCTGACGGATGTGGCGCAGGTCTATGCGGGACGGTCGGTCAAGGGTGAATTGGTCGTGCTGGTCGGTCGTGCAGGAGCAACCGATGTGGCCGATCTGGATGTGACAGAGGCATTGAAAGAAGCGATGAAAACCATGCGTGTAAAAGATGCCGCTACAGTTGTGGCTGGTGCATTGGGCCTGCCGCGCCGGCAGGTCTATCAGATTGCTCTCGGCCTTGGTGATCCGTCGTGACCGGGCGTGTCAGCTATTTCGCAGGCCTTGCCGCCGAAGATATTGTCGCGCGCGATTATGCAGCGCGCGCGCACCAAATTGCGGCCCGGCGCTGGCGTGGCAAATCAGGCGAAATCGATCTGATCATGCGCGACGGCGAAACGCTGGTCTTTGTCGAGGTTAAGAAAAGCGCGACCTTTGCGCGTGCGGCGTTGCGTCTGGGACGGCGGCAGATGGACCGGCTTTGCGCCAGCGCAGGCGAGTTTCTCGCAGGCGAACCACGCGGGCAGTTGACAGATGTGCGCTTTGATCTGGCCCTTGTGGACGGGCGCGGTGCCGTCAACGTGATTGAAAACGCATTCATGGAAGCCTGATCGCGCCATTGCACTGCCTCGCGGGCTGCGGCATGAAGCGGATATCATCCGCTGAAAGGGTTTTTGATATGGCATTGAAAGTTGCGTTCCAAATGGACCCGATCGGGCCGATCAACATTGATGCCGACAGCACCTTCCGCATAGCGGAAGAAGCACAGGCGCGCGGGCATGACCTGTATTATTACACGCCTGACAAACTGGCCTATGATCAGGGACGGGTGACAGCACGCGGCTGGCCGTTGCGCGTCCAGCGGGTCAAGGGCGACCATTTCCAGCTTGGTGAAGCGACAGATATAGACCTGCGCGACATGGATGTCGTCTGGCTGCGTCAGGACCCGCCTTTTGACATGGGGTATATCACGACGACCCATATTCTGGACATGATCCATCCGGATACGCTGGTTGTGAACGATCCGTTCTGGGTGCGCAATTATCCCGAAAAATTGCTCGTTCTGAACTTCCCGGACCTGACACCACCCACGATGATCGCACGCGATCTGGATACTTTGCGGACATTCCGCGCGACCCATGGCGATGTGATTCTCAAACCTCTTTACGGCAACGGCGGGGCTGGCGTGTTCAAACTGACCCACACCGACGGCAACCTTGCGTCGCTGCATGAACTTTTTGCCGGCATTAACCGCGAACCGCTGATCATGCAGAAATTCCTGCCGGCCGTCGCCAAAGGCGACAAGCGCGTTATTCTGGTCGATGGTGAACCTGTCGGTGCGATCAACCGCGTCCCGGCCCAAGGCGAAACCAGATCCAACATGCATGTCGGCGGTCGCCCGGAAAAAGTTGCGCTGACCGACCGGGACCGCGAAATCTGTGCACGGATCGGCCCGCTTTTGCGTGAAAAAGGCCAAATTTTCGTAGGTATTGATGTGATCGGCGACTGGCTGACCGAAATCAACGTCACCTCGCCCACCGGCATTCAGGAACTGGAACGGTTCGACGGGGTCAATATCGCTGAAAAAATCTGGCAAGCGATTGAAAACCGGCGCAACACCACCCCATCGTCAGAGTAAAAATATCCCCGCCGGAGGCTTTTCGTTCTGCAAGAACGGGAAGCTACACCTCTTTCGCCATTGCCAGACGATAACCAACAGCTTCGGCGACATGATTGCGGCTGACCAGATCAGCGCCTTCAAGATCGGCAATCGTGCGCGCTACACGCAGAATACGGTGGTATCCGCGCGCCGACAGGCCGAATTTTTCTGCCACCCGCAATAAAAGTGCCCGTCCCTCTGCATCCGGGGTGGCGATCATTTCCAGCAAACTGCCTTCGGCATCCGCGTTGACGCGTGCAACCGGATGCCCGGCAAAACGCGCCGTCTGTCGCGTCCGCGCAGCGGCGATGCGGGTGGCAATAACGGCAGAACTGTCGCCGGAAACCGGTAAATCAAGATCCTGAAATGCCACCGGTGGTACCTCGACCCGTAGATCGAAACGGTCCATCAAAGGGCCGGAAATCCGGCCCATGTAATCCTCGCCACAAACCGGCGCGCGGGTGCAGGCGCGTGCCGCATCAGCCAGATAGCCGCATTTGCACGGGTTCGCTGCGGCCACCAGCATGAACCGGCACGGATAGCGCACATGGGCATTGGCACGCGCGACAACGACTTCACCCGTTTCGATGGGTTGGCGCAAGGTTTCCAGCACGGTACGCGGAAATTCAGGGAATTCATCCATGAACAGCACACCGTTATGTGCCAGCGAAATCTCGCCCGGTTTCGCGCCGCGACCGCCGCCGACGATGGCGGCCATCGACGCTGTATGGTGCGGTTCACGAAACGGACGTTCGCGGTTGATGCCGCCGTCATCCAGCAATCCCGCCAGTGAATGGATCATGGATGTTTCCAGCGCCTCTGCCGGCGACAGGGGCGGCAGGATGCCCGCGATCCGCGCCGCCAGCATGGATTTGCCCGACCCCGGCGATCCGACCAACAGCAGGTGATGCCGTCCCGCGGCGGCGATTTCCAGCGCGCGTTTGGCGCGTTCCTGACCTTTGACTTCGGCAAAGTCGCGGCTATGGCTGATCGTCTGTGCCTCGCCGGGCACTGATGGCGCGATGACGTTCTGTCCTGTGAAATGCCGCACCATTGCGGCAAGGCTGCGTGGTGCGATCACATTTGCCGCCCCGACCCACGCAGCCTCTGCCCCGCAGGCGGCTGGGCAAAGCAGCATCCGCCCTTCGCTGGCCGCCGTCATCGCCGCGGGCAAGGCACCCACCACAGGCACCAAAGTGCCGTCTAGCGATAATTCACCCAAGGCCACGACCTGTGCCGCCTCGTCCCGCGGGATGATGTCAAGCGCGGCAAGCAAAGCCAGCGCGATGGGCAGATCGAAATGCGACCCTTCCTTGGGCAGATCGGCGGGCGACAGGTTCACCGTGATCCGTTTCGACGGCAGCGCGATGGCCATCGCGGTCAGCGCCGCGCGGACGCGTTCGCGTGCCTCGGACACGGCTTTGTCTGGCAGGCCCACGATTGAAAATGCAGGCACACCGGGTGTGACAGCACATTGCACCTCGACCAAGCGCGCCTCGATGCCTTCAAAGGCCACTGTATAGGCGATGGCCACCATCGGCTGCTCCCGTTTGTTGGTTAACGGGTAGTGGCTGGAAGTTTAAGAATGGTTAACGGGCCAGTCTTTGCGTGGCAGATCCAGCGGATAGGGCCAAGGGTCGTGAATTTCCGTCAGTGCATCCTTGCGCCATTCCAGAAACGCCGGATCGCGCAGGTGGGCGTCGACATAGGCCTGCGCCGCTGGACTGACCGGCAGGCCGTAGGTGGTGATCCGCAAGGCCACGGGTGCATAGAACACATCCGCCAGCGAATAATCCCCGAACAGCCACGGGCTATCGGTGCCATGGCGTGCGCGGGCGAGGGACCACAGCGCCTCGACCCGTTCCAGATCGGTCAGCACCGCGCCGGATGGTGTGAACCTGTCCCAGATATGGGCAATCATATTCGGGCATTCGCCACGCAAGGCACTGAAACCGCTGTGCATTTCTGCGCAGATTGACCGTGCCAGCGCACGCGCGGCAGGATCGCGCGGATAAAGCGCAACATCGGGGTGCCGCTCTACCAGCGTTTCTGCCATGGCAAGGCTGTCAGTCAGAACGAACCCTTCGGGTGTTGTCATGGCAGGCACGGTGCGCGCAGGCGGGATATGCGCCAGATCAGCGGCCATGGTGCCGGCATAAAGGCCGACAAAATGTGTCTGATAGGGCAGGCCAAATTTTTCCAGCATCAGCCAGCCGCGTAAGGACCAACTGCTGAATGTGCGGTCACCGATGTAAAGCGTATATGTCATGCCAAAATGTTATGTGCGGGTCAGGCGCAGGCCAAGTGATTAATCCTGATACAAACTATCACGGCAAATGATTAACCGCGCCTAAGGACCAACCTGTCGGATAGCGCGTCACTTGGGTCACTGACAGATTGTCGATCTGGTGCCCTAGCGCTTGATAGGCGGTGCCGCCTGATGCGCGTTGGATCTGCGTCATGATCACGCCCATATGTGCGACCAGCACGATATCACGACCGCTAAAACGCGCGGTCAGGTCATCGACCACGCGGGCCACGCGGGCGCTGACGTCATTCCAGCTTTCGCCGTCCGGCGCGCGCAGATCGCCGGGTTCTTCCCAGAACTGGCGGCTGAGTACCGGATCACGTTCAGCGACGGCGCGCCAGTCCATCCCGTCCCAGATGCCGAAATCCATTTCACGCAAATCGCGCTGGTCGGGCAGGCGCTGGCGGTCGCGGCCAATGGCATCGGCGGTGGCATAGGCGCGGCACAGGTCAGAGGCGACGATAACAGCATCTTGCGGCAGAAAATCAGCCACCCGCGCAATTTGTGCCGTATCGGATAAATCCGCAGGGACATCACGCCAGCCGACGAACGATTTTTCATGTGTCGGCCCGTGCCGCACCCACCAAAGCCGCGTCATTTCAGAACCATGGGCAGGCCCGCCATGACGGCAACAACGCGATCTGCCTGCGCAGCAATCGCTTGGTTCAGCGCGCCTTGGGCGTTGCGAAACCGCCGCGCCAGCGCGTTGTCGGGGACAATGCCTTGGCCAACCTCGTTTGATACGACCACAACGGGCGCAGCGCAGGTTGCCAGCGCGCGGATCAGTGCAGCACTGGCGGCGGGGATATCTTCATCTGCCAGCATCACATTCGTCAGCCACAGGGTTGCGCAATCCAGCAGCACGGCTTGATCGGGCAGCGCCTGCGACAAAACGGCACTCAGATCGCGGGGTTCCTCGATCGTGATCCAGCCTTCACCGCGCATGTCACGGTGGCGCGCGACCTTGGTCGCCATCTCGTCGTCGAACACTTGTGCCGTTGCAATATAGACCTTTTGCAAGCCGCACGCGGCAATCAGCCCTTCGGCATAGGCCGATTTGCCAGAGGCAGCGCCCCCTAGGACGAGTGTCAGTTTCGGCAATGTGTTCATGCTGTTTTAAGTGATCCGGTTTCAGAATGACTGCGTAACAAAGGCATAAAGAAAAGTTAATCCGTCGCTCGACAATCTGGGAGAAGAATAATGGCCGCTAGTGGTTTTTCTGATCAAACACTGTCACGGACCGCAATGCGTGCCGAATTGCTGGACGCTGAAACAGAATTGCGCCTTGCCTATGCGTGGCGCGATCAGCGCGACGAAGAGGCCCTGCATCGCCTGATCACCGCTTATATGCGTCTGGCAATTTCGATGGCGTCGAAATTCAAACGCTACGGCGCGCCGATGAACGACCTTATTCAGGAAGCATCGGTTGGGCTGATGAAAGCCGCCGACAAATTCGACCCCGACCGTGGCGTGCGGTTTTCGACATATGCGGTCTGGTGGATCAAGGCGTCGATACAGGATTACGTCATGCGTAACTGGTCGATGGTGCGCACCGGATCGACATCATCGCAAAAATCGCTGTTTTTCAACATGCGCCGCGTGCAGGCCCGTTTGGAACGCGAAGCCGCCGCCGAAGGCCGCAACCTTGAAACCCACGAATTGCACGAAATGATCGCGATCGAGGTTGGCGTGCCATTGCACGATGTACAAATGATGGACGGTCGTTTGTCAGGGTCCGACTTTTCGCTAAACGCCACCCAATCGGTTGATGATGAAGGCCGCGAATGGATTGACGCGTTGGAAGATGACGCACCGCAAGCCTCCGAAAAGGTTGAAAATTCGCATGACACCGACACCTTGCGCCAGTGGCTGGTTACGGCCCTGACCGCGCTGAACGACCGCGAACAATTTATCGTCCGCGAACGTAAACTGCGCGATGATCCCCGTACGCTGGAAAGCCTCGGCACGGAACTTGGCCTGTCCAAGGAACGCGTCCGCCAACTGGAAGCTGCCGCCTTTGGCAAGATGCGCAAAAGCCTCGAAGCACAAAGCACAGAAGTGCAGTCGTTCTTCGCCTGAGACGCCACATTGTCTTTCCGGTCAATTCTGACCTAATGTCTGACCAGAATTGACCGGAGAACACCAATGCTGGCGGGCCGACACATATTGCTGATCGTGGGCGGCGGTATCGCCGCATTCAAATCGCTCGACCTGCTGCGTCGTTTGCGCGATCAGGGCGCACGCGTGACGCCTGTTCTGACCCGCGCAGGGGCGGAATTTGTCACACCGCTTAGCTTGTCGGCATTGGCCGCGTCCAAGGTTTACCAAGATCTGTTCGATCTGACCGACGAGGCCGAGATGGGCCATATCGAATTGTCCCGCGCCGCTGATCTGATCGTTGTTGCCCCTGCCACCGCCGATCTGATGGCGAAAATGGCCGCAGGGCTGGCGAACGATTTGGCTTCGACCTTGCTGCTTGCGACCGATAAACGCGTGCTGATCGCACCTGCAATGAATGTCCGAATGTGGCAGCATCCGGCGACGCAGCGCAATCTGGCGACCTTGCAAGGTGACGGTGTGCTGGTGGTGGGGCCAGATGACGGTTCCATGGCCTGCGGCGAATTCGGCCCCGGTCGGATGGCAGAAGTCCCTGATATCATTGCGGCAATATCATCTGCCCTGTCCGATGGCCCGCTGAAGGGCAAACATATCCTTGTTACCTCTGGCCCGACGCATGAACCGATTGATCCCGTGCGCTATATCGCGAACCGGTCGTCTGGCGCGCAAGGCACGGCGATTGCGCGTGCGCTTGCGGGCCTTGGCGCGACGGTGACTTTCGTGACCGGCCCCGCCGATGTGCCACCCCCTGACGGTGTGCAGGTCGTGCACGTCCAGACCGCCGCCCAGATGCTGCAAGCCGTGCAATCCGCAGCCCCTGCGGATGCTGCGATCTTTGCCGCTGCCGTAGCGGACTGGCGCGTTGCCAATGCCGGTGCCAGCAAGATCAAGAAAGATGCAGCCGGCCTGCCGCATCTGGAATTTGCCGAAAACCCCGATATTCTGGCGACAGTATCCCAGATGGGTGCGGGGCGTCCGCCCTTGGTCATCGGCTTTGCCGCTGAAACCGATGATGTGATCGCCCACGCCACCGCCAAACGCCTGCGCAAGGGCTGTGACTGGATCGTCGCCAATGACGTATCACCTGCGACAGGCATCATGGGTGGCACCGAAAACGCTGTGACGCTGATCACCGATCAAGGTGCCGAAAGCTGGCCGCGCATGTCCAAAGATGCAGTGGCCGCCCAGCTTGCCCAGCGGATCGCGCAGGTGATCGCATGATCGCAGTATTGTGGGATAACGGGGCCGACACCGCGCTGGGCTTGCCCGCCTACGAAACGGCGGGCGCTGCTGGTGCCGACCTGCGCGCCAATCTGCCCGACAAGGGTGCCATCAATCTGGCCCCCGGCGCACGCGCGCTGATCCCCACGGGACTGCGCATGGAAATCCCGTCAGGGTTCGAAGTGCAGATCAGGCCGCGGTCAGGTCTGGCGCTGAAACAGGGGCTGACCCTGCTGAACACCCCCGGCACGATTGACAGCGACTATCGCGGCCCTGTGGGCGTCATCATGATCAACCATGGCCAAGACCCTGTTACAATCACCCACGGCATGCGCATTGCGCAGATGGTCGTTGCCCCCGTCGTGCAGATGGGTTTCGCGCTGGTTGATGCTTTGTCAGACAGCAGCCGCGGTGCGGGCGGTTTCGGGTCCACCGGCACATGATTATGGTCGGTGCCATGGCCGCCGCCCTCTGGGTGATCGGCGCAGTGATGAAAGCGCCCTATTCCGCGCGCTGGACGATGATGGCTGTCCTGCTGATCGCGGTGATGATGCTGCATATCGTTCTGCCTGCGGGCCATCCGTTGCGAATGGCGACAGGTGGCGATGCACGGCTTTGGGGCTTGCTGATTGCCTTTGGCTTTATCATCTGGGGCTACCGTATCGGGCTGGCGTGGTTGCGCTCGAAGGTCACGCCAGTCGTGCCCGCGCCCGTGCGATCCACCAGCTTTTCCGACACAGAACTGAACCGCTACGCCCGCCACATCGTGCTGCGCGAAATCGGCGGACCGGGGCAAAAAGCGTTGCGCGATGCAAAGGTGCTGGTGATCGGGGCAGGGGGCCTTGGCGCGCCTGTTCTGCAATATCTGGCCGCCGCCGGTGTTGGCACTATCGGCGTGATCGACGATGATCTGGTCGAAAACGCCAATCTGCAACGGCAGGTCATCCATACCGACAACAACATCGGCCTGCCCAAGGTTCATTCCGCCGAAATGGCGATGATCGCGCAGAACCCTTTTGTGACCGTCCGCCCCTATAACCGTCGCCTGACTGTGGATGTCGCAGCTGAGCTTTTCGCTGATTACGATCTGGTGCTGGATGGTAGCGATAATTTCGCCACCCGCTATCTGGTCAACGACACGGCTGTCGCGCAAGGTATCCCCCTGATCGCCGCCGCCCTGACGCAATGGGAAGGCCAGATCAGCCTTTACGACCCCGCGCACGGCACGCCCTGTTACGCCTGCATCTTCCCGCAAGCGCCCGACCCCAAGCTGGCGCCAAGCTGCGCCGAGGCAGGCGTGCTTGGCCCGCTTCCCGGTGTGATCGGCGCGATGATGGCGGTCGAGGCGATCAAGCATATCACACGTGCGGGCGACACTTTGGCCGGGCGCTTGCTGATCTATGACGCGCTTTATGCCCAGACCCGGACCATCGCGATCAAACCACGCAAAGATTGCACCGTCTGCGCTGGCAAAGCGACACCCGCGCCCCTAGGTTGATCTTTAAAGGAGATCCGCCATGACAAATCCGCTGCTGACCGACTGGGACACGCCTTTTGGCCTGCCCCCCTTTGCTGCGATCAAAGATGATGATTTCGCCCCTGCTGTCGCTGCGGCTTTGGCCGATGCCCGCGCCAATATCGCCAACATCGCGGATAATCCCGAAAAGCCCGATTTTGCCAACACGGTCGAAGCTCTGGAACTGGCGGATGAGACCCTGAACCGTGTTCTGGGCGCATTCTACAGTTTGGCCGGTGCCGACAGTAACCCTGCGCGCGAAGCGTTGCAGCGTGATTTCGCACCACTGCTCAGCGCCTATTCGTCCGAGATTTCCGAAAACAAAGCGCTTTTCGCCCGGATCGAGGCATTATGGGCTGACCGCGACAACCTTTCGCTGACCGATGAACAGGCACGCGTGCTGATGCTGACACGGCGCAGCTTCGTCCGATCCGGTGCCTTGCTGGAAGGGGCAGCCGCTACCCGCCTGCGTGCCGTCAAATCGCGGCTGTCGGTACTGGGCACTCAATTCGTACAAAACCTGCTGGCTGACGAACGCGACTGGATGATGGAGCTGGGG
>Ga0207421_10005186_pt1 | contig 14729 bp, 15 predicted proteins | sample SodLakKL_010_SED_4_FD_187542 | JGI IMG/M metagenome (GOLD analysis project Ga0207421, IMG submission 187542) | Alkaline sediment microbial communities from Lake Tanatar, Kulunda Steppe, Russia - 8KL_010_SED (SPAdes) (version 2) | ecosystem: Environmental > Aquatic > Non-marine Saline and...
GAGCAGGCCCGGCGCAATCGCTGATGGGGATCGGGCGCACAGCCGATCAGCGGGGCCGCTCCGGCGCCGTGAGCGAGGAGGGCGGGGCGCTGGCCCAGCCGAGTCGGGTCGGATCGCCGGTGCGCTTCCTGCTGCCCCTGGGCGTGCTGGCGCTGGCAGCACTGCTGGCGGTGGCCACGGCAGTGGCCATCGGCAGCGTGCCCCTGACCCCGGGCGAAGTCCTCGCGGTCCTGGCCGGCAGCGGCGAGCCGCTGCACCAGACCCTGGTCCTGGAGCTGCGCCTGCCCCGCGCCCTGGCCGCCTTCGCCGTCGGCGGGCTGCTGGCCGTGGCTGGGGCGCTGATGCAGGTGCTGCTGCGCAACCCGCTGGCCGATCCCTACGTGCTCGGGCTCTCTGGCGGGGCCGCCGTGGGCGCCCTGGCGGCGATGCTCCTCGGGCTGGGCATGGCCCTGGTCTCCGGGGCGGCCTTCGTCGGGGCGCTCTTCTCGACCCTGCTGGTCTTCGGCCTGGCTCATGGCACCGGCAGCTGGACGCCGACCCGGCTGCTGCTCACCGGCGTGGTGGTGGCCTCCGGCTGGGGGGCGCTGGTCACCTTCATGCTCGCCGTCGGGCCCACCGAGCAGCTGCCTGGCATGCTCTACTGGCTCATGGGCGATCTGGCCTACGCCCGCAGCCCGTGGCTGGCTCTGGCCGCCCTGGCCGTGGCCGTGCTGGTGGCGCTGCCGCTCGGGCGCAGCCTCAACGTCCTCGCCCGCGGGCCTCTGCAGGCGGCGGCGCTCGGCGTCGCCGTGCGGCCATTGGAGTGGGCGGTCTATGTGGCGGCCAGCGTGCTCACCGCCGTCGCCGTGACCACCGCCGGGAGCATCGGCTTCGTCGGGCTGGTGGTCCCGCACATGCTGCGCTTGGTGCTGGGCAACGACCAGCGGCTGATCCTGCCCGCCGCGGCGCTGGCCGGCGGGGCGCTGCTGGCGCTGGCCGATGTCTTCGCGCGCACGCTCATCGCCCCGGAGCAGCTTCCGGTGGGCGTGATCACGGCGATGCTCGGCGTGCCGCTGTTCCTCTACCTGCTGCACCGCAGTCGTTAGGGGGGGAGCATGCTCCAGGCCCAGGATCTGATCATCGACATCCCCGAGCGGCCCGACGGCTATCCGCTCAACCTCACCATCGAGCCCGGGGAGATCTGGGGCGTGCTCGGGCCCAACGGCGCGGGCAAGACGACGCTGCTGCATACCCTGGCCGGGCTGCGCGCGCCCCGCGCCGGCGCGGTCGAGCTCGACGGCGTCAGCCTGCGCCGCTGGCGGCGCAAGGCGCTGGCCCGGCGGCTGGGGGTGGTCTTCCAGGAGCGCCACGACGGCTTCCCGGCCTCGGTGCTGGAGACCGCGCTCATCGGTCGTCACCCCTACCTGACGCCGTGGGATCTGGAGACCGCCGAGGACCTGGCCTGCGCCCGGCAGGCACTGGAGCGGCTGGAGCTCGGCGGGCTCGAGGAGCGGCTGGTCAGTACCCTCTCCGGCGGCGAGCGTCAGCGCCTGGCTATGGCCACGGTGCTGGCCCAGGACCCGGCCGTCTGGCTGGCCGATGAGCCCACCAACCACCTGGATCTGCGCCACCAGGTGGCCGTCATGGATCTGCTGGCCGGCCAGGCGCGGGAGGGGCGCGGTGTCTTCCTCTGCCTGCACGACATCAACCTGGCGGCGCGCTGGTGCACCCACATCCTGCTGCTCTACCCCAACGGCGATGCCTGCTGGGGGCCCGCCGAGGTGATGCTGGTCACCGAGGCGCTGGAGGCGCTCTACGGCCAGCGGCTGGTCGCCGCCGAGGCCGATGGGGCCCGCGTCTTCGTGCCCGCAGGCGGCGTGCCGTGCGGCTGATCGCCCCCGGCGTCGCCGCCCTGGAGCGCTGGAGCGCGCGCTGGCCGGTCCTCTTCCACCTCTACGCCTGGCCGTACCGCCGGCTGGTGGCCCGGGAACTGCGCCTGGCGGGGGTGGTTCCGGGGGAGCGGCTGCTGCATGTGGGCTGCGGAGCGCTGCCGTTCACTGCCGTGTTGGCTGCCCGTCTGGGCGGGGCCCGGGTGATCGCCGTGGACCGCTCCGCCGCCGCCGTGGCCGGGGCGCAAGCCGTGGTGGCGCACCTGGGCCTCCTCGGTGAGGGACCGGGGCGCGTCCGGGTCCTCTGTGCCGATGCGGCGGCCGACGCCCTGCCCGAGGTGGATGTGGCGCTGATCGCCCTGCAGGCTTGCCCGCGGACGCCGATCCTTGCCAACATCCGCCGCCAGCGCGCGCCGGCCCGTATCCTCTTTCGCCTGCCGCGGCCCGGGCTGGAGGGCCAGTACGGGGCCGCGCCGGACGGCGAGAAGGCGGCCGGGAGCTGCCGGCACGGGATGCCGACCTTCGACCGCACCGCGCTCTATCTCCATCGGCCACCGGAAACGACGTGAACGGAGCCACCCTCAACTGGACGGCCCTCGGTGCCCGCGCCGTGCTCGCGGCCCTGGTGCTGGCCCTGCTCGGCGCCCTGCTGGCCGGCAGCGCGCCGGAATGGGCGTGGGTGCACGGCCAGCTGCAGCAGCTGCGGCAGGTGGCCGAGTCGCAGCCGGTGCAGGCGGCGCTCCTCTTCCTGGCGCTGCGCTTTCTCTTCTCGGTGGTCTCGGTCCCCGGCAGTGGGGTGCTGACCGTCGCCGGTGGGGTGATGTTCGGCTTCTGGGCCGGGCTGGCGCTGGTCCTGGTGGCGGTGAGCACCGGCGCGCTGGCGATCTTCCTGCTCACCCGCTACGCCCTCCACGACGCGGTGCGCCGCCGGTTCCCGGAAGCGCTGCGGCGGGTGGACCGCCACTGCGCTGACCACGGCCCGAGCGCGCTGTTTTTGCTGCGCATCGCCGAGCCGTTCCCCACCTTCCTGATCAATGCCCTCTTCGCGCTGACGCGGATGCCGGCGCGGACCTACTTCTGGGTCAGCCTGCTGGGGATGTTCCCCGGCGTGGCCATCCTCACCAACGCCGGCGCGCAGCTGGAGGCGGTCCACACCCCGGCGGAGCTGATGAGCACCGGGATGATCGCCTCGCTGGTGGCCCTGGGTGCCATCCCGTTGCTTTCCAGCCTCGCCGCCGCCCGGCTTCGGGCGGATCGGCGCCGGGGCGGCGACTGAGCGCCACGCCGGTGCTGGCCCGGCACCGCTCCGGGTGTCGGCACACGGCCTAGAATGGCGGTAATCCCTGCCAGTGAACGGGAGGCGCCACGTTGCCCGCCCAGGAAGTCTTCCGCGCCGAGGGCATCACCAAGGTCTACCGCATGGGCGAGGTGGCCGTGCACGCCCTGCGCGGGGTGGACCTGGTCCTCTACGCCGGGGAGCTGGTCGTGCTGCTCGGGCCCTCGGGCAGTGGCAAGTCGACCTTGCTCAACATCCTGGGTGGGCTCGATACGCCCACCAGCGGTCGCGTCATCGTCCAGGGGCGCGATCTCACCCGGGCCGGGGAGGCGGAGCTGACCGCCTTTCGCCGCCACTTCGTCGGCTTCGTCTTCCAGTTCTACAACCTGATCCCCAGTCTGACCGCCCGCGAGAACGTGGCCATCGTCACCGAGATCGCCCGCGACCCCATGCGCCCCGAGGAGGCGCTGGCGCTGGTTGGGCTGGGCAGCCGACTGGACCACTTCCCCTCGCAGCTCTCCGGCGGCGAGCAGCAGCGGGTAGCCATCGCCCGCGCCGTGGCCAAGCGCCCCCAGGTCCTGCTCTGCGACGAGCCCACCGGCGCCCTGGACTCGAAGACCGGGGTGGCGGTGCTCGAGGTCCTCGAGCGCATCAATGCGGAGCTGGGCACCACCACCGCGCTGATCACCCACAACGCGGACATCGCCTCCATGGCCCACCGGGTGGTCGACTTCAAGGACGGGCTGATCGACTCGGTGCACATCAATGACCAGCGGCGCCGGGCGGCGGAGCTGGTCTGGTGAGCGCGCTCACCCGCAAGCTGCTGCGCGAGCTGGTGACCCTGCGCGGGCAGGTGATCGCCATTGCTGTGGTCATCGCCGGCGGCGTGGCGACGCTGATGATGTTCCTCACCGCGCTCTTTGCCCTGACCGAGACCCGCGACGCCTTCTACCAGGAGTACCGCTTCGCGGATCTCTTCGCCAGCGCCGAGCGGGCCCCCCGGGGTCTGGTGGCGGAGATCGAACGGATCGACGGCGTCCAGCGCGTGGAGGACCGCGTGGTCACCGCGGCCAACCTGGACGTCCCCGGCTACGACAACCCGGTGACCGGGCGCATCCTCTCGCTGCCCGAGGGTCGGCAGCCGGACATGAACCGCCTCCACCTGCGCCAGGGGCGGCTGCCGGAGCCGGACCGCGAGGCCGAGGTGGTAATCAGTGACGCCTTCGCCGAGGCCCATGGGCTGCGTCCCGGCGATGATCTGGCGGCGATCATCCGCGGCCGCTACCAGCGCCTGGAGGTGGTCGGCGTGGCGGTCTCGCCGGAGTTCATCTACCAGATCCGCCCGGGGGAGATCCTCCCCGACTACGAGCGCTACGGCATCCTGTGGATGAACCGTCGGGCCCTGGCCGCGGCCTACGACATGGACGGGGCCTTCAACGACCTGCTGCTCATCCTGCAGCACGGCGCCCGGCCCGGTGACGTCATCGAGGCTGTGGACCGCCTGCTGGAGCCCTGGGGTGGGCGCGGCGCCCACGACCGGGGGGATCAACTCTCCCACGCCCTGCTCGAGGACGAACTGACCCAGCTGGCCAACCTGGCCTACGTGATCCCGGCGATCTTCCTCGGCGTGGCCGCCTTCCTGCTCAATGTGGTGGTCAGCCGCCTGGTGGCCACGCAGCGAGAGATCATCGGCGCCCTGAAGGCCTTCGGCTACTCGCGGCTGGCCATCGCCGGGCACTACGTCCGGCTGGTGCTGCTCATTGTCGTGCTCGGGGTGCTCGCCGGCGTGGCCGCGGGGTACTGGCTGGGGGTGCAGCTGGCCGAGATCTACGCCGGCTTCTTCCGCTTCCCCTTCCTCGAATTCCGGCTCCAGCCGCCGGTGGTCGCCATCGCCGCGGCGGTGACCACGCTCTCGGCGCTGCTCGGGACGTGGCTGGCGGTCCGCCGTGCCGCCCGGCTGCCGCCGGCCGAGGCGATGCGCCCGGAGCCGCCGCCGACCTATCGGCCTACACTGATCGAGCGCCTTGGGCTGCAGCGCTGGTTCAGCCAGCCGACGCGGATGATCCTGCGCGGTCTCGAGCGCCGTCCCCTGCGCGCCGGGCTCGCCACCGTGGGGATCGCCCTGGCCGTGGCGATCCTGATGATCGGCCCGTATCAGCGCAACGCGCTCAACACCATGATCGACGTCCAGTTCAATCTGGTTCAGCGCGATGATGTGACGGTCTCCTTCTACGAGCCGACCTCGCGCAAGGCGGTCCACGAGCTTGCCGGGTTGCCCGGTGTCGATCGCGCCGAGCCGTTTCGCCAGGTGGCGGCGGAGGTCGCTTTCGGGCACCGCAGCCACCGTATGGCGGTGCTGGGCCTGGAGCGGGATGCGGACCTGCGCCGGCTGCTCGATACCGACCTGCGTGCGGTGCCGCTGCCCGGGGAGGGGGTGCTGCTGACGGATTACCTGGCCGAACAGTTGCAGGTCGGGCCCGGGGATACGCTGGAGATCCGCGTGCTCGAGGGGCGGCGGCAGACGCTGGAGGTCCCGGTCAGCGGGGTGATCGCCGAGTACCTGGGGGTGTCGGTCTACATGGAGCTGGACGCACTCAATCGGCTCCTCGGCGAGGGCGAGGCGATCTCCGGGGCCTGGCTGGGTCTCGCCGGGCAGGAGCGCGGCCCCCTGCTGCGCGAGCTCGACCGCCGCCCGCGGGTGGCTGGGGCAACCGAAGCCGATGCCGCCATGCGCAACTTCGAGGAGAACGTGGCCGGGACCATGATGGCCACCGCGGCGATGACCACGCTGCTCGCCGGTGCCATCGCCTTCGGGGTCGTCTACAACAACGCCCGGATCGCACTGGCCGAGCGCGGGCGCGAGCTGGCCAGCCTGCGGGTGCTCGGCTTCACCCGGCGCGAGATCGCCTATCTGCTCCTCGGCGAGCAGGCGGTGCTGATCGCCGCCGCCCTGCCCATCGGGTTCGTGATCGGCCACTACCTCTACGCCATCATCGTCCAGGCCGCGGAGTCGGAGCTCTACCGGGTCCCCATGATCCCGTCGGCGGCCGGCATGGCGCTGGCTACCCTGGTCCTGCTCGGCGTCGCCGGTCTCTCGGCCTGGGTGGTGCGGCGCCGGCTGGATCGCCTGGACATGGTCGAGGCCCTGAAATCGAGGGAGTAGGGATGCAGCCACGCTGGAAATCGGTCATCGGATGGACACTGGCCGGGGTCGCGGTCATCGGCCTGCTTATTCTGGTGCTGCGGCCGGCGCCGATCCTCGTGGATACCGAGGCGGTCAGCCGCGGCCCCCTGGAGGTCACCCTGGAGGAGGAGGGCAAGACCCGTGTGGCCGATCGGTATCTGCTCTCCGCCCCGGCGACGGCCCAGGCCCGGCGGGTCACTCCCGAGCCCGGGGATCGGGTGGAGGCCGGTGAGGTCCTCGCCACCCTCGACCCGATGGCCGTCCCGGTGCTCGACGCCCGGGCCCGGGAACAGGCCCGGGCCCAGCTGGAGGCGGCGCACTCGGCGCTGGAGGCGGCCCGCGAGGAGGCCGAGGCGGCCCGGGCGGCGGCGGAATCGGCGGCCGATGAGTACCGCCGTCTGGCGGCCCTGGGCGAGGAGGGGGCGGTCTCGGAGCGAGCTGTGGAGCGGGCCGACGCCGAGCGCCGGCAGACCCAGGCGGCCTGGCGCTCGGCGCAGTTCCGGGTGGCCAGCGCCGAGGCCCAGCGGGATCAGGCCCAGGCGGTCCTGCGCTGGGAGGGGGAGGAGGCTCTGGACGCCGGCGCTGCCGAGCCGATCCGTCTGCGTGCCCCCATCGACGGCGTGATCCTCCAGCGCCACTTCGAGAGCGCCCGGGTGGTGCAGCCCGGTGATCCGATCCTGGAGCTGGCCGATCTCGGCCGGCTGGAGGTGGAGGTCGAGGTGCGTTCGGCGGATGCGGTGCGCATCGCCCCCGGCATGCCGGTGCGCCTGGAACGCTGGGGTGAGGCCGAGCCCTTGGAGGCCGTGGTCCGCCGGGTGGAGCCCTACGGCTTCGAGTACATCACCGCCCTCGGCGTGGAGGAGCGGCGGGTGCGCGTGATCGCCGATCTCGCCTCGCCCCGGCAGGCGTGGGCGCGCCTCGGCGATGGCTACCGGGTCAACGCGGTTTTCGTGCTCTGGTCGGCGGAGGATGTGCTCCGCGTGCCGACCAGCGCCCTGTTCCGCCACGACGACGGCTGGGCGGTCTTCGTGGTCGAGCAGGGGCGGGCGCGGTTGCAGCCGGTGACCATCGGCGAACGCGGTGCCCGTCTGACCCGGATCCACTCGGGCCTTGAGGCCGGCGTCGAGGTGGTGGTGCACCCGCCCCGGGAACTGGCCGACGGGAGTCGGCTGAGCGTGCGCCGCTGACCGGGCCGCCGGGGCGCAGCGGCGTTGCACAGCCCTGGCCAGGGGTTTAGCCTAGCCGGACTTAGCTAATGGCGGTGTGCGATGAAACAGGTCAACATTCATGAGGCCAAGTCTCAGCTCTCCCGGCTGGGCGAGCTTGTCTGGCAGGGAGAGCGGGTGGTGATCGCGCGGGCCGGCAAGCCGTATCTCGATCTGGTACCCCATCGCCGTTCGGCGCAGCCACGCCAGCCCGGGCTGCTCAAGGACCGGATCTGGATCGCCGCGGATTTTGATGAGACTCCGGAATCAATCGTGCAGGATTTCGAAGGCGGCCCGTGAAACGGCTATTGCTGGACACACATGTATTTCTCTGGTGGCTTGCTGATGACCCGGCCCTGGCTGAGAGGGCGCGGGGCGCCCTCGCCGATCCGGGCAACGATGTCTTCGTCAGCGCGGTCTCCGGCTGGGAGATCTCGATCAAGCGCGCTCTGGGAAAACTGGAGGCTCCTGAAAGCCTCGATGAGTTCGTGGAAGCGGCCGGGTTTCTGCATCTTCCGGTCACCTTCTTCCATGGAGAGCAGGCCGGACAGTTGCCCATGCATCATCGGGATCCGTTTGATCGCATGCTGATCGCTCAGTCCCAGGCGGAAGGCATGGTGCTGGTGACTGCCGATGAGCGGATTCGCCAGTACGGGATCCGCACCCTGAGGGCGGCCTGAGCCATGGCATCCTCGGCAGGTATGGCCGGTGCGCTGGCGGTGGCCGTGGGCAGTGCCCTCGGCGGGGTGGGCCGTTTCTGGGTGGCGGCGGCCGTCAACCGGCGCCTGGGCGAGGCTTTCCCCTGGGGGACGCTGGTGGTCAACGTCACCGGGGCGCTGCTTGCCGGGGTGCTGGCCGCTGTGCTCGCCGCCACGGCCGGCGGATTCGCTACGCTGGAAGGGCTGCTGCTGATCGGCTTCTGCGGCAGCTACACCACGGTCTCCTCCTTCGCCCTGCAGACCTACACCCTCGCCCGGACGGGCAGCGGAGTCCGTGCCGTGGGGAACATCGCCGCCACCCTGGCGCTGACCCTGGCGGGCGCCTGGGCCGGGTTGCAGGCGGGGGCGTGGATCGCCGGAGGTGGCCCGTGAGGATCACCCTCTGGGTCGCCGCCGGCAGTGCCCTCGGCGGGCTGAGCCGTTACGGCGTGGACGGGTTGATGCAGGTGGCCGGCTGGGTGGCCTTCCCTTGGGGGACTCTGCTGGCGAACACCTTCGGCTCGCTGCTCATCGGTTCCGTGGCGGCCTGGGCGGCGGCGGATCCGGCGGAGCGGACGCTGCCCACCCACTGGCGGCAGTTCGCCGTGAACGGCTTCTGCGGCGGGTTCACCACCTTCTCCATCTTCAACCTGGAGACGCTGGCGCTGCTGGAGCGCTCGGCGGCTCTGGCTGCGGCCAACATGGCTGCGACCGCCGTGCTTTGCCTGGTGGCCGTGGCAATCGGCTACGCTGGGACGTCGCAGTGGCTGCGCGCTCGCCGGGCGCCGGCTACCGGAGACCAAAACGAATCCGCCCGGGAGGGGCCATGAGAATCTGGGTCGACGCCGACGCCTGCCCGGGCGCGATCAAGGAGATCCTCTTTCGCGCCGCCCAGCGCACGGAAGTGCCGTTGACGCTGGTGGCCAACCACCCGATCCGGGTGCCGCCGTCCACGCATATCCGTGCCGTTCAGGTGGCGCCCGGTTTTGATGTTGCCGATCACGAGATCGTCCGTCAGGTCACGGCCGGGGATCTGGTGATCACCGGCGACATCCCGCTGGCCGCCGAGGTCATCGAGGCCGGCGCCCAGGCGCTCAACCCCCGTGGCGAGCTCTACACGCCCGCCACCATCCGGGAGCGCCTGAATATGCGTGATTTCATGGATACTATGCGCGCCAGCGGGGTGGAGACCGGTGGGGCGGCGGCGCTGAGCCAGCGTGACCGCCAGGCCTTCGCCAACCAACTCGACCGGATTCTGGCCCGCCGCGGGACGGACGGGTAGCCGGGCGCGCCCTAGCAGGCCACCGTCGCGCCGTTGAGGTTCTCGTAGAGTTCGCGGAACTGTCCGGTGAGCTTGTGCCTCGGCGCCCAGTGAATCAGCGGCTGGGCGTTCTGGTGCGATTCGCGGACCTTGACCGAGGTGTTCAGGTGGGGGGCGAGGATGGGCAGTTCCTCGTTGATCAGTTCCTCGACCAGCTGCCGTGGCAGATTGGCGCTGGGCTGGAACTGGTTGACCACGATGCCCTCGACCCGCAGCGCCTCGTTGTGATCCTCGCGGATCTCCTCCAGGTGCTCGACCAGTTCGTAGAGCGCCCGGCGGGAGAAGTCGTCGCAGTCGAAGGGGATCAGACAGCGGCTGGCGGCGATCAGCGCCGAGCGGCTGAAGAAATTCAGTGCCGGCGGGGTATCGATGTAGATGGCGTCGAACGGCTGCCGCAGGGCGGAGAGGGCGTCGCGGAGCTTGTAGATCTTGTAGCGCGCCTCCAGCTTGTTCTGCAGCGCCTCCAGCTCCCGGTTGGCCGGCAGGATCGAGAGGTTCTCGAACGGGGTCTCGGTGATGAACTGATCGAGATCCGCCGGCTTGCGGGGGCCGAGACGGAAGCCGAGCGTCGAGGCGTAGAAGTCGGCGATGGTGGACTCGCACGCGTCGGCATCGGCGCCGAGCAGATACTGCGAGGAGTTGCCCTGCGGGTCCGAGTCGACCACCAGGGTCCGCAACCCGGAGGCGGCGCTGATGGCGGCCAGGTTGCAGGTGATGGTGGACTTGCCCACACCGCCTTTTTGATTAAAGATCACGCGGTTCACGCTTGCCTCCCGCTCCGTGTTGCCACCGGTTGGACGGATCGCCGGCAAATTGCCGGTAAGTATCCGGCCGCAGGGCATGTGCCGTCAATCCGTGTGCCCGCCGGCGAGGGTGCGGTGCGCTTCACGGGGGCCTGGTCTGTCATTCGCCCCCCATGGCTGGTAGCATCCGCCTCCTTTCGCGATTGGCACAAACAGCGCCCTCCTTGGTGGCGGGCCCTTCCGGGTCTGCGGTGATTCGCGGCATCCAGGCTCCGGACTCGGCCCGTGAGCGCACCATCGCGGTTTCTTATTGCGTACGAGCCCTCGGTCCCGGAGCGGGTCCGAAAGGGGGCGTAATGGTCTGGTGACTTGGGGAGCGGAATGGACTGGAGCAGGCTCAAGCGGGAGTGGTTCGGCAACTTCCGGGGCGACGTTCTCGCCGGCATCGTGGTGGCACTCGCCCTGATCCCCGAGGCCATCGCCTTCTCCATCATCGCCGGTGTGGACCCGCAGGTCGGCCTCTACGCCTCCTTCTGCATCGCGGTCGTGATCGCCTTCACCGGGGGGCGGCCGGGGATGATCTCGGCGGCCACCGCGGCGATGGCGCTGCTGATGGTCACGCTGGTCAAGGAGCACGGGCTGGAGTACCTGCTGGCGGCGACCCTGTTGACCGGCCTGCTGCAGATCATCGCCGGCTATCTGCGGGTCGGGCAGTTGATGCGTTTCATCTCGAACTCGGTGATGACCGGGTTCGTCAACGCCTTGGCCATCCTGATCTTCATGGCGCAGATCCCGGAGCTGATCGACGTGCCGTGGACCGTCTACCCGATGGTTGTCGGCGGCCTGGCCATTCTTTACCTGTTTCCGTACCTGACCCAGATGGTGCCATCCCCGCTGGTGACCATCGTCGTCCTCACCACGCTGGCCTGGTTCCTCGGCATGGACATCCCCACCGTGGGGGATATGGGCAAGCTGCCGGACACCCTGCCGGTCTTCCTCTGGCCGGATGTCCCGCTGAACCTGGAGACGCTCTGGATCATCCTCCCCTATGCGCTGGCGTTGACCGTGGTGGGGTTGTTGGAGTCCATGATGACCCAGGGGATTGTGGATAACCTGACCGATACCGAGACCGACCGCGACCGCGAGTGCAAGGGGCAGGGCGTCGCCAACATCGCCGCTGGCAGCCTGGGGGGCATGGCCGGCTGTGCGATGATCGGTCAGTCCGTGATCAATGTGAAATCCGGCGGGCGGGGGCGGCTGTCGTCGCTGGTCGCCGGCCTGGTGCTGCTGATCCTCGTGGTCTTTCTGACCCCGCTGCTGGAGATGATCCCGATGGCGGCGCTGGTGGCGGTGATGATCATGGTCTCTATTGGCACGTTCAGCTGGGCCTCGATCCGGGATCTGCCCAAGCACCCGATGAGTACCAACATCGTCATGATCAGCACCGTGGCCGTGACAGTGCTCACCCACAACCTGGCCATCGGCGTGCTCACCGGCGTCCTGCTCGCGGCGCTGTTCTTCGCCAACAAGGTCAGCCGCTTCATGTACGTGCGCTCGGATGTGCAGAGCCTGCCCGACGACCAGACGCTGCACCGCCGCTACGAGGTGGTCGGCCAGGTCTTTTTTGCCTCGGCGGAGCGTTTCCGCAAGTCCTTCGATTTCGGTGAGGACCTGGACACCGTCACCATCGATCTAACCCGGGCCCATTTCTGGGACATCACGTCGGTGGCCGCACTGGATCGGGTCGTCATAAACTTCCGCCGCGAAGGCGTCGCGGTGGACGTGGTCGGCATGAACGAGGCGACGGCGACCATCGTCGATCGCTACGCGGTCCACAACGAGCCGGATGCCGTCGAGCGGTTGATGGGTCACTGAGCCGGGCAAGGAGTCAACGACCATGAGCAAAATCATCGCCAGCGTCGACGGATCCCGCTCGTCGCCCTCTGTCTGCGATCACGCGGTCTGGGCCGCACGGCGCCTGCAGGCGCCGTTGACGTTCCTGCACGCCTATCGCAACCCGCACGGTGAGCGCGAGGCGGATCTCAGCGGCAATCTGACCTTCGGGGTGCGGGAGAATCTCCTCGACGAGATGGTGCAGCTTGAGGAGCAACGGGGTAGGCTCGCACGCGAGCAGGCGCGCGCCATCCTCGAGGACGCCATGAGCCGCGCCCGCGAACAGGGCATCGAGAATCCCGGGCGGCTGCTGCGCAACGGCGAGGTCACCGATGTGCTGGACAAGGCGCAGGAGGAGATGCGCCTGCTGGTGCTCGGCAAGCAGGGCGAGGACGGCGATGCCGTCGAGCAGCATATCGGCAGCCACCTGGAGAGCACCATCCGCCGGGTGCAGAAGCCGATCCTGGTGGCTCCGCTGGCCTTCCGCGAGCCGGAACGCTTCCTGATCGCCTACGACGGCAGCCCGGCGGCCCAGAGGGTGGTCGATCGCATCACCGAGAGCCCGCTGCTCCAGGGGCTCGAGGCGCACCTGCTGCTTGTGGACGCCGACACCGCAGTCAACCGCGAGCGGTTGCTCGCCCCGCGTCAGCAGCTGGAGGCGGCCGGTTTCACGGTCCACGCCGAGGTCCGCCCCGGGGGAATCGACGATACGGTGTGCAACTACCGCAAGGAGCAGGATATCCACCTGATGGCCATGGGCGCCTACGGCCACTCGCGGTTGCGCCGGTTCTTTGTCGGCAGCACGACCACCCACATGATCATGCGCTCAAGCACGCCGCTGCTCATCCTGCGCTAGGATTCCGGGCAATGACGGTCCCCGCGCTGCTGATCGCCGCCCCGGGCTCCGGCCAGGGCAAGTCGATGATCACCGCGGCGCTCGCCCGGCTGCACCGTAATGCCGGGCGCCGGGTGCGGGTGTTCAAGCACGGCCCGGATTACCTGGATCCGATGGTCCAGGAGCGGGCCAGCGGGGCGCCGGTCTACCAGCTCCACCCGTGGATGACCGGCGAGGCCGAGTGCCGCTGGCGCCTGGCCGAGGCCGCCGGCGGGGCCGACCTGGTCCTCGTCGAGGGCTCCATGGGGCTCTTCGATGGCGACCCCTCCAGTGCCGATCTGGCCGCCCTGGCCGGCCTGCCGGTGGCGGTGGTGATCGACGCCCGGGCCATGGCCGAGACCTTCGGGGCCGTGGTCAGTGGACTGGCCCGCCACCGCGATGACGTGCGGGTGATTGGGGCCATCGCCAACCGGGTGGGGAGTCCGGGGCATGCGCGCATGCTCGCCGGCAGCCTGCCCGAGGGGGTGGAATGGCTCGGGGCGGTGCCCCGCGACGAGGCCCTGCACGTACCCGACCGCCACCTCGGACTGGTCCAGGCCGGCGAGGTGGCCGATCTGGATGCACGCCTGGATGCGGCCGCAGCGGTGCTTGCCGAGGCCGGCGTGGACCGCCTGCCGCCCCCGGTGGCCCTGCACGGCGAGGCGCCGCCGGCTCCGCCCCGGCGGCTGCATGGGCAGCGGATCGCGGTGGCCCGGGATGCCGCCTTTGCCTTTACCTACCGGGCCAACCTCGAGTTGCTGGAGGCGATGGGGGCCGAGGTGGTGCCCTTCTCGCCGCTTCGCGATGCGACGCTGCCCCCCTGCGATGCCCTCTGGCTGCCCGGTGGCTACCCGGAACTGCACGCCGCCACCCTGGCCGCCAACGACGGGATGCGGGCCGCCATCGGCGAGCACCACGCGGCGGGCCGGCCGATCCTCGCCGAGTGCGGCGGTCTGATGTACTGCGCCGAGTCGCTGGTCGATGGCGACGGCGTCGAGCACCCGATGCTCGGCCTCTTGCCCGGGCGTGCCGAGATGGCCGGGCGGCTGACGGGCATCGGCCTGCAGAGCCTGGTCCGCCCGGAGGGCGAGTTGCGCGGCCACACCTTCCACCACTCCCGGCTGGAGACGGCCCTGGAGCCTGCGGAGCAGACCGTGCGGCGCAGCGGCAGCCCGGCCGAGGGCGTCTACCGGGTGGGCAGCCTGACGGCGACCTACTTCCACGCGTATTTTCCCTCGGTGCCCGAGGTCGTCGCCGGGCTCCTGAGCCGGTAGGCTACCCTCGGTTTGGGCCCGCCCCGATTGGACGGGCCGGAACGGCCATGAGCAGGGGGAACCGATATGCGTGACAACGCCAAGGAGCCGTACAACCACCAGGCCCGCATGGAGCGCAAGCGGGCCGTGATGGAGGAGCGCAAAAGCCGCGCGCAGCAGGATCGCGGCGTGCTCCTGGTCCTCACCGGAACCGGCAAGGGCAAGAGTTCCTCTGCCTTCGGGATGGTGGCTCGAACCCTCGGCCACGGTCGCACGGCCGGGGTCCTCCAGTTCATCAAGGGGCAGCGGACCACCGGCGAAGAGGCCTTCTTTCGCGACCGCGACGGCGTGGACTGGCGGGTGATGGGGGAAGGCTTCACTTGGGAGAGCGCCGATCGGGAGCGGGATGTTGCG
>Ga0207421_10005187_pt1 | contig 14725 bp, 16 predicted proteins | sample SodLakKL_010_SED_4_FD_187542 | JGI IMG/M metagenome (GOLD analysis project Ga0207421, IMG submission 187542) | Alkaline sediment microbial communities from Lake Tanatar, Kulunda Steppe, Russia - 8KL_010_SED (SPAdes) (version 2) | ecosystem: Environmental > Aquatic > Non-marine Saline and...
GGAAAATCTGGGCGAGGATATAGAGTTTCCCATAATTGCCGATGGAAACGGAAGGGTTGCCGAGACACTAGGTTTGATCCACAGCGGTGGTGGTACTGCTACTGTAAGAGCCGTATTCATCGTCGATCCAAAGTCAAAAATAAGGGCAATTATGTACTATCCTGCAGAACTTGGAAGGAATATGGACGAGATAGTCAGGATGATAAAGGGATTCAAGAAGTCGGACAAGGAAGGCGTTGCTATACCGGCTAACTGGCCCGAAAACGAACTTATTGGAGACGATGTCATAATGCCACCTGCGTCGAGTGAAAAAGAGATAGACAAGAGGATGAAGCAGAAAAAGAAAGGAAAAATAGACTGTTACGACTGGTGGATGTGTTACAGAAAAGCCTGAAAAGACAAAAGGAGGTGAAAATTATGGAACTTGAAGAGTACTTGAATGAATGGTTTGCAGATGAGACAGAGGAAGTTGGTCTCTACATGGCTATGGCACGTCAGGCAGAAAGGGAAGGTTATCCTGAGATCGCAAGGCAGTTCAGAGAAAATGCAATGGCAGAGGCCGAACATGCAGGAATTGCTGCAGAGTTGGCAGGAAAGGTAGGAACCACAGAAGAAAATTTGAAGAAGATGATAGGCGGAGAGGACAATGCCAATAGCACCAGAATGAAGATAGCAGAGAGTCAGGAGGGAGAGACGAAGGCCCATCTCATTACCACTGCAAAGGACGAGGAGAGGCACAAGAAGGCCCTCAAAGGGCTTATGGACCGCCTTTAAAACCTCTATTTTTTATTTTTAATGTTAGTTTTAAATTCTTTCCTTCCAAGTCTAAAACTCTATGTCCACTACGATAGGCTACGTAACTGCATGCACAGGTAAACCAAAGGAGGGCAAAGGATTGTGGGATGAAATCTGGGAAATTGAAAACTACCAGGACGGTGTAGAACATCTCGTGATCAATCCCCAGGATATATTTTTTGAAGATGGGGAGTTCAGATACAGAGAAAGGAAAAAAGAAGACTACTACCCAACTGATTCCCATGGTTTCAGATCGAGGAGTTGGTTACCTGCTTCTGAAAAGAAAGATGTCGATTTTTTTGATAAGTTTTCCGAGGTTGATCATATCAGAATAAGAGGCTTCAGACCAAAAAATTCGGATGCCGACCCGTTTGTAGTTGAAAGGGCACTTTCTGAAATGACGGATGATGACGAGGAATACTTTATGACCAACACACTCGATTCAATAGAATACTGTAACAATAAGGCTTTTTCTACGATCGATATATCAAGATCCAATGCAGAGATCGATGGAAGGAACATAAGTGATATTATTCCTACCACCAAAATATTCAACCTCAAAAATTCAGATACAGAAGAAAAGGATGGCGTGAAGGAATATGTTAGAAGGAGATTTCAGGGTGCACATGAACCACAGATTTTAAAGCCATATTCGGAAAGGGGTGGCAATGGAATAATGCCCCTTGATATAGGATCTTCGTATAAGGCTCTTATAGACAACTACGAGAGAAGTGATTTCCTTGTGCAGGATATGGTGGAAGGTGATTCACTGAGGGTTCAGATAGTTGGTTCTGGGTATTCGGAAAGTGACATATATGGTTCATATATAAGGAAGTCGGAGGATGGAGATGTAAGGGCACAGAACAACATTTTCAAGGAACATATAGATCTGGACGGCTTCCAAAAGGAGGTCTCTCTTTTGATACACAGAAAGAGCGGCGTAAGGTTATCTGCAATCGATTATCTTATAGACGACGAAGATGATAATCTGTTCTTCTTGGAGATAAACGGCGAGAATCCCGGATGGAAAAACCTCAAAAGGGTTTATGGCTCGGATGACGGACTTCCACCTGGAGCAGATGATGGATTTGTAGAGAGAATTCAGGAGACAGGCCTGGCATCCTACATAGTTGAAGATATAGTTTCCCGTGAAATGGAAAAATAAATCGGTAAACAGTGCCACCTAATTATACAAAGTCTTTCCAGTCAGGGTATTCTTCTTCGAATTCTAACGGAGGTTCGTAGTCTTCATCGATCCCTCTGATAGTTTCGATGGATGATTTCATAGATGGAACTAAGTTTTCAGTGTAGTATTCGTCTGCTGATTTGTATGTATCTACGGCATTTTCTACTACTTCTTTAAGTTTCTCCGTCTTTTCGTAGGCTTTGGCCCTGTCTCTGTCGATATTTAAAGAAATTAATATATCCTTTCTGAGTTCCTTGAGGTCCTTTCCTATATTGGATATTATTCCTTCCATGGCTCTGTCGGATACATCCTTCTCTGTTTCGTAGAACTTTACAAGCCTTTCATCAAAGCCCATGTGTGTCATTGAGTTGTACTCCTTTTCTGTGATCATATCCCTTTCTAACATATATTCGGTATTTTCCTTTACCTTTTTGTCTATGTCACCCTTCCTTTCGTTGAATACATCATAGACTTCATCTCTGGACATATCCTCTACCGTATCTCCGTCGAAACTATCGAGATAGGAAACACCGAGTCTTACAACTTCTTCGGATTCGTAGTCAGATATATTTACCATATTTTGTCACCAAGTAGTAATTAACATTCCTACTATATAAAGATTGGGGTTATTTACAACCTATAAGTAGTTAATTTTTGTTTTCGGCTGTTGAACCTTTTAAGTTTTCGGATCAAATTTTAGATAATGTACGAGGCATGCCGTTGTGACGTCTGTGGTGAAGTCTATCTTGGAACAGACAAACCTGATGTATGTCCCTTCTGTGGTGCCCATAAACATCATCTCGAATCCCTGGATCTGGACGAGTTCAAGACCATGATGCCCGATGACTTCGGAAAGATAGACAGCGACGAGGAGATGAGTCTTTTTATAGATCTCGGAGAAGATGAGTTTCCTGAGATTTCAGAGGAGATTATAGAAAAGGTCAAAAAAGGAGCAAGAGATTATGGAATACTTGAGGCCTATAGTATTTTTGCCGAACAGGTTTCCGATGAAGCAGCCGAGAAGTTTTTCAAAGGACTGGGTGAACTGGAAAACCATTTAAGAAATTAGTTTGGATGCGGGGAGCCGGATTCGAACCGACGAAGGTACTAAACCACTAGGCCCTGAACCTAGCCCCTTTGGCCATTTGATCGTTTCGTCAGCTTGACTGGCTAAAGTCAAAATATTGAGAACTTTAGGGTTCTCAAGCTTGAAAACCTCACAGTTTTCAAATCTTTGATTTTGACCGCTTGGGTATCCCCGCATGGTTATGGATTTCTGTCTGCGGTTTATATATTTTTATTTGATATCAAATGTTCGACAATCGAGGGAAAAGATTTAAATACTTTGAGCATAAAGTAGTTTATACGTTCCGAGATGTAAAAGTCTAAAAAAAATCGTAAGGTTCCTAGGGGGTGTATTTTATGATATACGAGCACGCATCCATCGTGAAAATTGATTCAGAAGACAAGATCTTAGTTAAACCTGGGAAGCAGAAGTCCAAGGTAAGACTCAAGGCCGATGTAGTAGAGGTAAACGGAAAGAAAAGGGTCAAGGGAAGGAAGTATGAACTAATAGAAAACATAGAGCTTCCCTACGCGATGACAGACGCAGAGTTCAAGTTCTGGAAGAAGAACAACCAGGAGATAAACGAACTCATAGAAGAGAAGAAAAAGAGCAAGGTAGCATAAATCTCTTTCTAACAGTTTTTTATTTTAACGTGCTTAGATCTGTCTATGTTCTACCCAGGAATTTCTCGTTTCTGTGGGTGGATGTTTTTGGTCAAATAACGACACACTTAAATACTTGGAGTTCACATCGAAGTCAGTTAGGAGGTGAATTTTGTGAAAGGTACAGTAAAGTTCTTCAACACACAGAAGAACTACGGTTTCATTGAACCTGAAGACGCAGACGAAGATCTTTTCGTTCACGCAAGTGATGTAGAAGAAGGTCATCTAAACGAAGGAGACGAAGTAGAGTTTGAACAGGAGGAAAGCGACAAAGGACCAAGAGCTGTTAACGTAAAGAAGGTAGAGTAGAGAGTTCAGCTTTCTTTTTAAAACAGGTTTAATTTCTTATTTACATTTTCTTTTTCTTATCTTACTGCATTTACCTGTCGGTATGTGGTGAAAATGGTGCTCCCGCCGGGATTCGAACCCGGGTCCCGAGCTCGAGAGGCTCGTATCCATAGCCGCAAAACTTTGGCCGGACTAGACTACGGGAGCTTACCAGGATAACCAAACCCAGGATTTGTTGGCGGGCCCGGAGGGATTTGAACCCCCGATCTGCTGGTCCGAAGCCAGCCGCCTTAAATCCTGACTAGGCTACGGGCCCATAATTATATATCATAGTTTTTATATTTGACCCTTCTTCAAGACCAATGGATCTTGATTTATTTATCTATGTTATGGACTGTCTGTCCATCTCATTATGTGTTATGGTTATTGAATGTGTGGTGAAGTAGCTCTCTGGACCGAGAGAAATCTTACTTCCACCCAGGGACTGAACAAACCCATTTTTTTCTTCGGGAAGTCCTATATGATCTCCGAGCACAAAAACAGGCTTGTCATCTATTTCCATATTTCTTATATCACACCCATTTTCCTTGAGTATATATAGGTCTTTTGACTGCTTGCTTCTTATAATATCCTCAAAGGTTTTTTTCGAAACGCGGATTCCTTCATGCACTTTTCTCCACTCCTCGCGTGCATCCATTCTACCTAGTGATTTTTTTATCCATAATGCTATATTCCTTTCATCGGGAGTAACTCTCTGGAGGTTTCTACCGCTGAACTCCATGGCTACAGGACCCTCGGTAGGTCCGTTGAGGGAAAATGTTATTTTGCTTTCTTTTCTTATATCCTTTGATAACCACAGTGCAGATATAACACATCTTGCAATTAGATCCATTCTACCACCACTTCCTGGAAGATCCTTGGTGGTGAAGTCGGGAGAAGTAGATCCTTTTGCTGAATAAACTACAAATTCACGCATCTATTTTTCAATCCTCTTTTTCAGAATATCTCTTGTGTTCTGTGGGTCTGCATTGCCTTGAGACTTCTTCATGATCTGGCCTACAAGGTAGTTAAGAGCCTCCCTTTTCCCGGATCTGTAGTCTTCGACTACATCTTTGTTTTTTTCGAGGACTTCATCGACCATGCCGTTTATTCTATCTGTGGATACCTTTCCAAATCCTTTTTGTTCCTTTATCTCCTCGGGATCTTTGTCTTCAGTGGCTATCTCCCTTATTATCATCTCTGCATTTCTATCGGTTATCTCTCCATTTTCAATCATAACGATTATCTTTGTAATCTTATCTTTGTCTATTTGTGATTCATCAAGTCTGATTTCGTTGTAGTTGAGAACCTTCTTTACAGGTCCTGACAGGATGTTTGCAACAAGTTCTGTATTTCTTTCGTTCACAAGATCTTCGAATATTCTGGTCATGGCGAAGTCTGAGCATATTGATGAGGCGATTTCCTTTGGAAGGCTGTATTCCTCGATATACCTCCTCTTTTTCTCATGTGGAAGTTCCGGTATTTCATCTCGAAGGCTGTCTACCCAGCTCTCCTTGAGTTGTATTCTTGTCAGATCCGGTTCAAATATATATCCGTAGTCTGCTTCTTGTTCCTTGGTTCTTAGTGCCTTCGTTGTTCCTGATTTATCGTCATATGCCCTTGTTTCTCTCTTGACTTCTTTTCCACGTTTATTCAGGTTTTTCTGCCTTCTTATTTCGTATCTGAGAGCCCTTTCGGTATCCTTGAAGCCTGTAATGTTTTTAACCTCGGCCCTCTCGCCGCCCGATGATATATTTGCATCACTGCGTATCGTAGCATCTCCTGTCGTGTCGTATACACCGAGGTATTCAAATATCTCGGAGAGTTTCCTGAGGAACGTCCTGGCTTCTTCTGGACTCCTTAGGTCGGGCTTTGTAACTATTTCACACAGAGGTATTCCACTTCTGTTGTAATCAACGAGAACATAGTCGGATGATAGAACACTTCCTCCTACGTGCTTGAGCTTTCCTGGGTCTTCTTCTATATGGACCCTTTTTATCCTTACGGTTTTTTCCTTTCCATCGAGTTCCATTGTTAGTTCCCCTTCTACACCCACAGGAACCGAGAACTGTGTTATCTGGAAGTTCTTTGGCATATCAGGGTAGAAGTAGGTTTTTCTTGAAAAGTTCATCTCGTCGGGCGTTTTACAACCCAGGGCCACTGCAACCTTTATTCCCATCTCTATTGCTCTTTTGTTTATCCTTGGCCTTGCACCGGGCATTCCAAGGCATGTGGGACATACACGTGTGTTCGGTTCATCGTTGCCTGAAGTTGGACAGCCACAGAAAAGCTTCGAGTCTGTCAAGATTTGTAGATGCGTCTCCAATCCTATCTTTACGTTGTTTTCATCCATTCTATACCTCCGGATATTTTATACTTCCTCTTTCCTTTTCGTATCTGTGTCCAACCTTGATTATGTTTTTTTCCTGGAAGTGGTCGCCCATTAAATGTAGTCCAACTGGCATATCTCTGTGGAATCCACACGGAACGGAGATCTGGGGCATGCCTGCCAGATTTATAGGTGCAGTGAGTTTGTCTAGCTTGTACTGCTCGACAGGAGACATCCCTTCTATTTCATCTATACATGGAGCAACAATTGGAGCAGTCGGTGCAGCCAACACATCGACTTCTTTGAATGCACTCTTAAAGTCATTAATTATTTTTTTTCTTACCTTCAGTGCCTTTAGATAGTATTTATCACGGTAGCCTGCCATTCTAGTGTAGGTTCCGAGAATAACCCTTCTTTTTACTTCGTCTCCAAATCCCTTTCCTCTTATTTTGGAGAAGTACTCTCTAAAGCTTCCTTCGGGGTCTTCCTCCATCCCGTACCTCATGCCACAGTATTTGGCCAGGTTTGTCGATGCTTCTGCCGGGGCTATTATATAGTATGCAGGCAGAGCTGCTTCGGTCATCTCGAGCTCTACTTTCTGTATATCTGCACCCAGGTCTTCAAGGACCTTTACGGCCTCCTTTACAGTTTCTGATACCCCTTCTCCGGATATTTTGAAATATCCCTCAGGTATTCCTATTTTTGTATCTTTCAAGTCTCCGTCGAGGTCTTTTGCGTAGTTACCTTCTGTGTCCACTGTGGTCTGATCCATGGGATCTTTGCCTGAGATAATATCTAGTCCTATGGCCGCGTCTTCTACACTTCTTGTTATGGGACCGATCTTATCAAGTGAGTTTGCAAAGGATATGAGGCCGTATCTTGATACCGTTCCGTATGTCGGCGTCAGGCCTACTGCGCCTGTAAAAGAGACAGGTTCGGATATTGAACCTCCTGTCGATTCTCCTAGATTTATATGTGGTAGATCAAGGGCTACGGAAAGTCCGGCTGCGCCTCCTGATGAACCTCCACAGCATCTCTCTGTGTCCCATGGATTTTTAGGTGTTGTGAAGGCACAGTTTGTAGAGGCAGTTCCAAATGCAAATTCATCCTGATGGGTCTTTGCAAATATCACTCCCCCTGCTTCTTTTATCTTTTTTGCAACGGTTGCATCAAAGGGAGGTTTGTACCCCTCGAGTATTTTTGAACCGGCGTATGTGGGATCGTTCTTTGAACATATCGAGTCTTTGAGCGTGAAGGGAAGACCACCAAGTTTTCCCTTTTCCGATATGTTGTAGTCAACGGGCCTTATGTAACCCATCTTCTCCATCTTCTTGAGTCTGTTCTTCAGTTTTCCGTAGAAATCTTCTATATCTACATCCTTTTTCATGAACTCCGAAACACTCATGCCGCTGTATTTCAAGATATCACCCGGTGCTCGGTCCCTTGAAGAAACCATCCTCTTTGTTTTTTGTATTTTCCAGTGCCTTTTCCCTTTCTAGGCATTTTTCTACCTTGTCTTCCCTCATCTCGTTCTTTATTTCGATAGGCTGGAAGGCAGGATCTACATCTTCTGTATCTATTTCATCCAGGCGTGAAAACCAGTCCAGTATATTTTCCATGTCGCCTTCTAGCTTCTGTTTCTCTTCTTCTGTGAGATCTATGCTTGCCATTGAGGCAACCTTTTCTATCTCTTCATTTTCCATAGTTACCAAAACCCTTCGCTAGTAAATAGATTCTTGAATTTATAAAAATAGAGATGGAAGGAAACTAATCTGTACTTTTAACTATACCGTTTCTCAGGTCCTTATTTTCTATAGTAGTATTTCTTCCCACCAAGGCGTTTTTCACTATACAGTCCTTTATTTTACTCTTCTCCATGACTATGCAGTTTTCTATTTCCGAATTCTCTACTTCGGAACCCTCCATGAGTGTTACATTATCTCCTATCTCAGAATCTCTTATGGATCCCTCTATCCTGTTGTCCTTTTCCAGCTGTTTGTTTGCTCTTAGGTAACCCTCTCTCGTTCCTATATCCATCCATTTTCCTGTGAATGGATATGCATGGCAGGTGTACCTCTCGACAAGCCACTGGAGCAGCCTTCCTGGTGAGTCGAGATACTGGCTCCTTGGAACCTTACCCTCCCAATATTCTACATACCTGTTGAAAACCTCCATGCTTTGTTCTGGAAAGAAGTAGCACGCCGTAGATGCAGTTTTTGATCCCGGGTTCTCCGGCTTTTCCTGGAAACCCTCTATAGTTTTGTCGTCGCCTAATTCTACTATTCCGTAGTTTTTTGCTTCTTCCATATTATCCAGCTCGTAGCATGCGTTTGTAATCGAGTTCTTCTTTTTTGAGAAAAGAATAAAGTCCTCTATACTGAAGCTGTAGTAGTTGTCTCCTCCTATTACTATGTAGTCGTCGATGCCTTTGTTTTTGATTACGTTTATTATGCCACCCAGTGCTCCGTACTTTTCGTCTTCGGACTCCTGGTCCTCGATTATGAGTTCGTTCTTTTCACTTCTTCTGCCGAGAAACCGTCTGAACTCGTCCTCGAACTTTTTGTTTGTGGTTACATATATTCTATCTACATGGTCCATGCTTTCCAGTTCGTCAAGTATATGTGAAAGAATGGGTTTTCCTGCAAGCGGGAGAAGAGGTTTTGCTCTGTTTTTTGTTATGGGCCATAGTCTAGTAGCATGGCCTCCTGCTAGAATTAAAGCCTTCATGGTCAAAGGATACCTTTTGTTGCTTTAAAATCTAACGTATATAGTTTTGAATATATATGTTGTACAGTTGATTTATTTGATGTCAAGGGAAAGTTTTATAAAGGATAACCCAAAATAGTAGAAGTAGTACTGGAATATACTAACGTTCCATCCGACTGGGCATCGGTTGGAAACTGGGTATCGTACTCGTGCAAACTTGGGCAAGTTTGCAGACCAGACTTTTTGTGTTAATTAGACTTATCTGGAACTATTTCTTGGGCAATAGAAGGTTTCATTTGAAACCTTAAAAAGATTTCGATATTGGAAAACATATTTCAAAAAACATAAGAAAGGAGGTTGAACAAAAAATGGATTCCGTAATTCAAAACGCTTTTGAAAGAAACTTCGAAAAAACACAAAAAGAAAAAAACAGAGAATCTGTGCACAATTTACCCAGGGGGGCAAACAGCATAGACCACAGGGACGTGGAGGAAGAGTTTGATATAGATATCAATCAGGCTCAAATAAAGGTAGTAGGTGTAGGTGGAGCAGGAAACAATACTATTACCACACTCACAGATATGGGAATAGATGGTGCCGAAACCTTGGCACTTAACACAGATGCTTCGCATTTAGGTGCTTCAAATGCTGATAAAAAGATGCTCATAGGCCGAGAGACTACTAAAGGATTAGGTGCCGGCGGTAAACCCAAGGTAGGTAAGAAGTCTGCCGAAGAGTCACAGAGAGAAATACGCGAAGAGTTGAAGGACGCAGATATGGTCTTTATAACTTGCGGTCTTGGTGGAGGTACAGGCACAGGAGCAGCACCTGTCGTAGCAGAAATGGCAAACAACGAAGGAGCAATAGTGTTGGCCGCAGTTACGATGCCTTTCAAAATGGAAGGTACACGGATAGTAAAGGCCGAGGAAGGTTTGAAGAAGATGAGAGAAGTAACCGACACAGTAATAGCAATAGAGAACCAGAAACTTTTGAGCTATGCAGGTGATCTACCTGTAAAACAGGCCTTTGCAGTTGCTGATGAACTGATATCGACTATGATAAAGGGTATCAGCGAAACTATAACTCAGCCTTCTCTTGTAAACCTGGACTACGCAGATGTCAAGACCATAATGAAGGACGGTGGAGTTGCTTCTATAGGTATAGGAGAAGCAGATTCCAGTAGCAGAGCAGAAGAAGCAACACAGAAAGCAATGAACCATCCTCTTCTTGAGATGAAGTACGAAGGAGCAGATGGAGCAATAATCCAGGTCATCGGAGGCGAGGATCTCAAACTTGATGAGATAAACGAGATAGGTGAAGCGATATCCAAGCAACTGGACCCACAGGCACAGGTGATTTGGGGTGCAAGAGTTGTTCCAGAGTACGAAGGAAGCATGCAAGTAATTGCAATAATTACAGGAGTGAAGTCGCCCTACATAATGGGCCCGAGGTCCAAGGAAGATTCCTCTAAAAACCCAAAACAAAAAAACGAAGGTGTATCCGACGAGTTGGGTATACGGATGCTCAATAAATGAGCACTTTCTAACACCCCCACTTTAATTCACCTCCACACCCACACCCCCACACCCCACAACCGGGAGGGCGAACGGAAGTTCGCCCTTCCAACTTCTAATTCTACATGATAAATATGAAACAAAACATACTTCAGAAATATAAGAAACATCAAAGAAAGATATCAGCAGTTGTGGGTATATTTCTTCTATTCCTTGCAGTTTTCTTCTGATTGGAAGGAGTTGAAAAATCTCTTTGTCTCGAGTTTTGCTTTTTTGATATACTTCACAAGTCCCTTCCAGTCCCTGAGGCTTTTTTCCTTGTATCTGTCTATATATGAAAAACTGTTTATCTCTTTTCTTGGTGGTGGCCCTGGAATTTCCTTGGGATAGCCCACTGCTACCATGGCAACAGGTTTTACCTTTTCTTCATGGGTTCTCATAACGTCTTCTACACGGTCTTCGTCGAAGGACCCAACCCAACAAGTTCCAAGACCCATTTCGGTGGCCCTGAGGAGTATGTTCTCTATGAGAGCTCCTGTTGCTTGTATCCCGTATAGTTCCAAACCTCTTTTTCCGTATTTGCTTTCGGCCATCTCTTCGTTCAGAAGTACTACAAATATTACAGGGGCAGATGCCATCCATCGTTGCTCAAGTGCTATATCTGCAAGCTCTTCTCTTAGTTCCCTGTCTCTTACAACCACTATTTCCCATGGCTGCCTATTTCCCGCAGAGGGCGTCCACCTCGCGGCCTTGAGCAGTTCAGCGATCTCTTCCTTGGTGAGTTCCTTGTCTTTGAATCTTCGCACACTCCTTCTTCGCAACAATGCCTCTAGAACGTCCATATATAACAGATTTTTATAAAGGTATATAAATCTTGATTTCCTCCGACAAAGAAATATAAGTTTTACCGTTAAACTTAGAGCAGTGGTAAAATGACAGAGAAAAAAGAAATCAAAGAACATTACTTTTTGATCAGTTCAGGGAAATCACTGTATGTTCCAGAAAAAAATATATACAGGACCGAGGATGAAAACAGATTCATAGGAAAGTTAGGTGAGGGAGAAAAGCTTACAGTTGGGCCATCCGACGACTGCGATATATACTCCGATGGTATAAAGGTAGAAGGCAGCATAAGGGGAGAGACCAATGGCCTTGTGTACGAAGTCAACGGAAATAGTCCTGTTCCTGTTTTCTACGTGGATCCTATAACAAGATTCAACGACTATTGTCCCTCGAAGAGAGTTTCCATGTCGGGAGAGCCCGTGGAGATAGATCTGGGAGATACTAAGCTTAAGAACTACCCAGTTCTTGACTGATCAAAGAAATACTTAGTTTACATCTTTGCTCTCAGAAAGATCTATGTAAAATACACAGTCCTTACTATAATTTCTTAGAATAGTGCGGGGGGCAGGATTCGAACCTGCGAAGGTACTAAACCACTAGGTCCTAAGCTTGGCTTTCCTTTTACAGGAATCTAGCCCCTTTGACCGCTTGGGTACCCCCGCATGGGGAATGCTCCCGCCGGGATTCGAACCCGGGTCACTGGCTTTCTTCTTTCATCGCCGAAATGGCTCAATCCTTTCGGAAATCGAAAGGCCAGTATCCTTGGCCGGACTAGACTACAGGAGCATCCATCTAACTCTGTGTTTTAAAAAATAAAAAGGAAAGGGATGAGATCTCCTATAGATCTCTTGCCTGTACAGTTTTCCTTCCGTTTGCTTCTGCTCTTTCTACTGCTTTTCCTATAAGCTCCTTTACTTCTTCATCAAGTTTTTCGTAAAAGTCAGAGCTAACGTTCTTGTCACCTGCAGCTTCTTTTACAGCGTTCTTAACAATCAACACTTCGATCACCTCCTTTTGTGATGGGCCGAGCAAGATTCGAACTTGCGATCTCCACCTTTCCGATACGTCAACGGAAATTGAAATCCCGTTTCGTACTGTAAGGGTGGCGTCATAGCCACTAGACTACCGGCCCTATTCGTATTACACCACATGCATGAACTTCAGAGTTTAAAAATATTTACTCGGTAGTTTTCAAGAGCTCTGTGTGCCCATATGTTCTTTCTCCTTTGCTGAAGCAGAAATGGATATTCTGGAAGTTCTTTCTGAGCTCTTCGACGTCTCTTTTAACGGACTTGGGGTCTTCTTTGTCTACAACTACTTTTTTTATTAGTTCGGCTACCTCGTCCATATGACCTTCCTTCATTCCTAGACGTGTCAGTGCCTGGCTCCCAAATCGTAGACCGCTCGGCTCCTTTGCGCTCTCTACATCGTCCCATGGCATCAGGTTTTTGTTTGCTATTATATTGGCTTCTTCCAGGGCTTCTGCAAGTGTTCCGCCACCACCGTGTTCCTGAACATCCACTGCCAGTGTGTGTGACTCTGTGAATCCCTTGTGTTCGCATAGGACATCTATTCCTCTTTCGTACAAAGCCTGTCCCAGGGCCTTGGCATTCTTAACTATTTGTTCTGCGTATTCCTCTCCGAACTTTTTCTGTTCGGCCAGTGTTATTCCTAGCGCGGCTACGGAGTGCATGTGGTGGTTGGAAAGAACACCCGGGAAAACACCAGCCGAAAGCCTTTCCTTCTCTTCCTCACTTGCAGGATTTGCAAGTACAACACCCTTCTGTGGGCCCGGTAGCGTTTTATGGGTGCTCCCTGTCAATATATCTACACCTTCATCCATCGGCTTCTGGAACTTTCCGGCTGCTATCAGTCCCAGTACATGTGCTCCATCGTACCATACATTACATCCGACCTCTTCGAATACATCCTTAAGTTCGTCTAGTGGTGGAGGAAAGAGAAAAACCGATCGTCCAAAAAGTGCTATATCAGGCTTTTCCTTCCTTAACAGATTCTTAGTTCCTTCTATGTCCAGGTTCATCTCATCTACATCGAAGGGATAAGTTTTAGGTTCCATGCCACGAAAGCCTACGGAACCGAACTTGGCACTACTGATATGTGCTCCATCGGATACATCCGGTGCTGTTATCTTTTTATTTGGGCCTCCGAAGGCCATCAGTACTGCCTGGTTGGCATTCGTTCCGGAAAGAGGCCTTACATCCGCATAGTTAACGCCGAAAATGTCTCTTGTGAGCTTCTTTACTCTCCTCTCTACGTTGTCCACATATCTGTTACCTTCGTAGTATCTATTACCTACGGTACCTTCTGCATACTTGTCCTGGAAGTCCGAGAGCATCATTTCTCTTGCAAGGGGACTTATTATATTTTCTGATGCTATCATAGGAAGAGACTTGGAAAACCATTCTGTGTGTTTCCTTGACTGGTTACGTATAAAGTCGGTGTGCTTTCTCATGCATACATCTTTGTTGTCTGCTTTAAAATAATTCCGGATGTTCACAAAAAAGTTTAAAATAGGAAACAAAGGTTTTCTGTATTTGGAATATCTATATTCTCAGTTCCATGTACCTTTTCTTTATTTCTTCGAAGAGCTTTTTTCCTGTGTTGGTATTTATACGGTTTTCTGTTGTTGCAAAGAACTCGTCAAGCCTCTTGTACTCTGTGAAGTTAGGGTTTTCTTCGTTTTTGTCGTACCTACCGCTTTTTTCATACTTCAGCGCCTGTAGACACATATCCACCATGTCCATGTCCTTCACAAAAATTGCTTCCTTCGTTTTCCTGTTTTCGTACTCTTTCCATATGTTCAAAACAAGTTCTCCGTCGATTTTTCTGTTTAGTCTTTCCATTACCTCTCTTTCCATTCTTTCCTTTCTATCCCTGTCTATTTGTTCTGCCTGTGAATCGGCACGTATAGGAAAGTCGCCTGTGTCGTACTCTGCCATATCGTGTATTAAAGCCATCTTAACAGCCCTGTTTATATTTATATTCTCCCTTGAACCATAGAGAAGAGTTAAAACAGCGGTTCCCCATGAATGACCGGCGACGGTTTCCGGATCTTCTATTCTTCTCAGTTCCCATCCTGTCCTTCTTTCGTCCTTGAGATCGTACAGATCCAAGAGATTATCTATCATAGAATGGGTTTGTTCCGGTACGTTTATTACTTTTTTGTTTGTGTCGCTTAGAATGGCGTTGGGGACGGGATTTGAACCCGCGAGGGCGTGAGCCCACAGGATTAGCAATCCTGCGCCTTGAGCCGCTCGGCCACCCCAACATCTACTA
>Ga0207421_10005191_pt1 | contig 14715 bp, 14 predicted proteins | sample SodLakKL_010_SED_4_FD_187542 | JGI IMG/M metagenome (GOLD analysis project Ga0207421, IMG submission 187542) | Alkaline sediment microbial communities from Lake Tanatar, Kulunda Steppe, Russia - 8KL_010_SED (SPAdes) (version 2) | ecosystem: Environmental > Aquatic > Non-marine Saline and...
AAAAGTATTAATAACAACACTACCGCCTAAAGGTTCTATTATATCATCAGGTACATCAGGAATATCTATAGAATAAAGTCTTAATATAGCAAGAATTTCTTTTTCAGTTAAGATATCTTTATTCTCTACATACCTTTGTATAGTATTTCTATATCCTATATGTTCAACTAATTCCTGATAACTCTCTTCTCCTAAAATAAGCCCATAATTATTAAGAGCTATTATTTTATCAGTTATATAGGAAATTTCCCAATCTATACTTTTTATGTACTCTCTAAGAGTATTTTCAGTTAACATGATTAATATAAATAAGTTTTATTTAGTTCAATAGTCCTTTCTATAATAGATAATAACTCTGCAGCTTTATCTTTTTCATGAACTAAACAAAGTGATTTTAGTCCTGAGAAGAAAGCTTCTAATTTAGAACATATATCATATAATGTCTTTTTTCTTTCTACACTGCTAGTAAATGCATATTTAGCCCAGAATTTTGAAATCTGCTTCTTTATATCTGAAGCAACCAACTCTAAGTCTCCTTTACTAGTATATCTATTACTTTCAGTTTTTACTTTTAAGTATAAAAGGTATATTCCATCATTGTCTATAACTTTGTCTAAAACATAATTTTCTAAATTATTATCTCTTACCTCATCCGTGATATTGAAGGATTTAGACTCTTCATCACTCTCAATAGTAATTTCTGCTTCTTCTACTTCATTTCTCTCTGGATTATCTCCTCCCCAAGTACTGTTTGTCTCTGTAACAGAAAACTTCTTAGTCTCTTCATCATACTGTGTTTCTATTTTTAAAAAGAATGCCATAACTGGTAAATTTAATGTTTATAATATACAAAAATTTTTGTAGAATTCCTATAAAAATCTTAATTGATTTTTAATACATAATATTAGGTGATTTAAGAAAAAGAGGGGAATGGTATGTCCCCCTCTTAGTTTAATTAACTCTAAAATCTAAATTACGTACTAAATAATAGGTACTATATACCTAAAATATCCTCTATATCTCCTGCATCGTCTTGTTCAACCGCAATTAAGATGTTATAAGTACTAATAGGTTTTATACCTGTAGCGGCTGAAGTATATCCAGCATCTACACCTTTTATAGTAAATACATCATACTGCCTGAACTTTTCAGCTTTCCTACGATATTTTGTAGGCGGATAACCACTAACAACTGGATTACCATCATTCATAGTAGTATAAACTTCCTTAGAAGCCAATACCCTATAGTTACCAACTCCATAAGAACTTGATTGTTCATAGGTAATATCTGCTTCGCTTGGTTCTTCAGAACCAGACTTATAGAAGGATACCTTAAAAGATACCATAAATGGAAAATCTGTAACTGCATCAACTTCTGTTGGAGTCTGTCCTGTAAGCATAAGACCCCAATTAGATTGGTCACTTACATCACAAGCATCATTATTCCTATCATCTCCACTTGCTATAGAAACATAGCCACCTTCTGTTGCCCATGGAGTATCTAATTCAAACTCAGTGTCATCAGTATGAGCAGAAGGAATTATATAAGCACCTCTCTGGTCATTGCCAGTTTCAGTAGTTACTTCTAATCCCCCACCTGCAGTATCTCCTAAAACAACAGGAGGCAGTGCATAAAATCCTGGCCTGTAAGTTATAATAACATCATCACTAGTATCTACAGAAGCAATAACTCTTTCACCAAGATAAGAATCATCATTGATAGCATCCCGTATAGCTTCAGCTGTATCAGTGGCTCCTACTGTACCTATTTCAACAGCTACTGATTGTTCACCTATAACTATTAGATGATCATCATCTGTTGCTGGACTAAATTTAAACTCCCTACCATTGATAGTTGGAATTTTTATAACATCTCCAGCACTAAAAGTAACATTACCTGCATCTGCTATGTCTGCACCATCTGTACAACTATGGACAGTCACTTTCTTAGAACCTTTAGTGACCTTTATTAAGTTCCCATCAGAAGCTGCCGTAATGGTAGCATCTGTACCATCAGCCGTTCTTTCGCATCTAAGTAATTGGTCAGGATCTCTCCTAAATTGTCTTGTAAAAGATTCTGTTAAACCTTTTGCAAGATTAGATTGTCTCTCTTCATTATCATCTCCAGATAGTAACCTGTAAGGAACTGATTTAATCATAGGGGTATTATTATACATACCCTGAGTATGAGACATTCTCAATGATAGGTTGAAAGTTGTACCTTTATCATCTTCATCTTCATCAAGGTTGCCCTCAGTACCATTATACCCTACAAAGGTTATCTGTTCTTTAGCATCTTCATGCTCATTACGAGATACAGTAAAGTCGTTAGGAACAAAAACAGGTGAATACACCAATTGTCCATTAACTTTTTGTGCTACTTGTAGTGTTTCATTTGCAGAACCACTCGTCACTATTTCCCTTTCATTGTCTGCTTTAGTTAAAGCAACAGCCCCTTCAGGAAGTTTTAGTATGTCAGTAACACCATTTCTTGATTTGTTACCTATGTATAAATAAGTAACGCTATTTTCTCCGATCATAGCTTATTAATTTTAATTCAACATTATTTTATTTTTATCTAAGTCCTTCTTTTCTTTGTTGTTCAGCCATATTGAGCTCATATCCAAGTTGATTATTTGTATAAGCTTCAGCTAATCCTGCTGCCCTGCTTACAATATCTCTATGAGCTATAGGATCTAATTTACAATCCTTCTTTTCAGTTTCTCCTTCTATAGCCTTATTTTTTTCACCCAAATTGGCAGTAATTATAGGCTCTGGTTTCTTTATACAAATACAACTGTAGGATGTAAGGTCAGTTCCATCTGTAATTATAACAGCATATTTATTAAACCAAAGCCTCCAAAACTCTTTTTCATAAGGTTTCCTATATGGATTATCTATGTTAGCCTGAATAGAATCATATTCAACAGGCTTAACTTTTACATTCCCATTTGCAACATCTCCAGCCATATGAAAATAATCATTATAGAGTTCTATTTTATAAGCGTTATCCCAGCCATATAAACTGAATTCTTCTATGTCTTTTTTCTTCACTTCAAAAGAATGGAGAAGTTTAGTAATTATTCTTCTACTGGTCTCATCTCTATCCCAACCTTGAGATATACACTCTCTTACAAGTTTTTCTTGAGCTTTAGTCAAAAGTATTGACCATTGCCTTGATGTATATCCAGGAGCTGCACCACTAGCTAAAGCTTCATATTCAACTTTAGCTTCATACTCCATTTCTTTAGCTGTAAGACCAGACATTATTTATTACTGTTTATTTGAGCTTCAATTTTCATATATAAAGGATCTGTAGTTTCTTTAAGGAACTTAATATGTTCTATAAGCTCTTTAAATGAATGATCCTTATCTTCTCCTTGTATAACATATGTAGAAACTCCTTTTTTCTTAATAACTCCAGCTTTTACTGCTTTGTAAATAAAATATTTAATTGGAGTGTCTTCATCTTTTACAAGACTGTATACAGTTTGGTGATCATTCTTAATAACTTTCTGAATTTCATTCCTCAGGAATTCCTTACTCGAATTATCATCTATCTCTTTATTAGATTTTTTATGAAGAAGATAAATTCCCAGGAATTCTCTCATTTTTTTAGGAGAATCTTTAATTGAGCCAAAGAAGATATAAATCTCTGACATCATCTCCATTTCTTGATTATTTTCAGTTTCTTCAAAATCTTGATCAACTAATGCAAATTTATAATAAGGTTTTTCAAACCTCTTATCCCAAGAATCTGCTACTTCATCTTGTATCTTTACTACCCTATATCTCAAGGCATCTATAGGATCTGTAAGATTAAATTCCATTCCCTTTTGCATAAACTCTGGGGTCTTTTTTATAGCCACCTCTGATTCTGGACTATGCCAGTAATTATCATTCTTTTTATAAGGATTTAAATCCAAATCTAATAGTTGAGAAAAACATTTCAATTCATCTTCACTATTAAAAGGACTAATTAAAATACCTGTTTGTTTGTGCATAGGAAGTACGAAAGTTTTTTGTGCGTCTTCCCACATAAAATAGCCCTTATGAGAAGAATCTGAAATCATAGCATTATTCCTTCTTGGTATTGGTTTTAATCTTACCTTCTTATTTTGAAGGTAACCTTTTTCAAGTGCTTCTTCTCTAACTGAAGTTTCTTTTGTAACTGTCATTTCTTTTCTTATTTTGCCAGGTTAATAATAATTTAATTAAAAAGTTGAAAAGAGGGAGGAATATCCTCCCCCTTTGTATAATCTACCTTAGTATAGAAGGTATAAATCTACCAGTCTTTAATGGATTTCTAAGCATTATACCACCAATATATTGCTTGAATACTGCATAGCCATCCTTAGAAGTTGCCATCATTCTTGGAGAGCTCTGTTTGTTATATGGAGAGAACGGATCTCTCATTCCTGGAATATATCCGAAGAATTCTTCATTATCTTTAACAGCCACCTTCTGAATGTTAGGATTACCATTAGTGGTTCCAAAGTCCCAAAGGTCGAATGTACGAGAGCTTGCAAGACCTCCTCTTGGATGTGGAACTTTATTCCTTACTTGGTCATCTTTCATGGGATCTATAATAATGCTAAACTCAATACCATTAATAGTACGATATTTCATCATTTGTCCTTCTTCCAAGATTACTTTACCACCTTCAGTCTTAAAGTTATGGTCACTATGTAACCAAGAGAAAGAATCTGCCTTTTCTGAAGCAGCCTTATGGAAATCATAAGCACCATATTCTCCAGTAGAAAGTACAAACTTCCTGCTATCTTCTTTAAGCTTACCTACAGAAATTTCCATAGCAAAATCTGTAAGATTATCGAGGTCAAACTTATTAAAGTACTTAAAGTGTCCACCTTCCATTTGTTCATACAGGCCATAACCCGCCCTTAAGGTATTACCACTTTCACCTTTAGCTCCAAAAGAACCATCATCCAACCTGTTAGACTTACCATGTAGTAAAAGTCTTGCTTTATCCCAACGGAATTGTCTCATAAAATCCCATCCAAGTTTGTCAATCCAACGGGTTTGAGTATTACCATCCTGATCAACAAATGCAAATGCAAGAGGATGATTTTTGCCTTTAGTAATCATATTACCAGGCACTTCGTAGTTCTTCCTGATAACAGAAGGAACATTTTCCATCATTAATGGTCCTGCATGGTGAACCTCATTACCTCTCTTAGAAAGTTCATATTCAGTCAATCCATATTCTTCTGACCAACGAGTTCCACCTTCTAAGTCCTCTACAGGAACAAATAGATTGTCATCTCCTGTGTGTAATTCTACAGTGTATCTCCAAGAACCTCCTAAATCTACAGGATCTTCAACAACTCTAAGTTTATAGTCATCAGGATATTCTCCTACTATAACAGAAGTTGCTGAAAAATAGTTCTCTGGAAATAGCATGTAAAATCTACTTCTTCCCAATCCAGGCTTGTCATCATCACTAACAGCACTGCCATCAGGAGTTAATCTTGCCTCTACTAGTGGAATATTACGCTCTTCCGAGCCTTGCAACATCCACCTATAAGGCCCATCCTCATCTATATAATGAGTGGGAAACTGGTCAATAAAACTTACAATATTATCAGCACCATAGTTAACTTCATAAATCCTGTCAATAGATTTGTTTATATATTGCGGATCCATCATTCCAAGCCAACCTAGGTGAGACTCCCTAGTAAGTTTAGACCAATGTTTCGGGTCTACAACTTGTAATTTTGATATTTTCTCCATAGTTATTTATATTTAAAAGTATTTTCTTATTATGTGCTTAGATTAACCAAACACTCCTTTCATCTTATCTATTGCATCTCTAGCTGCACCTTCTTCATTACTTGAAGGATCTGAAAATGCTTTGTTGCCACTTTTTGTTTTAAAAGAAGTGTTACTCTTAATCTGTTTTTTAATATCTTCAGTAGCTTTACTCTTAGTTCCTGTTACTACTTTATCCCATTTACCATCAAATATTCCATATTCAAGAAGAGCTGCCAGTTGAATATCAAAGTTAATAGGATCTTCCATCCTTTTAGCCCATACAGCATTAAGCTGCATTCCATTATGTTCTTTAGCTGGTTGAGTTAAATTCTTCTTAATAGCCTCTTTTTGCTTAGGAGTTAATTTTTGTTTAGGAATTATTTCATCAGTCTCGTCTACTGTCTTTTCTAATTTTTCTAACGATTCTTTTCTCTGTTTTGCCGCATCCTCTTCTTCTTTCTTCTTCTTTTCCTTTTCTTGTTCAGCAGTTTCTTTAAAATAGTTTTGAATTTCAGGAAGAGCTTCTTTAGCTTCATCTATATCATCTCCAATATTTATTTTCTTATCAATTTCTCTTTTAATCTTATCATCACTAAACCTAGTTGTAAGTTTATAATGTTGAGTAAGAATATCTCTTCTCAAATCTTCCTTTTCTTCACTTTCTATGTCTTCTACTTTTACTTTGTCATAATGAGTCTTTGCATTAGTTATATTCTTAGCCGTGTCTTTATCAACACCATAATCAACTAAATCTAAGTAATATTTAACATCTTCATCATAACTTTCAACAATCTGATTCCTTATAGCTTCTGATTCTTGATTTTGAAGATAAGATAAAGCAGCTTCCTCTCCCTGCTCCTTTGCAATCTTTTCAAGTTCTGCAAATTGTTCTTCATTATCAAAAGCGGTGAGGTTGCCCTGTTCTAGCTGATACCTGGCAAAGGTAAGAGTAAAGGAATCATCATCACTTTGTTTTTCTTGAGTAGTTTCTTTTTCGCCAGAACCAGGGCTCTCACCAGTTTCTTCTTCTTCACCTTTGCCAGTTGAAGATGGTTGTTCTTCGTCAGTTTCTTCCTCCGTGCTCTCTTCAGGCTTTTCTGAAAAGATATCATTTATGCTTATTTGTTGCTCTTCACTTTCTTGTGAACCTTCTTCTTGCTCACCTTCTTTAGTCGCTGTATCTGTTTCAGGATTCTCAGCTGCGAACAAATCATTAATATCCGCAACTTGTTCAATAGATTCATCAGTTTGTTTGCCAGGTTGTACCATAGTTGTAATTTTTAAACGTTAACAATATAATTTATTTATTTGGATTTTTCAAATATTTTAAGCTATAATTTTTCTGTATATAGCAATTAATATTAGATTATCTAATACTTAATATTAAGTTTATTTTTCATTATTCTTTGTATTTCATACGTTTTGCTTTCTCAACAGCTTTAGTATTCTCTTTATCTGCTTGGATCTGTTTCTCTTGCAGCTTTAATTTCTTCTCTTCTATCATTTTATCTACTTCAGACTTCTTTTCCTCAAGTTTAAGTTTTCTCCTTTCTAAATCAGCTTTCTCCTTTTGCTCTTTCTCTTTTAAACTTCTTTCTTGTTGTTTATTATAAGCTTCAGTTCTTAATTTCTTTTCATCAATAGCAGTTCTTGCTATTTCTGATGGATCAGGTTGTCCAGTATCTTTTTTATCCCAATCATCTTGGAACCTATAAGCCTGTATTTGAGCAACAGCTAGCTTGGTTCTATTATCTTGATCAATCTTATATTGTTCAATCTCCCTGTCAAGCTCTTTATCTTGCTGTTCCATATCCAGCTTCATCATCTCAAGTTCTTGTTTTTCTTGTTCTTGTTGAGCTTCCATCTCTTGAGCCTGTTGTTGTTTCTCAGCCATTTCATCTTCAATCTCTTCAATCTTATTCTGAAGGGTTACAATGTCTTTAGCTTTCATTAGTTCAGTAACCATAGACATTGGAGCTCCACTTTGTATCAAGGTTTCAGATGCTGCCTTCATTCTCTCTAATATATTTGTATCTTGCCTGTCTGAACTTAAATATCCTGAATAATCAGTTTCATTAAAAACTTCACTATCAAAATCTAACATAGCTTCAGTTCCATCATTAAGTACGAAACTTCTTACAAAGGATTTCTCATCCCAGGCTGTCTTAGCCGTTTCTAACATGCATTCAAGCACCCTGATTTTAGTATCATCATGTACAGAGAACCATTTTTCAGTAATATGGGATGATTGTGTTACAGACCTTTCTACGCCTTGTGCAGTTTCCCTATTATCAATAGCTCCTTTACGTTGAGGAGTAATACCAGTAATTTCACTAATTCTATTCTCTATAAAACTAAGAATTTCAAGATGTCGTGTAATAAATTCAGCATCCCCTATTTCTGCAGTTGTGCTTCCTTGGGGAGTAGATTGTCCTGAAAGTTTACCCATAGCTGCTCCTTTATTCCCTTCATTGAAAGGGTCTTCAATCATAAGGTTCATATTATAAAGATATGAAAGAAATTTACTCATATCCCAACCTTTAGGTATCATAGCTGAGTTAATCTTACCTACCTTACCAAGATATTTAGCAATACCAATCTCAGTACGATACATTATTACATTATAAAGATACTGATATTCTTTACATAAATCAACTAATGATCTTGCTTGATAACCATCTACATTAAATGAAGTTCCTACTATACCAGGATGAGAAGCTGAAATATTATCCATCCTTCTCATTTGAACTTCACGAGGTTGACATCTTAGGTATATATCCTTTCCAACTCTTGTTCCTTCATACCATTCTGTTATCCATTGCCATTCAACTTTCTCTCCTCTTTCACTATCAGGTTCATAATGTTCTGATACTATATCCCTTTGAAATTGATCATTCTCATCAAAGTATTCAAGAATTCCTACTTTAACAAATCCTCTCCATACTGCCCTGGTTACTCTAACATTACCTTCTTTGTCATACCATCCTCCAAAGATAGATGCTCCTTTTTGATTACTCTCAAGAAATGTTCCAATTCCTTCTTGTTCAACTAAATCAGAAAAATCTATAGGATCATTTTCAAGTTGATTTCTAAATAAAGACTTCCTGGCCTTAGTATGATAAGAATAACCTTCTTCAAGTTGCCTGATTTGTTCAGGTTTAAGATCTTCATAATATCTATCAACTACTTCTCCAGGAGGTAAAAATCCATCTTCAACTATAACTTCATTATCTTCAATCTTATAACTGTTTCCCCCTCTCAAAGTAAAGAAATTTGCAGGGTCTCCTTTTCTTACTACTGGTTCATTCCCAATAATATCAATTACATATATTTCTTCAGCAGCAATTGTAAGATCTTCAAACCCTCTGCTAAACTTCTCATTTAAGTTTAATTTATTAGTAAGATACTGAATGACCTGATTGGCCATTTTCTCCCTTGTATCCTTATAAGAATATTTTGACCATTTAGCAAACTGCTCTACTTCTTTTTGAAGCTTTTTTTCATCTGTAATTCCAGATGTTACCTTCTCAATGGCAAATTCTTCAAATCTTTCTTGTAAATCTCTTACTTTTTGTGTAGTAGCTTCAGAATCATTCATCATAAATATAGGATTAAAACTCCTATTTCTCTCTTCTCCTATTAATAAGTTAAGATTAGGATTTATAAGAGGATAATTCTTATAGTTTATGGGCATATCTTGGAATTGTATTTTAAAAGGGTCTACAGCTCTACTCATTTCATCCTGGTCAACAATTCCATTAACCAAGTTGTAATTTATAATCTTATTTTTCCTTGTAGACCTTATCTTGTTGGTTCCTTCAAATTGTCCACCATGAGCTGATAACCCTGCAGCAGAATCAATACATTGTTTAAACCAACTTGGGGTTTTCTGCGACTGGCTCTTCTTTTGAGCTGGAAATTGTGAAGGAGAAACTTTTAAATCACTAGTTGACATAGTTTTCTCTTTAAGGTATTAAATATAGTAAATTATTTCATTAAAATCAATAACTATAATAAAAAATTTACAGCATTATAGCTTTCATTTTTCATATTAGGTCCTGTTCTTTTAAAGAATGGATCTTCATTAAAGAAATTTTTCCTATTCTTTGAATCTTGAGATGTTTCAAGTTTCATCATATCTGCTCTAAGTATCATAACCATTCCAAATGCACTAACCCTGTCAGCATTAATATCTGGATGCCAAGCAATTAATTCTTTAATAAGTCCTATACTTCTTAAGGTTTGTAAATTCATTAAGGGTGGAACCTCATTACCTTCTTCATCAGTTCCACCCGTTCCATATGCATCTTCTATTAACCAATCTGCAATTAATCTTCTAGCCCAAGCATTTACAGCCGTAGATGACTGTGTACCCTTCTTCTTATTTCCATAATTATTAGTAATTTTTGCCAGGTCTTTCTCAGCTAAAATTTCGGGATTATCTACTAAATAATTAAGAGCATTCTTGTTATAAAAGTATGCATATAATCCTTTTTTATCATTTTCATAATTAATTTTTGCATTATAATATCTTGCAAGCCTATAACAAAGTTCATAGAATTCATTTGCAGTGTTAGGTCTTCCTGTATATTCTGCTACTATCCTATCTGTATATCTGTCAAATACGATAGCACTACCAAGAGATGTAGTTGTACTATGATCATCATCAAAAGAATCTAGTCCCATTATATATCTATATGAGTCTATGTATCCTCCAAACTCAATAGGATGATTAAATATTTCAACAGCTCCTTCTTTACTTTTATTGTCTTTAATGGGAAATTCTGTTATAGGTTCCATATCTTCACTCATCTGAAAAGAAACTTCAGAACCTGAGATTCTAAATCTTCCTACAAAATGTCCTTTAGTAAATCTATCTATTGAAGGACTAATTTCTGCAAGATAATCTTTAAGATCTTGTACTGGGAATAAACTTCCTTCTACCCTAAGTACGGCTTCTTGAATAGTAATAGGAGCTTCAGCCTTTTCTTTTACTAAATCATTTGGATCATTTGAAGATTGATGAATTTTCTGTCTTTGTATCAAAACCTCTACTAGAGCTTTAATAATATCAGAATTTCCATTCTCATCATAACAACCTTGCCTGTTTAAATAGGCAGGAACAAACATTGAACTTTCACTGTCAGCTTTAGATAAATCATATACATTCTTTAAAGGTCTAATTCCATAACTTCTTGGATGATATGTAAAAGCTTCTAATGCTTCAAAATCGGAGCCTTCCTCCCCTCCTGTACCCCCCGCCGATAGGTGACCGTAGACAAACCTGCCTTGCTCAACTGACTTCCTCGCAGTAATCCAAGTTTTCTTTAATCCTGGAAATATTCCAGTCTCATCAAAAGCAAGAAGTTTCCCACGTTTACCACGACCTTTAGAAGGTTCATTTTTACAAGTAACTCCTATTATCTCAGACATAAAACCATTTTCAGTCTTATGTTTAGGATCTTTATAAGATGACCTTTTATGCATGTCAACATCTTTAAATTCCCTAGGTTGACTGAAAGGAGTATTATTATCTATAAAGTTCATATTCACCCAAGCCTTAGAGAGAACTCCATCACGAGTAAGAAATTCTTTTTCAGAAGCAAACGAAAAAGATTTACTCGATTCGTACATAAAATAATTCCTGTTTTTCATAGAACTAAACTTAAAGGAATGTCCTGAACCCCTAGTTTTTATAACACTAGTATGCTGACCCACTGATTCTGCTTGATCTACATAATGAAAGAATAAATAGTCTCCATCCCATATGTCTGGAAAATCTTCAAATCTATCTGCCTGTATTCCAACTTCAAGGTCATCTAAAGTTTCCTGCATTATCTCATCATCAGCCTCCTCAACTTTAAGAATAGGAGAATAATTCCAGTAAAAATAATTATATCCTGTAATCCATTCTCCGTCCGAAGGTCTTACCAATCCTTCTTTACATCTTCTCCTTTCTTCATCCCAAAACTTTTTATATTCAGAACCAGGAGACTTATTAGGAAATAAAAATGTATATACACCATGCTTTCTAAAATGTTCTGCCCTTTCAACAAAGTAAGACATGTCCTCAAGGATATGAGGATTTGTAATATCTACAATAACCTTACCCTTATTATCTTTAGGTTTATATTTAGCCCTCTGTCTGTCAGGGTTTGTAAGGTTCTGTATAAATATAATATTATCAAAAAAGTTATAAAAGTCTGATTTAGATTTCCTATCTAAAGGCTCTAATAACTTGTTAGTAATATCACTATTTACACTATTAACATGTCTTACTTCATTAATCTCCATCTGCATACATTGGTTTCTCCCTATCAGCTCTTAGTTTGGTTTTAGCATCCTTTTCCTTCCTAACGGCTTCTTGTAGCTCTTTAATAGACTCTACAGTCTTACCCAAATCTTTTAATATGTCACTTCCTATCTTCGGATTAAATACATAACTTCCTTTATCATTCCTCTCCTTTAAGTTTACACTTCTAAAGAAGTCATCAACTTTATTAGCATATATAAGAGCACCTTCTAATAGTTTAGAAGATACAGTTTCTTCTCTTTCCTTATAAAACTCTTCAGCTTTTTGAACCTTTTCGTCTGGAACCCAATCAGATCCTGGTCCAAATACACATCTTATTATTTCCTTTTTTCTTTTATCCTCGTTAGGTTCATTAAAGAAATCAGATTTATAGTCATTATTAAAATAGATATATGCCAGTTCCTTTCTGGCAGTATCCTTATCCTTAGACTTATCCCTTTGCCAAATTTCTTTAAAAGGAATTAAGGTATAGGCTATTGGATCTATTACAACTATACCACTTTCATCTAAATCAAATAAATTCATTAGTCTTCTTTTTTATACCTTGTCTGTTTTCCATATTTTCTTAATTTATCCACGACATAACCAGGAACATAAAATTTTCCTAACCCTATAAGATTTATAGTAGGAAAATCAAAATTACCCCTATCTACATCATTAGTCATAACATGTCTTAGAAATTTAAACTGATAATTTACAGCATATTCAACCTGTGCTTGCGTTAAATCATGTTTTGCAGCCAAATGTTTAATTAGTTCTTTCCTGTAAGTCATTAAAAATCCTCCATAGAATCAATAAAACCTCCTTCAAGACATTCTCGCCAATCCTCTGCACATTCAGTACAAAGTGGAATTTTTTTATTGTTTTGTGCTATATCTATAACAAATTCATCAGCTGGGACCTTTTCATCATATAAACTTTCACATTTTTGACAATAAAATCCTTTATCATAACAATCATGTCTTTGTTCAGGAAATTTATCTTTATTAACTTCCAGGCTATCTAATATTTCATCCAAATTTTCTTCTTGTTCCATAGTCTTAAATTTAATTATTTGGGAATAGACATTACTCTCTTTTTATATTCAAATTTTTCTCCTTGTTTACTTCTACATACAGACATGCAATTTTCACATCTATATATAGGATATCTTATTGATTGGGTATAATAATATTTATCTTTAATAGGCTTAATACTTATACTACCACAACTTGGACATTTAGGTTTTCCATCATCACTATACAAATCAAGATTGGGGTGACCTTTCATATAAGGGCGAAGTTCAAAATAAATATTTTCAAGAACATTTATATCCTGAATGTTATAATTTTCCATCTCTATTAAAGAATCTTCTCTTCCTTCTTTACAATTTTTCCATAAAATGAAATCAGTATCTGCTTTACCTTCATATCCAAATAATCCTGCTAAAGCATCAAGACTATTCTTATTAAATCCAAAATGTCTTTTTGCAATCTCTAAAGTATCAATTTGTTTATAAGGAGAAGGACAAGGCATTCCATTTAATATAAACCTACTATTCATCTTAGGAACATCAAATTTTTTACAGTTATGTGCAATAACAATGTCTGCTTCATCTATGAACTTCCATAAAGATCTCAATATCCTTTTGTCATCTTCTTCTAAGACTTCATCCCCTGTACATTTTTCTGAATGAATTATATCATCACCCAGCCATTTTCCTGCCCAAGTAAGCATCATCCATTCATCTATTATTTGTGCTAATCCTATATTCTCTTTCCACATTCTCCACACATAAGCTTTAGTAGGACTTGTTTCTATATCAAACAAGAAAATTTTAGCTCCTCCATTTGGAATATATTTCTTAGTATTGTCTGAAGTATACCATCTATATTCTTTTGCTGTTTTAGATTCATTATTTAAAGCCCTTCTTATAGTTGACTCATTCACTCTCATATTATTGGCCGCATCTGCTATTGAGTCATATTCTTGTATAAAATCCCCGTCTAAAGTCTTCTGCGTTACTTTAATTCTTTTGTTCATATGATATAAAATTTAAAGTTTGAATTACATAAAATCCATCTTCACTACTGACCAAATCACTCTTAAAGGAATAATCTCTTACTCCTTGAAATATATTCTCCATAGTTGATTTATAGTGTATTGCATTATCCAGGTTTTTAAATTCCAATTTTGTTTGAACAGTTTTCATACTATTTAAATTTAAGCGTAAGGCTTTTTATAGGAGGTATTAAAAGTTTTTTATTAACTTTATTCTTTTCAAGAAATCCTTTCTTTCTAAGATCCATCATTATATTATAGACTACTTCATTAGAAACTCCTAAAGTATCAGCTACTTCCTGTCTACTATCATAAGAAAAAACTAAAGTGTTTCTCTCTTTGTCAGGGATTTTACTGTACTTTTCATTATACATATAAGTTATAACAGATAGTACTTCTAATTCTCTATTTCTCAGAGAACTGTAAGGCTCTATTTTAGGATTTTTCAAATTAGAAAATATCCTTAATATCTCTAAATAAACCTTATGGCCTTCCAGGTTTAATTTAAGTATTTTATCTTCCATTACTCTTTCCTTTTAAATATAATAAAAATTTTATTAAAGTCCAAATTTTTCTCCAATTATTTTCAAC
>Ga0207421_10005192_pt1 | contig 14708 bp, 10 predicted proteins | sample SodLakKL_010_SED_4_FD_187542 | JGI IMG/M metagenome (GOLD analysis project Ga0207421, IMG submission 187542) | Alkaline sediment microbial communities from Lake Tanatar, Kulunda Steppe, Russia - 8KL_010_SED (SPAdes) (version 2) | ecosystem: Environmental > Aquatic > Non-marine Saline and...
AAGGAGATCAACTCCCGCTTGAGTTTTATGCAGAATGTAGGGTTGGAATATTTGAATCTGAATCGCTCTGCGGCAACGCTTTCCGGAGGGGAAGCCCAGCGGATCCGGCTGGCTACCCAGATTGGGTCGGGGCTTACCGGCGTTATCTATATCCTGGATGAGCCCACCATCGGCTTGCACCAGCGTGATAACCAGCGGCTGCTGCGCACCCTGGAATCCCTGCGGGACCTGGATAATACGGTCATGGTGGTGGAGCATGATGAGGAGACTATCCGGGCAGCGGATTACGTGGTGGATATGGGGCCGGGAGCCGGAGCCGAGGGTGGTGAAATTGTGGCAGCCGGCACCCTGGATGATATCCTGGAGACTCCCGAGTCCATTACCGGGGAGTACCTCTCCGGGAGATCCTGCATCAGTGTGCCCCGCCAGAGGCGTCCCCTGGATGGCCGCTGGCTGACGGTGCGGGGAGCACGAGCCCACAATCTGCAAGATATAGACGTGCATATTCCTATGGGAATTTTTACTTGTGTGACGGGGGTTTCCGGTTCCGGCAAGAGCACCCTTATCAACGAAATTCTGGCCCGGGAACTGTCCCGCCGCCTGCATAAAGCCAGAGAGAAAGGGGCGCCGCACGATAAGATCGAAGGGTTGGAAAATCTGGATAAAGTGGTGGAGATTGATCAGTCTCCCATTGGCAGGACGCCTCGCTCCAATCCCGCCACTTATACAGGGCTTTTTGACGGTATTCGGGAGCTTTTTGCCCAGACCCAGGAGGCCCGCATGCGAGGCTACAAGCCGGGGCGCTTTAGCTTTAACGTAAAGGGTGGCAGGTGTGAATCCTGCCGGGGGGACGGCATCCTCAAGATTGAGATGCATTTCCTTCCCGATGTGTACGTGCCCTGCGAAGTATGCGCCGGGAGGAGGTACAACCGGGAAACCCTGGAAGTCAGCTTCAAGGGCCTAAATATTGCCGAAGTGCTGGATTTGACTGTGGAAGAAGCCCTGGACCTGTTCAACTCTTTCCCGCGGGTGAAGCGGCGGTTGCAGTGCCTTTACGACGTGGGCCTGGGCTATATCCGCCTGGGGCAGCCTGCTACAACCTTGTCGGGAGGTGAGGCCCAGCGGGTGAAACTGGCTACCGAGCTTTCCCGCCGCAGCAACGGGCGGACCCTTTATATTCTGGATGAACCCACCACCGGATTGCATATAGATGATATCCGCAAGCTGTTGCAGGTGCTGGAGCGGCTGGTGGATGTGGGGAACACCGTTGTTGTTATTGAACACAACATGGAAGTCATCAAGAAAGCGGATCACCTCATTGACCTGGGTCCGGAAGGCGGCACCGAAGGAGGCAGAATTGTGGCCCAGGGCACCCCGGAAGAGGTTACTGCCATTCCCGAATCCCATACCGGAAGGTTTTTGAAGCCGGTTCTGGGCATAGAAGAGAAGGATAAATCAGTGGCCAAATAGCCTTTTTGATGAAAAGGTGAGAAGGTATGTCTGAGGAAGTTAAAGCTAATGCGAAAAAAAGTGAGATAGGGGAAAAACTCGAGAAGATTCCGGCCCAGACTGGCGTGTATTTAATGAAAGATAAAGATGGGCGGGTAATTTACGTGGGAAAGGCTCGCAACTTGCGGTCGCGGGTGGGGTCGTATTTTCGGCATCACCCCAATGCGCGTCAGCAGATGCTGGTTTCCCAGATCGCGGATATAGATTATGTGCTTACCAGTTCGGATGTAGAGGCGCTTATAACTGAAAATCGCCTCATCAAGGAATACCAGCCCAAGTATAATGTGAGCCTCAAGGACGATAAAACCTATCCTTATTTGAAAATTACCGGGGAACTCTATCCCCGGTTAGAAGTCTCGCGCCCTCCCGAAAAGCCCGACCGGGCCGAGGTGCAGATGCCCGAAATTGAACCCCGCTATTTTGGCCCCTATACGGAAGCGGGGGCAGTGCGCCAAACACTCCGCTTTTTGAATAAGCTGTTTCCCCTGCGGCAGTGTCGTCAACCTCTGGATGGAACCCCTCAGGGGCGTCCCTGCTTGAATTACCAGATGAAGAGGTGCCTTGGTCCGTGCCAGGGTAAAGAAGTTGTTTCCCCTGAGGAATACGGGGAAATGGTTCAGGAGATAGAGCTTTTCCTGGAAGGGAAGCAGGAGAACTTGAAAGATAAGCTAGAGGCGGAAATGAAGGAAGCCGCCAACAACATGGAGTTTGAGAGGGCTGCTGTGCTGCGGGATCGCCTGGAACACCTGCGCAAGCTTCTGGAGACTCAGAAGATATTGGCTATGCCCGAGGGGGATTACGATGTGTTGGGCTTGATCCGGTTGCATACCGAAAACCGGGAAGGCGAACCGGTTGAGGCGGTTTCGGTATATATGTACCGCATCAGGGCGGGCAGGTTAAAAGAGCGGGAAAACTTTGCCCTCAGGGGCACCAGCGAGCTAACTGATTCGGAAATAATGGAGGGGTTTATAAAAGATTACTACAGCCGCGGAGTTTTCTTTCCCCAGGAGATTATTGTTTCGCAAATGCCGGAAGAGGAAGAGCTCATCAGCCAGTGGCTTTCCCAGCTTAGCGGGGGGAAAATCAAGATTACCCGGCCTCAGCGCGGTTTCCGCCACGAAGTGCTGGAAAGGTGCATGCAGGAAGGATATACCCTGGTCAGGGAAAAGTTAAAGCGGGGCTCGCGGCTGGATAAGGATGAGAGCGAAGAGGCGAAACAGGCTCTGGAGGAGCTTTGCCGCCTGGCGGGGGTGGATGAAGTTCACCGGATGGAGGGTTACGATATATCCCATCTGCGTGGCGGGGAGGCTGTAGGTTCCATGGTGGTTTTTGAGGAAGGGGTGCCTTTCAAGGATGGGTACCGGCGGTTTAAAATACGCCAGCAGTTGGAAGGCGATGATTACCGGGCTATGCAGGAGATGCTGGGGCGAAGGTTCCGGCGCGATGATATGCCCCTGCCGGACCTGGTGGTCATTGACGGGGGTATGGCTCAGTTGAACGTGCTGCGGCAGGTGCTGGTGGAGGTGGATGCTCCCATTGCTGCTCTGGCGCTGGCCAAAAAGCATGAGGAAGTTTATGTGCCCGGGCTGGATCAACCGGTGCGGCTGCCAGGCCACAGCCCCGGGCTGAAGCTGCTTCGTCGCATCAGGGATGAAGCTCACCGTTTTGCCCTTGATTACCACCGCAAGCTGCGGGAGAAAAGTGCGTCACTATCGGTGCTGGATCGTATTCCCGGAGTGGGTCCGAAGCGGAAAGCGGAGATCTTGCGCCACTTTGGAAGCATGGATGCCCTTCTTAAAGCTTCGCCGGAAGAAATTCGCCAAGTCCCCGGAATTAGCGAAAAACTGGCCCTCACCATTCACGATCACCTCCATCGCTAACAACCGGGACCTGTCCCCGCGTCCCGGGAAATGAATCCAAACTATATTTTGATTCACTGGAAAATTGTCCATCTCTTAATTTAATATGTTATAATGTAATTTAGTAATTAAAGAAGAAAAATCAGGAATATTACTGAACAATTATGAAAAATAGGTGCACACAGGAGGCTTTAAATGGCGATAAAATTGGTAGCAATGGATCTCGATGAAACATTATTGGGTGAAAGTTTTCAAATATCGGCCCGCAATCACCAGGCTATTCGGCAAGCCCGGGAGCTGGGTGTTAAAGTAACTATTGCTACCGGGCGCATGTATAAATCTTGTTTGCCGTATGCACGGGAGTTAAATTTAGATATGCCTTTTGCCACCTATCATGGGGCGATGGTAAAGGCCCTTGATGCGGACGAACCTTTAATTTACCACCCGGTAGAATATGAAATGGCCAAAGATATTGTAGCTGCTGCCGAAAAATTCGGCTATCACATTAATCTTTATTTAAATGATAATGTTTATATCCGGGAAGAAAACAGGTTTTCTGAATTATATAAAACCATTACTTCGGTGGAAGCTCATGCAGTGGGTAGTTTGGCTAATTTTTTGGATAAAGAAGGTAAGGAGCCGCCCAAGTTAACCATCATAGATTTTGAGGGCCATTTGGAAAAGATGGAGGAGTATTTGGAGGAAAACTGCCAGGGCAGAATAACTATAACCAAGTCACACCGGTATTTTTTAGAGATAACTGATTTAAAAGCTACTAAGGGCCAGGCCATAAAATCCCTGGCCGAGAAGATGGGAATTGAAGCTGAAGAAGTAATGACCATTGGCGATAGCTACAACGATATTGATATGTTACAGTATGCCGGGCTGGGCGTGGCGGTTTCCAATGCCCGTGATAAAGTTAAAGAAAATGCAGATGTGATTACTGGTTCTCACCTGGAAGATGGTGTAGCCGAGGCTTTGGAAAAATACGTGATTTACCAGCAGGATGGGTCCCTTCCCGAAATAAAGTAGAGAATTTCTAGCAAGATTCCCACCAGAAATTCAGCTAATTAACATAATTGATATGAATTTCATAATTGATATGATCTTAATACAGGAGGATTCTATGCCTAAATTTTACTTGCCAGCGGATTTGCACATTCATACCATAGCCAGCGGGCATGCGTATAGTACAATGGAAGAAATTTGCCGGGCAGCTGCAGCCAAAGAACTGGAGATGATAGCTGTTACTGACCATGGGCCTGCAATGCCGGGAGGAGCTCACATGTATCATTTTGGGAATTTGTGGGTTCTTCCGGAGTATATAGAGGGCGTGCGCGTGTTGCACGGAATAGAAGCAAATATTTTGAACCTGGAGGGAGAAATAGACCTTCCTCTCAATTATTTGAGAAAAATGGACCTGGTATGGGCATCTCTCCACCCTCCGTGCATAGATCCCGGTGACTGGGAAGAGAATACCAGGGCATTGCTTAGCGCTCTGGATAATCCTTATGTAGATGGCATCGCGCATCCATGCAATCCTGATTACCCTGTGGATGCAGCGGCTGTGTTGCGTAAAGCCAGAGAAGAAAATAAGCTTGTAGAAATAAATAATAGCTCTCTTTTCGTCAGGCCGGGAAGTAGAGAATATTCCGAGGAAATAGCTTGCTTGGCAAAAGAAGAAGGGAATTTGTTAGTAGTGAATAGTGATGCGCATTTTGCAGAGGCTGTAGGAGAATTGGATTTCGCCATGGAAATTTTGGATGAAGCTGGTGTAAAAAAGGAGCAAATTATCAATGCTGATACAGAGCGGGTAATGCAGTTTGTTGAGAGGCGGCGCATGGCCAAAAAAGCGCAAAACAATAAGCGTTTTCCTCATGAACATAATTCAGATAAAGATAATAGAAAGGCAGGCAGTTCCCGAAACAACAAACAAGAGGCAAGGCACAGGTAGAATAAAAGTAAATACAGGCATGGCAAGGACAGCAATGAATAGGTAGCAAGAATAGGTAGAAGGAATAGTTACCAAGGAATATACAATAAGGAATAATTAGGGTAAACAGTAATATAAAGGCAAGGGAAGGTAAGGCAGGTAAGGTATAAGATATTGCTAAGGCAAACATGAAGGTACAACTAAGATAAATTAAGGTATGCGGCAAGCATTAATAGGGTGTAAATAAGGTGTAGGCACAGGTGCAGGTGTAGAAGTAGGTTCAGATGTGGGTTCAGGTAACGCATAAGCACAGAACGGTATAGATAGGCTGCAGATAATATAAAAGGGAGAGGATGTTCTGTATGCCGGAGATTCAGTTTGTTCTGATCACCGGGCTTTCCGGGGCAGGCAAAAGTCAGGCCATAGATTGTTTTGAGGATTTGGGGTATTTTTGCGTGGACAATCTGCCGCCCATACTTATACCCAAGTTTGCCGAGATGTGCAAGCAGTCTGAGGGAAAAGTTAACCGGGTGGCACTGGTTTGTGATATCCGGGGCGGTGATTTTTTTGAAGAGCTTTTTGAAAGCCTTTCCGAATTAGAGGATAGTGGTTTTCATTTTGAGATTTTGTTTTTAGAAGCATCCAAGGAAACACTTGTGAGACGTTACAAGGAGACTCGCCGCCGTCACCCCCTTAAGGAAAATACTGTTCTGGAATCCATTGAAAAAGAGATAAAGCTTTTAAGTGAAATAAGAGGCAAAGCCAGTAACATTATTGATACTACCTATCTGTCACCTCATGAATTCAAAGAGAAGATTGCTTCCTTATACGTAAGAGGGGAACGGGAGAAAGGTTTACAGGTGACCCTTATTTCTTTTGGATATAAGTATGCGGTCCCTTCTGACGCAGATCTTGTTTTCGATGTGCGCTTTTTGCCCAACCCCCACTATGTGGAGCACTTGCAACCTTTAACTGGAAAAAATGATGAAGTTAGGGATTATGTTTGGAAGTGGCCGGTAACCAGTAACTTTTTTCAAAAGGTAAAGGATCTACTCCTTTTCCTTCTTCCTCACTATGTAAGAGAAGGAAAAACGCATTTGATAATTGCCATTGGTTGTACCGGTGGGAAGCATCGCTCGGTGGCTATTGCCGATGATTTTTACAATGTGTTAAAGGATGAAGGTTATTCCCTGGGCATAGAACACCGGGATATCAATAAATAGCAAACTTTATGGAACGGGGCGGGACGCAGGGACAGGTCCCTTGTCCCGGTTTCTTGTTCTACCAATTATGTTCTCCAACTGAAAGTGGGACAAGGGACCTGTCCCTGCGTCCCTATTTCGCAAAGTGGGACAAGGGACCTGTCCCCCTGTCCCGGTAGGGATAGGTGAGTGGTTGAAATGGCTCGGAAGAATGAGTCTTTTACACAAAAAGTGAAAAATGAGATTATCAATGTTAAGGATACCAATTTGTGTTGTCAGCGAGCGGAGCTGGCAGCAATTATCCATTTGCGTGGATTTATTACCATGCAGGGCAAGGTGCCGGTTTTGCATATTATGATCGATAGTAATGCTGTGGCCCGCTATGTTTTTAAGTTGATCAAGGAGTTGGTAATGACAGCCCCGGAGGTGCTTCACCAGAAGAACAGGGAGCAGCCGCACAGCCGTTTTATCGTTAAAGTATCCGATGAAGCTGCGGTCAAGAAAATTCTCGGTTACCTGGGAGTTAAAGAAAAGGATGTTTTTATGGGTATTCCCCAGGTTAATGAGGAGTTATTAAGAGATCATTGTTGTCAGCGTAGTTACTCACGGGGAGCTTTTTTGGCCGGTGGTTCGCTGAATTCTCCCGATGCGGAATATCACCTGGAGATATATTCTGAGTATGAAGTTTATGCTCACAGTTTGGCAGAATTGTTGAAGGTATTTGGTTTGCAGGTAAAATTTCGCCAGCGGAGTAACGGTTATTATGTGTATACTAAAAATGCGGAATCTGTTATCGAATTTTTAAGAATCATCAAGGCCCATCCTTCGCTGCTATATATGGAAGATAAAAGAGTGATGAAAAGTTTAAAGAACCATACCAATCGCATGGTAAATTGTGAAACAGCTAATATCGATAAAGTAAGCGAAGCCGCTCATCGTCAGTTGCAATCAATTGAAACCATTGAGCGTATGGTGGGGTTAAGCCACCTTTCACCTTCTTTGAGAATGGCAGCAGAGGCCAGGCGCAATTATCCGGAAGTTTCTTTAAGCGAGTTGGCCCAGCTTATAGAACCGCCCGTTAGTAAATCGGGGATGAGCTACCGGATGAGAAGGATTAATAAAATTGCCGAAGACTTGGAGAAGCATTGAAAGTTGAAAATATGAAATAATAACAGCGAAAAAGGGAAGAAAAGGGGAAGATGACGGAAAAATGCTCGTATTTTGAACGAAACCGGGAATAACTAAAAGGATTTGATTTTATTTTGTCGAATCCTAAAAGTTCGAAGATATAAAAAGGATAAATTTTACAACTACTTTTACAATTATTTTTTCAACCAGAGGTGATGACAATGCCTAAAATGACTGTTAAGGATGTGGAGGTAAAGGGAAAGAAAGTTCTGGTACGAGTAGATTTTAACGTTCCCCTGGAAGACGGGGAAGTGACCGATGATACCCGGATCAGGGAATCATTGCCTACAATCAAGTATTTGCTGGAGCAAAATGCCCGCGTAATTGTTATGGCGCATTTGGGAAGGCCGAAGGGCGAAGCCAAGGATGAACTTAGGCTGGATCCGGTGTGCAAGCGCCTGGAAGTTTTGTTGAATGCCAGCGTGCAAAAGACCGACACCGTAGTTGGAAAAGAAGTGGAAGATGCAGTAGCAGGTTTGAACGAGGGCGAAGTTTTACTATTGGAAAATGTTCGCTTTGAGCCCGGCGAGGAGAAAAACGATTTGGATCTGGCCCAGCAGATGGCTCAGCTTGGTGATATTTATGTGAACGATGCTTTTGGAGCAGCTCACAGGGCTCACTCCTCAACGGAAGGTGTGGCTCGTTACTTGCCGGCTGTTTCCGGTTTCCTTTTGGAAAAGGAAGTAGAGGTTCTGGAAAAATGCCTCCATGCCCCTGAAAGGCCACTAACTGCCATTTTCGGTGGGGCTAAGGTTTCTGACAAAATTGGGGTTATTAAGCGGTTTTTGGATATAGCCGATTATTTGATCATTGGTGGTGGAATGGCTAATACCTTTCTGGTGGCCAAGGGATATGATCCAGCGGAGTCTTTTTATGAAAGTTCCAAGATCGATGTGGCAAAAGAGCTTCTGGAGCTGAGCGACAAGAAAAATAATCCTCTCTACCTGCCCGATGATGTGGTAGTCACTGAAAAGCTGGAAGAGGGGTATCCCTCTCACGAGGTTTCTGTGGAAAAGATTCCTGAAGGATGGCAGTCGGTGGACATTGGCTCCCGCACCAGGGATAATTTTTCTGATCTGGTCCAGAACTCGGGGGTGGTAGTTTGGAATGGCCCCATGGGTGTTTTTGAAGTTTCCCCTTTTCACCGGGGCACGGAAGCCGTGGCTAACGCTGCTGTTGATAGCGAAGCTTATGTGCTGGTGGGTGGCGGCGATACAGCCAGTGCTATGGAGATGCTGAAGTTGGTGGATAAAGTGGACCATGTTTCCACCGGCGGTGGAGCTACTCTTGAATATTTGGAAGGTAGGGAGCTTCCGGGCATAGCTGCCCTCAAAGATCGCGAATAATTACCATTATCTATAACTTAACCAGGGAGGTATTGTAATATAATGAATCTTACTATTGCTGCAAATTGGAAGATGTACAAAACCAGGCAGGAGACAAAAGATTTTCTGGATAAAATGAAAGCCATGGAATCAGATTTTAGTTCTACTCAGGTTATAATTTGTCCTCCATTTACTTCACTTTCTACGGCAGAGGAGTCTCTACGTAATTCTACCCTCATGTTGGGTGCGCAGAACATGTTGTGGGAAGCAGAAGGGGCGTTTACGGGAGAAATCTCCCCTATGATGTTGAAAGATAATGGGGTCCGTTATGTAATCATCGGTCACTCGGAGCGTCGCTGGGTTATGGGCGAAACTAATGAACAGATTAATAAAAAGTTGAACGCGGCTTTTGATTATAACTTGACTCCCATTTTCTGTATTGGCGAAAAGGAAGAAATGCGCAAGGCCGGTGAGACAGAAAAAGTTATCATGGAGCAGATGGATGAGGGTTTAAAAGGGATCGATGCGGAGAAAGTTAAAAACCTGATCATTGCCTATGAACCGGTATGGGCTATTGGGACAGGCTTGGCTGCCTCGGCGGAAGATGCCAGAGAGGCTGCAGATTGCATCCAGAAAAAATTGCAAGAGTTTCTCGGCGATAATGCTAAAAGGGTAAAAATCCTCTATGGAGGCAGCGTCAAAAAGGATAATATCGGTGATTTTGTAGCCCTTCCCAATATTCACGGTGCCCTGGTAGGCGGTGCCAGCCTGCAAGTAGACGGTTTCAGTGGGTTAATCAAGGCGGCCCAAAAAGCAGTCCAGGGATAGGGGGAAATACTAGTGACTCATCATTCAGCTTTAACAAATACACCTGTAGTTATACTCATTATGGATGGCTGGGGTTACCGCCAGGAATTTGAGGGCAACGCCATAGCCCAGGCGGAAACTCCCAATTTTGATGCTTACGCTCGCGACTATCCATTTACTCAGCTGGGGGCTGCAGGTGAAGCAGTGGGATTGCCCGAGGGCCAAATGGGAAACTCGGAAGTAGGTCATCTTAACCTGGGCGCAGGCCGCATAGTCTACCAGGAGTATACCCGGATTGATAAATCCATAGAAACAGGAGAGTTTTTTGCAAATGAAGTTTTTTTGCAGGCGATTGAGCGGGTGAAGGAAAGGAACTCATCTCTTCATTTTATAGGTCTTGTTTCCGATGGGGGAGTGCACAGCCACATTTACCAGTTGTTTGCCTTGTTGGATATGGCCCGTCACCACGGAATCGGCGACCAGGTGAATGTTCACGCAGTTCTCGATGGGCGTGATGTGCCTCCTACCAGCGCTCCTACATATGTGGAAGAATTGCAGCAGTACTGCCAGGATAAGGGGTCGGGGCGAATTGCCAGCGTGGCCGGTCGCTACTATACCATGGACCGGGACAACCGCTGGGATCGAACTCGCAAAGCATACGATGCTTACGTTTACGGAAAGGCGGAAAAGATGAGAGAAGATCCGGTGGAGGCAGTGAAAGAGGCTCATCGGGAAGGTGAAAATGACGAATTTGTAACACCTGTTTTAATTGCTCCTGAAGGAGAACAGCCGGCGCAAATTACTTCCGATGATGCTATTATATTTTTTAATTTCCGCCCGGATCGGATGCGGCAAATAACCAGGTCATTTCTCGATGAAGAGATGGAAGAAATGGATCGCGGGAATAATCCCCCGTTGCCTCTGGTTATTACCATGACCGAGTATGATGCGGAGTTTGCCAGCCCCATAGCTTTTCCTCCCCAGTATTTGGGCAATACCATGGGAGAATGGTTGGGTAACAAGGGACATTATCAGCTGAGACTGGCGGAGACTGAGAAGTATGCTCATGTGACTTTCTTTTATAGCGGTGGCCGGGAAGAACCTTTTACGGGGGAAGAACGCTGCTTGATTCCCTCTCCCCATGTTGCTACCTATGATCTGCAACCGGAGATGAGCGCCCCGGAAGTTGCAGACCGGGCCTGCCGGGAGATCAAGCGGAGGCACCATTCTCTGCTGGTTATTAACTTTGCTAATGCAGATATGGTTGGTCACACCGGGATGATGGAAGCTGCCATGGAAGCAGTGGAAGCAGTTGATGCCGGTGTGGGAAAGGTAGTAGAAACGGCACGCCAAGAAGGATTTTACGTGATAATTACTGCCGACCATGGTAATGCAGATATTATGAAAGATCCGGAAACGGGAGCACCATTTACCGCTCATTCCAACAGTAATGTGCCCTGCATTCTAATTGATGATAGGGAGGATTTTGAGTTGGTGGAAGAAGGGGGGATCCTGGCTGATGTGGCTCCTACGGCATTAGAGCTCATGGGTTTGCCTGTGCCGGAGGAAATGACCGGTAAAAGTTTGCTGGTTCCCAGCAAGGGACGGGTTAAATAAGTGCCGGCCATTACTCTAATACAATTTAATTAGCTATTTGGCAAGTTAAATGGTTAACAGGGATAAGCAAACATAATTGAAAATATGATTGCTTAATAATAAGCAAGTATCCCTGATGAAAAGAAAAGAAAAAGAAAAAGTGTTGTTTGAAATAAAATGTTTTTATTAATAATATATTAGCAAGCAGCTTTTCAGGTAAAAATTTGATGGGGGGTATGTATATGCATCATGGCCGAATTTCAAGAGAAATAAAGGAAGTAAAGGCAAGAGAGATTATTGATTCCCGCGGGAATCCTTCTATTGAAGTAGATGTCATCCTGGAAAATGAAGTTATGGGAAGGGCAGCAGTTCCTTCCGGAGCTTCTACCGGAGCTTTTGAAGCTTTGGAATTGCGGGATAAAGATCCGGAACGTTACCAAGGCAAGGGAGTTTCGGAAGCCGTTCGTAAAGTGAAGGAGGAAATAGCTCCTTTTGTGGTAGGGAAATGTTGCCTGGAACAGGAGGATATTGATAATTACCTGATCGAATTGGATGGAACTCCTGAAAAGAGCCGCCTTGGGGCTAATGCTATTCTTGGGGTATCTATGGCTATAGCCCGGGCTGCAGCTAACTCCCGGAGCATGCCTCTGTTCAGATACTTGGGAGGTGTGAGTGCTAACTTGCTTCCTGCTCCAATGATGAACATCATTAACGGTGGTGAACACGCAGACAATAATGTGGATGTTCAGGAGTTTATGATCATGCCCGTGGGGAGAGAAAGCTTTGAAGAAGCTCTGCGCATGGGTGTAGAAACATTCCAGGCTCTCAAAAATGTGTTGAAGAAAAAAGGGCTATCCACGGGAGTAGGGGATGAAGGAGGTTTCGCCCCCAATTTAGATTCTACCCAGGAAGCCCTGGATACTATCCTGGAAGCAGTGGAGGAAGCCGGTTACAAGCCCGGCGAAGATATACTCCTTGCCCTGGATGTGGCCGCTAATGAAATTTATAAGGATGGCAAGTATCACCTGGAAGGTAAAGAGTTGGATGCTGGAGGAATGATTGATTTTCTTTCCGACCTAGTAGATAATTATCCAATTTGCAGCATAGAAGACGGCTTATATGAAGAAGACTGGGAAGGCTGGAAACAGCTTACTGAATCTCTTGGGAAAAAGGTTCAATTGGTGGGGGACGATCTTTTTGTTACGAATATGCAGCGCCTAACCCGCGGAATTGAAGAAGGAGTGGCTAATTCAATCCTCATCAAACTGAACCAGATTGGCACGGTTACTGAAACTCTCCAGGCAATACGGATTGCTCAGCAGGCAGGATATTCTTTTGTGATCTCCCACCGTTCGGGGGAAACAGCAGATTCTTTTATTGCCGACCTGGCGGTAGCTACTTCTGCCGGACAGATTAAAACAGGAGCTCCCAGCCGGATAGATCGCACTGAAAAATACAACCAACTTCTGCGTATAGCTGAGCACTTAGGCAAGCGAGGCACCTACGCTGGAAGAACGACCATCCTTCAGGCATAAGTTGGTGGGGAGTTATCTTTGTTCAATCACAGGCTTACTTGATAGACGGTATTGGATAAAGAATAAGGCTTAAGTTCACAGTAAAAGACACTGTTTTTAATCCCTTGATAGACGGTATTGGATAAAGAATAAGGCTTTTAGGTTATCTTTTTTCAATTACAGGGCTTTTTAAGGAAGCTACAGGCTTTTTCTAAGGAAGCTACAGGCCTCCTTTCTAAGGGAGCTATATAAGAAACACCCCTGTAACTCCTAAAAGACTTTCCTCCCCTGGCGGAAGGAGTTGGGTATTCCCGCAGCCAGAATTGATTTCATCATTTACCCTCCTCCCCTGGCGGGAGGAGCTGGAGGCGGGGGTGTTTTAAACACACCCCCACCCCGACCCTTCCCTTCGAGGGGGAGGGAGAAATTCAGCGCTCTCAACTGAGGGAGGGAGAAGTTCAGTGCTCCCCTGGGGGAAGGAGTTGGGTATTCCCGCAGCCAAAATTGATTTCATCATTTACTCTCCTCCCCTGGCGGGAGGAGCTGGAAATGCTTCTATTGTAAAAGTCAAGTATATGTGATAAACTATAAAAGTTAAAGAAGCTTATAACTTAGGAGGAATACCATGGAAACGGTAATGATGGTTATATATGTTATTGTTTGTGTAGGCCTTATTGCATCTGTTCTATTGCAGTCAGGAAGGAGTGCCGGTTTGTCAGGAGCTATTACCGGCGGCGCTCAGTCTCTTTTTGGTAAGAAGAAAGGGTTGGATGATCTTTTTAGCCGTATTTCTACAGGATTGGCTGTAGGCTTTATGGTGCTGGCCATAGTTTTAACAGTGCTGTAGTTAAAAAGAGATACTTCTATATTAAAAAATATAGCAGAAGAGATGAAGGAGACGGCTGCTTGATGAGGCGCACCGGAATTCACAAAATCTTGCACAACTTGCACAAAGAGTTAAAATAATAATATTGAGGTATATTAAAGTGGAGCAGGTACGATCCTGTTCCTTTTTGTTTTAAGCATTATGTTTTAAGAGTTTTATTTTAAAACTTGGCCCTCCGGGCCTCAATGCAGTTCTAAAGTAGATTAAAAGTAACTTAAGAAACTGCAAGTATCTTTAAAATAAATTTGGATTTATAAATTTGGATTAAAAGGAGATTTAGTTATAAATTGAAAGAAGGTCCCAAGAGTCAAAAGAGTAGTAAAAAGAAAAAAAAGGGCTCTGCTCCCAATGCGCCCAATGCTCCCACCGGGTCAAGTGCTTCCCGTGCATCTAATGTTTCGGGAAAGGTTCCTGCCGGTGAAGGAAAGCAAAAGGCAAAGGGAACCACGGTTACCGGCATATTTCAAAGCACCCGTCGTGGATTTGCTTTTTTGAGCCCCGAGTCTCAGAAAGGCCCGGACATATTTATCCCTGCCAGCAAAACCGGAGACGCCGAACAGGGCGATCGGGTAAGTGTGAAATTGAGCAAGGAGAAATCCGGCAAGAGGCGTGAGGGGGAAGTGTTGTCTATTTTGGAGTCAGCCCAGGAGCAGTTGGCCCAGAAGGAAGAATTTCCCTCTGATGTGAAGAAAGAACTGGAGAAACTTCCACCGGAAGAAGATATTGAAAAAATTGCCTACAGGCAAGAAAGAACAGATCTGCGAGATACCACCATAATTACCATAGATCCCGAAGATGCCAAAGATATTGATGATGGAATATCCATCAGAAAGCGCCCCGAAGGGGGGTATGTGGTGGGAGTCCACATTGCTGATGTGAGCTATTATGT
>Ga0207421_10005193_pt1 | contig 14707 bp, 7 predicted proteins | sample SodLakKL_010_SED_4_FD_187542 | JGI IMG/M metagenome (GOLD analysis project Ga0207421, IMG submission 187542) | Alkaline sediment microbial communities from Lake Tanatar, Kulunda Steppe, Russia - 8KL_010_SED (SPAdes) (version 2) | ecosystem: Environmental > Aquatic > Non-marine Saline and...
CTGGGTTTTGCCTGCTATTATGTCCTGTCGGCAATGATCAACCACACCTTTGCCTCGGAGCTGGCCCCCGGAGAGAAATTCTGCTCCCTGCCCCTGAGCTACACGGGGGGAATCATCCTTCTCACAACCTGTCTGGCTTTGGCCGGTTCCCTGGTGGCTGCGTGGAGGGCGACGCGCATCGATCCTGCGGAGGTGATTCGTGACAACTGACCTGCACCTGAACACTTCTCAGGACAGACTGGAAAAGGCTTCCATGATGCTGGCTGTTCACGGCTTTCCAAAAGCTTTTCTCTTCCTTTTTTGCGCCCTCTTCATTGCCCTGGGCGGCGTCAGCATGGCCGCGCCTCCCGCCGGGCCGGACAATCCGCGCCCGGACAAGGGGGACATCGTCCTGGCCATGCCCAATGATTCCGTGATGGTTTTTCGAAAGGTTCAGGTGCCGGGCCAGGGATACTGGGGGGACGAGGAGCAGATCATCCAGATGGGCGATGCATCCGGGGGAATTTTCGAGGGCCTGCAGCGCACCCAGATCAGCGGATCTTTTTCCGATGAGGAAGGACAGGGGCAGGCCATTTACCTGGCCAAGTACGAATTGACCAAAGGCCAGTTTGCTGCGGTCATGGGCCTGGGCACACTCATAGAGGCCAGCGCCGATCCGGAAGCGCCCCGGCTGGCGCAACTGGAGGGGCGTGCCCTGCAGGAGGCCCTGATGGTCCCGCTGTCATTCGTGAGCTATCACGATATCCAGGAGTTTATCCGCCGCTACAACCAGTGGCTCTTTGCCCCGGAACACCCTGAGCGCCTGGACAATATGCCCCACATCGAAGGCATTCCAGGATTTATCCGCCTTCCCTCCGAGGAGGAGTGGGAGTTCACTGTCCGCGGGGGATTGCCGGCCCTGGAGGGCGGCACCTTCAACGACCGCCTGCCCTTTGCCCTGCAGCGGATAAATGAGCATGCCTGGCACCTGGGCAATGCCAGCCACAGGGTGCGGCCCATAGGCCTGCGCCAGCCCTGCGGTCTTGGGTTTCACGACATGCTGGGCAATGTCCAGGAAATGACCGCCGGTTTCTTCAGGCCCGAGGTGTGGCAGGGAAAGCCGGGCGGCGTGAGCGTCCGCGGGGGAAGCGTCTCCACGCCTATATCGGATATGCGCTCCTCCCTGCGCCAGGAACTGGACGTCTATGCCTGGAACCAGGATGAGGAGCAGGTGCAGGAAAGAAGGTCTTTCAACACGGGGGCGCGACTGGCCATAGGCTCCAATGTGGTGGTCAACACCAGGGTCAGGGCAGCCATGGAAAGGGAGTACCAGGAATACAAGGACATGGTCCGCAAGGCCATGCCTGTGGGCCGGACCCTGGACAACCTGGTGGCCCAGGCCGCTGGCCAGCTGGGAGATGTGGAACCCATCCTGGGCAGGCTCATGGAGGAGCATCCCCATTTGATCGATGAGCTGCACACGGTGCAGGAGTTCATGGACCAGGCCAGGCAGCGCCTGGATAAGGCCCAGCGGGAAAGCGCCCGCAGCCTGGCCCAGGATGCGGCCCGCAACGGGGTTAATCTGAGTGTTTACATCTCCAGGCTGGTGAGTCTGGAAAACAGCCTGGAGGCCGCCAGACGACTGGCTGAAATGTCCAGCAGATACCTGGAGCAGGTCAGTGCGGTGGAAAAGAGGATAGAGGAACTGTCTGCCGCAAGGATACAGCAGTTTCAGGCATACAGTGAAAAGGTGGGGCAGCTTGGGGAATACGGTTCCGATTACTTTGAACAGGCCCTGGAGACGCTCAGGGAGCAGGATCCCCTGCCCAGGGAAAATGCGGTGCTGGAATTGCTGACGGTTCATGTGCGGGAATTCAGCGAAAAGCGCCGGGCGGACCGTGAGAATTGGCTTGGAGGGTATGAAGAGGTTTTCAAAAAGTTCGAGCAATGAGTGAAGGAGGAAAAACATGCAAAGATCCAGGTTTGTTGTTTTGCTGGTCTTGATGGCCATGGTTCTCACCGGATGTGTCACCGGGTCGGACCAGGGCCGGACCAAGGCTGAGGGCACTGTGTTTGGTGCTGCTGTGGGCGGGCTGGCAGGGTACCTGATCGGGGACGGGAAAGGAGCGGCCATCGGTGCTGCAGCCGGGGCCGGACTGGGCTACCTTGCGGGCCGGGAAGTGGCCAAACGCAAGGCCCAATACGCCACCCAGGAGGATTTTCTGGATGCAGAAATTGCGCGTACGGCAGAGTACAACCAGACCATGCGGGTCTACAACGAGGAGAGCAGGCAGGAAATAGCCGGACTGCAGCACGAGGCTGAAACCCTGCGCCGGGCTTACGATGCGGGCACGGAAAAACAGGAAACCCTGCTGGCCAGGCAGGAAGAAGTGAGAAAACGCCTGGCTGAAAGCAGGCAGCTGGAAGAGGACCTGGAGGAAGAACTGGCCATCCAGACCGCCATCATTCAACAGGAAAAGCGGGACCTGCCGGCGGACGATCCGCGGATAGCCAAACTGGAGAAGGAAGTCCGGGAACTGCAGGCCAATATCACCGCCCTGAGCAAGGGCAGCACACAGTTGGCACAGATAGACGAGAGGTTATCCGTATGAAGTATGTCTGTACTGTATTGCTTTTTGGAGTGCTGCTTCTTACGGGTTGCGGGGCTTCCCATAACCCCCGGGAAGGGGGCTTTTTCGGAGGCATCGGCGGCCTGGGTTCCGGAGCATACCAGGCGCGGGTGCAGGAGCGTGAAGACCGCCTGAGCCGTCTGCAGCAGGTGCGAAAGGGATTGGAAGCAGAAAGTGAAGATCTGAGTGCAGAGAAAACCACCCTGAGGGAACAGATCGACCGGGAACGCGCCCTTTTGGGTGAACTGGAAAGCTCTATGGCAGAGTTGGAACAGGCGGCCCGGAGCCTGGAAGCCCGGGATCAAAGGGAGCAGCGGCAGATAGTTGAGCTGCGGTCCAGGCTGGCTGATTTGAAGAGTGGAATAAAAGAACAGGAATCCTCCCTGAGCGCCCTGGACCAGTTGGAAGGAACAGTGGGGCATGGCACGGGCAGTGAGGGTGCTGACCTGCGACGCAGTCAGCTGGAGGAGCAGAGGCGCCAACTGCAGGAAGAATATGAGCTTTTGCTGGAGCTGGCCCTGGAGCTGACGGGGTAGAGATGTACAGGTGTCTTTTCTGGCTTTTGGGGATCTTGTTGTTCCTGCCGCCTGCCCTGGCCGCTGAACCGCCCCTGGAGGAAATACGCGAAATCCTGCGCACCCATCTGCCCGAACCTCCCAGGGAATCAAGGCTGGCGGCCCTCAGTCCGGACAAACTGGAAGAGGGGCTGAAAGATATTGATCCCCACGCCAGGCTTTTAACCCGGGAAGAGCTGCATGAATCTCCCCCGGGAGGCGGCCAGGGGGTGGGCATCGGGGGAGAGCTTTTCTTCCGGGATGGTCAACTGATCATCTCCCCATACCAGGGAGGCTCCCTGGCCCGGGCCGGAGTGACCCGGCGGGTGGTCCTTCTGGAAGTGAATGGCAGCCGGGCCCAAGATCTTTCCCTGGAGGAAGCGGCAGCCATGCTTCTGGGACCGCCTGGAACCAGAGTGCGTCTGCGCATGCACACCTTTCCGCAGGGAGAGGAGTTTGAAAAGACCCTGACTCGCCGTTCCTTCAGGCCACTGCAGGTGGAAATGGTGCAGCCCGGGGACCAGGCCGTGCTCAGGGTGCGCTCCTTCGAGGCGGGCCGCACCAGATCAGCCCTCAAGGCCGGCATTCAGTTCATCGGGGCGGGGCAGTCCCCCGTGTTCATTGATCTGCGCGAAGCAGTGGGAGGCGACCTGTATGAAGCCCTGGACTGCGCCTCCATGTTTTTGCCCTCGGGCTCTTCCATGGGTGGCATGGAGCGCAGGGATTCCCGGATGGTGGTCAATTCTCCGGGAGAAAAAAAGTTTGCCGGTTCTGTTGTTCTGCTGGTGGGACCGGACACGGCCAGCGCCGCCGAAGTCTTTGCCGCGGCCCTTGGCCATCACGGCCGGGCCCTCCTGGTTGGGCGTCCTACCTTTGGCAAGTGCAGCACACAGACCAGAATCAAACTGTCCGACGGTTCTGTCCTGCAGTTCACCAACGGTCTGATCCTGGGCCCTGAAGGAGACAAGTGCTCCTCTGCGGGACTGCAACCGCATATCACTGTGCCGGAAAAAAAACTCTTTGACACGGCCTGGCTGGTCAGCCGGGGCCTGGAGGGCTTGTCAGAAAATGCCCTGACAGGCATGCCCGGCCCGGAATACTCCCTGGAGCGCCTGGCCGGTGAAGGCCGTCTCACGGTGCGGTCCATGCGCGCCTGGGACAGGCTGCCGGTCAAATACGTGCGGCTGGTGCTGGATCTTGCTGAACTGAATCTGGATCTTCTGGGCGCCGGCACAGAGCAGGTAAAATCATGGGCGGCCAGGGCTGCTGACTCCAATGATCCTGCCCTGGCAAGACATGCACAGGAACTGGAATCTCTGGCCGGGTTCATGAGTGCGGGTGGCTGGGAAAAAGAGAATTAAACCGGGCAGAAAAGGGCATGATCTGCATCGGGGACCACGCCGGCGCCACGGAAACCATATCTGCAACACCGCCCACCCGCCCGCGCAGGGTTCCATGATGAGCGTGCGTCGTCTGCCCGCATATCCCGGTTTCAATGCCGAAGCCGGCATTACCCTTGCTAAGATGCTTTTGTTAACCCTCGGGCTTTTGCCGATGTTCGCCAGGTTCAGACCGAGCAGGGAAAAAAGCCCGGATACATAACCCGTAAACAGATGGATCAGCCTATAGTGTATATATCCAAGCATTTGAGCCTCACCTTTACATAAGGAACAACAATGTTTGTGACACGGATGCCTCGATCAGCGTTCACATTTTTTTTGTGCTTCATTTTATCTTTCCTTTTGGCTGCGGCGGCAGAGGCGCAGCGATCCCCCGGCCAGTTCGATTTTGTTGAATCACCGGCAGAATATGCAGATCCGCCGATACGTGAAGGCACTTTCGATATGATCACCGGAGAGCGGCCTGCATACCGGGAAGACCCTGTCAAGGAAATGAATGAGCTCATCCAGCGGGCCCGGGAATTTAAAAGGGCTGGGTACCCTTATCCCGAATATGACAACTGGCCAATGTACTCGGATGCATCTCTTCTGGAGGCGCTGGAAAGAACCAGGAATATTCAGGATGACTGTCGGGCGGCAGTGGAACTGAAAATGTTCCTGGATTCCAGACAGGATGAGCTTTCCTTGAGCAGGAGCACGCTGGCCTCCTTTGACGTGGCCAGGAAATGGCTTCCCAATCCCTCTTTGTCAAAAATCGAATTGGGCGCGAGTGTATTGAAGGTCGAAATCGACTTGCTGCAAATCAATGTCTGGGATGACAGCAAGGATTTTCTGGCGCTTGATTTCATCAATGTGGAAGTGCCGGTGATTGAGAAAGCAAAAAAAGTTACGGATTCCTACAACATAGTTAAAAGTTATCTTGAAGGGACAGAAGCAGGACAAGCCGGTCGATGGGCGCTGGAGATTCATGAAAAAAGCAGAGATTGGGATTCAAGGGAAGTCTCCAGACAGCAAAGACTCATGCACGACAAAAGCAGTCAGCATCTGAACAATATTCAAGAGATCACCGCCAGGTTCGACGTTGACGTTCAAAGAGCATATGAAAACTATCATGAAAATGTAGATCGCTTCGTCAGAATCTACGAACTGGAGCTGGAACTTATAGAAATTCACAGCCGTGAGATCGATGTGCCCGGTGAGCTCGATTCAGAGCTCAAGAGAGTACACCAGGAAATGAACAGGCTTGGCTATAGACCGCCCCAACCCCCTCAGTCTCGTACTGAAACGGGACGCAAAAGAGCGAACAACCTTGCAGAACAGAAACGGGACATGGCCATAAAGAGTGAAGCCCAGAGTCTCGACCGTTTGCTGGATAAGCTGGCCAACGATTATCTCAGGGATGTGGCTGAAGAAGAACGCCAGATCGCCCGCCTTCAGGTCCAGCGTCAAACCCTGGAAAAGTATTCCAGGCCGCTGGCGGAGGATATGTGCCAAAGCATTGTCATGCGGGACAGGGGTGCCGGGGAAGTTCTTGACGGTTCAGGAGCCACGATTGTCAGGGCTGAACCGGAAAGAGTGCCTGGAACCCCCGGAGAAGGTCGGGTCATCTTCTCCCATTCGGGCAGCTGGGCCCAGGCCTATGGAGGATGGAGAACCGAAGAAAATCCTCCCAATGCCCCGTACAGCGTGGGCCCCACTTATGCAGGCCCCGGCAAATACAGGGTCAATTTAAGCTATTCCCCGGACGTCAGGCCATCCATGACTGCCGGCAACCACAATACCGGCGTGACGGTCAGGCACAAGAGCCAGGGGAGTACTTCCCGGGTGGCCACCCTTCGCCCCGTTGCCAGGGACAAGCCCAGCGGCAAAGCATCCACGACTTTCATTCTGAGGAATCCCGGCCAAATGGAGGTTTTTTTCGCCATGGCCACCAGTCGGGGACAGGCAGGAGGGTATCTCGAGCATCAACAATCCTTTTCAGCCAGTATTGAATACCTTGAGCACTTACCGGAGCAAAGAGCCGTCTCAGGCACCTGCCTCTGGCCGGGCGACAGGCTGAAAACGTCAAACAGGAGGGCTCTGGTAAATCTCTGGGGCGCTGAGATGTATGTGCAAGAGAATTCGGAAGTAAAAGTGGCGGAAGCCGAAGACGGCACCTTGCAGATCCACCTCATCAGGGGTCAGGTCGCCTTCAACAGGGACGGCTCTCTGCATCGGCCTTTTGAAGTGCTGCGAAATGACGGCAGTTTCCGGGTGGTTCCCGAGGGGACAAGATTCCTGGTCAGCAACACAGGCATTGAAGTGATGGAAGGCCGGGTCAAAGTCCTGACCGAAGATGAAATCATTGCACTGGATGCCGGTCAGGGGCTGTCGAATCAGCAAGAAGGCATTCTTGCCCTGGACCCCGGCGAACATGAATCCTTGACAAATTTCACTTCTTCGGACGGCATTTCCATGGACCTTGATTTCTGGCTGCCACAGAGAGAAGCCTACGGGAAAAAACAGTCCGGTTTCATCAATGATGAACTCCCTGGCGGGTGGGTTCTGGCCGATCCCCCTGCGCGCTGGAGCCAGAGGGGACGTGAAGACTTGCCCCGTGCAGGGATGAGCACTCCCCGGCCCGGGAAGCTTCAGCTGGATGTGCCGGGCAACAGTCGCCTGGACGATAGAGCAGACACTGCGCCGCGTCTTCTGCACAAGATAACCGGAGACTTTGTCCTGGAAGCTGATGCAGATCTGCAAGCAATTGATTCTCAGGAAGCGGCCCTGCAATTCCTGGTACGTTCCCCTGGATCTTCTGCAGGCGTAATGCTGGAACAGTTTCCCCGGAGCCTGGGAGATGGTCCCGGTGAGCATTACTTTCTGGGGGGGATAGGCCTTCTCCTGGACAATGAAGGCAACCGGCGCGTTCAGGCACTCAATGAGGACAACCGGGCAGGCTGGCCTGAAGTCACTGAAAAGTCTGTCAGAGTGCGCCTGATCCGAAGCAAGAATATGTGGTTTTCCGGCTGGAGTGTGGACAAGGGCGAGACCTGGCATACCAGTCGTGTCATATCCATGTCTCTCCCCGAGACTGTTTGGGTCGGCTGGTGTTTCCTGAATCCCGATGGCTCACCCGGCTCGGCCAGGTTTACTCTTGGAGATGTATTGCTTGAATCCGCTCCTTTGGGGACGTTGCCGCTGCCTCAGTGGCAAAGCTATGCCCAAGAAGGAAGTGTTGTCCTGGGGAACGAAGCCCGGCTCGTTGTGGACGGTGAAATGCCTGGTACGGCCAGGGCCATGGCAACGAGACCTTTTCATGGCGATTTTGATGTAGAAGTCGCCTTTGAGCTCAAAACTGCGTCCCCGAATGAAGAGGGCAAAGTGCGCTGGAGCCTGGCTGCGGTCGACACGAGAGAGGCCGGATTGGCTATTGGAGGTGAACTGGACAGCAACGGACTGCGCTACGGTGTGGTGTATGGAAAAGACGGCGGCTATAAACCCGATGCTTCCATGCAGTATGGTTCTGATGCAGTCCGGGAGACCAGCGGCAAGCTCCGCCTCGTGCGCACCGGAGAAGTGATATCAGCCTATTACTGGCGCGGCGGGGAATGGAATTACTTTCGCTCAATCGACTACAGGGAACAGAAGGAAGGCGGATTGGGCGGTCCATTGTTCCTCAGGCTGGAAGCAACCAATGATTTGAACGATGACGCCTTTCCAGCCCTGGCTCTGAATTTTTCCCTGGATGCCATATATCTTTCTCCCGCTGAGCGTTTGCGGGAAGAAGGCGAGGAGCTTCAGGTGTCCGGCGATTACTACGGTGCCCTGGAAAAGTACCGTCAAAGCCTGGCTCTGAAAAGCGATCCCTTACTGGAAGACCGTTTTAAACGGCTGAAGAACTACGTGGAAGTATCCGGGGAAATTCAAAATATTGCAGCGAAACCGGGTTCTGAAGCGGAAGAGGCTGGAAGTCTTGTGCTGAACAGGCCCATGCGCGCTGATTTCGGCAGGGATGACCGGGAGCATTGGTTCCGGGTCAGCACTGCCCTGCCGGGATCTTTACAGATCAATGTGCGCAGCGATGAGACCTTGAATTACAATCTGGCCCTCTTTGACGGCAACCGTGTCATGGACAGAGATACCGGCGGCTTACAATCAGAACGCGCAGTGAAGCGCCCGGATCTGGATGCACATGAATACCTTGTCCGCATTTATGGGGCCAGGGGTGACGGCCCGTACATCATAGAGGCGGTTCACGAGCCCCAGGCCCACACCGTGGACCAGGAACCCAATGATGCTGCAGAAGATGCCCAGCCAATCGGAATCAACAAGGTTACGGAGGGAGTCTTGGGCTATGTTGCGGATGGACACACAGATACCCGGGACTGGTTTCGCCTGGAGACCAGACAGCACGGCGCATTGACTGTTGAACTGGAAGGGGAGGAGACGCTCAAGGCCCGCCTGTCACTTCTCGATGGATCCGGAAACAGGTTCCTTGACAGGGACAATTCGGGACAGGAGTCCAGGCGCCGCGTGCATCGTCCTGATCTGGCCCCTGGGACCTACTACATTCGTATTGACCGTCAGTCCGGATATGGAGGCTATACACTTTCACCGCGCCTGGAACCAGCCCTTTACCCCGGGGACCGTGAGCCCAAGGACAGTCAGGAGGAGGCTCAGGAGATCCAGGTGGGGAAGGACTCGCAGGGTCTGCTGGGCTATGTTGCGGATGGACACACAGATACCCGGGACTGGTTCCGGTTTGAAATCACCGAGCAGGGTCGGATCGCAGTCGCAGTGAGCGCCGAGGAAAGCCTCACGGTCAATCTGCGTCTGACAGATGCCAGCGGGACGCTGCTCACCCGGTCTTCCGCCAGCAACAATCCCAGCGTGGAGCGCGACGATCTGCCCCCCGGAACCTACTTTGTCCGGGTCCAGCGGGTCAGCGGCCATGGCGGATATTCCATCAGGCCAGTATTTACACCGGACTCCGGGGGCAATGACAACTGATCTGTATTACGGCAATGCAAAAAGAAATGGTTGCGAGTTTTGTCATTCACCAAGTGGTCCGTTTAGAGCTTGTGCTTAAACCGACCGGTAAGGAGCTTTTCATGCTGAGCAAGCTATTTGTTGGCAATCGCCCTGCTTTGGGGGCGCTGCTTCTTTTTTTGGCAGCAACCGTCCTGATGCTCCTGAACCTCAATTATGCCTGGGCCGCAGATAATTCACCGGACTGGAGCCAGACCGAGTGGGAGGATCACCTGACCATAGAAATGGTTGACAACAAGCAAGTGGGCCAGACCGGATTTTCCCCGGATGGCAGCCTGGTTTTTGCTACACCGGGTTCAGACGTTGTGGTCTGGGACAGTGCTACAGGTGATGAGATCAGCCGTTTCAAGCACGAGCGCGGCACCAGCAATGCCGCATTTTCACCGGACGGCTCACGCCTGATCTCCACCGGGGGGTATCGACTGGCCCGCACTTGGGATGTCCAGAGCGGTGAACTGCTGCATACTTTCGGGGATGAAAGTCACCAAATGAGGCCTATGATCGATTTTGTTGCCTGGCCCCCTCAGGGACCAAGGGCTGTACAACGGGCTGAAAACTGGGCGTTGCAGGTATTTGACGCCATGAACTCAGAACCCGTGGTCAGACTGGACGGCATCAACACCCGCACTGTTCAGCTTGTCTTTTCCCCGGATGGCAAACGCATCGCCGCAGCTGTTTCCGATGGATCTGTACGCATCTTTGACGCCGAAAGTGCAGAGCAACTGATGGTGCATGACCGCCATGAAGGGGAGCCGGAGGTTTCTTTTTCCAATGACGGAAGGCGCATGGTCTCAGTGGGCCGGGACAGCGCTATGGAGGTATGGGATACGGCCACGGGTGAAGTTGTCCAGCGATGGGAAGAAAAATTCCGTAACAGCTGGCAGAGCCCGAAGTTCTCTCCCGATGATCGCTGGATCATAGTGCTCAGCAAGAATTCGTGGGATCGGTTCCAGATTCTGGATATCGCCAGCGGCGAGAAAGTAGCCGCCCTGCCCCGGGGTGAGAGCGGCCAACCGCAGTACAACCTCCGCTTTGTAAAGTTTGCGCCGGATGGACAGAGCATCATGACCGCTGACTTGCAAAGTATTCGCATCTGGTATTCGGACAACTCAAAAGGCCAGGTTTCTGCCCGGAGTGAAACAACGGAATTCGCCCGGGAACTTCAGCAACTTCAAGAGCAAGGCAACCTCACGGTCCGAGCGCTGGGGGCTTACGGCATGCTGCCCGAAGGCTTTATGCAGGCAGCCTTGGCCTTGAGAGGTCAGGGAATGGATCTGCTCGCCGCCGACCGGGAAGAACTCCAGGACTGGCTGAACCAGACGGAGCAGGGCCAGATGGATCTGCAACTGCATGAGCAGGACATGCTCAAGGAGTTGGTTTCAATCATGACCCTGGAGGGCAAAACGGCTTCCCCCCTGGATGAGAAGCGTGAGCAGCCGGCCGGGATCTGGAAAAGCCCCGGAATGCATTCTTTTGGTGAGGTCGGGGATGCTGAAGGATTGCGTGTCAGGGCTTTTACGTCAGATGGATCGATAGCAGTGGGAGATGTGGAAACACCTGAAGGCGTGCGCGCCGCCCGCTGGGTCAGGGGGAAGGCTCCGGAAGACCTTGGAGTTCTGAACGAGTTGAGTTCAACCTCGCGGGCTACAGGAGTGAGTGACGACGGCAGGGTAGTGGTCGGCTGGGATGTTTCACTCGAGGGGGAACAGGCCTTTCGCTGGGTGAAGGGCCAGGGCATGCAGAGACTGGAAATGATGGACGGAGTGGAGGCCAGGGCCGAGACAGCCAATGCCCATGCAGTCAATGCGGATGGCTCTGTGGTTGTGGGAGGGGTTGGCCTTCGGGGAAAGATGACCGGCTATGAACACCAGCGCCATGTCTTCCGCTGGGTAGAGGGACAGGGGATGCAGAGCCTGGGATCACTCCAGGAGGGCAGGGAAAGTGTTGCCACTTCAGTCAGTGCCGATGGAAGAGCAATCGCCGGCTGGGGTCAAACCAGCGAGGGAGACCGCGCTTTTCGCTGGGTGGAAGGAGAGGGCATGCAGAGTCTTGGAGCATTTGAGCTTTCAGATTCCGCGACAGAAATTCCTTCTTCCCGGGGTCATGCTATCAGTGCAGACGGTTCGGCAGTCGTGGGCTCCAGCCATTCTGCTGATGGGGAACGGGCCTTTTTGTGGAAGCAGGATAAAGGACTGAAAAACCTGGGTGTCCTGGAAGGCGCGGATTGGTCCCGCGCCACAGCAGTCAATGTGGACGGAACAGTGGTTGTGGGCAAGAGCGGCGCGAAAAAAGGATTGGATTCATGGACTCATGCCTTTCGCTGGAGCAGGGAGCAAGGCATGCAGGACTTGGGAATACACCACGGAGAGGGTTCGTCAGTTGCCCGATCTGTAAGCCCGGATGGGGGCGTCGTGATGGGGGAACGCCACTCTGAGGAGGGGAAGCATCCCGTTGTCTGGGTAATAGGGGCCGGGCAGGAGCAGGTAAAAACGGAAGAGGAAAAGGCAAGCACTGCGACTGAAGCTCATAAGAGGACTTCCCGGGAAAAAGCACAAGCGGAAGGCGAGAAAACGTCAAAGAGTATCTCGGAATCGGTTCCTAAAGCTCGGGCCCAAAAGGAATACACTGCCCAGGGGATCAGCTTCCAGGCTCCGGAGCGTCTGATTGTTATAGCCGATGAAGATGGGAAATTTTATCTGGGTGATTCGGACATGAAGAAATACATGACAGACTACAGGTTTGAAGAGCCCTTGGGACTGCTGATCTTTGTGGGTTTGGAAGGGAAAAGCAACCTTGACTTTCTGGATAAGGACCATGTGCGGCATCTTGAAGAAACGGTCATGCTGGGAAACAAGACCTTTGAGCAGTATATTGCGCGGGAGACCAGGGAGTACGATCAAGGGGAAATTCATGCCACCGGGCACATACTGGTGGGCCGAACCCCCAGCGAAGGCGGACGATACCTGGTTTTCAACGCGACCCATGCGGGAGAGTCTTCGGATTTGGGTCTCAAGAAGACCCGGAAGATCGTAGAGACAGCCCGGGCCGTTGATCCGGATGCCCTTAGCGATGACATTCCATATACTGCATGGCAGGATTCCATGCTGCGTATACGCATCCCCAAGGGGATGTTCGCGACCAGGAATCATCCGGGTATTTTCCATTTACGGACCAGGGAAATGCCTTACACGTCTTTTGGGGTCAGAACAGGAAGGCATGCCCTGGACGAGTTCCGCCGTGTCCAGCTGCTTGACCAGGAAGAAGTAAGCGTGTCCCGGGGAGAGTTTTTCGGGTATCCGGTGGTCCTTGTAGAGCAGCACGTTGAGAATGGCTTTTCCAAAAGGAAAATCTTTGAAAAATGTTTGTCTGGCAATGATCCGGTTATTTTGACCATGCGGGTCTATCCCCAATGGCTGAAAGAGCACGGGGACTTGAGCGCCCTGCTGGACACGCTTGAGTTTGAATTGCCTGGGGATGCGGCTGCCTGTCCGGCAGAGACTCTTGGCCCTGTGCTCAAGCACCTTGGACTGGAGTGAGATGCGCTCGCGAAGCCTCAAACAAGGGTAGATGCTGACTGACTTCTTTCATGTAAAGGAAAGCGCCATGCACCATCCACAAAACCGGATATCCACCCGGAGCATGAACCGCCGGGACTTTCTGTGGCTGGCCTCGGTGTCCACGCTGGGCGTTGTTACCGGATGCGCCATTAACCCGGTCACCGGAGGGCGCCAGTTCATGCTCATGACGGAAGCAGGCGAAATAAGCCTGGATCAGAAGCACTCCCCGCATCAGTTTTCAGCCGACTACGGAGAGGTCCAGGACTCCGGCCTGAACAGCTACCTGGACCGTAAAGGCAAAGATCTGGCCGCAATCACCCACCGACCGGACATGCCCTACTCCTTCAGGTGCGTCAACGCCACTCACGTCAATGCCTACGCCTTTCCCGGGGGGAGTATCGCCACCACCCGGGGAATCCTCCTGGAGATGGAAAACGAGGCCGAACTGGACGCCCTGCTGGGGCATGAAATAGCCCACGTCAACGCCAGACACACTGCTGCACGCATGTCCCGGGCCATCATGGCCCAGGTGCTCTTGACCGGAGCGACTTTGTACCTGGACAGTCAGCATGAGGAATACGCTCCCATTGCCGCAGGGCTGGGAGCTGTGGCCACGGGGGCCCTGCTGGCCAGCTACAGCCGGGCCAACGAGCGGGAAGCCGATGAACTGGGCATGCAGTACATGACCGATGCCGGTATGAACCCCCAGGGAATGGTCGGTCTTATGGATGTTCTGCAGGGGGTGAAAAGCAGAAAGCCTTCGGTCATCGAGCGCATGTTCTCCACCCATCCCATGAGCCAGGAGCGCCAGGACACCGCCCGGTACAGGGCCGAGCACAAGTATGCACATGCCCGCAATTTTCCGGTCAATAGAGAGCGCTACATGGACAATACCGCCCGTCTGCGCCGAATGAGAGGGGCCATAGAAGCCATGCAGGAAGGGGAAGAACATATGGGCCGGCAGCGCTTACATCAGGCTGAAGACTCCTTCAGCCGGGCCTTGCACCAGGCTCCCAATGATTACGCTGCCCTTGTGCTCATGTCCAAATGCCAGCTGGCCCTGAACCGGCCCCAAAGAGCCAGGAACTTTTCCCAAAGGGCCATCAGGGTTTATCCGCAGGAGGCCCAGGCGCATCACCTAAGCGGAGTGGCCTCAATGAATCTGAGGCGGTATGACGCGGCTTTGGATGGGTTCAGACGATATGAAGACATGCTTCCGGGCAACCCGAACACCATTTTTCTCAAGGCTGTCTGCCTGGAAGGCATGGGCCGCAAAAGAGATTCCGCCGGGGAATACGAGAGGTTTCTGCACAGCTCCGGTGCGGGAGAAAAGGCCGACTATGCCCGCAAGAGGCTGCAGGAGTGGGGTTATATGGATTCCTCAGGTGAATAGTAAATAAACAGGGTTTCAAGCCAGGAGGCACTCTTGAAATATCTTCTAAGTTCCGGGCGGGCAGTGCTGGTCATGACTGTACTCAGTATTTTTCTTGCCGCAGTCTTATGCCTGCCGGCCGGGGCTTCCATGCCGGTGCCTGTAAAAACCGTTGAAGGCCTTG
>Ga0207421_10005194_pt1 | contig 14701 bp, 9 predicted proteins | sample SodLakKL_010_SED_4_FD_187542 | JGI IMG/M metagenome (GOLD analysis project Ga0207421, IMG submission 187542) | Alkaline sediment microbial communities from Lake Tanatar, Kulunda Steppe, Russia - 8KL_010_SED (SPAdes) (version 2) | ecosystem: Environmental > Aquatic > Non-marine Saline and...
CCTGCCCATCCGGAAAGGCCTGTTCCTCCGGGCAATCCGGACGGTCGCATCACACCCACAACGCCGGTCACGGCTCTGCTCCTGCCCGGCTACTCACCCGACCTCTCCTGGCTCGCCCGGGCAATGCATGCCGACCGTGTGATCCTGGACGACCTCCATCCATTTTCCCGGAAAAGCAAGGTCCACCGGACCAAAATCCGCACCCCGGACGGACACCAGTGGCTCACCATCCCATTTGTGCGCGAGGACCGGCGCAAACCGATCCGGCAGGTGCGCATCGACTCCCGGCGGCCCTGGACCGGCCACCATCTGCAGGCGCTCGAGTACAACTACCGCAACAGCCCCTGCTTCGACTTCTACGAACCGGAAATACGCGCCGATTACGATACGGCGTCCCGCTGTGAGTTTCTGGTGGATGCGGTCCGCCACCTGATGCAGAGACAGTGGCTCTACCTCGACCTGCCGGAGTTCCCGCCGTGGGCCAGCGGCCTGGTCGCCGGAATGGCCGCAGGAGCGGATAACCGGGCAGATACCGGGACGGAGCCATCCCCCGGCCAGGATCTGTACGATGCGCTTGCGCATGAACGGACGGTCATCTGGCAGGAGCCGGGCAGCCGTCATTATCAGAAGCCGCACCCGCAGGCACAGGAACCCCGTTTTGCATCACAATATTCCACGGAACCCGGCCGGCACGATTCCGGACTGCCCCCCCGTTCCGCTCATGAGAACGCAACCGCGTCCCGGACGGAATTCGACCAGACCGGCCTCCCGGTCTACCGGCAGCACTTCCCGGGGTTCGTCCCCGGATGCGGCGCCCTTGACCTTCTGTTTGAATACGGTCCGGACGCATGGCAGGTGCTCGACCTGCTGGCCATCAACAGCAAAACATGACGGAGAAACAGCATACGTTGTGCCTCCCGCAATGAAACACCCATCATCCGGGCGGATAAGCCCCGTGAATCCTCCAAAATCTGCCGTAATCCCGGGCTATTTCACGCTTTCATCGTGTTCGCGAGACATGTCCTCAAGCGTACGGCCCTTGGTTTCCTTGATAACCTTGCGCACGAACAGGAACGCGACAACACCGAAGAACGCATAGATGCCGTAAGACAGGCCCAAGCCAATGGATGCCAGCAGTATCGGGAACGTCATGGTGATAATGAAGTTGGATCCCCATTGCGAAATACCGCAGATCGCGAGGGCGGCCCCACGGAATTTGTTCGGGAACATCTCCCCGAGCATCACCCACATGACCGGACCCCAGGTGGTTGCAAAGAAGGCGATATAGGCATTGGCCGCCAGCAGGGCGATAATACCTTCGGTACCGGTAAGCTCAAGCCGGCCCGCATCTCCTTCCGCGGCAAAACCGAAGACAAGCGCCAGCACACCCAGCATGAAGGCCTGTCCGAGGCCGCCGACCATCAGCAGCGGCTTGCGGCCAACCTTATCCACCAGATAGATGGCCAGAAAAGTAAACACCACGTTGACCGATCCGCTGATGACGTTGGTCAGCAGGGCATCTGCTTCGGTAAACCCGGCAGCCTGCCACAAAACGGCTCCATAGTAGAACACGACATTTATTCCCGTAAACTGCTGCAGCGCAGCCAGGCCAAGTCCGGCCCAAACGATGGGATGAAGATTTTTCAGCCGCTTATTGACCAGATCGCTCAGACCCGGCTTCTCTTCACGCATCACCGTGACCCGGATATCCTCGACCTTGGCTTTGACGTCCATGTTCCTGAAAAGCCGGCCCAGGACACCTTCGGCAGCCTGATATTTGCCTGCTGCAACAAGATAGCGCGGCGACTCCGGTATGAACATGAGCGCGATCAGAAAAATGGAAGCGGGGATGATCTCCATCCAGAACATCCACTGCCAGGCACCGAAACCGAACCAGAATGGCTCTGTGGATGCGCCTGCCGCAGTGGCAATGTAATAGTTGCTCACAAATGAGGAGAACAATCCGATCACGATGGCCAGCTGCTGCAACGAGATAAGCGCTCCCCGGTGGCGTGCGGGTGCAATCTCGCCGATGTAGGCCGGGGCAATGATGCTAGCGGCTCCGACAGCAAGACCGCCAAGGATCCGGAACGTGACAAACTCGGCCGAACTGGCGCTTATGCCCGAGCCCCAGGCGCTGATGATGAAGGCGGCAGCCGTGACCAGGAGCACCGGCTTGCGACCGAATCTGTCCGCCAGGTTGCCGGCAAAAAACGCACCCACGGCGCAGCCAAGCAGCATGGAAGCCACATTGAACCCGGTTCCCACGGCATCGGAATCGAATGCCATCTGCAGCGCATCCACCGTACCGTTGATGACTCCACTATCGTACCCAAACAGAAACCCGCCCAGAGCGGCAATTATAGACAGGAATATTACGCGGCCCATATTGTCGCCGCTATCATTGTTAGTCATAGTAGCACTCGTTTTTTTTTCCGTTTTTTTGCAATCGCCATGGATATTCATAACCGGCATACCCGCATGGCGGTCTTCATTTCGCAAGAATTCCCATACTTAATGCCCAATATAGAAAACTAAGTATTGGAAGCCATGTCCGCACAACAAAAAAATCCCGCCCGGAAAAAAACTTCCGGCCGTTCCCTTCCTGTGGATGCTGCTTTCGCCAAAGTCGTCCACCTGTCATTTCAGAGGAGATCCCGGGCAATCAGGCGGCTTTCCCCAATGCGTATTCCGCCTGTCTAATTATCCCCTGAATTTCTATCTTGTCTTGTTATTTACAGCGGACAGAAACAGGCAGTGCCGTTGTTCCCTCTGGAAACCGTTTACAGCCTGCCCGCCAGCATAATGCCGCTTACCGTGCAAAAATCCAGCCGATAGTACTTCCCATGTCATCCAGACTGACCTTTTTCTCCGATACGCTCACGCGCCAGCTCTATTCCAGCGACGCCTCGCTGTACCAGGAACTTCCGGCCGCTGTCACCTTCCCGAAAAACCAGGACGATTTTCGTCAGATCATTGAGCGTGCCCGCCGCGACAATCTCCCCATCACCATGCGGGCTGCGGGTACCAGTTTGGCCGGACAGACCACCGGCGACGGCATCATCGCCGATATCTCCCGGTTCATGCATCACATCCTGGACATCGATCCCGAAAAACGCACCGCGCGCGTGCAGCCGGGCGTGATCCGCGACCAGCTCAACCGTGCTGCCGGCGAACACGGCCTCCTTTTCGGCCCCGACACCTCCACCACCGACCGGTGCATGCTCGGCGGCATGATCGCCAACAACTCCTGCGGCTCCTACTCCATCAAGTACGGAACAACCCGTGAGCACGTCCTGCAACTGGATGTCGTATTGAGCGACGGATCGCCCGCCACGTTCAAACCGCTCTCCGAATCGGAACTGAAGGAAAAAATGCAGCTCCAGACGCCCGAAGGCCGCATCTACCGGGAAATGTACCAGCTGCTGGCCGACAACCGCGAACTCATCCTGGAAAACTACCCGCACCCGGATGTCAAACGGCGCAACACCGGCTATGCCCTCGACCGGCTCTGTGAAATGCACCCGATCACCCCCGGCGGACGTCCCTTCAACCTGTGCGAGCTGCTCAGCGGAAGCGAAGGCACCCTGGCCATGATCAGCGAGGCGGTCGTCCGGCTGGAACCGGTCGAAAAGCACAAACTGCTGCTCATCCCCCAGTTCGCATCCCTCCAGGAAGCCCTGCGAAGCACGGTGGACGCGGTCGCCTTCGAACCGGCCGCCGTCGAACTGATAGATAATTTCATCCTGGATGCCACCAAGGGCAACATCGAACAGCGCCGCAACCGGTTCTTCCTGGAAGGCGAGCCCATGGCCCTGCTCATCATCGAATTCCAGGGCGACGACATGGACGAGCTTCGCGACCGCGCCCGCCGGCTCAGGGAGAAACTGATCGCCGAAAAGAAGGGCTACGCGCATTCACTCATGGAAAAACCGGGGGAAATGGCCCGCGTCTGGAACCTCCGGAAAGCGGGACTGGGCCTGCTCATGGGGCACCTGGCCGACTCCAACTCCCCCGAATTTGTGGATGATACGGCCGTGCGCGTGAAGGACCTTCCCGACTACATCGCCGAATTCAAGCAGATCCTCGACAAGTACGGCACGCAAAGCGTCTACTACGCCCACGCGTCGGTCGGCGAGCTGCACCTGCGCCCGATCCTGGACATCAAAACGCAGGAAGGCCTCGACAAGATGAAGGCGATTGCCGAGGAGGTTGCTGAACTGGTAAAAAAATACCGCGGCTCGCTCTCGGGCGAACATGGGGACGGACGGCTGCGGTCGCACCTGATCGAAAAAATGGTGGGACCGGATGTGATGCGGCTGCTCCGCAAAGTCAAACAAATCTGGGATCCGGACCACATCCTCAACCGCGGCAAGATCATCGATCCCGACCCGATGGATACCGACCTGCGCTATTCGCCTGCGTACCAGGAGATCGAGGTGGATACCGTCTTCAAATGGCGGACGGAGAAGGGGTTCGGTCCGGCCGTCGAGCTCTGCAACGGTGCCGGCGTATGCCGCAAAAAAGCCGAAAGCGGCGGCACCATGTGTCCCTCCTACATGGCAACGCTCGATGAAATAGACAGTACCCGGGGCCGCGCCAACGTCTTTCGTCAGGTATTCTCCGGCCAGCAGCAAAACGCTTTCACCTCCGAAGAGATCAAGGAAGCCCTCAGCCTGTGCCTGAGTTGCAAGGCGTGCAAGTCCGAGTGCCCCGCCAATGTCGACATGGCCAAACTGAAAGCCGAGTTTACGCACGGTTGGCATCGCGAGAAGGGCATCCCGCTGGCATCGCGCTTCTTTGGCAACGCGGCCCTGGTCTATCCGCTTGCCGGCCTGTTAGCCCCTATTGTCAATTTCCTGAACGGACTCGGTCCGGTCAAGGGCGTCTACCAGCAGCTCCTGAACATCCACCCGGATCGCAAACTGCCCGATTTTGCACTGCAGACCTTTATGCGCTGGTACCGGAAACACGGCGAACAGACAAACGATTTGCCACATGGCACAATCCGGCCAACCGGGGGCGGAAAAAACGGCAGCCAGAAGGGTCTCACCGGCAAAGCGGGTTCCACCGGAACAGCAAACGCTACCCCCGCGGAAAAAACAAAAGTAGCACTCATCGTCGACTGGTTCACTGACTATCACGAGCCGTCGGTTGCAAAAGCGGCCCTGAACGTGCTTCGCGCCCTCGGTTGCGAGGTAAAGGTCATCGGTCCGCTCGAAAGCGGCCGCACTCAAATTTCACGCGGGATACTGGATACGGCCAAAAAAATTTCCATCCGGAACATCCGGGATCTGAAACCCCTTGTGGATGCGGACTACCGCCTGGTCGGCCTGGAACCCAGCGAGATCCTCACGTTCCGCGACGAGTACCCGGACCTGTGCGATGACGAACAGCTTGAGGATGCCCGCAAGGTTGCCGCGGCTTCATTCCTGTTTGAGGAGTTTCTGGCCAATGAAACCGATCCGGACCTGTTCGGGGATGTTTTCAGCGGAGCGGACAAGAGGGTATATGTCCACGGACACTGCTACACCAAGGCGCTGGTCGGCACTTCCCCGGTCCTGGAATCCCTGCGACGTGCACGGTATGAACCCGTTGAGCTCCGGACGGGATGCTGCGGCATGGCCGGCAGCTTCGGGTACGAGGAGAAAAACTACGATGTTTCCATGAAGATCGGCGAGCTGGCACTCTTCCCACAAATTCGCGAGCTCAAAGAGGATGACATCATCTGCTCCCATGGTTTCTCATGCCGCCACCAGATCTCCGACGGCACCGGCCGGGCAGGACGGCACACGGCCGAGATCATCTGGGACAGCCGCAAGTACTGAGCAACGGCCACTATCCACCCGTCTGCTGCTTCATCTAAAAAAGCGATGCCACATCCACGATGTGGCATCCATGATGCGGCATCCACGGCTGCGTACCGCATCAGCAATCCGGCCCGTTATTTCTTAAATAACAGACCGGTGAAAATATTTCTCAGTCCTCTTCCTGGGGTTGCTCCACAAGCGCTACAGCGCCCTTGATGTCAAAGGTCTGCACATCCACTATCTTGGCGTAATCCATGACCGGAATCACATTGCCTTCCTTGTCCACAATCCGGTACTCCATGCACATGGACCTTCCCTCGGAAACCTTCTTCAGGTGGCTGATGGCTTTTTCCTGGTCATCGGGATGGACCAGGCGCTTCCATCCTTCATAGCCCTCGCACTCTTCGACGGTATACCCGGTGATATTTTTCACATCCGAAGAAATCCACCGGAACTCGGGCAGATCCTCATTATTGAAACTGAGGCCGTATTTGAAATCGCTCTTGGTATTGAAGATCCGGTTGAAATCCTGATTGCGCTGATAGAGCGCCTTGAGGACTTTCTTGCGCAGCGAAATATTGCTCACCTCGGTGCGCATCACCTTTTCGGCTTTAAGCTCCAGCGGATGGATGGTCGCTTCCACCTGAACGGGCAGACCGCTTTTGTGCTGGAAGATAAAGCGGTAATCCGCATGGGTTTTAAAGTCTTCCTTCCAGAGCTCGTCAAAACGATCTTTCAGGATTTTACCGTGTTTCTCCGGCATGATATCCCAGAATTTCATCTTCTGGAGCTCTTCTTTCTCATAGCCGATCAGCTCCTGCATCGATTTGTTGGCAAACCGTATGGATCCGTCCTCAGCAACGTCCACTATGGTTCTTTTGGATGTCTCGTAGAAGTCATCCATCTCGACCTTGCTGTCGACCAGTGACTGTTCGACACGCTTGCGCTCGGTTATATCGTGCTGGTAGGAAACCCAGTGCGTGATTTTCCCGTTCTCATCCACCAGCGGATGGATATCCCACTGGTTGATGAACTCGGAACCATCCTTGCGGTAGTTGACGGTCTGGCCGAAGAACGCCTTGCCTTCGATGAGGGACTCTTTGAGGCGATCGAGTGTCGCCCTGTCCGTTTTAGGCCCCTGAAGAATTCTCGGGGTCTTGCCGATTACTTCCTCTTTTTTATAGCCCGTCATTTTCTCAAAACCTTCGTTCACATAGACGATTTTTGGACCGGGCTTGTCCATATCAAGTTCTGTGATGAGAATGGATTCATAATCATTGCGAATGGTTGCTTCAAGCAGTTCCAGCTCTTTTCTTGCAGTGTCCCGTTCATCAATAATGTTTTCGAAGAGATCTTTCAGTTCCTCCGCCGACGCCTCGTCCTTGGCATGGGAACGGATAATACGCATAGCTTCCAGGATATCCATAACAACTTTATTTCTTAATAATATGTGTAACAATAAGTTACATGTATATCAGCCATTTTTGCAAGCTGATATACGGGCGGAATTTAAGGGATAGATGCCTTCTATCTCTAATTGAAGCGCGCAACAGGGGCAAATCGTTCCCGCCAATCGCTTTTTTTTCAAGATATTCTTACAGCGGTATTCCGCTGTCCGGTTCACCGTCGGTGATTTCCCTGATGACCCGGTCGCGAAACGTCAGTCCGGCACGTAGCGGTGTCGCTGTACCTTCGCGTGCATCCTGCTCCAGACTATCCAGCAGAGCGGACAGTTTCCGGTTGTCATGGAGGAGTTGCAGCAGGGAATCCTCGGCCACCGAACGTATCCAGTCACGCAGCTGGGATTGGCGCCTCTGGTCAAACCGGGAGTCCTTTTTCCGGATGGCGAGCGTGTCGCTGATATCCTGCCAGCAGGCGCCGACCGAGTTTCTGTCATGGGCACGGCATGGCCGGACAATAACGCCTGATTCCTCATTCTCTGTGATGCTGAGTGCATTCCGGTACTGTTCCACGGCCTGCAACGCCGACTCTTCCCTTGGTCCGTCCGCCTTGTTGACAAGGATGAGGTCCGACAGCTCCAGGATGCCGCGTTTGATTCCCTGCAGGACATCCCCGGCGTCGGGCAGCATCAGCACGGCAAACAGATCGACCATGCTGCTCACCCTCCATTCGGCCTGGCCCACACCCACCGTCTCTACCAGCACAATGTCGTAGCCGGCCGCTTCGCAGAACAGTATCGCTTCCCGGGTCTTGCGGGCCACGCCCCCGGGTGTGCGTCCGGCAGGAGATGGGCGCACAAACGCCGCATCCATCCGCGAAAGCAACGACATCCGGGTTTTGTCGCCCATGATGCTTCCGCCAGATACCGGGCTGCTGGGATCCACGGCCAGCACCGCCACTTTGTGCCCGGCATCCACCAGTATCCTGCCAAGCATTTCAATGAAGGTGCTTTTGCCGGCTCCCGGCATGCCGCTGATCCCGATGCGCTCAGCACCGCCCGTGAAGGGCATCAGCCGCTCCAGAAGTTCCTGGGCCTGCTCCACGTCATCTTCACGGCTGCTTTCCACCAGCGTGATGGCGCGGGCCAGATCACGCCGGCTTCCCGAGCGGATAGCGTCCGCCCAGGCATCAAGGATATGTGTGTGAAAGGCGTCTGGCCGTGCCATGTTTTTATGCGTTCGAATGTTGTTTTCCGGATACTTGCATGATTCCGGATCTTATTTGCCGGATTCCGTATTTAATGATCGTTTCCGGATGTTTTTTTCTCCCGGGATGCCAGGGATTGCAGCACCTTTCGGGCAGCCTCGGGGATCCTGGTGCCGGGCCCGAACACTTCCAGCAGTCCCTTTTCCTTGAGCCATCTGGCGTCCTTTTCCGGGATCACACCGCCTGCAACCACGGCAATGTCTGCGGCACCGGCCCGTTCCAGCTCTTTCATCAGCTGCGGGATCAGTGTTTTGTGTGCGCCTGCCAGTGTGGATACTCCCACCATGTGCACATCGTTTTCAACGGCCTGACGGGCAGCTTCTTCCGGGGTCAGGAACAGCGGTCCCAGGTCCACATCGAAACCGATGTCTGCAAACGCCGCTGCCACGATCCGCGCTCCGCGATCGTGACCATCCTGTCCAAGTTTTACCACCAGGATTCGTGGCCGGCGGCCTTCCTTGCGGGCAAAATCCTCTACTTCCTGCACGATTTCCATAAATGCTGATTTGTTCCTGTAGCTGTTGCGATATACGCCGGTCACCGGCATCGGATCGGCATGATAGCGGCCCCACACGCCTTCAAGCGCCGTTGTCATCTCGCCGACCGTGGCCCTGTCACGGGCCGCATCCACCATGAGCTGCAGCAGGTTTTCGACTGAGCCAGCCCGCTTTTCTCCCGATCCCGATTCCGATCCCAATTCCGATCCCGATTCCGATCCCGGCGCTGATCCTATGTCCGGTGCTAATCCCGGGCCCGGCCCTGGCCCCTGATCCGTTTTCTTTTGCAACTCCAGAGCGATATTCCCTGCCGCCTGTTTCAGCCGGTGCAGCGACCGTTCCACCTTGCCGGCGTCGCGTCCGGTCCGCACTTTTTTCAGCTCTCGCATCTGATGTTCCCGCACTTTCCGGTTATCCACGTCAAAGACATCCACCTCGCCGGCTTCCTCCCGGATATAGGCATTCACGCCCACGACCGCCTCCCCGCCGCTGTCGATGACAGCCTGCCGGGCCGCTGCGGATTCCTGGATCTTGCGCTGGGGCATACCGGTTTCTATGGCCCGCATCATGCCCCCCATCTCATCCGCCTCGCTTATGAGCCGCAGGGCTTCTTCCATCATGTCGGAGGTCAACGATTCAATCGCATAGGATCCCGCCAGGGGATCGACGGTGCGGCACAGGCCGGTTTCTTCCCGGAGGATGAGCTGGGTGTTGCGCGCAATACGGGCCGACGTATCGGTCGGCAGCGAAAGCGCCTCGTCATAGGAATTGGTATGCAGGGACTGCGTACCGCCCAGCACGCCTGCAAGTGCCTCGATGGTGGTCCGGACAACGTTGTTCAAAGGATCCTGAGCTGTCAGACTCCATCCTGATGTTTGGCAATGCATTCGCAATATCAGTGATTTTTCATTGCCTGGCTGGAAGCGTTCCCTGACCAGCGTTGCCCACAGCTCGCGCGCGGCCCTGAGTTTGGCTATTTCCGTCAGGAAGTCCATACCCACGGCGAAGAAAAAGGAAAACCGCGGTGCCACGTCATCCACACGGAGTCCGGCTTTCCGGGCCGCATCCAGATATGCCAGGCCGTTGGCTATGGTGTAAGCCAGCTCCTGCACGGGAGTGGCCCCGGCTTCCTGCATGTGGTAGCCCGAAACTGAAATGGAGTGGAAGCGCGGCATGTTTTCGTGCGTCCATGCCATGATGTCGGATACGATCCGCATGGATGGTGCCGGCGGATAGATATAGGTGTTCCGGACCATGAACTCCTTGAGGATATCGTTTTGGATGGTCCCGGAAAGGGCCTCCGGTGGTACGCCCTGCTCCTCTGCGGCAACGATGAAACAGGCCAGCACCGGAAGCACAGCGCCGTTCATAGTCATGGAAACGGAAACCTTGTCCAGCGGAATCCCCTGAAACAGGCGCTTCATGTCCTCCACACTGTCAATGGCCACGCCGGCCATGCCGACATCCCCTGCCACGACCGGATTGTCGGAATCGAAACCGCGATGCGTTGCCAGGTCGAAAGCGACACTTAGCCCTTTTTGTCCGGAGGCAAGCGCTTTGTGGTAAAACGCATTGGTCTCCTCCGCGGTTGAGAAACCGGCATACTGGCGGATGGTCCATGGCCGCTGCGTGTACATGGTTTCATAGGGCCCGCGCCTGTATGGAAACGAACCGGGCATGGATTCGGAATGATTGCGGGATTCCAGGTCCTGTGAGGTATATCGTTCTTGCGGCTTCTTCATAGGCAACGTTCCGGTTTCGGAGGTCAGTTGCCTTCCAGCTCCGACTGCCGGAAACTGGAGAGTTCCGGATCGGTGAGCTCTGTATCACCCAGATGCTTTTGCATTTCATAGCGCAGCTTTTGGATGGTAAGGCCACTGGTGAGCGCTCCGTTGTGTGCAATGGAGATACGCCCTGTCTCTTCGGAAACCACCACAACCAGGACATCGTTTACTTCACTGATGCCAAGTGCCGCCCTGTGCCGGGTACCGAACACGGAAGAAATATTGGGATTCTGGCTGATCGGCAGATAGGCGCTGGCAGCCACGATCTTGTTGTCGCGGATAAGAACCGCACCGTCGTGCAGCGGGGTTTCCCTGTTGAAAATGGTCAGCAGGAGTTCACTGCTCACACGTGCGTCAAGCTCAACCCCTTTGTCCACCAGATCATTGAGCGGTGAGCCTTTCGAAAAAACGACCAGCGCTCCTGTTTTTGTCCGGGACAGGCTCTTGACGGCATCGATCACCTCCTCGATAACGGAGAAGGACCCGCCGCGGTCAAAGAATTTGTAGAGGGTGGTATTCTGCCCGATGTTGTAAAGCAGTTTACGGATTTCCGGCTGGAAGATGATGATCACGGCCAGGATACCGACATCCAGCAGCCGTCGGAGCACCCAGTTGATGGTCGTCAGCCCGAAGAGGCTGACAACGGCGTTCACAATGAAGACGATCAGCAGGCCGATGACCACCGGAACGGCGAATGATCCGCGTATCCACCGGTAAAGCAAAACAATGAGACACGCAATGATCAGCGTCTCAATCAGGTCTTTAAGACCAAATTCCAGAAATCCAAATGGTACGATTTCCAACGTGTATCGACCGGTTGTCGGTTAAGGGGTAAGGGGATACGGCCCGGGCACGGTGCAACGGATCCGGAGCGGACGTCCGTTTCTGCACAAGGGCTTCGTTCTGCACCAAGATACGCCCTTCCCGTTAAAAAAAGGAAGAAACAGCTTTAAAAACTTCCAGGGAATCTTTCGCCTCGCGGACATCGTGCACCCGGAGTATGGCAGCACCTTGCATCAATGCATGATAATGAAGCGCAAGTGTTCCGGCAAGTCGTTTGTTTACGGGCCGGTCACCGCTTTTATCGGCCAGCAATTTGCCGATCATGGATTTACGGGATGCCCCGACCAGCACCGGGTATCCAGGGGAACAGAAATCTCCGAGCCGGGCGATGATCTCCAGATTGTGATGCAGCGTCTTGCCAAAACCGATACCCGGATCAATGACAATCTGTGTAACTCCGGCTTTCTCTGCTGCCTGCGCGCCCTGTTTGAGGAAGGCGACAATCTCTGATACGGCATTGTTGTAATCCGGGTCATGCTGCATGGTCCTTGGAGAACCCTTGCTGTGCATGATCACAAGTATGGCCTGATAACCGGCGCAAAGCTCCGCCAGCCGCGGCTCTTTCTGCAGCCCGCTTACATCGTTGACCATGTGTACACCGCACGCAAGGGCCTGCCGGGCGACTTCATGCTTTGTGGTATCAATGGAGAACATGGTCCGGGGGAATGCCGGCACCGCCTTTTCCAGCAGCGGTATGACCCGCTGCAACTCTTCCTTCTCCGTGACCGGATCGGATCCGGGCCGGGTGGACTCGCCCCCGACATCCACCAGGTCCGCGCCCTCTTCAACCATTTCCGAGATTCGCTCCAGCGCCGACGACACATCCCGCACCTCGCCACCGTCGGAAAAGGAGTCCGGCGTCACATTGAGCACGCCCATGATGGCCGGAGTGGAAACAGAAAGCGCCTTGCCCGTTAGGACAAAGCGCTTTGGACTGTTCTGATCCGACACGAAACTGGATTTTGTCACGTGGCTTCCTGTCTGAATTCCGTTTAACCGATGATTATGATTCCTTGATCATGTCAGGGGTTTTCTCTTTTTCTGCCCATTCATCGGCATCAGGCAGCGGATCTTTCGTTTCGTTGATGACCGCATCGTCCCAGAGTTCGGCGAGGCGCTCGTTCAATTCGATGTAATTTTCCCATTTTTCAGGCACTTCGTCATCCGGGAAGATGGCCTCAACCGGGCACTCGGCTACGCAAGCGTCGCAATCGATGCAGTCATCGGGATGGATTACAAGAAAATTGGGACCTTCACGGAAAGCGTCTACCGGACAAACGGCAACACAGTCCGTGTATTTGCAATTGATACAGGGTTCGGCTACTACGTAAGTCATGCTTTTGTTCCTTGCTTGGTTACTAATTTCGTGTGATGTGCAACTTCAAAAAAAACCTCAGATTACTTTAATTACCTCCTGAATTACAGATTAAATTATCTGAAAAATAACTCAGATTCAATCCAAATAGAGGCCTGAAACCTTTTGATAACTTGACCAAAGGCCGATTAACGGCCTTTGGCGGTATGCGCTACTCCCGGATGAGATGCTGTACCTCTCCAAGCGAGCCGTCGTTGGGTGCCGGTTCCAGGTCCAGCAGATAGCAGATCATCTCGTAAACATGGACCAGTTCAAACGGTCCGACGCGTTTGCCTTCGTGGAAATCCGGTCCGCGCGCCAGGAAAATGGTCCGCATTTCGGGCTCCCTGTGATCCCAGCCGTGGTTGCCTGCCAGTACACCCCTGCGTTCAAAAAAGGACCGGCTGGTGATGCTCCAGGGCAGGTCAGCCACCATAATGATCTCCGGAGTGCGGCGGTGATTGCCGATGCGATACGCTTCGGGCAGTTCCTCGCGATAGTAGACACGGTAGTTCTCCTCAGCTTCCTTGAGCAGATTGTATGCCGTTTCCCGTTTGCCTTCGGTGGGACGTATCATCGATACCGGACCCCATCCGACGACGCGAACATCGTCCAGGTCGATAATCTCATCCAGAAAAATCACTTTCTCTTCGGAAGGAGCTGCCATCCCGTGATCGGAGACAATGATCAGATTGGTCGAATCCCAAAGGCCGGTCCGCTCCAGTTCCGATATGAAATAGCCGAAATCGGCATCCATGTCGGCAATGGCCCGGGTGACTTCCTCGCTGTCGGGACCGTGCCGGTGTCCCTCGGAATCGATCCGGCTGAAGTAGAGCGTGATGAAATCGGGCCGGGTCTCATCCTCCAGTGAAAGCCAGGTAATGACTGAATCGATTCGCTGTTCATGTGGAAGCCGGCTGTCATAGTCATTCCAACGCGTGGGACGAACGCCGGAAATTTCGGCTTCACTTCCGACCCAGAACATGGAGGCGGTGCGCACACCCTGGTTCTCTGCAGTGACCCAGAGCGGCTCGCCCTCGTACCAGCGTCCCTTGACCAGTTCTTCCCTGTTCCCCAGGCTGAATGTCACGTCCCACTCCGGATCGTACATGGTATTGGACAGGATACCATGGTTTTCTGGATACAATCCGGTTACAATGGAGTAGTGATTGGTGAATGTCAGTGTGGGGAATACGGGGATCAGATAGTCCGCGAGAACCCCCTCCTGTATCAGCCGGTCAAAATGCGGGGTATCGGTCCGCTCAAAATAGTCCGGTTTGAAACCGTCTACAGAGATCAGGACAACGGCGTTTCGCTCCTGTGCTGACGCGGAGAGAGCGATGGAAACGGCAACCAGCAGAACCGCCAGGCGCCTCGAAATTATTTTCATGATAGGCATGTTAACTGTATAGGGTGAAACTAAAACATGAATTGCGAAAAAGAACAACTATCCGTGTGTGTTGTTTCAAGTCCGCAAGATATCCAGAATTTCACTTAGAGTGATTCGAAATATAATGACAACTTCAAACCCGGGGTCAGATTTTGTCCCCTTCCGGGATGTCTGTCCCGGTCTGCAAACAAGATGATATCACTGTCTGTATTGTCATGCTTGAAGGAATATAGTATCTTTTTGCAGATTTTTGATGTGATCTGCGGCCCACGAATTATTATCTGTTTTAATCAATTTCTATTTCGCTTGCGCGTTTCACCGGGTACTTCGTGACCTTCGGTTCTTTGGTCAGAATG
>Ga0207421_10005195_pt1 | contig 14700 bp, 12 predicted proteins | sample SodLakKL_010_SED_4_FD_187542 | JGI IMG/M metagenome (GOLD analysis project Ga0207421, IMG submission 187542) | Alkaline sediment microbial communities from Lake Tanatar, Kulunda Steppe, Russia - 8KL_010_SED (SPAdes) (version 2) | ecosystem: Environmental > Aquatic > Non-marine Saline and...
ACTTTCATACTTTCATACTTTCACACTTTCCCACTTTTCAACTTTCCCACTTTCACACTTCCAAGGAGTTTGAGGGACGGTAGTCCCTCAAGGGTTTAGCCACACGAGGTGGCGTGGGGGAGCAGCGAACGACAGTGAGCGTTGAGGGGGAAGAGGTGGGGTAAATTAAAGGACGCTTGGTTCTAAGGACTTGTCCGGGCGTGGGATGACCACCCGTTCAATCAGTATACCGTCTCCTTTAACCGTATTGCAAGCCTCGTCGACAGCGGAGTTGACAGCTTCGATGCTGCCCGTCAGGGTAAAGTAGCCCTTGCCCCCCATGGCGTTGGCCAACCGGACGTTAATGAGCTGAACTTCAGATTTTTTGGCGGCGGCATCGGCGGCAATGATGGTTGCCGATACAGAGAAAAATTCTACAATACCCAGTGCATCGAGTTCATGTGCGTCCGAGGTGTCGCGAATAGCTGGAATAAGCTGGGGATGAATGTTAGGGATAACCAGGTCATGAACGAGCGTATGCCCGGCCACTTCAATCCCCCGGTCGACAGACTTTTCAACGTCGGCGACGGTTCCGGTGACCAGGGCGATAAATTTTCCCGGACAGACCGTATGTGCCTCCACCAGGGTGGTGTCGGCTCTTTTGACCATTGCGTCCGTAACTTCGTGGCCCCGTGCCATGCTGCTCGTTTCTACCAGTCCAATTGCATTTTCCATTGTCAGTCTTCCTCCGCGGTAATTTCTATCCGACTGTCGTTAATTTTAGTTATAGTCCCATCAATGCTGGCGTGCACCTTGCTGCCCAGCGCTCCCTGCGGAATGTCCGCAATCAAGTCACCTTTATTCACCCGCTGGCCTTCTTCCACTATCGGTTCGGAAGGAGTGCCAACGTGCTGGTCGAGCGCAATGCTTACCTCGTTAGTTGTTATTTGTCGCAAGGGAAAGTCGTGTAGATCATATTTTTTCAATCCAATTCGCGTCAACAGCCGGTCGGCGTTAACCTTGCGAAATTCTTTCTCCGGGTGTTCTTGAGGCTCTGCCCGGTTGTGTGGATTATCAATCCCCGCCTCCTGCAGTTCCCCGCGCAGTTGCACAATTACGTCGCGGGGCGACAGGTCCAGCGGACAGGCATACATGTCACAGAGTCCGCACTCACAGCAGAGATAAACCGATGTCAGGTCGGCCTTGCTGTATTTTGGTGCAATGAACAGGTTGCGCATAAGTTTGTGCGGATAAAGGTCGTGCCCGACGTGATTGCGCGGGCAGACGATTGTGCATTCAAAACACTGGTCACAGGTTGACTGGCCGCGTCGGTATTCTACCTGCGGTGTTCGCCGTTTGCGAACCGCAGTCGTGTTGTCCGGCGGCAGGGCAATAAGGGCACCGCATGTTTTAGTGATTCCGTGTTCAAAGTCAACTATGTTGCCGGTCATTGGTCCACCGGAGATCAGAGTTGGATCCTCAGTGGCCAGCCCGGCTAAATTTAACAGCTCGCCGGCTTTTATTCCTACTGGAACCTCAGCAATGTAGGGGTCATGCAGTTCGCCTGCCACGGTAATCCAGCGGCTGGTTACCGGCTGGTCTTCGGTCTCTGCCATATAAACATTGAGCAGCGTATTGACGTTACTGACAACTATTCCGACGTCCAGCGGGATTCCTCCCTCAGGGACTATTTTACCCGTGACGGCGTGGACCATCTCGACTTCGTCGCCGGCCGGATAGTAGTTGTCCATCAGGTAAAGCTCAATATCATCGTCACCGATTGCCTTCTCCAGGGCGGCGATCGCCTCTTTATATTTGCGCTTGAGGGCAATGATTAACCGGCTGGCGTTGGTTGCCTCGCCGGCCATCTTCAGTCCCGCCACCACATCGTCGGCCCGCTCGGTCATAAGATGGACGTCCGTTGACAGCAGGGGTTCACACTCCGCCCCGTTGGCGATTACAGTCTCAACCTCGGCCTCTAATTTAACGTGAGTCGGGAATCCGGCGCCGCCGGCACCAATTATTCCCGCGTCTTTTACTGCTTCTACTATACTAATAGTTCGATACACTCCTATTTTTTGTATAATTCTACTACCCAAATATCATAGCTTCCAGGACTGAAAAATCAACTCTGTTTCTGTTTCGGTGATTTTATGGCTGGTTTTGCCCCGTTGAACGCTCACTCTGAATTCACTCTTCGTGACGGCTGTATGACAGTGGAGCAGTATCTCGATCGGTTGGCTGAGCTGGATTTGAAAGCTGCCGCTCTGACTGATACTCACAACTTGTTTGCTGCCTTTAAGTTCCATCAACAGGCTTTCCGCCGGGGGATCAAACCAATACTTGGTTCCGAATTGTTTGTGGGGGCAAAGGCCCCTCACCGCCGGCGCTCTTCTTTTCCTCGCCTCCGAGTCCTGGTTGAAACCCAGGCGGGGTATTCCAACCTCTGTCAACTTATTAGTGAGAGTTATCGAACGCGTGACAGCGGCGGGCTTTTTGTTCCTCGCTCCCGTCTGGCTGAGATGTGCGAGGGTTTGTTCGTGCTTGGTCCGGAGGCGTCGGGTCCCGGTAGTCCGCCCCTGGACCTTTCGGTTCCCGATTTTGTAAAAAATTTAAAACAGGACCTTCAGTTGTATGGTGATCGCTATTACGTAGAAATACCTCTATATGGCCCTCTTACACCGGATCAAAAAGAGTATTTAAGATATGCCGATGAGAAGGATGTTTCAGTTCTTTTTACCCATCCCGCCTATTATCCGACACCTGAGGATGCGGACGTTTTGCCGCTGCGTCTTGCTGTTCAGACCAATACGAAGCTGGAACAGCTTGACGAGCTGGCCCCCCATCGCCGTCAACAGCATGTTGTCGGGGCGAATCAGATGCGTGAGTGGTTGGGGAAGGAGGCTGAGCGGCTGGAGCTGACTGAAAAGCTGGCCCGTCGCTGTTCGTTTGAGTTTCGCACCGGAACCCATCAGCTCCCCGTCTATCCCGGCGCCGGTCAAGCGGGCAGTGCCGCTCATCTGAAAGAGCTCTGCCAGCAGGCGCTCAAACAAAAAGACTACGCTTCCGAAGAGGATACCGCTGTAGAGCGAATGGAAATGGAACTGCAGGTCATCACCTCGCGCGGTTTTTCCGATTACTTTCTTATTGTCGCCGATATTGTCAACTGGGCGCGGGAACAGGGAATAGCGGTTGGCCCCGGCCGAGGCTCCGCCGCCGGTTCTTTTGTCGCTTATCTGCTTGGGATTACCGAGGTTGACCCCTTCGCCCACGATTTAATTTTTGAAAGATTTCTCAACCACGAGCGCGAAGAGATGCCCGATATTGACCTTGATTTTGCCGACCGCCGCCGCGATGAAGTAATAAACTACGTGCGCCAGCGTTTTGGCGAGCAGTCGGTTGCACAGATAATAACCTTCGGTCGGCTGAAGGCGCGTAACTCGCTGCGCGCTGTCGGTCGGGTTCGCGGTGAGCCCCGCCAGAGGATAGACCGCCTGCTTGGGTTATTCCCGGTTGATGTTGATCTGCCGCTGGCTCAACTTCCCGCCCGCTTCGAGGGTCTGGAAAAAGCTTTGAATGAAGCGGACCACTTCAAACAGTGGTATGCCCAGGCAAAAAAACTTGAAGGGCTGGTTCGCAATGCCTCGCTTCATGCCGCCGGGCTTCTAATTGGCGAGGGGGAGCTGTCCGGGCAACTTCCCCTTTACCGGCCCTCCGAAGACGGACAGGTTGCCTCCCAGTATGACATGTATGATCTGACGCAACTCGGTTATCTAAAGCTTGATATCCTGGGGTTGACCACCCTTACTCTGCTGGAACTTACTCTGGAGAAACTTCCGCCCGGAGAAGAGGTCGACCTTTCGGCGCTGCCCGAGACCGATTCACAGGTCAGCGACTGGTTGAAAGAACGTTCTCTTGAGGGTATATTTCAATTTGAAACTACTGGATGTCGCGATCTTGTTCAACGCTTGCAGCCCGAGGACAGGAGGGACCTGATGGATTGTCTTGCCCTCTACCGGCCCGGCCCCCTGCAGTCGGGAATAGTTGACTCGTATCTCAAGCGACGTCGTGGCGAGGAGGAAGTTGAATACCCCCATCCAAATCTGGAGTCTATTCTGGAGTCCACCTATGGTTTGATAATCTACCAGGAGCAGGTGATGGCAATTGCCCGTCGGGTGGCCGGTTTTAGCTGGGCCCGTGCCGATACTTTCAGGGAGGCGATGGGGAAGAAAAAAGCTGATTTAATGGCCTCGTTACGTGAAGAGTTCGTTAGCGGCGCCCGGGAAAACGGCTACGAGCCGGACTGGGCCAAACAACTCTTTGAAACTCTTTCCAATTTTGCCGAATACGGTTTCAATCGTTCCCACAGTGCTGCTTATGCTGCAATAACTTTCCGAACCGCCTACCTGAAGGCCCATTACTCTCGCTATTTTTATGCCGCACTCTGTACTGTTAAGGCCGGCGACCGCGACCGAATTGGCCGTATCGCCGGGGCGCTACAGGAGGATGGTTTTCGGCTGCTGCCTCCCCGGGTAAACTGTTCCGAGGCTGAGTTCACTGTTGCCGAGGAGGGAGTTCGCTATGGGTTGATGGCTGTAAAACATGTTAGTGCAAAGTTGGCCCAGGAAATAACTGACCTGCAGCAGGGGGAAGAGTTTGCCGATCTTAATGATTTTTTAAGTCGTGTTGATCCTTCACTTCTGCACCGGCAAGCTTTCCAATCGTTAGCCGCCAGCGGCTACTTCGATCCCTTTGTTGAGGATCGCGGTGGCCTGGTGAAACGGGCCGAGGAACTGATCAAACAGGGGGGGCGAACCTATCGCGAGCGGGAACGTGGTCAGGAGAATCTTTTCGGCGAGGGCGGCGGTCCGCTTGAAGAACTGGCTGCTGCTGGTTCACTCTCCTGGACCTTCCAGCAGCGCACTCATGCCCAAAAGGAAGCGCTTGGTTATTATCCGTCCGGCCATCCGCTGCAGTCCTTTTCCCATTTTTTCCCCTTTATGACTCCGGGTCGTCCCCGTGATTTTGTGGAAAAAGATTTTCAACCCGGCCAGAGTGTGGCGCCGCCCCAGCTGCTTGCCTTATGTGAGGAGGTCTACTCACAGGCCGAGACCCGTTATCTCAAACTTCTGGGAGAAGACGAAGAACTTGTTCTCAGGTCGGATGAAACGGGCGAGGGGCTGGTCCGTCGCGTTTTGCTCTGTGAGCTTGCCCATGATTCCGAAGGCTGGAAAATTGTGAAAACTGAGATTGTGCCGCGTCAGTCGGCAGCGGGTTTGATAATACACCTGACAAGTCACCAGCGTATGGATCAGATTAAGAAGCTGAAGCAGTTACTTACAGGTTTTAGTGGTGAAAGTCCCGTAAGATTACATATTCATGAAGCTTCAGAAGTCTCCCGCTTGGAGATAGCTCCGCGGGTAAACCTGCAGCCGGAGCTTGCCCGGGCCCTGGACAATTTGCTTGGCCCCGGCCACACAGCACTTTTTTTCCCGTCTGATAGTCAGAATGATTGAATTTTGAGCGTTAAATAATATAGTTAATTGTGGCTTTGATACAAAAAACAGGTAAGGAGTGAATTGATATGGTAAATATCAGAAAACAGTTGTCTATATTTCTGGCCAACCGGCCCGGCACGCTCGCCAGTGTCTGTGAGAGTTTGAGGGAAAAAGAGGTAAATATTTTAGCAATGACGGTTTCTGACACGGTGGATCATGCCGTAGTTCGCATGATCGTCGACAAACCGGGGCCGGCTGTTCATCAGCTCGAGGGACAGGGGCTGCTTGTTGTGGAAAACGATGTTCTTGTGGTAAGACTGGAAAACAAGCCCGGTGCTCTGGCAGAGTTGGCCGGTCAGCTGGCAGAACATGAAGTCAACATTGAATACGCTTACTGTACGGGCATGCCCTCTCAGCAAAAAGGGTTGATGGTCTTTAGAACCGCCGATCCCGAGCGAGCCCGGGAGTTGCTGGAGGCGGACAACTAAGTGATAAAACGGCTGCGCAGCGAGTATGGCGATAATTACTCTTACGTAATTTATTCTGAAAATAGTGGTGAGGCGGGACTTGTTGACCCAGTTTCCACTAAAGCCGTAAGACGTTTCTTGAGCCGTAACTCCCTGAGGCCGGTCTGGATAGTTAATACTCACGGTCACGGTGATCATACCGGTGCCAATCAAGAGTTTGCCCTTGGGTCTGAAACCGAAATTTACGGCCACGTGAAGGCCGCCGGCCAGATTGGCAAGCTGGATCGTAAGCTGCGCGATGGCGATATTATTGAGCTCGGTGAAGAGCGGCTTGAAGTTATCCATACTCCCGGTCATACACCGGGGAGCATCTGTCTCAAATCCAGTGATTATTTAATTTCCGGTGACACCCTTTTTCTGGCCGGCTGCGGTAATACAAGTTTTGGTGGCAATACGAAGCAGCTCTATCAGTCGATAAAAAACAAGCTTCGTCCCCTGCCGGACCGTCTGAAACTACTGCCCGGGCACGATTATGCACTCAAAAATTTAAAGTTTGCTCGTAAATTTGAGCCCGACAGCGAAATAATTCAGCAAAAGATTGATTACGTTAAAGGAACTAAAGTTAGTAACAAAGAACCCGAGTCGATACTGGGCGAGGAGAAACGGTATAATCCATTCTTTCGCTTTGATGACCTTAATCTGATTGGAAAGTTAGAGGGTTTACCAGACTCGCCTACCGGCTGGGATGTATTCAAACATTTTCGCCAGCTTAGAAATAGCTGGTAGAACTGGAGGAGTTGTATAATGGCACAACTTGAATCATTACATCGTGACGAGAAGGTCAGTCTCTATCAGATCAGAGACGGCGACAGCCCGATTGAAGAGTATATATTTTCTACACCTGAGACGAGAGAAATTTGTAACCGTCCTGAACTGGTTGGGATTGAATTTCCCGAGGGGATGCGGACGGCGACCGCCCGCTTGTTAAAGCTGAGTCCGCTGGCCGAGTTGATTGGAGGAAAAAGTGGTAAGGAAAATTGTATCCTTCATTTTTTACGCGGTGGTCTTAATTTTCAGTTGAGAGAAGCTCTGAACGAGGCTTATGGGTTCAACCGTCAGTATTGTTCATACATGACTTCCCAGCGTTATCAGCGGGGTAAACGTTGGAAAATCAAGCAGGACCAATACCGCAAGATAGATTATCTGCCCGGCTCAAATCTTCTTATCGGGGATTGTATAGCTACTGGTTCTACCATGGAAAATGGCCTCAAAGTATTGCTTGATAATGCCCGTGAACAGGAAAAACCAGTCAGTAACCTCGTAGTTTTTACTATTGGTTGCTCGCGGGCTCGTGAAATACTTACGGATTTTCATAGACAATTAGAAGCAGAGTTTGATTTTGGACGAACGCTGGTATTTTATGTGGAAGGCCGTTTCAAGCTGGCGGACGAAGACATGGGACTGACGATAGCTTTGCCCGGCACCGATCTTCTTCGCCGTGACGCGCTGCTTGCGCCGGAATATGAGCTCAGTCTTTACGATCGCTTGCACATACCTGTGGAACGCTGCACGATTTATGATCTTGGTGCAAAGTCATTTACCTATCGCGACCACGTCCACGAAGTTGTTGAATACTGGCAACAGCTTAAAGAGTCCTCGCTGACTCTGGAACAGGCTTATAGGGAACGCTGGCCGGAGGACGACTATCACTCTCTGGACTCGTTGAAAGAGTCTCGCCAACAGGTCTGGCCTTTCATAAGTGAAGCTGAAATAAAGGAGCTGTATGAGGCTTACCGGCAGCGTTGGGATGAGGAGCTGCCCGACGATGAGTCAGTTGATCATCAAGCTCTGCAGCGATTGGCGGACGAGCGTATACGGATCATGAAAGATTTGCTTTAATCCGGTCTTTCATAGAATCGCCCGAATTGTTTAACTAACAAAAAAATGCGGAGTCAGGGAGGCGTTAGCAGATGAGTCCTAATTTTCCGCCCCATCTACTTGGCCTGGAATTTCTCGACGCATTTGCTTGCGAGGAGCTGTTTGCTTCCCTTGACCGCCCGGTTATACCGGGGTTTGGTCCCGATCGGGTCCTGCGTCTTGGTATGGCTGCAGAATCACCGCCTCTGCGAGCGGCCGTCTACGACGCTGTCAGACAGCGGCAGGGTGAGTTGTTTTCGCTACTCTCCAGCCCGGTGGAAAATAATCAGCAGGTAGAAGAGTTGCTGGCCGCTGCCCCGCTCATTGACCTTTTTTCTCTGCAATTTACGGAGCAGCGTCTGGCAGAAAAATTTGCTGCAAAAAGTCCTGTGCCGGTCGTTAATCTGGGAAGCAGTCGCTTTGTTCCCTGTCAAATTTTAGCTGATTATTATACAATTTCTGATCGTCAAAAACTGGACAAACTAACTTACGTGGGTCGAGTCGACGCTTTCTGTTACACCTTGATGCGCGCCTCGCTTCTCTTTGACTTTGAGCTTGAATTGCTTTTGCCCTCCGGTGTTGAGCCGGATCGGGTCCTTTTGAAATCATTACTTGATCGGGGCGCTATAATTGAAATTATAAAAGGAACTGCCTGGCCCAAAAATAGCGAAGTGCTCTATCTTGGTCGCGGATGTGAAGCGGTTCTGGACAATCCACCCGGGGCGTTGATCAGGGACCTGTCGGGTCCTGCGCTGCTTGCGCTGGCTGCTCCGTGGCGTTCTCGTGCCGACTTGTTTCAACACGACGGGGGAGTTTTGTTTCGTGAACAGATGAAAAACTTTTCCCGGCTCTTAGCAGCTCTCTATGGTCTGCTCGTATAACCGGCGGCAATAAATTTTAGTACTTGTTGAGCGCCTCCAGCGACAGTGCGGGTATGATCTATCGTTTGTCATTGCGGGCTTGACCCGCCATCCATTTTTTCACCCCCCTTTGTCTTTCCCCCCCCTTCAAGGGGGGAAAGGAAAGGGGGGATGGGTTTGAGCTATACCCGTTTAAATTCAACATGGATTCCGGGTCGCGCTCCCTATGGTCGCTTGCCCGGAATGACGACCTAAACGGCATTTGACAGTAGGCGCTAAACAGTTAAAAATTTTATTACATTGTTTATTTTCAAAAAAATAGAAGTGCGGGTTACCATAAAAAAATATGAATTTATTTAGCAAACACATTAGCTCAGGAGGTTTGTTTCATGCAGAAAAAAGAAATTAACAGGGTAGTTCTTGCCTTTAGCGGTGGTCTGGACACTTCCGTAATTGTCCACTGGCTGAAGGAAAATTACGATTGTGAAGTAATTGCTTTTGCTGCCGACGTCGGCCAGGGGGAAGACCTTGAGCCGCTGCCGGAGCGAGCGGAAGCGGCCGGAGCCGCCGACATACATATCCGTGATGTGCGCGAGGAATTTGCCAGTCAATATGTCATGCCGGCGCTTAAAGCCCAGGCCGTCTATGAGAACGGCTACCCGCTTGCCACTGCTCTCGCTCGGCCTCTTATTTCTAAACATTTGGTTGATATCGCCCGTGAATACGATGCCGACGCAGTTGTTCATGGCAGCACAGGGAAAGGGAACGACCAGGTCCGTTTTGAGGTCTCCGCCCGAGCTCTGGCGCCAGATATCGAAGTGCTCGCTCCCGTCCGCCACTGGGAGCTGAATACTCGTGAGGATGAAATTGAATACGCCGACCGCCATAACATTCCGGTCGAGGCGACCGCCGAAAGCCCCTACAGTTATGACCGTAACCTCTGGGGTGTAAGTATTGAATGTGGGCCGCTTGAAGACCCCTGGAACCGTCCGCCCGAGGAGGTTTATCTTTGGACGGCCAATCCTCTCGAAGCTCCCGACGAACCCGAGGAATTGACGTTGGAATTTGAACAGGGTAAACCGGTTGCTTTAAATGGTAATAAGCTTGACCTGGTGGATCTAATTGAACAGCTAAATGATCTCGCCGGGCGTCACGGTGTTGGCCGAATTGACATGGTCGAAAATCGTCTCGTCGGAATTAAATCGCGTGAAATATACGAGGCGCCGGCCGCGGTTGTTCTGCTTGAAGCCCACCGCGCCCTGATGGATATTGTTCTTGACCGTGACGTTTACCATCAACTGCAGCGTCTCTCGCCCAAATACTCTGAGCTGGTTTACAACGGCCTTTGGTTCTCAGATGTTCGTGAGTCGCTGGACGCTTTTGTTAACAGAAGCCAGGAGCGTTTAACCGGTGAGGTCCGGCTGCGGCTTTACAAAGGTAGCGCCGTCGTTAACGGCCGCCGTAGTCCTGAATCGCTCTATGATCGCTCGCTCTCCACTTATGACGAGGGTGATGAGTTTGATCAGTCTCTGGCTCCCGGTTTTGTACGTCTCTGGGGGCTGCCGCTCGAAGTTGCCGGTCGCCGTCGAGGTCGTCAATGACTCTCTGGCGCAGCTCTGCAGAGACCGGTCCCGGCGACGCGATGCTTGACTTTACCTCCTCGCTTGAACAGGACCGTCGCCTTTACCCCTACGACATCCGTGGCTCCATAGCCTGGGCCGAGGCGCTTGAGCGTCTTGGTGTTTATGAGAGCGCAGAGCTGCAGCAGGTTGTTGAAACATTGAACGATATAAAAGCTGAGCTGGATGCCGGCGAGCTGGAGCTTGATCCCGAGCTGGAAGATATTCATATGAATATTGAGGCCGAGCTCAGCAAACGCTTGCCTGAGCTTGGATCGCGCCTGCATACCGGCCGCTCGCGCAATGACCAGGTTCTTGTTGACGTAAAACTTTACCTGCAAGACTGCTCTGTTGAACTGGAGAACGGTCTCTTATCACTGCTAAAAGCACTGCTTGAAAAAGCCGGGGGGGAGGCTGGGACGCCACTGCCGGGCGCCACCCACCTGCAGCCGGCTCAGCCGGTTAGTCTTTCTCATTATCTGTTAGCTTTTTTCGAAAAGTTTCGCCGCGATTATCAGCGTCTTCAAAAGAATAAAGATGAGCTTAGCGTTCTTCCGTTGGGTAGTGGTGCTCTGGCTGGCTCCGGCTTCAAAATCGATCGTCAGTTTCTTGCTGAACAGCTCGGGTTTGAGCGTCTTTCTCGTAACAGTCTCGACACCGTCTCCGAACGGGATTTTATGCTCGATTACCTCCATTTTCTTACTCTGCTTGGATTGCACGCTTCCCGGCTCGCCGAGGACTGGATAATCTGGTCAACACCGGCTTTTGACTTCTGCCGTCTGGACGATAAATTCACCACCGGCAGTAGTATTATGCCGCAGAAAAAGAATCCCGACGCGCTTGAGTTAATCCGTGGCCGCAGTTCCCGACTGCTTGCCGCCTACCAGGGACTGGCTTCGCTCCTTAAAGCCCAGCCCCTGGCTTATAATCGTGACCTGCAGGAGGACAAGCTCCACCTTTTCCGCGCCCTGGATGCAGTAAGCTGGTTCTCTCTTTTGCCGGAAATGATTTCCACAACCACTTTTAATCGTGAAAAAATGGCGTCCGCCACCGAGATGAATTTTCTTGCAGCAACCGACCTTGCCGACTATCTGGTCGAACGCGGTCTGCCCTTTCGACGTGCCCACAATGTCGTTCGTGAGTTGGTTGAAAAGGCCCGCCGGCAGGATAAAAAATTATCGCAGCTTGAACTTAGTGAATATCAATCAGCAGCATCGGAGTTTGAGCAGGACGTTTATGATTTTATCGATCCAGTAGCCTGCATGAAGCGCCGTGACGTTTACGGGGGCACAGCCCCTCGACGCGTTCAGGAGGCCCTTGATGAGGCGGGCGGCTGGCTTCAGGAGGTTAACAACAATGACTGACCAACTTACCGGCAGCGCCGGTTTTAAATATCTGGACGGCGAGTATCACTGTGAAAATATTCCCCTGACCGATCTGGTCGAGGAACATGGCAGCCCCCTTTACGTTTACAGTAAAAACCACATGCTAAATCAATTACATAAGTATCAGCAAGTCTTTAGCCAGCAGGACTCTCTCGTCTGTTTTGCTGTTAAAAGCAACAGCAACCTTGCCGTCCTTCAGCTCCTTGCTGAAGCCGGCGCAGGTTTTGATATCGTCTCCGGCGGCGAGCTGGAAAGAGTGCTTAAGGTCGGTGCTGACCCGGGAAAAATTGTCTACTCCGGTGTCGGTAAGACGGCAGCCGAACAGCGCCGTGCGCTTGAGGCCGGTATCTATCAATTCAACGTCGAGTCGATTCCCGAGATTGAACAATTGCAGCGATTAGCCGCCGAACTGCAGACAGAGGCTCGTGTCGCTATCCGGGTCAACCCGGCCGTCGATGCAAAAACACACGCTAAAATCACTACCGGCAAAAAAGAAAATAAGTTTGGGATTCCGTTCCCCGAGGTTGAATCTGTTGCGAACAGTATTGCCCGTAGCAAAAACCTCAAATTTACCGGTCTGCACTTTCATATTGGTTCGCAGATAACAGACCAGCAGCCCTTTGAGCGGCTGGCTCGCAAAGCTCGGGACCTCATACGCAGCCTTCGTGAACATCGTATTGAAGTGGAAACTCTAAACCTGGGTGGCGGGCTTGGCGTCTGTTACGACGACGAGGAGACGATCTCGCCTGAGCGCTGGTGGGAGATAATCTCACCTTATCTGGCCGATCTCGACCTTAAATTCATAGTTGAACCCGGCCGCTTTATCACTGCCAACGCCGGCGCCCTGATCACCAGGGTGATTTACGTAAAAAAATCCGTTACCCATAATTTTATTGTTGTTGACGCCGGGATGAACACTCTCATCCGCCCGGCGATGTATGACGCTTTCCATGAAATTGTTCCGGTAATTCCTCGCAATAACGACCCAGTAAATGCTGACGTTGTTGGCCCCGTATGTGAAACCGGCGATTATTTTGGCAAAGGGCGGGAGCTCCCCGAACCCCGGCCCGACGACCCGCTGGCAGTTATGAGCGCCGGCGCTTATGGCTCCTGTATGGCTTCCAATTATAACTCTTTTCGCCGTCCGGCCGAGGTGCTTGTTGATGACCGGACCGCTTATCTCATACGGGAACGAGATACCTACGAAGATATCTGGTGCAAAGAAAAAATGATTGATAATTAAATTTAAAATCTGAGGTGTATTTCAATGTTAAAGGGTTCAATGGTCGCACTGGTTACGCCGTTTAAAGACGATAATGTTGACGAGCAGGCGTTGCGTCGGCTCGTCCGTTTTCAGGAAGAAAACGGCACTGATGTGCTTGTTCCCTGTGGAACTACCGGGGAGTCGGCAACGCTTGAATACAAGGAACACGAATTTGTAATCGAGACTGTAATCGACGAGGCTGAATCAGCACAGGTTCTGGCCGGGAGTGGCTCCAATAGCACTCACGAAGCGATCCGCATGACTCGACACGCCGAAGAAGCCGGCGCCGACTATGCGCTCGTTATAACCCCTTATTACAACAAACCGCCACAGCGGGGTATGATCGAACATTATCAACGTGTCGCCGATTCTGTTGATATCGGTATTGTTGTCTACAACGTTCCCTCCCGTACCGGCATTAACCTGCTTCCCGAAACAGTTGTTGAACTTTCTAAAATTCCCAACATTGTAGGTGTAAAAGAGGCCTCCGGTGATGTTGATCAGGCGGCTCGAATCGCCCGGGGGACGGACGAAGATTTTGCTGTTCTGAGTGGTGATGACTGCCGTACTCTGCCAATGCTTTCTGTTGGTGGTCAGGGGGTTGTATCTGTTCTTGCTAATCTTGTTCCCGACCGGGTGAACGCTCTTGTTCACGCCTGGTTGGACGGTCAGCCGGAGCTTGCCCGACAGATACATCAGGAGCTTATGCCGCTTATGGAGGCCATGTTCTGGGAAACAAATCCTATCCCAGTCAAGGCCGCTGTTAGCATGCGCGGTCTCTGCCGCAATGAGCTGCGCTTACCAATGACTGAGTTACAGCCCGAACTCTATGACAAACTGGAAAAACTGCTTGCAGAAAGTGGGGTTGAAATTCAGTGACCGCCGCGGCTTCGACCAGGCTTTTAGTTACCGGTGTTGGCGGTCGGATGGGGCAGGAAATCTTGAAACTGATAGCCTCTCAAGATGAGTTTTCCCTTGCCGGAGCGCTGGAACGAAAGGGCAGCCCACTGGTTGGTAAACGGGCCGAAGAAATAATTTCTTCGCTGCCGGCGAGTGTTACTGTGCGCTCGGAACCGGCAAATTTTCTTGATTCTGAAGGGGTGCTGATTGATTTCACTCGACCGGAAGCCACCCGCGAGTTTGTTATGGCTGCCATTGAAACCGGCACGCCGGCTGTAATTGGCACCACTGGAATTGACAAAAAAGGAATGAATCAGATAAAAAATCTTGCCGAACTGGTTCCCGTTGTATATGCCACTAACATGAGTCTTGGCATTAACCTGCTTCGCCGTCTTATCGTTCAGGCCTCTGAGTCGCTGGGTGAGGGATTTGATGCTGAAATTCTGGAGATGCATCATCGGCATAAAGAAGACGCTCCCAGTGGCACCGCGCTCACGCTGGCCGAGGATCTGGCTGAAGCTCGCGGGCTTGACCTTGGCGAGGTTGCCTGCTTTGGTCGGGAAGGTTTTACGGGCGAACGTGACCAGGATACTATTGGTCTGCTTGCTTTACGGGGTGGGGACGTTGCCGGTGAACATACCGTCTATTTTGCCGGCGAGGGTGAACGGGTGGAACTTACTCACCGCGCTTCCAGTCGCGAGACTTTTGCCCACGGTGCTCTTCGCGCTGCCCGTTTTGTAACCCAGGCCTCCCCGGGTCTTTACGACATGCAGGACGTTCTGTTTGATTAAACAGTTACCAGTTACCAGTT
>Ga0207421_10005196_pt1 | contig 14698 bp, 15 predicted proteins | sample SodLakKL_010_SED_4_FD_187542 | JGI IMG/M metagenome (GOLD analysis project Ga0207421, IMG submission 187542) | Alkaline sediment microbial communities from Lake Tanatar, Kulunda Steppe, Russia - 8KL_010_SED (SPAdes) (version 2) | ecosystem: Environmental > Aquatic > Non-marine Saline and...
CCATGCGGCGAGGCGCGGGGCGACCCGGCGCAGCCGCCACGCGAAGGCCAGTGGCGCCAGCACCAGCGCGAGATAGCCCGCACCCGCGGTGAGGGTGTGCGCCGTGTCGTTCCAGGCGGTGCCGGTCCCTGGGCAGCCGGGCGAACACGGAGCCCCGACCACCAGCACGGTGAAGACCCCGGCCACGACCACCAGGGTGGGCCCGAGCCGACCGCGGCCAGGTAGCCCACGGTCGAGGGCGGGCCCGAACGCCACCAGCGCGACCCCCGAGAGCAGCAGGCCCGCGACCACCCAGCCGCGCGACGCCCACGGCGCACCCAACTCGAACAGTTCGCTGATCGCCTGTTCGAGGGGGTCGTGGTCCTCGCGCACGGCCCCCGCCAGCAGCCAGCCGCCGATGTAGGCCCCCAGCCCCGCGATGGCGCCGATCGCGGCACGCCGCACGAACGCGTCGGGTCTCGCGCCCGCCCGGCGCAGTTCGCGCTCGATGTCGGTCACCGGGTGCTCCTGTTCGGCCGGCCCACCGGACGGTAACCCTGCCGGGCGGTATCGCCCGCCAGCGTGGACGTGCCCGCTGTGCCACCATCCGGTCCGACACGACACGACACGAGGAGCACATGTGAGTTGGGACCCGACGGGCAAGGTGGCGGTCATCACCGGGGCCTCCAGCGGGATCGGTGAGGCCACGGCTCGCCGGCTCGCTCGGCTCGGCATGACCGTGGTGGCCGTGGCGCGGCGCGAGGACCGATTGGCCGCCCTCGCGGCCGAGCATCCGTCGATCGTGCCTCATGTCGCCGACGTCACCGACATCGGCCAGATCGACGCCTTGGCGGAGCGGGTCCGCGAGGAATTCGGCGCCTGTCACGTCCTGATCAACAACGCCGGGGTACCGGGTGGCAGCTTCCGCGGGCGCGACGACCTCGAGGACACGCTGCACACACTCGACGTCAACCTGTCGGGATCCATCCGGTGCATGGCGGCCTTCGCGGAGTTGTTGTCCGACAGCGCACCATCGCGCGTGGTCAACGTCGCCTCGGTCGCCGGGAAGCTCGGTATCGGGCCGGCCGGCTACGCCTCCAGCAAGTTCGGCCTGGTGGGCTTCAGCGAGGCCATGGCGCTCGCGTGGCGCTCACGCGGGATCACGGTCTGCCAACTCAACCCGGGGTTCATCCACACCGAGGGCTTCCCGAAGGACCGCATGCGCTCGTCACCGATGGGCCGGTTGGTCGGGACCCCCGAGGACGTCGCACGGGCGATCCACGAGGTGTTGCTCTCCGGCGCCACCGAACGCACGGTACCGGCGTGGTACCGCGCGCTGGTCGTCCTCCGACACGTGGCGACGCCGGTCTATCGAACGGCCGCGACCCGCACGAAGCGCTCGGGGGGATCGCGCGGCTGACCCGAGGCTCGTGGAGGTCTACAGCACGGGATCGTCGTCGGCGTGTTCGGCCTCACGGTCGACGAGCTGTTCGAGGACCGCATCGGGGACCGCGGCTTCGCCCCGTTGCTCGAGGATCCATCGATCGATCAGGTACCACCACCCGTCGAGCCAGCTGATCCGGCCACGTCGGTCGGTGGGGATCTCGTCGGCGGGCACGCGCCATATCCGCACCTTGATCGAGGCATCCAGCGGTAGGCCGCGCCACAGGTCCACGACGCTGGACAGGTCCTCGAGCCCGGTGTGTGCCACGAACACCACGTCGGCGGATGGGGCGGCCTCCAACGCGGCGAGCACCCCGCCCGGCCGGGGCGAGAGCACGTAGCGCATCAGCCGGGCCCGTTCGGCCCGGTCGTGCTCCCCCGATTCCTCGAGCTTCGCGATCGAGCGCACCCGACGGTCCTCGGTGAAGTTGCCGCCCTCCGGGAACAGCACCAGGCCGTCGTCCGGACCGAGGCCCGCGGCCAGTCGCGCGATGCCCGCGGCCGCCGCGCCACGTCGATCCCCCGGGCCGACGAACTGGCTGGGGATGCGCCCGAGCACCACGTCGAGCGCGGGTGCCCACTGCAGGCTCGACTTCAGCACCACACGGGGGTGGCGACGCAAGGCGGTCAGTCCCTGCACGAGCAGTATCGAATCTCCCGGTCCCGCGTGCCTGGCCAACACCAGGACCGGAACGTGGGCCCGACCCTCGTCATCGGCCTCGGCCTGTACCTCGTGCAGTCCCTCCAACTCGAAGGTGAGGTTCAACGCCCGCCGGGCGGTTCGCACCAGTGTCCGCAGGTACTCACGGACCAGCCACTCGTGCGCGCGCTGGAACCGCGGTTCCCACAGCTTCCAACCGAACCCGCTGGCGATCCACAGCACCAGGCACGCGAACAGCGCCACCGACTCGAGCAACAACCCGGCGAATATCACCCACAGCACCCGCAACGGCCGCCAACGACCGGGGAGTCGAGGTGAGACGAACGCCGCCACGAGAGCGGTCAACGGCAGGGTCGTGGCCATCAGGAACGCGAGCAGCACGGTCGCCGGGGCAACCACCAGGCGACGGACCGGGCGAGGCGGCACCACGGCTCAGCCCCTCCCGTCGGGGTAGGCACTCGTGGCGACATCGTCGGCCTTGACGTCGGTGTCGGGATCGACCCCGGGAGACGCCCCACGGAACGTCAGGTAGGTGGCCGTCGCCCGGTGGGCGGCCGCGATACGGTCGCCCAGCCCTGACGCATCCCGGTAGCGCAGCTGGCGTGGATCGGTCGGCTTGAGCGGGTCGCTGCTGCCCGTGGGCAGCACGTGGACGGTGACCTCCTCGGGGATACGCGACATCTCTTCGACGAACCGGTGCCGGCGAGCGATCTCGAACGCCACGACACCGACCTCCCAGGGAGTCGAGGGCGCCTCCAGGGGCTGCTCGATGCGTCCGACCTGCAAGACGTAGATCTCCGTGGCGCCCAGGGCGACGGCGCGCCCGACCGGGATGGAATGCACCAACCCGCCATCGAGGTAGTGCTCCCCGTCGATCCGGACCGGCGGCAGCAGGGCGGGCACGGCCGAGGAGGCCAGCACGGCCGGGATCAGCGGCCCCCGGTCGAACCACCGCGCCGATGACCGCTCGATGCTCGCCGCGACACATTGGAACGGGACCGCGAGTTGCTCGAAGCGACGTACCGGCAGGGCCTCGTGCAGGAGACGGCTCAGGCGCGTGTTGTCGTGGATGTGCGTACCGGAGCGTGCGATCGTCGCCAGCCGTGCGAACAACGACCCCCCGAAGGGATCCCGCGCCTCGATGTCGTTCCACAACTGCTCGAGCCGGTCGGAGGATCCCGACGGCCGTGCTGCGACCATCACGCCGTTGAGGGCCCCCACGGAGGTCCCCAGCACCATGTCCGGGACGATGCCCCCCTCCTCCAGCCCGCGCAGCATGCCGACCTCGGCGGCGCCCAACATCCCCCCGCCACCGAGGACGAACGCGACCCTTGGCCGGGTGCTCGCTTCGTCCCGTGCCGGGTCCACGTCCACGCGATCTCCTGCGTTGCTCTAGCGTCGGGACCCTCGAACCGTAGGACGCACCGGCCGTCGCCGGTTCCCACCGACGCGACGAGGGCTCCGACCGCCGAGCATACGGTGACCAGCACGGGCCCCACGCGTCCACGAACCCTGGATGTGGCATCGGACGACGACCATCCCGAGGAACAGCTCGAGGGTGGCGACCGACCCGAAGGTGAGGAGTGAGCGTGACGGCGTTGCTGGCCGGGACCCCCATCCTGGTGGTCCTCGCATTGATGGTCGGGCTCAGGTGGCCCGCATCGCGTGCCGGTATCGTCGGCGCATCCCTGGCTCTGGTGATCGGGATCGTGGCGTTCGGCTTCGGTCGCGACACCCCGCCGGACACCACCACCATCGGTGCCTTCACCGGCACCTTCGGTGAGGCGTTGTTCACCTCGGCCACGATCCTGTGGATCGTGTTGCCGGCCCTGGCCATCCACCACCTGCAGATCGGCACGGGCGCCACGGACCGCTTGCGGATCGCCCTGGCCGGGCTCGCCGCCGATCCTCGCCTGCTCGCACTGCTGATCGGCTGGTTCTTCGCCCTGTTCGTCGAGGGCGCTGCCGGCTTCGGGGCGTCGGTCGCCCTGGCCGCGCCGTTCCTGGTGGGCATGGGCTACAAGCCGCTGGACGCGGTGGTGGTCGCGATGCTCGGTCATGCCATCGGCGTGTCGTTCGGCGCCATCGGGACCCCCGTGGTGCCCCAGGTCGCGGCCACCGGGTTGACGGGGCTGGAGATCGCCGGCGCCACGGCCGACCTGCACCTGGTGACCGGATGGGGGCTGTTGATCGCGATGGTGATGGTCGCCTCCCGCGCCATGGGGACACCTGCACGGGGCGCCATCTGGGGGTGGACGGCACTCGCCGGCATCGCGTTCCTGGGGCCGTTCTGGTTGATCGCGACCTTCGTCGGCCCGGAGCTCCCCACCCTCGGTGGTGCGCTGATCGGCGCCGGCATCTTCGTGGGGGGACTCCGCCTCGCCGGAAAGGGCGAACCCTCCACCGGAGCGGCCACCGCGCCCCGGCAGGCAGACGGGGGGGCCACCGACACCCCGGCGTCGGGGGGCTCCACAGCCGCGAGCGAGGCGGGCGGCGCGACCGCAGCCGCAGCCGAGGCCGGAGAGGCCTCGGCGGGCACGGCCCCCGAGGTGCAGCCGACGGGCCCCGAACTGCTCCGCGCCGGCGCGCCCTACCTGGTGCTGATCGGGCTGGTGCTGATGACCCGTCTGATCCCGGCGGTCAGCGAGCCGCTGGACGCGATCGAACTGACCTGGTCACTGCCCGGCGGTTTCGCGGGCTCGTTCGCCCCGCTGACCCACCCGGGCACCCTGCTGGTGGTCTCGTTCTTCGGCGGGGCCGCCCTTCAGCGCGTCGGGACCTCGGCGCTGCGCCGCGCCCTCGCCACCACGCTGGCACAACTCGGCGGGGTGACGATCGCCCTGGTGGCGATGTTGACGCTCGCCCGGATCATGGTGCACTCGGGGATGACCGAGGCCCTGGCGGAGGCCGCCGCGGGTGCGACCGGTGGTGCCTGGCCCCTGTTCGCACCGATGGTGGGCGTGCTGGGCACCTTCGTCACCGGGTCGGCCACCGCCTCCAACGTGCTGTTCACCGACCTGCAGGTCGCCACCGCCGAGGCCCTGGATCTGCCGCTGCTGCCCATGCAGGGCGCCCAGGGCTACGGGGCGGCGGTGGGCAACATCGTCTGTCCCCACAACATCGTGGCGGCCGGCGCGACGGTGGGTCTGACCGGCGGCGAGGGCGACGTCCTGCGCCGGACGCTACTGCCGGCCGTGCTGTACGCGCTGGTCGGCGGCGTGCTGCTGTTGGTCGTGCTGGGCTGAGCCTCGACCGACGGTCGCCGGCTCCCGCACCGAGGACCGCCACGTTCCCGATCGCGTCGGGACGTCCTCGGTGGGCGCTCCCTGGACCGTTCGGCGCGATGTCCGGCAGGAGGCTCGCCCGACCGTCGCGGTCAGGTGACACGATGGGCCGAACACCCGTCCGGCCGGGTTGCCCGGTGGCCCGACGACCGCACGCGGTGCACCCTCCGGGTCCGACCATCGTCGACGAGTGGGTTCCGCCGTGATGAGCGCCCCGATCCGCAGGCTGCGACCGGTCACCCGGTCCGAGTTCCCGCCGGTCCGGAGCCGAACGATCCACGGCTACGAGCGCGCTTTCCGGTTGGCAGGTGACGGTCCGGCGGTACTGCTCCTCCACGGGATCGGTGACGATTCGATCACCTGGCAGGACGTGATGCCGGACCTGGCCCGAGACCACCTCGTGATCGCGCCCGACCTGCTCGGTCACGGCGCCTCGGACAAGCCGCGTGGTGACTACTCGATCGGCGGCTTCGCGAACGGCCTGCGCGACCTGTTGAGCGTGCTGGACGTGGAGCGGGTCACCGTGGTGGGGCATTCACTGGGTGCGGGGGTCGCGATGCAGTTCGCCTACCAGTACCCCCAGCTGTGTGAACGTCTCATCCTGGTCAGCGCCGGCGGGGTCGCGCACGACGTGCACCCCCTGTTCCGGGCATTGGCCCTCCCGGGCGCCTCGGGCGCGTTGGCGACCCTACGGTTCGGCCCGGCGAGGTGGTCGGTGCACGCGGTGACCGGACTGCTGGAGCGGCTCGACACCGCCGCCGGGATCGACGCCGAGGATCTGCTCCGGATCGCCGCGTCACTACCGGATCAGCGCGCTCGTGGCGCCTTCGTCCGCTCACTCCGTGGCGTGATCGACCCCCGCGGGCAATTGGTCACCATGCTCGATCGCAGCTACCTGATGGAGGCGATCCCCACCCTCCTGGTGTGGGGCGAGCGTGATGCGGTGATCCCCGTCCACCACGCCCACTTCGCGCACGAGGCCATGCCCGGCAGCATCCTGGAGGTCTTCGAGGGGGCCGGGCACTTCCCGTTCCACACCGACCCGTCGCGCTTCCTCGCCGTTGTGCGTCGGTTCATCGACGAGACCGCACCGGCTGCGTGGTCCGCGGAACTGTGGCGTGCGCTACTTCGGCGAGGGACGCAGGAGCCGGACGGCGACATGCTGGGTGCGACCCGGAGCGTGTGAGCGACCGAGCGCGAGCCTGCTGCCGGAAGACGCGGCCTCAGGCGACCCCGGCCCGAGCCCGTTGCCGGATCAGTTCGACGAGGCCGTCAACGTGGGCCGAGACGCTCGCGCGGTGTTCCTCGCTCACGAGATCACCGTCGAGGACGTGGTGGCGGGCGCCGGGCACACGGACACCGCCATCCAGCAGTCTCACCCGGTTGTGTGCCAGGATGTCACGGAGATGGGCCTGGGCACCGGCGCCGCCCGATCCGCCCGCCGCGCTGAACAGCGCCGTCGGCAACCGGTCCAGTGGCGAATCGGGACCCCGCGACAACCAGTCGATCGCGTTCTTCAGCACGGCGGTCGTCGAGTGGTTGTACTCGGGCGAAGCCAGCAACAGACCATCAGCCCCGGCCACGGCATCGCGCAGGCGTCGGACCGGGGCCGGCATACCGGCTGCCTCGAGGTCGCCGTCGTAGAACGGCAGATCCGCCAGAGGATGTCGCACGATGCGCACCTCCGCCGGCGCCAGGGCGATGGCCGCGTTCAGCAGTGCGGTGTTGGTCGACCCGCGGCGCAGGCTGCCCGACAGTGCGACGAGGGTGAGTGGGCGGGCTGGGTGCGGCATCGGTCACCTCTGTACCGGTTGTTCGCCTTGCAACGCCCGATCGTCGGGGCACATTCCGACGGACGTTCGCAGCAGGCCTGCGTCCCGCCCACGCAGTGATGCGACCGGAAGGGCCACGACGTGGCATCGTGGGCCGCGCCGTGCGGGGCAGCCACCCGCCCCGCCCCGATCGAAAGATCCGAGATGCTCGAGGTAGGCCCATCGTCACTCGGCGGGCGAGGCGTGTTCGCCAGCGCCGACATCGCCGAGGACGTGTTGCTCATGACCGCCCCACTGTTGCTGATCCCGGGCGCCCAACGTGATCACCTCGCTCGGACCGTGGTCGACGACTACGTCTACGAATGGGACGAGGACGGCACCGCCGCGCTCGTGCTCGGCATCTCCTCGATGATCAACCACGCCGCGGAACCCAACACCTTCCTGTGGTTGGTGCCTGACGACACCAGTGCGGAGTTGTGGTCGATCCGGCCGATCGCCCAGGGCGAGGAGGTCACGGTCTCCTATCGCGCCGAGGGCCCCGACAGCCCCCTGTGGTTCGAGGTCGAGAACCCGACCTGACCGCGACCGCGACCGCGTCCCCTCCCGCCCACGCGACTGTCGCGCATCCATCGCGCGCTGGCGTCCGGACCGCCATCCAGTCGGCGCCGGCGGAGTCGACCGTCGTGGGTGCTGTCCCCCGAAAACGTGGCGGATGTGCGGTTTCGGGTCACATCTGGGGGGACGTGCTCGCCCTGCTCGGGTTGCGAACCCGCCATCGGAGGTCGGTGGCGGCACGATGCATCGCGGACACCTCCCGTCGACCACCCCCGTCTCCCGTGAGCTGTTGCCGGCTGCCGTTGGCTCTTGTGAGCCAGCAAGGACCACGTGCCCGTGACATCCCGTCACGGCGAACGGAGGCGAGCCACTTGGACGATCCACAGAACCGACCGGCAAGCACACCCAGGGCGCAGGAGGCGCCGACGGTACCCACCGACGCCCCAGCCCCACACCCCACCGCCGTGGAAGCCACCGGCACCGACGTCGGCGTGACCGAGCCCGCCGGCCCCGCGGAGCGCGACGGCGCTCAGAGCGACACCAAGGAGATCGCCAGACAGGAGGGCGAGCAGGTTGCGGCGGACGCTCGCGAACAGGCCGAGGAGGTAGCCGCCACCGCGCGCCAGAGCGCCGCGGAGGTCACCGAGGAAGCGAAGCATCAGGCCATCGACCTGGCTGAGGACGCACGACGCCAACTGCACGACCAAGCACGCCAGCAGACCGACCATCTGGGCGCGGCCATCCAGGACCTCGGCCACAAGCTGCACGCCCTCGCCGACGGGCGGACCGAGGAGACCGGGCAGGTCGGCGAGTACACCGACCGCATCGCCGATCAGGTCGACCGCATCGGTGGCCGCGTCCAGGAACTGGGCTTCGACGGCACCGTCGACGAGCTCCAGCGTTTCGCTCGTCGACGGCCGGGCGCCTTCCTCCTGGGTGCCGCGGCCGCCGGCTTCGCGGTGTCCCGACTCGGCCGCGGCGCGAAGGATGCCCAGCAGCAGCGCGGTGGCGAGGGTCGCACCTCGTTGCCGGACGAACCCGGGAACCGCTCGATGATGTCGCGTGAGCAGCGCGACCTTCCGGCACGTGCCGGTCAGCCCCCGCTCGAGGGTCCGGGGCCCGCCGGAGCGCCCGCCCCCACCGGACCGACGTCCCCGACCGTGGGCGGCCTCCCGAGCGATGTTCCCCCACCACCCCCGGCGGTGCCGGCACCGGATCCGACGATGCCCCGGGGGCGCCCATGAGCAGCAGCATGCACGAACGGATGCCTGCCGACTCCGGTGGGCAGGCCGGCTACGACGGTGGTGCCGACGAGCAGGCCTCGTTGGCGGAGCTGCTGAGCGAGCTGAGCGACGACGTCACGCGGCTGTTCCGTCAGGAGGTCGAGCTCGCCAAGCTCGAGGTGAAGAAGGAGGCCGTGGAGGCGGGCAAGGCCGCGGGCATGCTCGTGGCGGGCGCGATCGCCGCGTTCGTGACCCTGCTGCTGCTGGCCTGGGCGGCCAGCTGGGCCCTGGCGCTGGCCATGCCGGTCTGGGCCGGCTTCCTGATCGTCGGCGTGGTGTTCGGTGCCGCTGCGGCCGGCTTGATCGTCACGGGACGCAACAAGTTCCAGACGCTCGACCCGACCCCGCACCAGACCATCGAGACACTGCAGGAGGACAAAGAGATGTTGAGCGACCGGAGGAACCCATGAGCGAGCAACCCGAGGACCTGCGCCGCGATATCGCTCGGACACGGGCGGAGATGGATCAGACCCTCGCGCAGATCGAGGACCGGGTCAGCCCGTCTCGCATCAAGGAGCGCCAGGTCGATCGGTTCCGCGGTCGGTGGGAGCGCACCCGGGATGCGGTGATGGGTTCCGACGGACCGGACGTGGGCGAACGTGCCGGCGAGGTCGGCGATCGGATCTCCCAGCGCGCGGATGAGATCGGCGACCGGGCCAGTGAGGTGACCGACCGGGCCGGGGACGCGGCCCAACACGCCGCCGAGCGCGCCCGACAGGCGCCGGGACAGGTGGAGGAGGTGACGCGGGGCAACCCACTCGCCGCCGGACTCATCGCCTTCGGTCTCGGAGCGCTGGCGGGGAGCCTCGCACCGAGCAGTGCACCCGAACGCCAGCTGGCCAGCGGCCTGCGCGACGAGTTCGAAGGACCGCTCAAGAGCGAGCTGCAGACCGCGGGTGGTGCCGTGAAGGAGGACCTGCAGCAACACGCTCAGCAGGCGGTCGAGGAGACCAAACAGACGGCTCAGCAGGCTGCGGATCGCACCACCGCGGAAGCGCGTGGCCGCGCCGAGGAGGTCCGCGACGAGGCCGAGCGCGCCGCCGGCAACGTCCAGGAACAACGCACCTGAACCGAGCCGATCACGACGCGATGATGGCCGGCCCTCAAGGGCCGGCCATCATCGTCATGCGTGTGCGTTCCGGGTCAGCTCAGCGGATACCGAGCGCCCGCGTGCACGCGGGCCACGCGCCCCAGCCTGCGGGGTGGATCTCCAGCAGGGTCTCGGCGACCGTGATCTGCTGCATCCGGGTGGCGTTGTGCGGGTACGCGGGCTTGTTGGTGTGCCCACCGACCTCGATGGCCCAGTCCCACGACATCTTGTTGAACTGCAGGCCACCGTAGAAGGTGTTGCCCGTGTTGATGCTCCAGTTCCCGTTGGACTCGCACTCGGCGAGTCGATCCCAGGTCGCCAGCGACACGTTGCCGTTGTGGGTCGGAGTCGAGGTCGGCTCCGGCTCGGCGGTGTTCGAGCTGGACGACGAGGTGTTCGAGCTGGACGACGAGGTGTTCGAGCTGGACGACGACGACGCGGTGCCGGACAGCGCCAGCTCCTGACCCACCTGGATCGCGTTGGGGTTCGGGACGATGTCGGCGTTCGCCTCGGCGAGGACTCGCCAGGACGCCACCTCCGCGTACTGGGCCGCGATGCCGGACAGCGTGTCCCCGGGTACGACGGTGTGGGTGTTGGATCCGCTGGACTCGGCCGGCTCGGCGGTGGCGGCCGAACCCGACGATCCACCGGCCAGCGCGAGCTCCTGGCCGATGAAGATCCGGTTCGGGTTCGAGATGATGTCGCTGTTGAGCTCCGCCAGCTCACGCCAGGAGTCAACGCCGTCGTGTTGGCTGGCGATGCTCGACAGCGTGTCGCCGGAGCGCACGGTGTGGGTGTCGTTCGCGACCGCAGCACCGGCACCGACGGCGAGCATGCCGGCGGTCAACGCGGTACCGGTCAGGGCACGGGCAAGAGAAGAACGCACAGGACTCCTTAGTCCGATTCTCAAGGGATGGCAGCCCGGACCCGGGCTGCGGCGCGTCACGGTAAGAAGCCCTGTGACACGGTCAGCCACTCGTCCCAATCGTCGGGACAGGGGTCATTCGACGCCCGTCCCCGGACAGTGTCCAGTCCGCCTCGATCCACGAACACGCACCGTCACCGTGCAACCGCCCGCCCTGCCCGCGAAGAACCTGGTTTCCTTACCCGCGTCAGCGACCACGACAGGGGCGACCATCAGCAGCAGCGGCGACGGCCACGACCAGGATCCGACCCGACGCATCCCGGTGCCGGGCGATCCTCCGGTATCCCGGTCCGGTTACGCCGGCGAGCCTTTGGAGGGTGAAGCCGGGCTCCGACCCGAGGCGACCAGCGAGGACGCGCGCACCGATCTCGACCTCGAGGAGGAGCCCGAGCCCCGTCGTGGGCGCGACATCGGCATCCTGCTCGCCGGCGTCCTGGCGGGGATCCTGCTCACGTTCGTGGTCATCGCACTGACCACCGGGGGCGACACGACCGACGTGGGTGATGATCCCGCCGCGGCCGAACGCGAGGCCGAACTGGCCGAACGTGAGCAACGGATCGAGGAGTTGGACGCGCGGATAGCGGATCTCGATGCGCAGCTGGCCGAGGTGGATGGCGACAGCGCCGACCGGGATGCCGAACTCGCCGCCCAGCGCGAGGCACTGGACGAGCGTCTTGCCGCGATCGATGCCCGGATGGAGGAGCTCGACAACCGTCAGGCTGCCCTCGACGACCGCGCCGAGGCGCTCGATCAGCGCGAGGCCGCGATCGCCGACGCGGAGAACGATGCCGGGTCACCGAACGGCGGTAGCGATGGCGGTAGCGAGGACGACGGCGGTGACGGCGGGATCGACCTCGATGACCTCGGCGACAGCGCCGAGGGTGTCATCGAACGCGTCCTCGAGGAGATCCGGAACCTCTTCGGACAGAACTGACCGCGCGGTAGGACCCTCGACACCGACCTCGGGAGTTCACGTCCGGGGTCGGTGTCGACCGACGGAGCTCAACGCTGTTGACCGCCACCACCGGGGCCGCCACCTACGTCGTCCGGGTGCAGTTGCCGGGTCTGGTCGTCCCGGAGGTCGATGTCACGCACGGGGCGCGACCCACCACCGGGCGACTCCGATGATGGCGCGCGACGGCGTTCGACGTCGTCACCCTCCTGCCGGTCGACCTCCTGGCGCATCCGCTCCGCCTCTCGGTCGGCCCGGTTCGACCAGCGCTCCACGTACTGGCGAGCGACCGGGATGCCGCCCCCACCGAACGCGATGATCGAGGAACCCACGAGGATGGCCAGTAGCGCGTAGAACAGCCCGTTGACGATGTTCGGCGCGATCTGCAGCTGGTCGAGAGCGGCGAAGCCGGCGATGACCAGGATCGCGCCACTGGCGACGAGGCCGAGCATACGGCCGTATTCGAGCCCACCGAAGGTGCTCTGGATCATCTCCTTGACCGCGTTGGCCACGGAAGCACCGATGACCACGATCACGATCGCCACGAAGATACGCGGCAGATAGCCGATGATGCCGGTGATCAGCTCACTGATCGGGTTCGGGCCGAACACCCCGAAGGCGAGTTGCAGCACGAACAACATCACGACGTAGAAGACCAGACGACCCAGCAGTGACGAGGCGTCGTACTCGGAGCTCTCCAACGCCCGCCTGATGCCCCCGCGTTCGACCCAACGATCGAAACCGACGCGCTCGAGGATCTTGTCGACGGCCTTCTCGAGCGCTTTCGCCACGAAGTAGCCGATGACCACGATCAGCAACGCGCCGAGCAACACCGGCAGGAAACTGGCCACGTTCGCCCAGGCCTCCCCGAGCCCTTCCTGGAACTGTTCCATGCTGCTGTCTCTCCTCGCGCCGAAACACGCGTCGGGGACGATCAGCACGGAGCGCGCCGACCGAGGTCCAACTAACCGAGTATGGGGCGAGCGACCGACCAGCCGATGTCGACACCTCTGCCGACGGGTCGGGACCTTGACCCGTCGAGCTGGACCGAACGCCCCCGTCGCGGGTGAGGCGCGGCTCAGCCGACAAGCGCCGCCAGGGGCGGATTACGGTCCTGCGTGACGCGCTCACCCTCGGCCGGCGGCCCCGGCGGGGTCCCGTCCCCGAACGGACGACCACCGAGCTGTTCACGACCGTGGGGGGTGGCCCAGTTGCTCAGATCCGGCCCGAGCGGAACGATCCCGGTGGGGTTGATGTCGGTGTGCACCTCGTAGTAGTGACGTTTGATGTCCACGAAGTCCGTGGTGTCGCCGAACCCGGGGGTCTGGAACAGATCCCGCGCGTAGGCCCACAGCACCGGCGATTCCGCCAACTTGTTGCGGTTGCACTTGAAGTGGTTGTGGTAGACCGCATCGAAGCGCGCCAGCGTGGTGAACAGCCGCACATCCGCCTCCGTGATCGTGTCCCCCACGAGGTAGCGCTGCGAGGCCAGACGCTCCTCCAGCCAGTCGAGGGCATCGAAGAGCGCGTGGTAGGCCTTCTCGTAGGCGGGAACGGTGCCGGCGAAGCCGGCCTTGTAGACGCCGTTGTTGACGTCGCGGTAGACGCGGCCCTCGACCTCGTGGATCTCGTCACGTAGGTGCTCGGGGTAGAGCTCCGGTGCACCCTCGCGATGGAAGGCGCTCCATTCGGTGGAGAGATCGAGCGTGATCTGCTTGAAGTCGTTGGTCACGACCCCGCCGCTCGGGATGTCGACGATCGCCGGCACGGTGATGCCCCGCGGGTAGCCGGGGAACCTCGCCTCGAACGCATCCTTCAGCCGCGGGATGCCGAGTACCGGGTCGAGCCCGCCGGGATCCTTGTCGAAGGTCCAGCTGCGTGCGTCGTGGACGGGCCCCGCGATGCCCATCGACAAGGCGTCCTCGAGCCCGAGCAGGCGACGAACGATGATGGCCCGGTTGGCCCAGGGGCACGCCCGGGCCACGATCAGCCGGTAGCGGCCGGGTTCCACCTTCCAGCCCGACGACCCGTCCGCCGTGATGCGGTCGTCGATGTAGTTGGTGTCCCGGTTGAACTCGTCTTCGATGTACGAACCGGCGATCGCGTCGTTGTCGCTCATGGCCGAACGGTACCCGGCTCATCGGAGCACCGATCTCCCTACGCCTCCGCGCAGTGCACACACGCACGGGCGCTCGGGCGGGCCAGGAGCCGGTCGTCACCGATGTGGCCCCCACAGCATTCACAGGTGCCGTGCGCCCCGGTCCGCAGCCTCGCGACCGCCGCGTCGATCTCCTGGAGGTGGCGCCGGGCGGCCGAGATCAGTGAGACCACCTGCGCGCGCTCGAACCCGATGGTCGCGCCTTCCGGGTCGTGCTCGTCGTCGGGTACGTCGGCGGTGGCCTCCATCAACACCTCGAGGTCCCGGGTCAACCCCGCGAGACGTCGCAGGGTCGCCTCGCGGTCGTCGTCGAGCTGCTGCTCGGCGCTCACCGCGGCTCCCCCGGACCGATCGGCGGCTGCAGCACCAGCAGCGCACCCGGACGGATCCGGAAGGTGACCGTGCCCGGTCCGGCCCAGGTCTCGCCGTCGGCAGCCAGCTGGATGCCACCTTCTGGCGAGGACACCTCGAGGTGATCGGTGGTCCATTGGCGTCGGTCCGCGCTGTGCCTGAGGCGCCCGGTGAGGGCCCATCCGAACACGCGGGTACGCGACCACGGGCGCTGGGCATCGACGAGCCGGACATCGAGGCGGCCG
>Ga0207421_10005198_pt1 | contig 14698 bp, 13 predicted proteins | sample SodLakKL_010_SED_4_FD_187542 | JGI IMG/M metagenome (GOLD analysis project Ga0207421, IMG submission 187542) | Alkaline sediment microbial communities from Lake Tanatar, Kulunda Steppe, Russia - 8KL_010_SED (SPAdes) (version 2) | ecosystem: Environmental > Aquatic > Non-marine Saline and...
CCTCGAGGCCAGCCTGAAGGAGTTTCTCGTACATCTCGAAGGTAAAGTCTCTAGTCATATACCTGCACCTCCCGAGCCTCATTCGCCTGCATATCGAACAGCATCGCGAACATCAGGAACATACTGCCCGTCGTAAACAGCAGTCCACTAAGCGCGATTCGGACGAACAGCGGGTTCTCGAGCCGTTTCCACGAATACAAAGACCAACTCACCCCAATCGTCCCAAGCGTCGCTGCGACCGCCCCGAACAGGTAAAACAGTGCGAGCGGATGGAAGTCGAGTACCAGATGCCGAGTTTTGAGTCGCCACAGGAAGTTCCGGAGTAACATCCCCGAAACCTTTCGGATGTAGGTCGGGTACTCGATGTGCGATTTCTCGTCGCCGTACTGGGCTGGCATTGCGACGTCGGCGACGCGCATGCCTTTGGCGTTCAGCTTGACAAGCAGATCGTTGCAGTAGCCGTAGTACTCGTACAACTCGTCGATACCGACGTTCTCGAGGGCGTGTCTCGAGATGGCCGTGTAGCCGTTCTGTGGGTCCATCATCTTCCAGTAGCCCGAGGCGATTTTGGTCAGGAAGGTCAGTACCGAGTTGCCCAGGAACCGCCAGGAAGACATCTCGTGACGGTATTCTTTGTACAGCAGGCGGTTTCCTTTGGTGTAGTCTGCCTGGCCCTCGACGATCGGATCGAGAAATCGCGGAAGGAGTTCGGGATCCATCTGCCCGTCACCGCCCATGACGGCCGTGATATCGATGTCATCCTCAAGTGAGTGTTGATAGCCGGTTTTGATTGCGCCACCAACGCCACGGTTTTCCTCGTGTTGGATGGGGACGACCCGTTGATCGAACGCCAGTCCGCCGTCGGTCGAGGTGACCTCGTGTGTGTCGACGACCAGTTCGTGCTCGTTGACACGGTCGGCAGCCTGCTGGATCTCCGCCCAGGTACCGTCCGTCGAACCGTCGTCGACGACGTACACCCGGTCGACGATGGTCGGCATGGTTTCGACAACCTCGCCGACGAAGCCCGATTCGTTGTACGCCGGGACGACGACCCCGATGGTGTGCTCTCTATACATTGTGGCCACCTCCGATAGTGTAGACGCGCTGTGGGGCCGACTCGAGCGCAGGCGATTCGATCGAATTCCGCCCATCGACGACGACCGTCCGATCGTCGGATACAAGTGTCGACCAGCGAATGGCCTCGAACTCCTCGTGTGGCGTCACGAGAAGTATCCCGTCGAACGACTGCTCGTACACGTCCTCGAGATCGAGCTGCGTGAGCGCAAATTCCTCGGCTGACTCGAGCATCGGGTCGACGCCGTACACTTCTGTCCCCGCCTGCGAGAGCGTCTCGGCGATGTCGAGCGATGGCGAGGCGCGAATCTCTTCGACGCCGGGCCGATAGGTCAGTCCGAGCACCAGGACGGTTGCATCAGCGAGGGTTCGCCCGGTTGCCTCGAGTCCGTCCCGCAGTTTCTCGACGGTAAAGCCGGGCATCGAGTCGTTCACCGCCCGAGCGGTCTCGAGCAGTGGCGCAGCAGTTTCGAACGGCTCGATCATGAAGTACGGATAGAACGGAATGCAGTGACCGCCGACACCCGGACCGGGGTCGTGAATGTCACAGTACGGCTGCGTATTTGCGACCTCGATCGCCTCCCGGACGTCGATCCCGAGCTCGTCGGTGAACGTCGCCAACTCGTTCGCCAGGGCGATGTTGACGTCACGGTACAGCCCCTCGAAGACTTTCACCGCCTCGGCGGTCGTCGCGTCGGCGACAGGGATCACACCTGTCTGGTTGATCTCGCCGTAAATCAGCTGAGCAAGCCGTGTGCTCTCCTCGTCGACCCCACCGACGACTTTCGGATACGCACCACGAATGTCCGCGAGGGCTCGTCCACTGGACGTCCGCTCGGGGCAATAGGCCAGCCCAAAGTCCCCGCGCGACAGCCCGGAACACGCCTCGAGCGCTGGCAGCACGCGATCGACCGTCGTCCGCGGTGGGACGGTACACTCGATGATCACAAAATCGCCGGGCTCGAGCCCCCGTCCGATGTCGTCGACGACGGCGTCGAGTATCGAGAGATCGGGTTCGTTCCCGTCGGTAATCGGTGTGGGCACGATCACGACGTGAATCGTTCCGCGCTCTGCGGCCTCTCGAGGATCCGTGGTCGCGTCCAGGGCGTCCTCGGAGACGGTGTCTTCGACCAGTTCGGCCAACCCAGGCTCCCGCTGCACGTGACAGTCACCGTCGGTGACGGATTCGACGACGGCCGCATCGATATCGGCACCGTGGACGGCTCCAGTCGTCCGGGCGAACACCGCAGCGAGCGGGAGCCCCATCTTTCCGAGGCCGTAGACCGAAACTGGAACGCCACCGGTGAGGAACGCCTCGCGAAGGCGATCAGCCGAACGGGAACTGCCGTAGAGGCTGTCGACCAGCGGATCCGAAACAGAGTCAGTCATTGACGACCTCCGCGGGCGACGGTTCGTGTCGCCCTTTCCTGTCGATCTCGGTTGCGATTTCGAGTGCAGTCAGCCCGTCTTCGACCGTTACTTCGGGCTCAGCCCCCGTCGCAACTACCTCGAGGAAGGACTCGAGTTCGTTTCGGAGCGGTTCCTCGTTCGGGACCTGCGGGTGTTCGACGATGCTTTCGTGGGTGAACCGAACGCCACCGTTGGTCTCGACGTATTCGGGCACTGAACGCCGATGAATTTCGATGGACTGATCGAGGTAATCGAGTTCGATGAGACAGCTTTCGGCGGTGATCTCCAGGCGTCGAACTTTCCGCTGGGTCAACCGACTCGCCGTCAACGAGGCGACCGTGCCGGACTCGAACGTCAGTAACGCGGAAGCGTGTTTGTTGTCGGCAACGCCGGCGCTGTTTATTTCGGCCGGCGATTCGTCGAGCAACGAGCGGACGACATCGATATCGTGAATCATCAGATCGAGTACCGCATTGTCGGCGATTTCACGATTCGGCGGTGGTCCGAGACGCTCGGCTTTGACGCTGATTATCGAGAGGTCCGAGACGATCCCCTCGAGGGCTTGCACGGCTGGATTGAAGCGTTCGACGTGACCGACCTGAACCGGAACACCCGATCGGTCCACCGTCGATATGAGGCGGTTCCCGTTCTCGAGGTCTTTGATCACGGGTTTCTCTACGAGTGTCGCCACGCCAGCGTTCAGACAGCTCGTGACCGTGTCGTAGTGGAATGGCGTCGGGACAGCGACGGAGACGGCATCAACCGTCTCGAGCAGCGTGCCGAGATCGGTCGCCATCGCATCGTAGGTAGACCCAACACGTGCTGCTCGCTCCGCATCCAGATCGTATACGCCAACGAGGGTCGCCCCCGGGAGTTGGTCGTACACGCGAGCGTGGTGCTGTCCCATCGTTCCGACACCGATAACGCCCACGTCGATCGGGCGCTGGTCGGTGTCGTCGTCAGTGACGGTGGAGTCAGACATGGTTGTCAGGCACCTCCGCCGTTCGACCCGTGTTTCCGGACAAGCGCAACCGATGAAAAGGCCGTGAGAGTCCCCCGGATGGGGCCCGTTTCGTCGGTAGCACCGCGGCCTCGAGGGGGCCGGATGTGGGCTGTTCGTGGGTGCAGTTGGGATGGTACAGGGTAGATCGGTACATCTGACTCTGCACGACGGCTCCGATCCCCAGGTCCGAACGATACGACCCGAGGGAGCCACGATCTCGAGTACGACCCGTATCCTGATCGTGGGTTTGTCGAACGGGTTTTGGTTCGACGGATGGGTCGGGATCGGTGGTGACTGACGGCACCCTCAGTCGAAGGGCGTTCTCCCGGTGTCCCTCGGCGACGCTCGGCCGCCCCTCGAGGTCGGCTCGATCGATGGCAGTTGCCAGGCCTGTCGTTCGGAAATCGTCGGCGACCAGTTCGTGGGTGGACCCACACGATTCCGACCGAGAAGGAGTGATGACGTGCCGGACGCCCGTGGCAACGACGTCGCGGCCATTCATTACCATGCCCCCCTCGCCCGTCGTCACGGCCGGTGTCGGATGGCAGTGCTCGACGAATTCCGGCTCGCACTCGCGTACGACTGGACCATCCTCGAGGGTCCGGCTCCCGATGGTGCTCGAAACGCGTTTTGCCGCCGGCCCGCCAAGGGTTGGCTCCCCTGTCTCTGGCAATTGCGTCGCCTCGACGTATTCGTGTCCGACAGTCCCGTCCTCGCCCATTGTCTCCGGTGCAAGACAGAGCCCGACATAAGCGAAAGCGACCGTTCCGGTGGTTAATCCGCTATCGTGGTGAAAACGGTTCGAAGGTCTCGAGGACAATGGTGTCTTTTTTATACTATTTAGTTACGGGCGTAGATTCCCGTACACGGCATGGGACGTCCCGGCGGTCTGGGCAGTCGAACGAGCGTCGCGATGCTTCGTGGCTGACAGGAATTGGGCTGCCGAGCGGAGGGCAGTATCAGGTGAGTGATCTATCCAGCATTACTTCGGTTAGGCAGGAACAAATTACCGTGATCGGCGAATTATGAGACATGGTGACAAAGTACACACTTCAACTCCATCAGGTTGGATCCCCGATAATCGCCACCGAAGTCTGTGCACATCCACACGATAGCGGGTAGCAAAACCGATTTGGCGGTTCTGATCCGTCGCGCTTGACGAGCGTGTGTATCGCTTCAGTTGTCAGTGAAGTAATTCGCCATCGCGTGAGTACAGTTGCTGAGACAAGCGTCGCCATCTCGTGAAAACGGGGCCAGTGCCCCCGGATTATAGGGTCGGTCATCGTGGAACACGTATGGAGTCCGTCAGCGCTCGAGGGGACGAAATACCGAAGATCGGTCTCGGGACCTTCAGACTCGAGGACGAGGCGTGTGTGAAAACAGTCCAGGCAGCACTCGAAATGGGGTACCGACACATCGATACCGCGGAGTACTATGACAACCAGAGAGCGATCGGGGACGCTATCGACACGATGGGCGTGCCACGGGAGGAACTCTTCCTCACGACCAAAGTCTGGAAGACGAATCTGGAGCGCGAAGCGGTCCACAGCTCGGCCAGGGAAAGTCTCGAGCGTCTCGGCGTCGAGTACGTCGACCTGCTGTTAATTCACTGGCCGAACGAGAACGTTCCAGTCGAGGAAACGCTCGGGGCGATGAATCGATTGCAAGAAAAAAACCGCGTGAGATACATCGGCGTCAGCAATTTCTCGGTTTCACAGCTGCAAGAGGCCATGGTGGCCTCCGAGACCCCAATCGTGACCAACCAGGTGAAGTACCACCCGTACGTCGATCGAGACGAACTACTCGAGTACTGTCGCGAGCACGAGGTCCTGCTTACTGCGTACAGCCCCCTGGCCGAGGGGCGCGTCGTCGACGACGGAACCCTTGCGAAGATCGGGGGTCGATACGACAAGTCGCCGCCCCAGGTCGCGTTACGGTGGCTCGTCCAACAGGATGGCGTTATCGCGATCCCAAAAGCCTCGAGTCGGGAGCATCTCCGGGCGAATCTCGAAGTGTTCGACTTCGAACTCACGACCGAGGAAATGGTGGAAGTGACCTCGCTTCGAGGGGGCCTCATCTATCGCGTGCGGAAGGCACTCGGTGGCTAAGGGGCATGTGTCGCTGACTGTGGGCACAACACACCCCCCTGTTCGGAGGTGGGGAGGAATACCCCGCGTCTCCGGTCGTGTCGGTTTCATCCCGATCCTGACACGGGGCGTGTTCTCCGTAACGGCCATACCGTTCGACCCCGAGGCTTCGGACATGAACTTCGCGCCCGGGGCCTGGCGCTACGCTATCGTCCCGTTGCTTGCCGCCCCGTTCGCCTTCCTCTTCAGCGTGTCACTCAGTGCCGTCGCGCTCGCACTCGGGCTTGGAACGCTTGCGTTCTTTCGAGATCCGGAGCGTACACCGCCGCCGACGGGAGTTGTGGCACCAGCCGACGGGAAGGTCTCGGTCATCCGATCGGAAGGGGCACAGTGCCGATTGGGGACCTTCATGAACGTCCACAATGTCCACGTCGTGCGGGCCCCTTTCGACGCAACCGTCCTCGAGGTCGACCACGCTCCAGGCGGCTACAAACCCGCTTTTTCGAAGGACTCCGATCGAAACGAGAAAGTTCACCTTCGACTGCAGCCCGCTCGACAACACGTAGATAGCACCGAGGACGTGGAAGCCCCTGATCCGGAACCGGATTCCGGATCCACCGAGGTGACCTTCATCGCCGGTGCGTTCGCCAGACGAATCCACCCCTACGTGGAAGCGGGCGAGGAACTCGAGCGTGGACAGCGAATCGGCCACATCGCGTTCGGCAGTCGTGTGGACGTGCTGTTTCCGCCCGACGTGACGGCGACCGATCTCGCGGTCGAACCCGGTGAGAAGGTCACTGCCGGCGAGACGAGACTGCTCGAACCGGGCTCCGGTTCCGAACTCGGCGGGTCCCTGATCGACGATAACGGCTCACCGTTCGACCACGAAGACCCCGCGGAGTGAACACCGATTTCTGCGGTGGCCTGGCGATGCCTCGCTCGGCCATCGAATTCGAAACCGCCATCGTAACCGGTTCTCGTACGGCCGTGAGGGGTCGATGCTCGATTGTCGAACGCCGTTGTATCGACGGACGCGGCGGATTGCTGGAAGGGATGGTCTACCGACCTCACCGCGTTCGCTCGATCACGGCCGAGACCGAAGCGGGAGAGCACCGCCTCGAGACGTCCGAATGTACCAGCACCCACCGAGTGAGTAGCCGCGAGGTCGTGGCCACAGGCGACTCAAACACGAGGTCCCAGAACAGGGGACGTCCGTTCGAGCCCGCCGAACGGACAGTGTTGGTGACATTACGGGTATTCACTGCTTCTCAGTCCACACCACTCTCTCATCCCGAACCAACCTCTCAACCCACACCACTCTCTCATCCCGAACCAGCCTCTCAACCCAGATTAGCTTCTCAACCCATACCAGCCTCTCAACCCAGATTAGCTTCTCAACCCATACCAGCCTCTCAACCCACATCAGCTTCTCAACCCATACCAGCCTCTCAACCCACATCAGCTTCTCAACCCATACCAGTCCCTCATCCGACCCTCACCTCGTTCTCACGACCAATGCAACGGCGTTCTGACAGACGCCTTCGTGAGTGAGTGAAAGAGAAAATAGTGGAGGGGCATAAATGCAGACCGAGTCTAGGTGGTCGTCTCTGTGTCCTTTCGCGCTGCCTCGAGGTGTCGCTCCTCGATCACCACCTCCTCGGCGCGGTCGTTCGCCTCCTCGGGGCCGTACCGTTCGGCCACCTCACCAATCGCCTGCATCGAGGCGTCGCGAACGAGCGCCTCGATGTCCGCGCCGGTGTACCCCTCGAGGGCTGCCGCGACGGATTCGAGGTCGACGTCCTCGCTGAACGGCTTGCCCCGCGTGTGGACCTCGATGATCTTTCGGCGAGCCTCGAGGTCGGGTTCGGGAACGAGGACGTGGGTATCGAGTCGGCCAGGTCGGAGCAACGCAGGGTCGATGAAGTCTTTTCGGTTGGTCGCCGCGAGGACGACGAGATTCGGATTTTCGCGCATACCGTCCAGTTCCGTGAGCAGTTGCGAGACGACACGGTCGGTGACCTCGTGGCTGTCGTCGCGACTGGCCGCGATGGCATCGATCTCGTCGAAGAAGACGATCGAGGGGGCGGCCTGGCGGGCCCGCTCGAACACCTTGCGAATCGCCTTCTCGCTCTCGCCGACGTAGCGGTCGATGATTTCGGGCCCGTCGACACGAACGAAGTTGACGTCGGTCTCGCCGGCGAGCGCCCGTGCGAGAAGCGTCTTCCCGGTCCCTGGCGGTCCGTACAGGAGCACGCCGGAGGGTGGATCCGTGTTCGTCCGGTCGAACAGTCGCTCGTAGGTCAGTGGCCACTCGACGGACTCTCGGAGGGTCTGTTTGGCGTCCTCGAGGCCGCCAACGTCGCCGAAGTCCGTGTTGGGGGATTCGGCAACGTACTCCCGCATGGCGGATGGTTCGACCGCTGCCAGGGCGGTATCGAAGTCCGCCTTGGTGACCCTCGGATCCTGGCTCCAGGCCGCTCGCGCCTCGGCGTCAGCGGGCCGGCGTCTGATCGCGGCCATCGCGGCTTCGGTGACCACGGCGTCGAGGTCGGCGCCGACGAAGCCGTGGGTTCGACTGGCGATTTTCCCGATACTGACGTCCTCGTCGAGGGGCATCCCCCGGGTGTGAACCTCGAGGATCTCCCGGCGACCGTCCATGTCGGGAACGCCGATCTGAATTTCGCGGTCGAACCGTCCGCCACGGCGCAACGCGGGATCGATGGAGTCGACGCGGTTGGTCGCGCCGATGACGATGACCTCCCCGCGAGCGTCGAGGCCGTCCATCAGCGTGAGGAGTTGGCCGACGATGCGGTTCTCGGCGTCGCCGTCGTCGTTTCGGGTTCCCGCGATCGAGTCGATTTCGTCGAAGAAGATGATCGAGGGAGCGTCCTCGCGGGCCGCCTCGAACGTCTGGCGGAGTTGTTCCTCGGATTCGCCCTTGTACTTCGACATGATCTCCGGGCCAGAGATGGTGACGAAGTTTGCCTCCACCTCGTTGGCGACGGCCCGAGCGATCAGAGTCTTGCCCGTCCCCGGCGGCCCGTACAACAGGACACCGGAGGGGGGTTCGACGCCGAGTCGCTGGAACAACCCCGGCTCGGAGAGCGGCAGTTCGATCATCTCCCTGACTTGCTCGAGTTCCTCGTCGAGGCCGCCGATGTCCTCGTAGGTCACGCCCGAGGAGGTGGCCGGTCGTGGCTCCTCGGAGTCGCTCTCGGCCGTGGCCGTTGTCGGTGTCGATCCCTTCATCGATTGCTCGCCGTCGTCGAAGACCAGAATCGTCGTCGAACTCGCGATGCGAACGTCGCCGTCAGGTTCGGTTTCGACGACGGTAAACGGATCGGCGGCGACCCCTTCGATTCGGATCTGCTCACCGGCACGAATCGGTCGGTTGCGGAGCTTCTGGTTGGCAACGCGTTCGGCAAGTCGCGACTCCGCGTCGCTGAGGGAGGGTGGTGGGGCGAGCGTGACGGTTTCGGCGTCCGCGATGGTGGTCGTGTCAGTCGCGAGGACTCGGACGGTGTCGCCGACGTTGACGCCCGCGTTCGCTCGCGTGTCGGCGTCGATCTGGACAACCTGCTCCGGGGTGGCGGGATCGGCTGGCCACATCTTCGCGACGGTCCTGGCTTCGCCCTCGATGACGACGGTGTCGCCGCTCAGCACGCCGAGTTTTCGTCTGGCAAGTTCCGGAATCCTGGCGACGCCACGGCCGGCGTCGCGTTTCTCCGCTGCACGGACGGTCAGCGTCACGCCACCGTCGGCCGACTCGGTCATGTCCTCCACTTGCGGGGCCAGTGTCTTGAGAATTGCTCACGCCGACCGTCGGTTTCAAGCCGTGGCCGTCGCACTCGAGGGTATGGACGCACACGACGGAACGCTCGAGTCCACGAGACCAACAGGGCGACTGGAAGTGGGGAGGTCCACCGTGGGGGCGAGATCCACAACGGTCGACGGAGACGTCCCGGGCGAGGGTCGATCCCAATGATCCGATCGATCAGCGCCGACGTTCGAGCGATGCGGGCGCGGGATCCAGCGGCCCGAGGAACGCTCGAGGTACTGACCTGTTACCCAGGGTTGCACGCGGTGTGGGCCCATCGGGTGGCACATGCCCTCTGGACGGCGGGGTTCCGATTGGTAGCCCGGGTACTCTCACACGTGGTTCGATGGTTGACTGGCGTCGAAATTCATCCGGCGGCCGAGTTGGGCGAACGGGTAACGATAGACCACGGCATGGGCGTCGTGATCGGGGAGACGGCCGACATTGGCGACGACGTCCACCTCTATCACGGCGTCACGCTTGGTGGGGCAGCGAACGAACCCGTCAAACGACACCCGACGCTCGAGGACGGTGTCCACGTGGGGGCGAACGCGACCCTCCTCGGGGCCATCACGGTCGGTGAGGGGGCGACCGTCGGCGCGGGATCGGTACTGACCGAGTCGGTCGAGCCAGGGACGACGGTGGCGGGCGTCCCGGCGAAACCGATCGACGGAGACTGAGCACGAGCGCGGACGGTCGACACGCCGCCAGTCGGGGTGACCGGGTGCGAGTGAACGGGACTACACGGCCACGCCACGCAACCAGGGCTAAGACGCTCGAGCCCTCATCCCCGGATAATGAAAACGGACCCCGAGAACCGCACCGGTTCGTCCCGTTCGGCGGCGGCGAACGCCGAACTCGCACTCCTCCTCGAGGTTGCAGGGACGCCGAAACCGGGCAACGTCGACCGGCATCGCGACCTCGAGGAACTCCGGTTCGAGCACTTTCTCGCCGGCGCGGTGGGGGCCCGGCCGGGACTCGATCTGGCTGCGAATGGTGCGCCAATCGGACGCGCGTTCGAACGAGGCGTCGAGGGGATGGCCACCCAGCGCGGTGGGAACACGCAATTTGGCTGTTTGCTGTTGCTCGTGCCCCTCGTGGCCGCCAGCCGACGGGGCCTCTCCCAGCCGGTCGTCGGATCGATCGTGGCCGAGACGACGGTCGCGGACGCCGCGGCGTTCTATCGATCGTTCGAGCACGTGGACGTCTTCGTTGGCGACCCGCCTGCAGACCTCGAGGCCCTCGACGTTCGACGCGGCACCGATGCCGTCCCGACGCTCGAGGCCCGTGAGCTCACGCTCTCGGACGTGATGGCACGAAGTGCGAATATCGACGGCGTCGCACGAGAGTGGGCGACTGGTTTCGAACGATCATTGAGCGGGGCAACGCAGCTGGCGGCCATGGACCAGGACCGTCCCCTCGCCGACCGGGGGGCCCAGCTGTTCTGTTCGCTGCTCGCCGACCGCCCGGACACCCTGATCGTCAAGCGCCACGGCGAGGCGGTCGCCCGGGAAGTGACAGACCGTGCGGCCGACCTGCTCGACGCGGGGGAGCGACCGACAGACAGCGACCGAGTCGACGCATTCGCCGACGACCTCGTCACGAGGGGGGTCAACCCAGGGACGACGGCCGACATCACGGCCGCCAGTCTGTTCGTCGCGCTCGAACGCGGTGTCGTCACCGTGTGAGCCACTCGAGTCGATCCCAACGCACCAGCGAGCTGTCACAGCCCCCGACAGACCTTTTGTGAGGCGTCGGCGAGAAACGGTATGGACGCAGACGAGGGGACAGCCAGCGAGGAGGGACGCCCCGTCGACGGGACGGAATGGCCCCTCAAGTTGCGCGGCGTGACCGAAACCATCGTCACCACCCTCGGACCGAACGGTCTGTGGAACGTGGCGGCGCTGGGGGTGTTCGCCCCCGAGGATCCACCTGCCGACACAAGCGGAGACGACAGTCCTGGCGAGGCTGCGGACGGAAAACCCGCCACGGCACGGACCTGGGGCAACACCAGAACGCGGCGGAACTTCCACAGGCAGGGCGAAGGGTACGTCCAGTTCGTCCACGACCCAGAGGACTTCGTCGCCGCCGCCATGACGATCACCGAACGGGAGGAACCGCTGCTCGATTCGGCCCAGGCCTGGGCACGCATCGAGGTCGAGTCGCTCGAAACGGGCAACACTGGCGGGACCGACTGGGAGCGATGGGCGCTCGAGCCGTCAGCTGCCGCCGTCGAACGGACGGCTGTGACGCCGATCAATCGCGGCTTCGGCGCGGTAATCGAGGCGACGGTCGCCGCCTCGAGACTCGGCGTATCCGGATACGACGACGCCGTCCTCGAGGCGCGGCTTGCACACTGTCTCGACGTCGTCGACCGCACGGGAGGGCCAGCCGAACGGCGTGCGTTCGCCAGACTCGTCGAGAGCGGTTCCTGGAATCCCGCCGAAACGCGCCGCCGCGAGAACGAATGGCTTTAGAAGCCCCTCGGTAAAGACGTTGGTATGGCAATCAAACCGGCCTACATCAAAAAGACCGGGAACGTCCTTCTCGAGCGATATCCGGAGGCGTTCACGACGGACTTCGAGCAGAACAAAGACAGCGTCACCAAGCTCACCAACATCGAATCGAAGGGCGTTCGCAACCGGATCGCGGGCTACGTCACGCGAAAGAAGGGCGCGGCTGTTCCTGCCTGAGACGGGATTCGACCACGAAGAGGCGTTTTCCTCGAGCGCGAGCCGTGGCCATCACCTCTAACCACCGACCTGCTCCGTGGAAGCAGCCGGTTGCTGTCGTCGTGTCCGGGTGATTGTGGATCCAGTATCGGTAATCACCGACAACACGGTCCAACAGACGCCATCACTCCACGTGTTCGGCGTCGAAGAAGTCCGCCAGTAGCTCCTCGAGCCCCCGGCGGAGGTGCTGGTGCATCGTCGGTGGGGAAATGTCCATCGCCTCGGCGATCTCCTCGCCGGTACTCCCACGCGGCCAGTCGAAGTATCCCCCGTAGTAGGCGACTCTGAGTGCGGTGAGCTGTCTCTCGGTCAGCCGGTCGAGGATTCGGTTCCGTCTGTCCGCGGCCGTCATCACCGATCGATCGACCTCACGTTTCGAGATCAAGCGGGTGTTTTCGTAGACCCGCTGGAGGGCCTCGATGATCTCGCGTGTCGGCGTGTCCCGGGACACCTCTACCGTGACCGTGGCTTCACCGTCTTCGACCGTGACGTCGCGGATCGTCGCCCCATATCCCATCAACGTCCGGACGGCAGATTCGGAGAGGCGAATCTCGATCGTCCCGGACGTCTCACCGTCGTGGATCAGTCGGCATTCTTCGACCGTCTCGTGAGCCCTGGCCTCCTCGAGCAGCGTCTGCCCGTCCAGCCCATCGAGACGCACGTACTGACACGTCTGCCCGTCAGCGGTGCCACCAGACCACTCGAGTGTACACTGACAGTCGTACTTGCGGGTCAGGTCGAACGCGAGTGAATCCCCGCCCTCGATCGAGACCTCGAGAAGCGTGACGGCGTCTGCGAAGAGCAACCGTCGGTTCTTGATGGCACTGATCGCGAACCCGATCGTGTCTCCGAGCAGGGTGAACGCTTCCTTCTCGCGGTCGCCAAAGGCGTCGGTTCGGGTGGCCAGGACTGTCAAGACACCGTGAACGCTGTCGCCGTGGGCGAGTGGAACGGCGATGGCCGCGTTGACGTCGTGTTCCCGCGCGGCTTCCAGCAGGTCCCCGCTGAGGACTGATCCCGTCAGCAGTTCGTTACTCGAGTGGATGCGATTTTCCCGGAGCGCCCGCGTGACCGGACGATCCTGATCGAGATCCAGTTCCTGGATCGCCTCGAGGTACGACTGCGCCGAGCCGCTACCGGTCTGGTAAACGACATCGCCATCACCGGAGGGGTGAGAAACCCACGCACCACAGTAGAGGTCAGAAGCGACGAGCTGGTCACAGACTTCACGCTCGACGGCGGCCTGGGTTGGAGCCTCCACGAGCGTCTTGACGACACGGTGAACCGCCGAGTTGATCCGATCGAGTAAATCCAGGCGGTCTCGGCGCTGTTGGAGCGCCAGTTCGCGACTGTCTCGCTCGTCCAGGTCGCGTGCGAGCCAGACGACGCGATTACGGGAGGCCTCGTCCGTGATGGGGATGACCCGCGCCTCGAATTGGCGGATACCCTCGGTCGTATCCAACTCGTACCGGATCGTTTCGACCGTCTCGCCCTCGAGTGCCGCCTCGAGGACACCGTAAAGTTGGTCGGCCTTGTCGTCGTCGAAGGCGTCCCACAGCGTTTGTCCGATCAGTTCCTCCGGCGATGCGGTGTAGAGATCCGCCGAGTCCGGCCGAACGGAATTATCTAGATACGTCCCAAATGCATCGAGAACGAACACTTCGTCCGGCAGGGTCGTGCTGACGATATCCAGCACCGTTTCGACGGAGTCGGTCAGTTCCATCTTGGCCGTCTCGAGGACCTGGGTGACTCGGTCCGAAGCGTCGACCGCATCGCCAAGTGGCACGTAATCCTCCGCCCCGCCTCTGATGGCAACGGTGGCGAGTCGTTCGCTCCCAGTTGGCGGGGCAACCACGGTTGGCACGTCGGCGGCGCGGGCCACCTCGAGAGCGTTCGACACCCATTCGGGGTCATCACCAATCACTACGATCGGGAACCGAGACCCGTTCTCGAGCGTCGCTCGAAGCGAGTCGAGACCGTCGAACACTCGAGCCGGTTCGTCGATCTCCGCGCGTAGCGTCTCCGCTATCGAGACGGCGGAGCGATGACAGATACCGACCACGTCACCTGGCTTTCGTGCTACCATACCGGTGAAACCGCGGGATGAGTTCGGTTGTCGACCTGACGGTCGTTGACGACGCAGTGGACAGGCGAGGTCGCGGAGCGAGTCGAATGTGAGTCACACACGAGCGGCAACCGGGCTGACCCGTCCACTATCACGAATATTGCTATGCAGACATCAGTTATATAACAACCGGCCACTCCGCCCGAAGGCTCCCCAATGGACACCACTCGAGTGACGGTACGCACGACAGACACGGGCTGTGAACGAACACGGGGACTTATGATAACACTCCTCGTGGATGCGCACAGGGATGGGATGATCGAGACGGTCAAGTCACTACTCTTTCGGGAAACGAGCGGGGGGATGATACACGAGTGTCGACACTGCGGGACCGGTGTCGACGGAACCACCACCACCTGCCCGTGCTGTGGGCACGAAGAGATCGCCACGATTCACACCCGCTGAGACAACGTCGAGCCTCGGGTGGCGACAGCGCGTCGGTCGGGGTGA
>Ga0207421_10005199_pt1 | contig 14690 bp, 11 predicted proteins | sample SodLakKL_010_SED_4_FD_187542 | JGI IMG/M metagenome (GOLD analysis project Ga0207421, IMG submission 187542) | Alkaline sediment microbial communities from Lake Tanatar, Kulunda Steppe, Russia - 8KL_010_SED (SPAdes) (version 2) | ecosystem: Environmental > Aquatic > Non-marine Saline and...
GGATACACAGGGCACTATCAATACCATTGCATGGCCCTTTGATGATACGGTCATTTTGGCTGTCAGTGTCAATGAAGCACAAAAAGAAATTCCTTCACGTGAAGCAATGGCCCATTGTGTGAAAACGTCATCAACCTACACACAGTGGGTGAGTGAGGCGGCCAATGATGCTGAAGCAATGAAATCAGCTATTACTGCGCATGATTTCAAGCAAGTCGGCATCATCACAGAACGCAATGCCTTGCTGATGCATGAAACCATGGCCAACGCTAAACCACCCATTGAATATTTAACCGAAGAAAGCAAGCACATTTTATCGATCGTTTCAACCCTTCAAAGTGAAGGCGTTGATGTGTATGCGACCATGGACGCGGGGCCCAATGTCAAATTACTCTGTAAGATTAAAGACATTGAAACCATTCAAGACCGTTTAATCCATGAAGGATTTAAGCGAATCAAACGTTTAGACATTGCCAAAAAGGGTGCGCATCTCCTTGAATAGTCTTAAGACTTTCACCCCGGGGAAACTATATATTGCAGGGGAATACAGTGTGGTGAGCCGTGATACCCCTGCATGGATCATCCCGACTTCACAGGGTGTAACGTGTCATATAGAGTCCCAATCTACTTTTCAATATGTCAGTGCACGCAAGAAACATACGTTTGATCAAACCTTTGAGACCTTTGACTATAACCCACTTGTCAAAACGGTCATGAAACATATTAAATCGTACTTGGACACACTTGAAATAACCCTTAACCCCTTCAAATTGACGTTAACCTCTACACTTTCCAAACATAAGAAAAGTTTGGGTCTGGGTTCAAGTGGTGCCATTACTGTTGCGTTAATCGACACCATTTTAAAGTTTCACAGTATAAGACTTGATGCACTCACACTCTATAAATCTGCAGTGATGGCCCAAAAAAGTGATCTTGAAAATGCCTCCTATGGTGACTTGGCGGTAGCCGCCTATAAGTCACCGGTACTGTATCAGCCATTTAAAAAAGACTTGTTCTATACTAAGGAGGTTGACATCATGACACCTTGGGAGGGCTTGTCAATTCAACCATTTTCTTATCCGTTTTTACCCATGAGCGTTATAAATTTACGCAAAAAGGCTTCCTCGCAAAAAATGGTCAAAGCTGTCCTTGATTCAAAGAATCACTCGGCATATGAAACATTTTGCACACAAACGCAAGCCGCATTTGAACGGTTGATTAACGCACAAAAAAATGAAGACGTCACACTGTTTTTAAATACCATCAACACCTTATTTCAAATCTATGCCTCGCTGGGCGAGGCTTGTAATATTCCACTGCTTACGCCTTCAATGTGTGAGATTGAAAATACCCTAAACCATGAACAGGCGTTGAAATTTTCCGGAGCGGGCGGGGGAGACAATGTCCTTGTTTTTCATGCACGTGACGCATTGAAAACTGACTTTGATGCAACCATTAAAAAACAACGCAACCGGTTGTTACTGAATGTGAGGAATGACCATGTCCAGAAAAGATGACCATATTAAAGAGGCGTTGAAACAACCGAGTTCTACCAATGATTTTGACCGTCTACGTTTGATGCCCAGTGCGCTCAATGAATGCAGTCTTGACTCGGTTAGTCTAAAAACACAGTTTTTAGGACGCTCGTTTGATGCCCCCATCATGATCAATGCTATGACAGGTGGGACCGCTCAAGCAGAAGTCATCAACGAGAAACTCGCAAAAATAGCATCTCGCTATAACATCCCCATGGCAGTCGGATCGCTTTCTGGTGCGCTAAAAAATGACGCCGCAGCACAGACATTTGATTCACTACGTTCAATCATGAACAATGCTTTTCTCATAGGGAACCTTGGCGCTGAGCACGGAATAAAGAATGTTGAACGTGCGCGTAAACTCATTGATGCGGACGCCATGCAAATTCATCTAAATCCGCTTCAAGAGCTGATTATGCCTGAAGGGGATACAAATTTTAAAGGCTATATAGACAACATTCGTGACATGCATGCAACGCTTGATGTCCCCTTGATCGTTAAAGAAGTAGGATTTGGACTAGACCCGCATGCATTAAAGACCTTAAAAGAAATTGGTGTAGACGGCATTGATGTTTCTGGGCGTGGTGGCACCGATTTTAAACGCATTGAAAATGCACGAAGGGATATTCCCTTCAATGATTTAAATAATTATGGTCTTTCTACCGTTGAATCATTACTGGAAGCAAGTCAGTTAAATATTCAGACCCTGATAGCGAGTGGTGGGGTGCGCAGTCCCTATGATGTCATCAAAGCATTAAGTCTCGGCGCAACAATGGTTGGCCTTTCAGGATGGTTTTTAAAACTGGTGCACAACGAAATATTTGATTCAGTCCTTAATCAGATGGATGTGTTTTTTGACGAACTCAAACGTATCATGTGTGCCCTTGGCGCACACAAACCAACTGATCTTAGACAGGTAGAAAAAATTTATGATGCGGAACTTTATAACTATATACAGCAACGACAAATAAAAAAATGAGCAATTTTGCTCATTTTTTTATTTGATGAATGATTCCATAAACGCAAGGACTTCATCTCTTGATTCGTGGGTTTGTGAAGAGTAAGGATAGACGAAGACATCTTCAGGTAAATCCAGTGTTTCACGAATATGCTTGATGTGTTTGATACGTTTGTTTTTACTGATTTTATCTGCTTTTGTCGCTAGGATGGTGTAAGGACGGTTCAGATGCTCAAGATAATCCACCATCAGCGCATCATCTTCTGTTGGCGTGTGACGCAAGTCAACAAGTAAAAAGACATGACGAAGCGTTTTTCTTTCATGCATGTAGTGTTCAATCATTTCACCAAAGGCTTCACGTTTGGCTTTTGATATTTTCGCGTAGCCATAACCGGGCACATCGACAAGATAAAAGGATTCGTTGATCCAATAAAAATTAATGGTTTGCGTTTTACCAGGTTTGCCGGAAGTATAAGCGATATTGCGCCGGTGCAGTAGCGAGTTGATGAGTGAGCTTTTGCCGACATTGCTGCGTCCGGCAAACATAAATTCTGGTTGGGACGCTTTTGGGTATTGACTGGATTTGCCAGTAATGATGGGGCCTTCAACGGTTTTAATTTTCATGGTCTCACCTCTTAACATATTCTACACAAGTCAAGTAAAAAAGGCAATCAGTGATTGCCTTTTGAATTTAGGATTGAACAAATGCGATTTTAGCGACTTCGTCGATGTTTTCGACTTGGTCAATGGTAAGTTTTTCGCGCACTTCTTTTGGAATGTCTTCAATGTCACGTTCATTTTCTTTAGGAATGACAATACGGTCAATACCACTTCGGTGGGCCGCAATTGCTTTTTCTTTTAACCCGCCAATTGGCAGTACACGACCACGCAAGGTGATTTCACCAGTCATTCCGATTTTCGGATTGACTTTTTGTTGGGTAAGTGCACTGATCAACGCGATTCCAATGGTGATCCCGGCTGAGGGTCCATCTTTGGGAATGGCACCTTCTGGTACATGGATATGGACATTGGTGTTGTCAAAGACATCTTTGTCAATATTGTATTTGTTATGGTTGGCTTTAATGTAAGAGAGCGCGGCTTCTGCACTTTCTTTCATAACATCGCCAAGCTGGCCGGTGAGAGAGAGTTTACCGTTCCCTTTATAATAGGCAACTTCAACTGCAAGTGTGTCACCGCCGAATTGTGTATAGGCAAGTCCAGTCGCCACACCAATTTGTGGCTCCTTGTCCGCCATATGGTTGGTAAATTTGGGTTTGCCCAAATATTCTTTTAAATCATCGGCTTTAACATGAACATGTTTAAGTTTGTCGCCAAGAATCTTTTTGATGGCTTTACGCACGATGGTTCCGAATAAACGGTCAAGCTGACGCACACCGGCTTCACGGGTGTATTCACGCACCATGCGCATGACGGCGTCATCATCGATGGTCAGTTTGTCTTTTTCCAGACCATGGGTCTCCATTTGTTTTTCCATCAAATGCTTTTTCGCAATGTTATATTTTTCAATTTCAGTATAGCTTGAAAGTTCAATGATCTCCATGCGGTCACGAAGCGGACCTGGAATGTTGCCGAGATAATTGGCGGTAGTAATAAAGAGAACTTGGCTCAAATCATACGTATCTTCAAGGTAATGGTCTGAGAAATTGGCATTTTGTTCAGGATCCAAGACTTCTAGCATGGCTGAATTGGGATCGCCCTTATAGTCACTGCCAAGCTTATCGATCTCATCAAGCAAGAATAGCGGATTGGTCACTTTGGCTTTTTTCATGCCCTGTAAAATACGACCAGGCAAAGCACCAAGGTACGTACGACGGTGACCACGGATTTCACTTTCGTCTTTAATGCCACCCAGGGATTGCTTGACGAATTTACGGTTAAGTGACGTCGCAATGGATTGTGCCAGCGAGGTTTTCCCTACACCCGGTGGTCCAACTAAACAAAGAATGGTTTGTGGGTTTTTACCAGTAAGCAGTTTAACTGCAAGGTATTCCATGATGCGCTCTTTAACCTTTTCAAGCCCATAATGGGTTTTTTCCAAATTGGCTTCTGCTTTTTTAATGTCATTTTCATCTTCTGTGGTTTCGTTCCATGGCAGTTCAATAAGGAAATCAAGGTAGGTGCGAATAACACCGCTTTCTCCGCTGCTTGAAGGTAAGGTTTCATAGCGTGAAAGCTCATAAAGTGCCTTTTCCTCAATATGTTTAGGCATACCTTTGTCCTGGATTTGTTGGCGGAGTTTTTCAATTTCACTTTCTTTTTTCGCTTTATCCCCAAGTTCTTCTTGAATGGCACGTAACTTCTCACGCAAGTAATATTCACGTTGATTTTCATCAATGTTTTTCTTGACGGTACGATTGATTTTTTCTTCAATCTCGCTCATGTGTCGCTCTTTTTCAATATCTTGGAGTAAATAGTTGAGGCGCTCTTCAATCGATTCAGTTTCAATATACTTAAACTTACTATTTTCCTGAATCTTTAGATTGTTGGCCAGTTTATCTGCCAGTTTATCTGAAGAAATGCCTGATTGTACCGTTTCTATGCTTTGTTTAGGGTTTTGAAGAATGGATTGTGCATTGTCCATGACCTGTTTAACAATCATACGCACTAAGGCAACTTCTTCATCAACATCCCCTTGTTTCGGTGGGCGTGTTTCAAAATTGACCATGAAATAATTCTCACTGGACTCATCAAATGATTCAATTTCTGCACGCACAATGGGATCAAATTTAACTTTAAAATTGCCGTTTGGCAGCTTGATTTTGATTCCAATTTTGGCCACAACACCATACGTCAACATGTTTTCCTGGCTTGGTTCTTCAATGTTTGGATCTTTTTGCACGAGTAAAAGAACGTAAGAATCGTGATTTCTTTCCGCCTCGAGTAACGCTGTTTTGCTTACTGAGCGTCCAACTTCAGTTCTAACGTCTGTATTTGGGAAGGGGGCAAGGCCGCGGATGGCTATACCCGGTAAACTTCCTTTTTTAATTTCTTCTGCATTATACATAATGTTCACCTCTTTATATGACAAATGAATCTACATTTGGTATTACTCATAATATACCTTATTTTGGCGCTGCTTTCAATTTATATACCTTTAGGCAGCATTAAGTGCAAATAAGGTCTTTTTTTTACAAATTTGTAAAGTGATTTTTGAGTGCATGCGCGACACCCGCGTCATTGTTATCATACGCTGTGACGTAGTTGGCGGATGCTTTGGTCAGGGGTGTTGCATTGTTCATGGCATAGGCGGTTCCGGCAAGTTTGAGCATTTCTGCGTCGTTGTCTGAATCGCCAAAGGCAATGGTTTCCTCAGCACTCACCCCGTAGTGGGCCATGAATTGTTTTAAGGCATACGCCTTGGAGATATGATTGGGTAAGACATCGATATAGTGTTTGCTGCTTTTGGTTACATGCGCATCATCGAGATTCTTAAAATGTTCATACGTTGCATTAAAGACCGACGGGTCTTCGACAATCATTAACACTTTATGAGAATCAAGTTGTGACAATGCTTCAACGGTCTCCATATTTGCATAGTGGACACTATGGTTGGGATGACGCGCATTCCAATCTTCATAAACACTGATTCGATCCGGCATCGGCGTAAAAACACCCTCTTTAGTATAGATAACAAAGGGATGATCGTTCGTGAAGCAGTATTCAATGGTTTTTTTCTGAGCGGTTTTGTCTACAAAATGCTCTTCAACCACTTTGTCACTTTTTAGGTCGATGATGATTGAGCCGTTGTTTCCGGCCAGTAACCCACTGGCCCCGAGTGCCTTGGCAAACGGCAAACTCATAGGAATGTTGCGCCCAGTCGCAATGGCTATTTCTACACCGCGGGCTTTAAGTGTATGAATGGTATCAAGCGTCTCCACATCAAGGGTTTTATCGCTTCTAAGCAGCGTGTCATCTAAATCAAATACAGCCAATTTTATCATAAAATCCCCCATATTTTAAAAAACACTTCCGAAGAAGTGTTTTTTAAGCACTATTTTTTGTTCAAGGAATCGACAAGCATATCAATTGTCTTGCGGAAAACAACTTCTTGTTTAACCGCGTCTTGGTTTACTTGGTTTTTCACTTGTTCGACATCCATGTTGTTTTGTTCTGCAAGTTCTTTATATTTGTCTTCTACTTCTTGGTCACTTGCTTCAATGCCTTCTTTTTTGCTGATGGCGTCAATGGTTAGGTTGTAACGGATGGATTTTTCTGCATCTTCACGAAGTTTATCTTCAAATTGCTGCTTATCCATACCAGTTAATTGCAAGTAGGTATCAAAATCAAGACCGTATTGTTGCGCTTGTTGTTTTGTGTTGTCCATCATACGGTTTTTCTCTTCTTCAACCATTTCTTCTGCAATTTCCATGGATGCATTTTTGCTTGCTTGGTCAACGGCATAATCGATGGCTTTGTTTTTATTGTTTTCAGCCTTTTGATTTTCAAGTGTCTCGCGCGTATCCTTTTTAAGCGCATCAACGGTTTCAATGCCTTCTTTGTCCAAGTCCTCTACAAAATCATCGTTTAGTTCTGGCACTTCTTTGGTTTTGATTTCGTGAAGTTTAACTTTGAACGTTGCGTCTTTACCGGCTAAGTGTTCAGCTTGATAGTTTTCCGGGAAGGTAATATCGATTTCTTTTTCTTCGCCAGCTTTCATGCCAATCATTTTTTCTTCAAAGCCTGGAATGAATTGACCAGAACCAATTTCAAGTTCATGGTTTTCCGCTTTTCCGCCTTCAAATGATTCGCCGTCCACAAAGCCTTCAAAGTCGAATACTGCCGTATCACCGTTCTCAAGTTCGCCTTCTTCTTTAACAACCAATTCGGCATTTTGATCTTGAAGTTTCTTGATTTCATCGTTCACTTCTTCATCCGTGACCTCATCGCTTGGTGAATCATATTCGATGCCTTTATATTCACCAAGTTCAACAGTTGGGCGGACGGCTACAGTTGCGGTGTAGGTAAAGGCTTTGCCTTTTTCAACGTTTTTGATGTCCAAATCAATGTTGGGTTGGCTGACCACTGCAAGTTCATGTTCTTGGACGGCCGCAACATAGGTTTCTTGAATCACATGATTAAGCGCTTCTTCATAAAGTGTTTCTACGCCTTTTTTCTGTTCATAGACATTGCGGGGAACGTTGCCTTTTCTAAACCCTTCAATTTCTACTTCGTCTTTAACTTTATCGTACGCGTGATCAAGTCCGTGTTCAAATTGTTCAGGACTGACCTCAATTGTGAGTTTTACGCGTGAATCCGATAGTTGTTCTAGCTTCGCCATAAATGTAAAAAACCTCCTAAATTTAATCCTTGTTAATTATAACACATTGCTTTTGTTTGTAAACTGTCATACAACAAAGACTGTGCTTCTGTTTATTTTTCAATAGAGTGCATAAGACCAAGCAATTCACGGTTGTTGATTTGCTTGTGTTCTATCTTATGCGTTGGCTGGAACGCTAAGATTTCAAGTGCTTCACTTAAGGGCTTGAAAACGGGCTTAAGCCCCAGGGTTTCTTCCTCACCCGTCAAAGCATTGGCTTGCGCTTGCTTTTCAACATGAACGCTATAATAATGATGATGCCACACAGAATCAGTAAAATATTCCCTGATGATGACAGAGGGGGTTGCATCAATCATCGTGTATCCGGTTTCCTCTTTAATTTCGCGCGCGAGAGCTTCAGTGAATGTTTCATTTTTCTCTTTACCGCCGCCGGGAAGGGTATAGCGATCCGTCGATTCGTAATGAACCAAACACACTTCCCCCTCCAAGAAAAAGACCGCGCGCACCCCTTCATTCGGGGTTATATGCGCCACGGTTTCTTTATCAAGGTTGTCTTCAATCACATCAATAATCAATGGATTATTTGTTGACATCGATCAACACCGGAATCACAATGGGACGTCTTGATGTGGAGCGAAATAAATGCTTACTTACATTTTCGCGCAATTGTTCTTTGAACAAACGCCAATCAAAATAGCGTTTTTCAAACATCTTTTGTGCGTTTTGATGGAATAAATCAACCACTTCACCGATTAATCCTTCATTTTCTTTCATAAAGACAAATCCACGTGAAATGACTTCAGGTTCATCAACCACTTTTTTCTTTTTCGCGTCGATATGGCCAACAATGAGCAAGACACCGTCTTGAGAAAGAATTTCACGGTCTTTGAGTACAACATCACTTAAGTCACTTTCTAAAATACCATCAACTAATACGTCACCGGCTTTGATGGAATCAACGACTTGGGTGGCCTCACCATTTTTAAAGCGGAACCGTTTGCCGTTGTCCAGTTCGATGACATCTTTTTCTTGGAAGCCTTGGCTTTTCGCAATTTGTTTAAGTGCATAAAAATGGCGGTATTCGCCAATCACGGGCACAATATAGCGGGGATTCAAGAAATTGATAAGCAGTTTAATGTCTTCACTGTTCGCATGCGCACTCGGCAATAGTTCCTTGTCGATCTGCTTGACTAAAATGTCATTGCGATACAAGACATCGAGCGTCCGCGCCGCAATTTTTTCAGTTCCCGGAACTGGCGGTGTCATCATGATCACTGAATCACTGGATTTCAAATGAATCAGGCGATCAATTTGCTTAACCATGCGCTGAAGCATGTAAAACGGTTCATGACGTTCTCCCGTCACAAGCACGACGCTGTCTTTAAGTTCGTTCTTATTGTTTTCATCAATGAATTTCAAGGTTCTGAGTTTATCTTCAGGTATCTTTAAAACACCCACATTGATCGCAATGTCAACCATGCGCTGCGCTTTGCGTCCTATAATGGCGATGTCGCGGTCATATTTAAGGGCGATGTTCACGACTTTTTGAATGCGGTATATGTCGGTTGAAAATGCACTGACCACTATACGGTCCTTGGCTTTGTTAAAAGCCTGGTTCAATGAAAAATCCAGTTGACGCGCCCCGTATGCCGTCGGTCCTGTTGAGGCGCCGAGCGTTTCAGTTAAGAGCGCAAGCACATCTTTACTGGCAATACGCGCTAAACGGTCGAATGACGTTTTATATTCGGGTTCCACATTTTGTTCAAACGTATAATCCGGTGCATACACAATAACACCATCTTCTGTGTCAAATGCCATGGCGACTGAGCCGGGGATGGAATGGGTGGTTTGGTAGAATGACACCTCAACATTCTTAAAATTGATGACGGTGTCTTTGGTGATTGTCTGTGTCTTCACTTTAGATGTATCCATGTTTTGATCTTTTAGCGCGTCTTCTAAGAGCGCCAACGTAAAATAAGTCCCATAGACTGGAACATTGATGTCTTTTAGTAATTTGGGCATGGCCCCAATATGGTCTTCGTGGCCGTGAGATAAGAATATGCCCTTGATGCGTTGCTTGTTGTTAATCAGATAAGAAAAATCGGGAAGGATGGCATCAACACCGAAAAGTTCATCGGTTGGATATTTCAATCCGCCATCTAGAACAAAAATTTGATTGTCTATTTCCAAACAATACATGTTTTTGCCGTTTTCCCCAAGCCCACCAAGTGCAAGGAAATCGATTTGGCTCACAAAAACACCTCCTTTAGATGTGTTTTGTTATCTCAAACATTATAACATATTAGGTGTGTTTTCATAGTAAAACCACAAATTTTATCAAAACAAAATCTCGTTACTGTGCAAATATGATAAGATAAAACCAGGTGATGCTATGATAAATTATCCAACCCCCAAAAAACGTCCCGCTGAAAGAAAAGTCAGTGTAAAGAACCGAGGCATGCGACTTGAAAAACTGATTGACGAAGCCAATCAGTACTATTTGGAACATGATGTGGCCGTCATTCACAAAAAGCCAACCCCTCTTCAGGTCGTGGGCGTTTCTTATCCTTCACGAAATAAAGCGAAAATAACGGAAGCTTACTACCGAACCCCCTCAACTACTGATTACAACGGCATCTATAAGGGGGCCCACATTGATTTTGATGTTAAAGAGAACCGCACACCCTCATCGTTTCCGCTCAAAAATATCCAGGACCACCAGATCAAGCATTTAAAAAGGGTTCATAAACATGGTGGTGTGGCTTTTTTGCTGATTCACTGGCACAGTGATGAAACGGTATACCTGCTTGGTTACGAATGGTTGAAACATTATCTCAAACGCAGTGAAACAGGACGCAAATCAATCAGACACGATGAAATTCAGTCCGTTGGTTTTGCTGTGAAAGAAGGGTTTGCGCCGCGGATTGATTATTTAAAGGCTGTCGATGCCTACATGGAAAAGGATTCTTCAAAATAACGAAGAATCCTTTCTTTTTATTTAAGGGTCGAGCCGCTTTTGATGATGGTTTTTTCAAACGTTGCGGATGAAAAGATGCGACAATTGCGTTCAACGATGGTATTGTCAGGCACTTCAACACCTTTACCGATGGCATTGATGCCGCTTTGTAGTAACTCAGGTTTTTCCTTGTTGTGCGTGTAATCATCACCGTGTCCGATTTTAGCGTCAAAACCGATGCGCACATTTTTATCAATGATTGCATTTTCGACAACGGCGCCCGGAAGGACTTCGGTATCATTTAATATTACCGAATTCTTAACGCTGGCGCCAGGGTGAACGACCACGCCGGGGGAGAGAACACTGCGCTCAACATGACCGGCAACGATGGAGCCGTTTGAGATCAATGCTTGCGCGATGGTGCTTTTTGAGCCGACCTTTACTGACGGCATTTCTTCACTTCTCGTATAAATTCGCCAGTCGCGGTCATACATATCAAGCGGGACTTGATCGACCGTACTTGTCAGTTCTAAATTGGCGTGTAAATAAGCGTCATACGTGCCCACATCTTTCCAATAACCACTGAAGATATAGCTGTAAACGTCCCCACCAATCATGTAAGGAATAATATGCTTACCGAAATCAAGGTTTTCTTCCTTAACGTTTTCAAGTGCGTCAAGCAGCGCTTCAGTTTTGAAAACATAGATGCCCATGGACGCAAGGTTCGAATCGGTTTTTTCAGGTTTTTCCTGAAATTCAATAATCTTATCTTCTTCGTTGGTTCTAAGAATGCCAAAGCGGTTGGTTTCTTCCATGGGGACTTCTTGGACGGCAATGGTTAAATCAGCACCTTTGGCGTTGTGTTTATCAATCATTTTCCGGTAGTCCATTTTATAAACATGGTCTCCCGATAAAATAATGACATTGTCTGGCTGAGCCCGTTTTATATAGTCGATATTTTGCGCAACACTGTCAGCGGTTCCAGTATACCACTTCTTATGCGGCTGAAGTAACGAAAGGGATGTATCGCGGCGGTCAAGGTCCCACGGTTTACCGGTGCCGATGTGTTCGTTAAGACTTAGTGGGTGGTACTGTGTCAGAATGCCAATGTGATAAATGCCGGAGTTTGAACAATTTGACAAGGTAAAGTCAATGATGCGGTATTTTCCTGCAAAAGGAACGGCGGGTTTTACCCGTTTTTCGCTTAACAAGTCCAGTCTTGATCCCCGGCCACCTGCTAAAATTAGTGCGAGTGTGTCCATAATTATTTCCCTCCTAATAAGTGTTGATACATCTGTTCATATGTTTCGGCACTTCTGGTCCAGGAAAAATCTTCCATCATGCCGCGTCGAATCATTTTTTTAAATACATCATAAGTCTTATAGGTTTGCAGTGCCGCTTCCAGTGTTCGCGCGAAATCTTCTGCGTCGAAATTCATGAACCCAAAGCCATTGCCCTCATGGGTATATTGATTAAAGGGTGTGATGGTATCTTTTAGGCCACCGGTTTGTCTAACCAAGGGCAAGGTTCCATAGCGAAGCGAAATCATTTGGGCGAGCCCGCACGGTTCAAAGCGCGATGGCATCAAGAAAAGATCACTGCCCGCATATATTTGACGGGCAATGGTGTCTGAATATCCGATGTAAAGCCCAACGTTTCTGGGAAAGCGTTGCTTTAAGTTTTCAAAAGCACCTTCAATGTCCTGTTCTCCCGTTCCAAGCACAATCAATGTCAAACGGTCGTCTTCCAAAAATGGTGAAATGGTGTCAAGCACCAAATTAAGTCCTTTCTGCTCGGTAAGTCTTGAAACAATACCAACAACGGGTTTATGACCGTTTTGAACATGAAACATGTTAAGCAGTGCGTCCTTATTGGCCTTTTTACCTTTTAAGTAATTATACGCTGAATAATTGTGTGCGATTTTTGTGTCTGTTTTAGGATTGAAGCTGTCCGTATCAATGCCGTTTAAGATGCCAGTAAAGATATGACGCCGCTCATTAAGCAACTTTTCCATCCCATAAGCGAAATACGCATGGGTCAATTCTTCAGAATACGTTTTTGAAACGGTTGTAATATAATCGCTGGTCACAATGCCGGTTTTTAAAAAGTTTATCATATCAGAAAACTCAATCTCTGGGCTGTAGGGAATTCCTAAATATGGAAAAAGCCCCTTGTCAAATTGGCCCTGGTAAGCAATGTTGTGAATGGTAAATACCATTTTAGGGTATTTGAGTAAATCATCATTACTTGATTTCAACACATAGGATAAAAGTCCCGTTTGCCAATCATGCGCATGCACAATGTCAAAGGGGGTGTTTAAATATTCAAGTAATTTTTTGATCGCCTGAACGTAAAAACCATAGCGTTCACCATCATCAAAATCACCATAAAGATTGGGACGGTAGCCAAAGTAATATTCATTGTCGATCACATAGACGCGTATACCGTTATGTGTCATGGTTTCAATGCCGACGTATTCTTCTTTATTGTGTACTTGAACACTCGTTTGGTGAATAAGGGTGAGCGTTTCTTGATACGTATCTTTTATAACCTGATGTTTTGGCAGCACAAGCGAAACATCATGATTTCGCTCAGCCATTGCTGGGGGTAAACTGCCAAGTACATCCGCCAGGCCGCCTGTTTTACAAAACGGCGTTGCTTCACTTCCTGCAAACAATATTTTCATCATATCCCTCCAGTTTCATTATACATGATGGTCTGTGAGTGTGCGACCCCTTTTACAAAAACACTTAATGAATGTTCTAACGTGAAATGGACAACCTTAAACATAACCGTGCTAACTTTTTTTGAAAACGATAAGCCATTTTATGCTATAGTGAAATTATATTCTTATGAATCCAATAAAATTGGACGTGACGTTGTTGTATGGTAAAGGGGTGAAAAGTATGTTCACAAAAGTTTGGCCACTATTATACCGTATGTTAATGCTAACCATCGTTATTAGTGCACTTTTTGGTGTGCGTATTTTCACCCAGTCCGCTGAGGCCATGAATCAACCACAGTCCGTCCTTGTTGGCCTTGATGATCATGCGAATTATGACCATATCGACATACTTGAAGACAAGGTTACGCGTGCATTTGAGCATACCAACATCATTGAGGCTTCGCTAAATGACTATGCCATTCGTGCGCTTGAAGCCCACGCAAACATTCGTTTTGTTGAAAAGGATGCGCCCACGCAAGCATTAGAAACAGTGCCGTGGGGTGTCACGCGCGTTTTTGATGGTGAATCCAACCTCTTTGATACGTTTGACACCACAATGGGTGAAAACATTGATGTCGGTGTCATTGATACAGGAATTGATGGGACGCATGATGATTTAAATGTGGTCGGCGGAATCAATACGATGAATGATGAGCCTTATGACACGGATGCGAATGGACATGGGACACATGTTGCAGGGACCATTGCGGCCAGACAAAATGACGAAGGCTTAGTGGGGGTTGCGCCCGCGGTCAATCTTTATTCTATCAAAGCCCTTGAAGATGAAGGGAGCGGTCTAACCTCCGATATTATTGCCGGTGTCGAGTGGGCGATTGAGAATGAGCTTGATGTACTGAATATGTCGCTTGGGTCCAATACATACTCAAGTGCCTTTGAAGAAACATTGAACACTGCATATGACGAAGGGATGTTGCTCGTTGGCGCTGCTGGCAATGAAGGGGTTGACGATGATTCAGGCGATAATGTCACATATCCTGCTGCTTATGATTCAGTCATCGCGGTAAGTGCTTCCACTGAGGAATCTTCTGGCCCCTTTGGTTCAGATGAAACGATAGCAGATTTCTCCTCGACTGGAGAAGAAGTTGAATTGATAGCACCCGGTGAAAACATTGAGAGCACAAGCCCCGGCAATGAAACATCTGTGAAAAACGGCACCTCTATGGCTGCACCCCATGTGGCTGGTGTGGGGGCACTCA
>Ga0207421_10005200_pt1 | contig 14688 bp, 18 predicted proteins | sample SodLakKL_010_SED_4_FD_187542 | JGI IMG/M metagenome (GOLD analysis project Ga0207421, IMG submission 187542) | Alkaline sediment microbial communities from Lake Tanatar, Kulunda Steppe, Russia - 8KL_010_SED (SPAdes) (version 2) | ecosystem: Environmental > Aquatic > Non-marine Saline and...
GGTCTACCCTGGAACAAGCCCAAAATGAGCTTCGAGAGGAGTTTGAGGAGTATGAGACTGAGCCCGGTTCCGGGCAATACTCATTCCCGCCCAACATGCAGGTGCAGTTCAATACCCTTAGACAAAAGATTACCAATGCCAAGGAGGCGCTGGAGCAGGCGCGCTCTGCGTCCGGGTATCGATGGCAACTCCAGTCCGAGTCCGGAACTTGGGAAATCGTTCAAGGCGGCACCGGGGCGGCAAGTAATGCGTTTCGGCAGGCCGCCCAGCAGGACGGAGGCGTTCGTGTCACTGACTACTCGAATACTGAATGGCAGGAATATTTCGCGGAATCGTACTCCCTATACATAACCAATCCCACCGTTCTCCGCCAACTGCGCCCGAGAGTGTACGCATACTTCGAAGCCGCCTATCCGCGCTGAAATGGAGGTGCCTTGTGCAGGGGCCCAGCATTGGCTTGCTCACCTGTTCTCACGAAGGAATTGGCCAACAACTGGTTGGAGATTTTGCAGCGGGAGTTCCCCGGTGTGGGCGGTTTTTCGGCACGTCACGATTTTGCAGCTAAAGCACCCCTGAATCTGGTCCTGGTGGCGGACACCACCAGAATGACCGTGGTTTCCGAGGAGGATATCGGCTTTTACAAAGGAGCAGATGCCGGCTTCATCAGTCAGAACATCCATCTGTTCTGTGCCTCTGAAGGTCTGGCAACAGTTGTCAGGGCAAGTGTCGACCAGGGCCTGCTGGGCAAAGCTTTGAATCTGAAAGAACATCAGAGGATTGTCCTGGCCCAGAGTGTAGGGTATCCGGCAGGCCATGCGCAGAAATTTTGAGAGGTTGAAGGAGATACAACCATGCCGGATTTAAAGATACGGGTGTTCAAGGAAGGACAGTCAAGCCCGGAAACCACAGTCACTATCCCGGGAGGAGTTCTGAACATCGCGTCCAGGCTTATCCCCAAGCGGGCAACAGATGCCCTTCAGGAGAAGGGAATCAAACTGGATGAGATCATCAGACTGTCCGAGAATCCCAAAGCTCGCGGAACCCTGGTCGAGGTGGAGGAACAGCGGAAAAAGGAGAGCATTGTCATCGCCCTGGAGTAGTAGAGGACACAAACAAAAATTTTCCAGGCCTCAATCTTTTGCTGTTCAGCACTGGTTTTCGGGCGGTTTTAACCGTCACATCCATATAAGATTTTGGCAATTTTTTTATTGTCTTTTCTCAACTATAATACTTGATTATGAAAAAAGTCGTATACCACAGGTACGGTCCGCCGGAAGTACTTAAAGTAGCTGAAGTAAAAATGCCTGAACCAGTTGCCGGACAGGTCCTGGTAAAAGTGGTGGCGGCCGGAATCAACCCTGTCGATTACAAGATTAGAAACGGGAGCCTGAAGCTTGTTATGCCGGGGAGATTTCCCAGAACACCGGGAGGTGAAATAGCCGGCATAGTGTATAAATCCGGCTCTTCTTCACTCTTCAAGCCTGGTGACAGGGTCTATGCCATGCTGGAAAGGCCCAGGGGAGGATACGCTCAGTATGTTGCTGTTAAAGAAAAACTGCTGTGTTTCATACCGGCGAATTTAAGTTTTGAAGAAGCGGCCGCATTACCTCTTGCCGGTTTGACCGCGCTGCAATCTCTAAGGGACAAGGGTAAGATAACCCAGGGAATGCGAGTGCTGATCAACGGGGCCTCCGGGGGAGTCGGCTCCTTCGCCGTCCAGATAGCAAAAGCTTTTCAGACCCACGCTACAGGCGTCTGCTCCGGGAAGAACATAAACTTTGTCCGGGATCTGGGGGCTGACGCTGTAATCAATTATGAAACCGAAGATTTCACCAAAACGGGCAACCATTACGACATCATTCTGGACGCGGTGGCAAAAAAAGATTTTATGAGCTGCTATAACATCCTCAAGCCTGGAGGGGCTTATATTTCCACCCTGCCCAACCTGGGCCTGCTGCTGCGTCAGACCTTAAATCCTCTGTTTTCAAGAAAAGCGTTTGCCATCATCGCCAGATCAAAGGCCGAGGATCTGACCTTTCTGGGCAGGCTGACTGAAGAGGGTAATCTCAAGGTGAACCTGGAAAGAGCTTATTCTCTAGACGAGGCGGTGCAGTCTCATCAGCGCATGGAGAGCGAAAGAGTCAGAGGAAAGCTGGTTCTCAAAGCTTTTCCCGGGCAGTCTGAAGAGGAGATTGTCCAGACGGAAGGAGGAGTTCCGTAAGCGGAAGCCCCTTATCTCTGCTCCAGTCCATGTTAAAGCAAAGTCTTTCTGATGGACACCCGGACACCGATTTTCACCCACGAACCTGGATGACGACGTTAAAGCGGGCGGGGGAATTTTTAGGTTGTCATTATGAGACCGAGGGCGATCCAGGATGATGATTCACTCTTGAGACCTTTTCAGGTACCATCAATACAGGAAATAACCTGAAATATCTGTTTACGTAGCCGCGGACTGCGAGGGAGACACACATGGGCATCAAAGAACTCGAGGCTGAGATCAGAAAGCTGGATTTGAAGGACCGTGCTGCACTGGCAAAACTGATAGTCGAGAGTCTCGACGAACTGTCAGAATCGGAGATTGAAGCATTGTGGGTTGAAGAGGCGGAGCGCCGCCTGGATGAGTTGGAACAGGGTTTAGTGGCCGAAATACCTGCTGAAGAGGCACTTCGGCGAGCACGAGCAGCCATAAAATGAAGCCGATTACATTGCATCCCGACGCCGACACAGAAATCACAGAGGCGGCACGGTATTATGAATCACGGCAGCCAGGATTTGGCGCGGACTTGCTCGGAGAGATGGAACAGGCATTCGACTTCATTTCTAACTTGTCGTTCGGATTGCGACTTTTTACGAGTGCATCAACGTTGGGGCTAAAAAAATGTATCAATAGTGGTATCGCAATTGCGCAATAAGAATTGCGCTTTCGGTAACTTTATAAATAAATCGGTGCTCCTCGGTTATTCGCCTGGACCAATAACCTGAAAGTGCATGCTTCAATGGTTCCGGTTTGCCCATACCCTCAAAAGGATTGCGTTTGGTTTCCTTAATGAGGGTATTGATTCGGTAAAGAATTTTTTTATCCGTTTTCTGCCAATAAAGATAATCGTCCCAAGCGTTGTCAGAGAAAATGAGCTTCACTCTGTCAGTTCCTTTTCAGAGCCTTCGCCGTTTTCCAGTTGAGCAACAGATTCAATCAAGCGTCTTGTGTTTTTAGGAGACCGCAGAAGATAAGCTGTCTCTTCAAGGGCTTCAAAATCCTCGAGGGACATGATAACAACTGATTCCGATGATTTGCGTGTTACAATCACCGGGGAGCGGTCTCTGCAAACAGCTTCCATGGTTTTTGCAAGATTTTGTCTTGCTGCTGTATAGGTTATAGCTTTCATATTATCACCCCCATGTACAGAATATTGTACGTATCAAAGTTAAAATGTCAAGGTGAAGCTTTACACCCTAACCTTGCGTTGGGCGGCGGGCGAACCATTTCAGCACAATTGGCAGGGTTTCCCCGGCTTGAATACGCTGATTCCAAGGATCGAGCAAACTGGCGATTAATGGGAAAAGGCAGGGGAATTCACCGGGAAGATTTAGACGAAGATATCAGCGAATACGGACTCCTTGCAGGAAGTCCATCCGGGGAAACCAAGATTCTCTGAAGAGAAGGCCTGAAGGGCGAAAGTCCCTCAGCCCAACCAGTCAATAAACCGGACGCCGGAAAGGCTTGCAGCGCTTCGCAGAAAGTTCATTGGCTGCGCCGGTTGCTTCCAACGTTATGAAAACCTGACATGAGCAAAAACCACCTCCACGTCACCTGCGCCATCATCGAACAAGACGGCTGTGTATTGGCGGCCCAGCGAAGCCGCACCATGGCCATGCCTTTGAAGTGGGAGTTTCCCGGCGGCAAAATCAGGCCTGGCGAAACCCCTGAATACTGCCTATGCCGGGAAATTGCCGAGGAACTGGCCATCAAGGTGGCAGTGCGCCATGCCTTGGCTGAAAAGACTCATGCTTATCCGGAGTTTACCATCACCCTGTATCCCTTTGTGTGCAGCATTGTTTCCGGCATCATCATCCTGCGGGAGCATGCAGCCGTGACCTGGCTTCCCAGAAAAGACCTGGCATCCCTGGACTGGGCCGAAGCAGACCGTCCGATCCTGGAAACCTATTTGCAGTTCACCGGAAAGGAAACCCCGTGACTTCCCGGCCCAGTCCCGGCATTTATGACAGGCTGCTGGACCAGGACCTGAAGGAACTTCTGGCCCGGTATCCGGAATTGCGGCCGTTGTTTGGAAAGCTGGAAACTGAGGAACAGCCGTCACGGTATGCGGAATTTGTGTCTCAGGTGCTCAAGCAGGCCCTGTTGGAAGAATCGGACCCGGAACGGCGCAGGAGCCTGTGCAACCGGATCATCGATCTGCTGTCCGAGCCGGCCGGCACCAATAGTAAATCCCATATTGAACACCGCAAACTGATCCAGAATCCAGAGCCGCTGCTTCTGGAGATCACCCCGCCCCATTATGCCGGTTCCGGCATTCCCCGGCCCCGGACCTCCATGGTGGAAAGCAGCCTTTTTACCGGATCTCCCAGGGAACCCCAGCTGGTTCAGGAACTGCTGGAAGAGATGCGGTCTGCCGATGCCGTGGATATCCTGGTGTCGTTTATCAAATGGTCGGGGTTGCGGCTGTTGATGCCCGGATTTGAGGATTTGAAGGTCAGACGGGTGCCGGTGCGGCTGATCACCACCTCTTACATGGGGGCATCGGATGTGCCGGCCATCGAGTGGCTGGCCAGGGAACTGCCCGATGCCCGGATCCGGATCTCCTATGACAGCCAGCGGACCCGGCTGCATGCCAAGGCCTGGCATTTCCGGCGGGATTCCGGGTTCTCCACGGCCTATATCGGGTCGGCCAATATGTCCCATGCAGCCATGACCAGCGGACTGGAATGGAACCTCAAGGTGACCTCCCAGGACCTGGGACATATCTTGGAAAAGTTTTCCGCTGAATTTGAGACTTATTGGCACAGCCGGGAGTTTCTGCCCTATGATTCAGCAGATCCCGTGCCTTTCCGCCAGGCCATCGAACGGGCCCGGAAAGCGGATGGTGCGGGTCCGGCCGTGTTTTTTGACTTGCAGCCCCATCCGTTCCAGGAACGCATTCTTGAAAAACTGACCCTGGAGCGGACGTCCCGACAGTGTTTCAAGAACCTGGTGATTGCCGCCACCGGCACGGGAAAAACTGTGATTGCCGCATTTGACTATGAGCGGTTCCGCCGGGACAACAGGGGCCAGGCACGGCTGCTGTTCATCGCCCATCGCCAGGAGATCCTGGAACAGGCATTGTTCACCTTCCGCCAGGTGCTCAGGGATGCCGGTTTCGGGGAGATGCTGGCCGGCTCCCATGAGGCGGTGCGCATGGAGCACCTGTTCTGCTCCATCCAGATGATGACGTCCCGGCAGCTGTGGAACCAGGTGGAATCGTCATTTTACGATTACATTGTGGTGGATGAAGCCCACCATGGCACGGCTGCCAGCTATCGTCCCCTGTTTGATCATTTTAAGCCAGAGATCTTGCTGGGGCTCACCGCCACCCCGGAGCGGATGGACGGCGGCAATGTGGCGGCGGATTTTCATCACCGGTTTGCCGCAGAGATCCGGCTGCCCGAAGCCCTGGAAGAAAAACTGCTGTGCCCGTTTCATTATTTCGGGGTGGCGGACCCCGTGGATATCAGCAAAGATCATTTCTGGCGAAACGGCCGGTATGATGACCGGGCCCTGGAAAAGGTGTACACCGGCGATGATGTCCTGGCAAAAATGCGGGTGGATACCATTGTAAGGGCCCTTGACCGGTATGAACCCGCAAGGGAGACCATCAAAGGGATCGGGTTCTGTGTCACCATCCGGCACGCCCGGTTCATGGCGGACGCCTTCAACCGTCGCGGCATTGTCTCGGCCGCGTACGTGTCGGACGTGGATGGGGACCGGTGCGATTCCCTGCTGGCAAAATTGAGATCCGGGCAGCTGGCGTTTTTGTTCACCGTGGACAAGTTCACCGAAGGCGTGGATGTGCCGGAAATCAACATGGTGCTGTTTTTGCGGCCCACCCAGAGCCTGACCGTGTTCCTCCAGCAGTTGGGCCGGGGGCTGCGCCATGCTCCGGAAAAAGAATGCCTGACCGTGCTGGATTTTGTGGGACAGGTGCACCGCAAATACCGCATGGACCTCCGGTTGAAAGCCCTGCTGCCCCGGCACCGGTACGGCATTGACCAGGAAGTGGCGCAGGATTTCCCGCATCTGCCGGCCGGGTGCGCTATCCAGTTTGACCGGATATCCAAAGGGTATGTCCTGGAAAATATCCGGGCCAATCTGCGGAATCTGGCGGCCCAGGTGCCGGAACGCCTCCAGACTTTTACATCGGAAACCGGGCAGGCGTTGACCTTTGGCAATTTTGTTCAACACCATGACTATGAACCGGAGCGGCTGCTGGTGTCGGACACGTGGACCGGGTGGAAAGCCAGGGCCCAGCTGGCACCGGCACCGTCTGATCCGGATCTGGCCTGGCTGAAACGATCCCTGGTGAGGGCGGCATCGGTTTCAGGGCCCGGGGAGATCGGGCGGCTGCGGCAGATCATTGGCCGGCTGGCATCCGGAGATGTGTCCGGCGCCCTGGATCTGGCAGGGGATCAGGCCAATGCGGTCTATTACCGGCTGTGGGGCGACAGAGCAGGCCGATTTGCAATTGCTGATCTGTCGGATGCGTTTCACCGCCTGACACAGAATCCGTCCATTCTCCGGGATATGGAGGAAATCCTGGCCTGGGCCCGGGACGTCTCTCCGGTTGCAGGGGTAGTGCCGGACCTGCCGTTTCCCTGCTCTCTTGAGCTGCACGCCCAATTCAGCGTCACCGATATCCTGGCTGCCTTTGACCGGGCCACCCTGGCATCTGCCGGGCAGCGGGGGACGGGGGTGCTGCATTTCAGGGATATCAAAGCCTATGCCCTGCTGATCACCTTCCAGAAAACCGAAAAAGAGTTTTCCCCCACCACCATGTATGCGGATTATCCCATCAGCCGGTCCCTGCTGCACTGGGAGTCGCAGTCCAGCACGGCCCTGGATTCGCCCACCGGACAGAACCTGGTGCATCACCAGACCCGGGGATACACCATCCTGGTGTTTGCCCGGCCCAAGAAAAAACACAACAACCGCACGGTGCCGTTTGTGTTTTTAGGGCCGGCCAGGCATGTGAGCCACCAAAAGGAACGGCCCATCCAGATGGTATGGGAACTGAACTTTCCCATGCCCGTGGAGATGTTTGAGGAGAACAGGCAGGGCGGGTGATGCTGAAAAGCAGGGTTCGTTCGCATCAACCGTGGTATTTCCCGGTATATGTTGTATAAATTAAAGGATAAAAGCACTATATTATATAACAGATAAGCAGAAGGGTTTATCGTTCACGGAACTGCCAGAGATCGGCAATCCCGACCTGGTAACAGTAAGACTCAGATATCCCAATGCTATGGTCTGTCTTGTCTTGGCTCTGGCGTTTCACGGGATCACGACCCAGATTCCGCATTCGGTTTCGGTAGCAGTACCAAGAGGATCAAGAGTGCCTTCTCTGGCCTACCCGCCTGTGCCCCCATCAACTTTCAAAGAATGCTTACACTGCCGGAATTGAAACGCACCAGATTGATTGCAAAAAAACACGGGAATCCACATCCTGGACCAGAAAAGCATGAATTCCCTTTTGGCTTCGGCTGCCATTTGCAGCACTGTTTTTTTCTGCCGCTGTGGGAAACACAAGCACAGGCACAGGCACATTGGAGGAATGGAACCATGACATGGGCGGACAAGAAAATCCGGGAGTACCGTGATGGCCAACCACCGACTTTCCTCGAGAGAATGATGCTGGGGCTTGCCAATCCGGTTGCCTCACTGTTGGCCATTATTGGCGTCGCAATTCTCTTTTACGGGCTATGGGTTCATGCCTGGTTATGGATTACCGCGGGCATCGTCATTTACGTATGCGGGGTTGTGTACGGGCAGCTCAGCAGGTGGCCTGCCCGGCAAGTTGAACTGTATCGGCAGGGACAAGAGGCGACCTGGCTGGAACTGCGGATACTGGAGCATGCGCATCCGGTCAATTTCATTCTGGCGCTGATTGGCGTCGTGATGATCATTTATGGCCTCTGGATGCAGAGCTGCCTCTGGATCAGCGCCGGTATCATCGTCAATATCTCCGGACATGCATATACATGGCAGCGTGGATAATCCAGGCGAAAAGGGCCCGAGTGAACTTAATTTGAACACTCTGACCCCCTTTTATGGCAAACCCCAACAAAGCCGCATGCAGCCCGCCGCAGGCTGCCGCCCACGCGGCTGATGCCCAGCGATGAGCACAAAGACCCGATTGACAGGTTGTAGCCTTGCGGCTACAGTGAAAGTGCAATGGAAATTCGCAAAACGGACGTTTATGCCAAGTGGCTCGATGGACTGTGCGATATTCGGGCGCGCGCCCGCATTCGGCGCGGGTTGAACGGTTGGCTGCTGAGAATGCTGGGGACGTCGAGCCCGTAGGCGAAGGTGTCTCGGAGTTGCGAATCAATTATGGCCCCGGCTACCGCGTGTACTACAAGCAGCAAGGACGTGAGCTGGTGATCCTGTTGGCTGGTGGTGACAAAAGCAGCCAGTCTAGAGACATCAAGACCGCTCTGCGCCTTGCCCGTGATCTTTAGGATATCCCATGAAAAAGACAGTTACCTCCCGCTACGATGTTGCTGAACATCTCCGTACCCCTGAAGAAATGGCTGCATATCTGGAAGCCTGCCTGGAGGAGGCAAATGGTGACGCCGCATTCATAGCAAAAGCTCTTGGCGACATCGCCCGTGCGAAAGGCATGTCGCAAGTAGCGCGCGACGCAGGGATGTCTCGTGAAAGCCTATACAAGGCACTCTCGGGAGAACGAACCCCCGGCTTCGATACAATCCTGAAAGTCCTGGCAGCGCTGGGTTTGAAGTTCCATGCGGAAGCGGTGCATATCTCGAATCATGCTCAACAAGCCGCACCACCGGACGCCAATGCGCGGCGCGGGTAAGTTCTGGCGTCAGGTCGGCAAAAGTGACATACTCGCGGCCCGAAACGATCATGAGGGATTTCGAGGTTCTGGGGCATTCCGGTCGCACGGCCGTGATGCGCGTTCATGACTTGAGCATCTTGATGATGTGTTTTGCCAGACTCTCCGTAATTTCCCGGTGTCGCGGAACGGGCTGCGAAACTTTGGTGACCGGATTGTGATACCAGTCGTGGCGCCCCCCATGCCGGATGAGGACGCATCCCATCTTTTCCAGGGTTCGAATGAGGTCTGTCCTCTTCATGCGACACTCAGTTCGCCCACTCGTCGAATACAGGGAATGGTGCCGCTCTCCACATCCTGGAGAAGATCCCTGAGATTCTCCTCCAGTTCTTCCATGGATTCCCCCTGAGTCCTGTAGTCAGGGTATTCCTCGAGCCACCCGACAAACATTTCTCCTTCCTGGTAATAGACAAACCGCTTCTTTTTCATGGAAAAACCCTCCAGCTGCAATGGCAGGCAGCACATTTTGTAAATTTCGCGTTGCGGCCTGCTTGCCTCACTGGTTTTTGGACACCGTAAAAGTCCCTGCGCATGGGATCGACAATACCTGTAACACGCGCATTATGCCACATGCTCAACACTTTTGAAAAGTCGCTCAAACTCCCCCCAGGCCGTTTCTTAGTCCTGCTCCCGGCCGCAGCGGCCAATGTAAAGCTTCAGACGGAATTGGAATTTTCCCTCGAATGCGGTAACTATTGACGATGGAGGAAAATCTCATGAGGAGAAAACGCACCAATTACAGCCCCAAGGAAAAGGTCGCCATTCTGAAGCGCCACCTAGTTGATCAACTGGCAGGCATCTTCCTGGTCTTTCTGCGTGGCAATTCTCCTTCTTGAGCTTGCCATAACAGTAGTTCAAATAAGCCGCTGCGCGAACCGCTGAACCGGGGCTATAGCCATCACAGGAGAAAATATGCGCGCGCACTGTTTTCAGCATGTTACATTCGAAGGGCCTGGAAGCATTGAACCGTGGCTGAATTCAAATGGGTACGAGCTGACCAGCACGCGGTTTTTTGAGTCAGCCGAATTACCAGACCCTGAAGCAATCGATTTTCTTGTGATCATGGGCGGTCCCATGAGTGTGAATGATGAAGATAAATTCCCCTGGATTGGCCCCGAAAAGCGCTTTGTTCGTGAAATAATCGAGTCTGGGAAATCCGTCTTGGGCATATGTTTTGGCGCCCAAATCATTGCAAACGCAATGGGAGCCAGAGTCTATCCCAACCCCGTGAAGGAAATCGGCTGGTTTCCGATCCATGCGGTTTCTCCTTGCGTCGATTCGGCATTCCGCTTCCCATCGTCAGAAATAGTGTTTCATTGGCATGGAGAGACATTTGATTTACCGCCGGGTGCGTTGCGACTGGCAAGGAGTGAAGGGTGTGATAACCAGGCTTTTCAACTCGGCAAGAGGGTAATCGGTTTGCAGTTTCACCTCGAAACGACACCGAAGCTGGCCAGGGAAATTGTATCAAATTGTCGCGGTGAGCTGGTTCCATCAAGATACGTTCAAACGGAGGAAGAAATCCTATCGGCAAGCTCCAGTCGCTACAAATCGATAAATGATCTGATGAATAGCATCTTATCCTTTCTTAAACGAAACGCTGGCTAAAATTGCATCAACTGGGACTGGCAACTCCGCTGCGCTCAATTCCAGCCGGTTATGCACATCGTGAAGCAACCTCCTACAGGAGTGCAGAATGAAAACATTGAGTTCTCTGTTGGCTTTTTGTTTGCTTTTTTCATGCTTGTTTTTCTCTGCCGATCTTCAGGCCTGTACCAGGGTGGTATATAAAGGCCCGGCGGATACCGTGCTTACCGGGCGGACTATGGATTTTTCCATCGACATACCTGCCAACCTGTGGATTTTCCCGCGTGGCATGAAACGTAACGGTCAGGTCGGACCAAATTCAGTGACCTGGACATCACGCTACGGCAGTATTGCCGCAAGCTCCTGGGATATTGCCACGCCGGACGGAATGAATGAGAAGGGTCTGGTCGCCAATATGCTGTGGCTGGTTAAATCCCAGTATCCCCCGTTCGACACCGCTGGGGATAAGAAAGGCTTAACGATTGCCGCCTGGGCCCAGTATGCGCTTGACAACTTTGCAACCGTCGCTGAGGCGGTAGAGGCTTTTCGCAAAGAGGAGTTTGTTGTCGTCACGGATTTCATCCCTGGAACGGATAAATTCACCACCGTGCATCTGTCTCTTTCCGATCCAACGGGAGATAGCGCTATTTTGGAATACATCCACGGCAAGCTGGTCATCCATCACGATCCTTCATATCAGGTCATGACAAACGATCCCGTGTTTGAGGAACAACTGGCGATCAAAGGCTATTGGGAGCAAATACCGGGGACCATTTTTTTGCCGGGAACAAACAGGCCTGCGGACCGTTTTGTGCGCGCCTCCTACTATATCGGTGCCATTCCACAAACGAGCGACCCACACATTGCCGTGGCCAGTCTGTTCAGCGTGATCAGAAACGTTTCTGTGCCTTACGGGATATCCTCGGAAGACCAGCCGCATATTTCCAGCACCCGGTGGAGGGTCGTTGCAGACCAGAAACGACTGGTTTATTACTTCGAAAACGTCCTGACGCCGAATGTGCTGTGGGTGGATCTCAAAAACGTCGATTTCGGTCCAGACGCCACCGTACTCAAGCTCAGCCTCGATGCGGATCAGGTCTATGCTGGTGATGCCCTTTCTTCTTTTGATGAATCTGAGCCCTTTGCGTTCCAGGGCCTGTAGCGGCGAAAATCCATTCCGGCTTGAGTTTCAAGAGAAGGTGAGAGGATGAAAACCAGGCCTGCATTCTGTTTTCCGGTGATCGCAGCCGTTCGGCCAATGCCATGCGCACTGCCCATGGCAAGGCCCCCTGTGTCAGCGTGCTTGTCGTGCGAATGGTTTTTCGCACCTCCCAAAAAATTGCCCGAAGCCACCGAGAACCTCCTTGATAGAGACTGTATGTAACAAAAGGATCTCTAGGTTTAAGTTTTTGGGAGAACAGAAAAATTGGCAAGGACTTGGAGTTAAACCGGAGTTGCGAAAGCTGTGTTGATTCATCAATAATCCTTGAGGGATAGGATTTGTTCTGGTTCAACGGAAACTGGAATTTTCCAGTTCAAGAATAAGCTACTTCAAACTCCTTTTGGACCTGTTCACACTGAGTCGCCCCTCGCTGTCGGCCAAAGTCAGGTAGCATGGCCAGGGACAATGTCAAGGCCAAGCCCTCCGGGCGCTGAAGCGGCCTTGACATTTTCCCTTCAGCCATGCTGATGAGAAACCAGGCCGACGGCGAGAGGATGGCCTCCTTCAGCCTCGGGCTCAAGGATTTTTGTGCTTCGTTTCCTTCTATTTGCGCGGGCTGCAGCGAGTTTGCGATCACGTTCCTCGAAAATGTGGACCTCCCGGCCTTCCAGTTTTTGCCTGGGGGTCACAAAGCCGATGGCGCTGTGCAAGCGGGAGCCATTGTAATGATTAACGAATTCTTCAACAATCCTTCGGGCATCCTCCAGAGAAAGGGGCACTTTGGGCCGAATGCACTCGCTTTTGAGCAATCCGTGCCACCTCTCGATCTTCCCGTTGCTTTGCGGGTAGAAGGGCCGCGTCCTCACATGGCTCATTCCGCTCACACGGATGAACTCCTTGAAGTCCCTGGCAATAAACTGGGGACCATTGTCGGTGATGATTCGGGGAGTGACATTGCCGTGTTTCTCTCTGGCCCGCTGAAGGACAATCTCCACATCCCCTTCCGTCATGGACTCACGGATTTCCCAGTGCACAATAAAGCGGCTGTATCCGTCCAGGACACTGCAAAGGTAATAAAAGGTCCCGCAAATATTGAGATAGGACACATCCACATGCCAATGCTCATGAGGACTCTGCGGCTGATCGAAGCCCTTCCCCCTGCCGGTGCTTTCCCGTTTCCAGCGTCTCAGCAATCCGGCTTCCTTGAGCACCCGGTAGACCGTGCTCGCACTGACCGCCACAACGTCCCGGTCGAGCATCATGAAGGTAAGCCTGCGGTATCCCTCTGTTCCGTATTCCCCATAGAAACGCACAATGGCCTCCCGCTCCCAGGCCTCGAGCCAGGTGTCCCTCGGGATCCAGCGGTTGTGCAGGTTGATTTTCCCGTAGCGGCCCTTCCAATCGTAGAACTTGCTCGGTGCCAGCCCAAGCCAGCGGATAAGCCTCATCGCGGGAATGGACGTCTTTTCCGCCCAGTGGCGCACGAAATCCACAATTGCATCACGAATATCATGGGGGACCCAGCCGGCATTCAGGTCTCCCCAAGACTTTTTTTTAACGCAATGTGGTCTTCCATGAGTTCCGAGAGCACCTCGTGTTTCCTGGAAAGCTTTTCTTCCAATTCGCCCACCCTTTTTTCCAGCCTGGTGGCTCGGGGGTCTCGGGAGCTCTTGAAAGCACTGGCCCCCTTCTCGAAGAACTCCTTCTGCCAGCGATAAAAGACCGTGGGATGAAGACCATGTTGATCGCAAAGATCAGAGACCGGAACCCTTTCAACCAGGTGGCGCTTCAGAATGGCGACCTTTTCCTCGGGGCTGTAATTGGTGCGTTTTCTGCTCATGAAATTTTCCTCCATCGTCAGTAGTTAACGCATGCGAAGGAAAATTCCAATTCCGTCTGAAGCTTTACAGAATTCACAGGTATATTCTCATTCGAAGAACATTCAATTGAAACGGGTTGCATGCATTTCCGAATCACCCAGGAAGCCGGGCGTAAGGCAGCGATTAAAATGAGACGAAGACCCGTTATCGGGATTATCGCCTTCACTCTAAGTCTATTTTTTCCCTGGCCATGTCCGGCCATGGATCTTACTCAGGCTGAAAGAGAGTATCTTCACGAACTGGGACGAATCACCATGTGTGTCGACCCGGATTGGGAACCTTATGAACTTATGGATGAGTACGGGAATTTCACCGGAATCGCGGCGGATCTGGTGGCGCTGGTTTCGAAGCGGCTGGAAGTTCCCTTTTTCATCGTGCCCACCGCGGACTGGGATGAATCCCTGGAAGTCTCGAAACAGGGAGGATGCATGATCCTCCCGTTTTTGAATCAGACCTCTGCCCGAGAGGAATGGCTGACGTTTACCGAACCGCTTTTCACCAATCCCAACGTTTTCATCACCCGCAACGAGCACGACTATGTTTCTGATCCGGCGGAACTGGTCGATCGTACCGTGGTCCTGCCCCACGGCACTTCCATGGAGGAGTTCTTGCGGCGGGATTATCCCAATCTGAAAATCATAACGGTTGATGATGAAAATGAGTGTTACCGCATGGTGTCAAGTGGCGAAGCGGACATGACTCTTCGTTCGTTGACCATCGCGGCATACACGATTCGCAAGGACGGCTGGTTCAACCTGAAGGTCGCCGGTCAACCCCCCCAAGACCACTACATCAATCGGCTTCGCATGGGTGTGCTCAAGGACATGCCCGAGCTGCGCCATATCCTGAACAAGGCCATCGCGACGATAACTCCAAGGGAACGGGATCGCATCCTCAACAAGCACGTAAATATAACCGTGGAAACGCC
>Ga0207421_10005201_pt1 | contig 14687 bp, 11 predicted proteins | sample SodLakKL_010_SED_4_FD_187542 | JGI IMG/M metagenome (GOLD analysis project Ga0207421, IMG submission 187542) | Alkaline sediment microbial communities from Lake Tanatar, Kulunda Steppe, Russia - 8KL_010_SED (SPAdes) (version 2) | ecosystem: Environmental > Aquatic > Non-marine Saline and...
GGACCTGATCCAGCCGGTGGCCATGGAAGAAGGACTCCGGTTTGCCATCCGTGAAGGCGGACGTACGGTAGGTGCCGGCGTCGTAAGTAAAATTCTGGATTGATAACAACTCCATCCGGATACTCACGCAGGCTCTGTTGGATTCGTACGGGTGTAGCTCAATTGGCAGAGCAACGGTCTCCAAAACCGTAGGTTGGGGGTTCGAGTCCCTCCACCCGTGCAAAGCTGACAGACATAAGAACAAATATGAACAAGATCACGGAATATTTTCAAAGCGTGAAAAAGGAGATGAGTAAAGTCTCCTGGCCCACACAACAAGAACTCATCGACAGTACGGTTATCGTTGTGGTGTTCTCCATCATTGTCTCTCTGTTTATTTTCGGAGTGGACCGCGTATACAGCACTGTGCTGGAATTGATCTTTGGTTAACATGGAAAAACAGCAACGGAACTGGTATGTCGTACGCTGCTTCTCAGGCCATGAGAAAAAAGTGAAAGAGTACCTGCAAAGGGAAATTGAGCTTCATGGATTTGAGGACAGGATAAAAGAAATACTGATTCCGAGTGAAACGGTTATCGAAATCCGATCCGGCAAGAAACGGACCAGGGAAAAAAACTTTTTCCCCGGCTATATCCTTGTGGAAGCGGTCTTCGACGATGCCGTCAACAACCTGATATCCAACGCGCCCTCTGTCATCGGATTCTTGAAAAACGACAAGGCCAGCGCCCGTCCGACCCCCCTGAAACAGGAGGAAGTGGACCGGATCCTTGGAAGAACGGCAAAAAGCCAGGATGAAAGCGCCAGCCTCGTCGAAATACCGTTCAAGAAAGGAGATCTGGTCAAGGTGATCGACGGTCCTTTCAAGGATTTTGACGGTACCGTTGAGGAAATATATCCTGACAAACTGAAATTACGGGTTCTGGTCAGCATTTTCGGCCGCCGTACACCGGTGGAAGTGGATGTAAACCAGGTAGATCCCGATGCCTGACCGGAAAAGACACTCATAAGGCATCCTGACGAAAAGTACGGGATGCAACAAGAAGGTTAATTGAAATATGGCTAAGAAAGTAAGCAAAGTAATCAAATTGCAGATCATGGGCGGACAGGCCAACCCTGCTCCCCCAGTCGGACCAGCTCTGGGTCAGGCCGGTGTGAATATCATGGAGTTCTGCAAGGCGTTCAATGCCCGCACACAGCAGAATACCGGCACGCTGACCCCGGTCGTCATCACGGTGTATCAGGACAAGTCCTTCACTTTCGAGACGAAGACCCCGCCGGCTGCCGTACTGCTCAAACAGGCACTGAAACTCAAGTCCGGTTCGGGTGAACCGAACAAGATTAAAGTCGGTACAGTCGCCTGGAGCAAATGCAAGGAGATTGCCGAAATAAAAATAAAAGATCTTAACGCTTTTGACATTGATCATGCGGCCGAAATGATAGCAGGAACGGCCAGGAGCATGGGACTCAGAGTTGATCGAAAAAAGTAACCATTTGCAGGTTTAACTTATGCCCAAAAGAGGAAAAAAATACATTGAAGCTCAGAAGCTGATCGAGGCAGGCAAGGAGTACAGCCTGGAAGAAGCTGCCGAGCTGGCAAAAAAGACTTCGGTCACGAAGTTTGATGCCTCAATCGATATCGACATTCGTTTGGGCGTGGATCCCAGACACGCCGACCAGATGGTCCGCGGTACGGTGTCCCTGCCGCACGGTACAGGAAAAACCATCCGTGTACTGGCGCTTGTAAATCCCGCCAAACAGGAGGAGGCCCGGGAAGCCGGAGCCGATCATGTCGGACTCGATGATTTCATCGAGAAGATCCAGGAGGGATGGACGGATATCGATGTCATCGTCGCCACCCCGGACGTCATGGGCAAGATCGGCAGGCTTGGGAAAGTACTTGGTCCCAGAGGCCTCATGCCCAATCCCAAAAGCGGTACGGTCACCATGGATGTCGCTGATGCCGTACGGGACGTCAAGGCCGGTAAAATCGATTTTCGTGTGGACAAATACGGAATCCTCCATACATCAATCGGGAAAAGCAGTTTTGATCCCAACCAGATCAAGGACAATGCCGAAGCATTCCTGAAGACCGTTATCAAACTGCGCCCTGCATCAGCAAAGGGTACATATATCCGTAGTGTTTCCATCAGCTCGACTATGGGACCCAGTATTCCCATTTCCCGCTCGGCTGTACAATCTTAAACCGACAGTAACGTTTCATGGCTACTTTAGCGGAAAAAAAAGAAATCGTAAAGAACCTCGTTGAGGAGCTCAAGGATGCAGACGCCATCTACATGACCAATTTCAAAGGCATGTCCGTGGCTGAGCTGAATGAACTTCGGAATGAGTTTCGCAATAACAACATCCCATACAAGGTTTACAACAACACCTTGTTTCGCAGAGCATTGACCGAAGTCGGAAAATTTGAAGGCCTCGTCGATCTTACGGTCAACGAAACGGCATATTCGATTATCAAAGGTGATGCTGCAATTCCGGCGAAAGTCCTGAAAAAATACCTGAAGGACAAAAAGAAGCCGGAATTCAAAGCTGCGGCCATCGAAGAGGATATCTATACGCAGGAACAGCTTGATGTCCTTGCTGCAATGAAATCCAAAGAGGAAGTGATCGGTGACATCATCGGTCTGCTCCTCAGCCCAATAAGCAATGTGATCGGCGGACTTCAGTCCCAGGGATCCAATATTGCCGGTGCGGTTAAAACCATCGCCGAAAAAGAAGACTAACAGATTTTATCAACTGACAAAACAACCAACGGGAGTACAAAGTAATGGCAGACGTTAAAGAAATAGCAGAACAACTGGTAAACCTGACCGTTAAAGAAGCTAACGAACTTGCTAAGGTTCTTGAAGAAGAATACGGCATCAAGCCGGCTGCAACAGCTGTAGCCGCTGCACCAGCTGCAGAAGCCGCCGGTGAAGCAGCAGAAGAACAAACCGAATTCACCGTAGTACTGAAATCAGCTGGCGGCAACAAAATTGCTGTCATCAAAGAAGTACGCGCCCTCACGGGTCTTGGCCTCAAAGAAGCCAAAGAACTTGTTGATGGGGCACCCAGCAACGTCAAAGAAGGTGTTGACAAAGCAGAGGCCGAATCCGTCAAAGAAAAACTTGCAGAAGCCGGAGCAGAAGTCGAACTCAAATAAGATTTCCATTCGTTTTCTTACCGCCTTGCCAATATCGGGAAATCCGGTATTGGCTATTGGCGTCTATGGGTTTTGCATAATTAGCAGCAGAACCCTTCTATACATTTTGAATACCTAGTCACGGTTGTTCCTTCAAATCGTGTGCGCACATCCATAAACTAAGGACGAGGTAGCCTTGAGTAAAAGCAACGCCATCCAAACGCATACCGGACGCATATCCTTCGCTCGCACCCTGCACATATTAGATTACCCCGATTTTCTCGATGTCCAGATAGAATCATTCCGTCGTTTTACGCAATGGGACATTGACCCCGAAGATCGGGAAGAATTAGGCCTGCAGAAAATCTTTCTGGAACATTTCCCGATTCAGGACACGCGGGAACAAAGTATTCTGGAGTTTATCTACTATTCTGTGGATACGCCCAAATACTCGATAGAAGAATGCCAGGAGCGGGGTCTGACCTATGCGCTTCCCCTGAAAGCAAAACTGCGCCTCTCATCATCCGATCCCGGTGATGATGCCAGTGAAACCATCGAACAGGAGGTCTTTCTCGGAGACCTTCCCTGGATGACCGAAAGCGGAACCTTTATCATCAACGGTTCGGAGCGGGTCATTGTAAGTCAGCTGCACCGCTCCCCCGGTGTGTTTTTCGGACAGTCGCTGCATCCCAATGGGACACAGCTCTATTCCGCCCGGGTAATCCCTTTCAAGGGTTCCTGGATCGAACTTACGACCGATATCCGCGATGTGCTGTGGGCCTATATCGACAGGAAGAAGAAACTCCCCGTAACCACACTGCTTCGCGCCCTCGGGTTTTCCACGGACCACGAGATCCTCAGCATTTTCGATCTGTCGGATGAGATCAACATCAAAACAGCCAAGTCTTTCAAGAGTGCCGTGGGCAGGAAACTGGCCACCGATATTGTGGAAAACCTGGTCGAAGAAGTGGTTGATGATGAGACCGGCGAAGTCACCGAGGCAAAACGCAGGAACATCCTCTTCCCGCGCGATCATGAGATCACCGATGAGGATTTCCAGGCCTTCAAGAATGCCGGCATAACCAGCATCCATGTGCTTAAGGCAAGGGATGAAGACCACGAAGAGTCCGTGATCCTCAACACCCTTCGCAAAGACACCAGCCACAACGAAGAAAGCGCCCTGGCAGAGGTATACCGCCAGATCCGATCCGGTGACATGCCGGATATGGAGACGGCCCGCTCCGTACTGGACCGCCTCTTCTTCAGCGACAAGCGCTACGACCTTGGCGAAGTGGGACGTTACCGCCTCAACAAGCGACTTCACCTGGATGAATCCCTGGAGCTGCAGGTGCTGACCAAAAACGATATCATTGCGATTATCAAGGAGCTGATCCGCCTGAAGGATTTGAAATCCCAGGTGGATGATATCGATCACCTCAGCAACAGGAGAGTCCGTACCGTGGGCGAACAGCTCGCCCAGCAATTCGGACTCGGACTGGCGCGCATGACCCGAACCATCCGTGAGCGGATGAACTCCCGTGATGCGGAGCAGTTCACACCGCAGGATCTGGTCAACGCCCGGACCATTTCCAGCGTGATCAACACGTTCTTTGGAACGAACCAGCTTTCCCAGTTCATGGATCAGACCAATCCGCTGGCCGAACTTACCCACAAGCGCCGGATGTCGGCACTCGGTCCGGGCGGTCTGACCCGGGAGCGCGCTGGTTTCGAGGTGCGCGACGTGCACTATACGCACTACGGCCGCCTGTGTCCCATCGAGACACCGGAAGGCCCCAACATCGGACTGATCTCCTCGCTGTGCGTGCATGCCAAGGTCAACGATTTCGGATTCATCGAGACCCCCTACCGCAAGGTGGAAAAGGAGACCGTATCCAAAAAAATCGAGTATCTTGCTGCCGAGCAGGAGGACGAAACCGTTATCGCCCAGGCCAACGCTCCGCTCAACAAGGACAGCAAGTTTGAGAACGATCTTATTTTCTCCCGATTCCGTGACAGCAATGTCGGACTCGCCTCACCGGATGAAGTGCGGTACATGGACATCTCCCCCAACCAGATTGTATCGGTTGCGGCAGGAATGGTGCCGTTTATCGAGCACGATGATGCCAACAGGGCGCTTATGGGATCAAACATGCAGCGCCAGGCCGTGCCGCTGCTCAGGCCGGAAGCGCCGCTCGTCGGTACGGGGCTCGAATACCGTGCCGCCCGTGACTCCCGTGCACTCATAGTAGCAGAAGGCAGCGGTGAGGTAGTCTATGTCAGCGCTACCGAAGTACATGTCCGATACGATCGCGATGAGCTTGAATCACTCGCACACTTTGATGACGGTATCAAACGGTACCCGCTCAGAAAATTTGAGCGCACCAACCAGGATACCACATCCAACCAGCGCCCGATCGTCAGGGTTGGCGATAAAGTGGTCGAAGGGCAGCCTATCGCTGACGGATGCGCTACCCAGGACGGCGAACTTGCTCTCGGACGCAACCTGCTGGTTGCCTTCATGCCCTGGAGGGGATACAACTTTGAGGATGCCATTGTCGTCAGTGAACGCGTGGTTTCCGAGGATATCTACACCTCCATCCATATTCAGGAGTTCGAGCAGCAGGTGCGCGACACCAAGCGCGGGGAAGAGGAGCTCACCCGGGAAATCCCGAATGTGAGTGAAGAAGCGACCCGCAACCTGGATGAGAACGGAATCATCCGCGTTGGTGCCAAGATCAAGTCGGGCGACATCATTGTCGGCAAGATCACGCCGAAGGGCGAGACCGATCCGACCCCGGAAGAAAAACTGCTCCGTGCCATCTTTGGCGACAAAGCCGGTGATGTGAAAGACGCTTCGCTGAAAACCCCTCCGGGAGTGTCAGGCGTCGTCATCGACACCAAGCTTTTCAGCCGCAAGAAAGATGAGCAGCTCTCCCGTAAAGAGGAAAAAGAGCTTGTTGAACGGGAAAATGAAATTTATCGCGAGCAGCTCACCAAGCTGAACGGCCAGTGGGCCGATCGGATGTACAAGCTTCTCAAGGATAAAACCTCGCCGGGCGTGGTCGACCACCTCGGCAACGAGATCATTCCCAAGGGGGAAAAGTACCGCAAGCAGACCTTTGAAGGCCTCGATCCCCTGACCCTGAAAGCCCGTCAGGCCTGGTGCCAGGACGAAAAGGTCAACGAGCATATCGTGACCCTGCTTCACAACTGCCGGAGCCTGCGGCGTCAGTACGAAACAGATCTGAAACGCCGGAAATACTCCATTCAGGTCGGCGACGAGCTGCCCCCGGGCATCGTGCAGAAGGCCAAAGTCTATGTGGCTAAAAAGCGCAAGCTCGGAGTGGGCGACAAAATGGCCGGCCGCCACGGCAACAAAGGTGTTGTGGCCAAGGTGGTCCCGGCTGAAGACATGCCATTCCTTGAGGATGGAACACCGGTCGATATCGTACTGAACCCGCTGGGCGTACCGTCCCGGATGAACCTGGGGCAGATCTACGAGACGATCCTGGGTTGGGCCGGGAAAAAGCTGGGAGTCACATTTGCGACCCCGACATTTGATGGCGCCACCTACGATGACATCCAGGGGTGGCTGGAAAAAGCCGGCTTGCCGATAGACGGTCGTACCTATCTGTATGACGGACAGTCCGGCGAACGGTTCCAGCAAATGACCACGGTTGGCTTTATCTACATGCTCAAGCTGAATCACCTCATTGAGGACAAGATCCATGCACGGTCCATTGGCCCGTACTCACTGATCACGCAACAGCCGTTGGGCGGTAAAGCCCAGTTCGGAGGTCAGCGTCTCGGAGAGATGGAGGTTTGGGCCTTGTATGCCTACGGTGCATCCAACATACTGAAAGAAATGCTCACTGTAAAAAGTGATGATGTGAAAGGTCGCTCGAAAGTCTACGAGGCCATCGTAAAAGGTGAAAATCTGCCGGACGGAACTACTCCGGAGTCGTTCAACGTGCTTGTAAGAGAGCTTCAGGGTCTTGGACTCGAAGTAACCATAGATTAGGACAGGCCGGTTTCTCACCTAAGCGAACAGTTTAATTTTTCAAACATTTAACGGAGGTACTTCCTTGCCGTTTACCAAAAGCGAATCAGTCACAAAAGATTTCAGGCATATTCGTGTTTCCCTTGCATCGGCCGAATCGATCCTTACCCGGTCCAACGGAGAGGTGCTGAATCCTGAAACAATCAACTATCGTACGTTCAAACCGGAAAAGGACGGTTTGTTCTGCGAAAAAATCTTTGGTCCGGTCAAAGACTGGGAATGCCATTGCGGTAAATACAAGAGGATCCGCTACAAGGGGATCATCTGCGACCGCTGTGGCGTTGAAGTCACCCGCAAGGCCGTACGCCGGGAACGCATGGGGCATATCACCCTTTGCGTGCCGGTAGTGCATATCTGGTACTTCAAGTCCATGCCCAACAAGATTGCCTATCTTCTGGGACTCTCATCAAAGAATCTCGAGAAGATTGTCTATTACGAGAATTTTGTGATAGTCAAGCCCGGTCTGGCGCGTGATCTCGGATACAAACTGGGTGACATGATCTCCGAGGAGGAGTATTATGACATCATGGGGCAGCTGCCGGAAGATCATCGCTCCCTGGAGGATGATGATCCGGACAAGTTTGTGGTCAAGATGGGAGCAGAAGCCATTGAGGCACTGCTTTCCAACATTGAACTGGACAAGGCCGCCTACAAATACCGTGAGTCCGTGAAGAACGAGACCTCGGCCATGCGGAAGAAGAAATTCCTGAAGCGTCTCCAGGTCATCGAGTCGTTCCGGACGGCCAACAAATCGCGTGAAAACCGTCCGGAGTGGATGGTCATGCAGGTCATTCCGGTGATACCGCCGGAACTTCGTCCGCTCGTGCCGCTGGAGGGTGGCCGATTTGCCACCTCCGATCTGAACGACCTTTATCGCCGGGTGATCATCCGCAACAACCGGCTGAAGCGTCTGATCGATATCAAGGCGCCGGACGTCATCCTCCGCAACGAGAAGCGCATGCTCCAGGAGTCTGTCGACTCTCTGTTCGACAACTCCCGGAAAATGAACGCGGTCCGCAGCAACAACCGTCCGCTCAAGTCACTGAGCGATATGCTGAAAGGCAAGAGCGGCCGCTTCCGCCAGAACCTGCTTGGCAAGCGCGTCGACTACTCCGGCCGTTCCGTGATCGTGGTCGGCCCCGAGCTGAAGCTGCATGAATGCGGCCTGCCCAAGGAAATGGCGGTAGAGCTCTACAAGCCGTTTATTATCCGCCGTCTCATAGAGCGCGGGTATGTCAAGACGGTCAAGAGTGCCAAGAAAGTGGTGGATCGTCGCGACGACGTGGTCTGGGATGTGCTTGAGAAAGTGATCGACGGGCATCCGGTGCTTCTAAACCGGGCTCCGACGCTTCACCGCCTCGGTATCCAGGCATATCAGCCGATACTCATTGAGGACAAGGCCATCCGCCTGCACCCGCTTTCCTGTACCGCTTTCAATGCCGACTTTGACGGCGACCAGATGGCCGTTCACCTGCCGCTGAGCCATGATGCGATCCTGGAGGCATCCGTGCTGATGCTCGGTTCGCACAATATCATGAACCCGGCGAACGGAAGCCCGATCACCGTGCCTTCGCAGGACATGGTTCTGGGTATTTACTACCTGACCAAGATGGCTGACGGGGCACAAGGAGAAGGCAAGACCTTCGCTTCCCCGGAAGAGGTCAAGATCGCTTACGATCGCGGCCACGTGGCGCTGCATGCCAAGATCAACGTACGCATCACGCTGAAGCGCGATGGTGAGGAGATCAAAAAAATCTTTAAAACCACAACCGGACGTGTTCTTTTCAACGAGATCATACCGAACGAACTTGGTTACATCAACCTTACTTTCGGAAAGAAAGAGCTGCGCAACCTGATCGGTGCGGTCTTTACAGTAACGGGCACCATGAGGACCGCCCGCTTCCTTGATGAGATGAAATACCTTGGATTTGAAAATGCCACCATAGGCGGTCTTTCCTTCAGCCTTGAGGATATCGTGATTCCCAAGGAGAAGGCCGAGTACATCCAACAGGCACAGCAGGAAGTCCAGCTTATCCAGGACCGGTATGAAAACGGGTTCATCACCGACAATGAGCGTTACAACCAGGTTATCGACAAGTGGACCAGCACCACGAACCGTGTATCCGAAACCCTCTTTCAGGCGTTGACCGAGGACAAGGGCGGCTTCAACCCGGTATTCATGATGGCCGATTCCGGTGCGCGGGGCTCCAAGGAGCAGATCCGTCAGCTCGGCGGTATGCGTGGTCTGATGGCCAAGCCGCAGAAAAGCTCGCTGCAAACCGGAAACGAGGTTATCGAACAACCAATCCTTTCCAGTTTCAAGGAAGGTCTGACGGTTCTTGAATACTTTATCTCGACCCACGGAGCCCGCAAAGGTCTTGCCGATACGGCCCTGAAAACAGCCGACGCCGGTTATCTGACACGCCGTCTGGTGGATGTATCCCAGGATCTGATCGTGACCGAGGATGACTGCGGAACGCTTCGCGGAATCCGCATCCAGGCACTCAAGGACAACGAGGATATTGTAGAGAGTCTGGAAGATCGTATCCTTGGCCGGGTCTCCATGCACGAGGTCTATGATCCGCTTACGGATGAACTGATTGTGAGCTCCAATCAAATGATCGATGAAAAGACTGCCTCGAAGGTGGCGGAAACGTCCCTGGAAGAGGTTGAGATCCGATCCGTGCTCACTTGTGAATCAGCCAGGGGTGTGTGTGCCAAGTGCTATGGCCGTGACCTGTCCCGCGGAAAACCGGTGCAGGTAGGCGAGGCGGTAGGTGTCATCGCCGCCCAGTCGATCGGTGAGCCGGGTACACAGCTTACGCTGCGTACATTTCACGTGGGTGGAACGGCGTCACGACTTGAGGCCGAATCACAGCACAAATCGAAGTTTGCCGGAAAGGTGGTCTTCGAGAATGTGAGGGCTGTCGATTATGACGATGGTGAGGAAATTACAACCGTAGTCCTGAGCCGCGCCGGTGAAATCCGGATTGTGGATGATACCGACAAGACGCTCATCACCTATAACGTTCCATACGGTTCGGAGCTGCTTGTAGAAGATGGCGATATGGTTCCCAAGGGCATCCCGATCTGTAAGTGGGATCCCTATAATGCCCTTATTTTCTCCGAACTGGACGGTTCCATTGAGTATCGCGACATCGTTCACGGTGTCACCTACAAGGATGAGACCGATTCCCAGACGGGTCACAAGGAGAAGGTGATCACCGATTCACGTGATCGCAGTCTTGTGCCTACGGTGATTGTGAAAGGTGAAGGCGACCGTATCCGTGAGACTACGCTTCCTGTGGGAGCCCACGTTGTTGTGGATCACGGTGAGACGGTTTCTGCCGGACAGGTACTTGCAAAAATACCCCGTACCTCCGCGTCCAAGTCCAAGGATATCACTGCGGGTCTGCCGCGGATTACCGAGCTCTTTGAAGCGCGGCCGCCGAAAGATCCAGCGGTCGTTTCCGAGATTGAAGGGGTGGTCAATATGGGTGCCCGCAAGCGCGGTTCCCAGGAGGTCATCGTCACCAGCAAGGACGGTACGGACAGCAAGACCTACCTGATCTCCCTGGCCAAGCACATTCTTGTTCAGGAAAACGACTTCGTAAAAGCCGGCCAGGCACTGTCCGACGGTGTCATCATGCCGCAGGATATCCTGAATATCCTCGGTCCCTTTGCGGTACAGTCCTACCTGGTGAATGAAATCCAGGAGGTGTATCGACTGCAGGGTGTGAAGATCAGCGACAAGCACATTGAGACGATCGTGCGCACGATGATGCAGAAAGTGGAAATTACCGATTCCGGTGATACCATGTATCTGGAAGGCGACAAAGTGGACCGGTTTGAAGTAAACCGGACCAATGACTCGCTCATCGGCAAGTTCGTTGTCACAAACCCGGCCGACAGTGACGTGCCGCTTGGTACGCTTCTGGAGCGTCGTGAGATCCGTGAGATCAACGCCAGGCTGATTACCCAGGATAAGAAGGAAATGGAAACACGTCCGGCCGAGCCGGCGATCTCAAAACCGATCCTTCTTGGAATCACCCGCGCCGCACTGTCGACAGACAGCTGGCTGTCGGCATCCTCCTTCCAGGAAACCACCAAAGTCCTTACCCAGGCAGCAATTGAGGCGAAAGCTGACAACCTGATGGGTCTCAAGGAAAACGTGGTTGTCGGACACCGGGTGCCCGCAGGTACAGGATTGCGCAGATACCAGGATATCATTGTCGGGTCCAAAGAGGACATGGAAGATGTTGGCGCTGCCAGTAAGGTCTTCCAGGAACTGGGAGCCGACACTCCGGCTGTGCAGGACGTCAAGGAAGACAAGGAGTAGTGCCTGCCGCATCCAATCTGCGGGGGTTATTTCCGCAAGTGGTTAAACGGAAAAATAAAAAAAAGCCAGTGTCGCAAGTCGGCACCGGCTTTTTTTTCGGATTACTTCTTGCGCGTTTCCCCGATGTTCTCGAGCAGTTTTTCTGCTTCGCTGATAAGATCTTCCGCTCTTTTCTGAGCTTCCTCAACAATATGGTCACCTTCTTTCTTGGCGTCGGAGATGGTGCCTTTTTCGTCCTGAAGACGGTCGATGAGCTGACTCAGTTCATCCATGTAGTTGTTGAGCCGGTAGCTGATTTTATCACGGGTGTTGGCGCCTTTGTCCGGTGCGTATAGCAACGCAACGAGCGATCCGAGTACAGAACCGGAGATCAGGCCTAGCAGGAATCCTTTTGGAAAGTTACTCATGACGGAATGGATTTTAAAAGTGGGTAGTAGATTGTTTTTTTGTATTTTTACAAGATAGGTTTTTTTTTCAAAGAGCGCGAGTGCTCTTAATGCAGGACCTTTCAACATTTATAACAAAAAAAGAAATAGGACTATTGCAATGAAATTTTTTATAGATACAGCGAATTTATCTGAAATCAAAGAAGCCCACGCCATGGGAGTTCTGGATGGTGTGACCACCAATCCATCTCTTTGTGCCAAAGAGGGCATTCCAGACTTCGAAGGATTCATCGCTGAAATATGCGAAATCGTTGAAGGGGATGTTTCGGCGGAAGTGGTGGCCATCGATTACGATGGCATTTTGGCGGAAGGACGCAAGCTTGCAAAAATCGCCGATAATGTGGTGGTGAAAGTGCCGTTGATCAAAGAAGGCATCAAAGCGATAAAGACCTTTTCCGAAGAGGGCATCAAAACAAACTGCACGCTCTGTTTTTCACCAACACAGGCGCTTGTGGCCGCCAAAGCCGGAGCAACCTACATCTCGCCTTTTGTCGGCCGGCTGGATGATATATCGACCAATGGCATGCAGCTGATTGCCGAGATCGTCCAGATCTACCAGAACTACGGATACGACACGGAAGTGCTGGTGGCAAGCATCCGCCATCCCATTCATGTGGTGGAAGCTGCGCAAATCGGTGCCGATGTGGCAACCATGCCGTTTGCGGTCATCGAACGGCTGATCAAGCACCCGCTTACCGACATTGGCCTCAAAAACTTCCTGGCCGACTGGGACAAGCTGCAAGAATCCCTCAAAAAATAAATCGCACTTCTGTCCGCCAGCGTTTTCCCGTAATTGTTTCGGATTCAGTCCGTGCAACACTGCACGTCCGGCACGGTATCACCGTTCGGTACCCGGTCGTTTTTTCTGCCTTGTGTTTGCTGCCTTGTGCTTACTGCCCGGAACTTTCTGCCTGGTACTTGTTGACCGCTACTGGTTGCTTAGTGCTTTCCGTTCAGCGGCAGATCCTGTTTGACCAGGTTTTCTGCAATGACAGAGGATGAGAGCACACCTGGCAGTCCGGCTCCGGGATGTGTACCGGCACCGACAAAGTAAAGGTTTGAAAATTCTTCGGATCGGTTATGCGGACGGAACCACGCTGATTGCGTAAGCAATGGCTGCACGGAGAACGCCGAGCCCTTGTAGCTGTTCAGCGTATCGCGGAAATGGATCGGATCGATGTGGAGACGCGCCTTGATGTGCTTTGTCAGATCGGGCAGATAGTTTTCCTCAAGGAAATTCAGGATTTTGTCTCCGTATTTTTCTGACATTTCGCTCCAGTCGGTGTCACCGTCCAGATGGGGCACGGGTGAAAGCACATAGAAAGACTCGCCGCCTTCCGGTGCCAGTGACGGATCCGTAATAGTCGGCATATGCAGGTAGAGCGAAAAATCATCCGCCAGTTCTTTTTTATCGAAAATATCGGTGAGAAGCTCTTTGTAGCGCTTGCTCATGATAATGTTGTGGTGCCTCAGATTGGTATCGGTGTAGCGGCGGTCCGTTCCGAAATAGAGCACAAAAAGGGACATGCTGTATTTCATCCGTTCCAGCTTCCGGTTGGTGTAGGTCTTGCGGTGCGCCTCATCGATCATGTAGCGATAGGTGAAGGCGACATCGGCATTGGAGATGACCGCATCAGCCGGGAAAAAATCATCCTTCAGCTCAATTCCTTCCACTTTCCGGTTCGGGCCGATGCGAATGCGCGATATTTCAGCATTCAGGTGGATCTTTCCGCCCAGTTCTTCGATCAGCTTCACGAAGGCGTTTACGATGGATCCGGTTCCACCCATGGCATAGTGGACACCCCATTCGCGTTCCAGGTAGTGGATCATGGAGTAGATGGACGTGGTGTCAAACGGATTGCCACCCACCAGAAGCGGATGAAAGGAAAAGCAGCGTCGCAAGAACTCGTCCTTTACGTATTTCGACACGTATTTGTAGACGCTCTGATGCGACTTCAGCCGGATGAGGTCGGGCGCCACCCGCATCATATCCATGAAAGTGAGGAAGGGCTTGTCCGCCAACTCCACAAAACCCTTTTGGAAAATGGGCTTGGTGGTTTCCATGAACTTGCGATAGCCTTCCTTATCCTCCGGGTTCCAGCGGTCTATTTCGGAATAGATGAACTCTTCGTCACTGTTGTAATCAAAATATTTCCCTTCGTGGTTGAAAATCCGGTAAAACGGTTCACAGGGGACGAGATCGAAGTAATCACTGCGCTTTTTCCCCGCTTTTTCAAAAATTTCATCAAACATGAAGGGAGCGGTGATGACCGTCGGGCCCCCGTCGAAGCGGTAACCGTTTTGCTCGTAGACATAGGCCCGTCCACCGGGCTTGTCTCTTTTTTCAAACATTTCTACCTGATAACCCTCTGACAACAGACGGGCAGCGGCACCAAGTGCGCCGAAGCCGGTTCCTATGATGGCAATTTTCTTGGACATGGTAATTTGATAATGGGTGTAAACAGCGGGAAATATTCTGATTACGGCAAAACGAAAAAAATAGACCTCTTGCCGGACAACCAATTTAGTGAAAAATCGAAACACGGGTCCTATATCCAGCGTTCACCGTAATAAAAATATCTTGTCGAAAATTGCCGTCGTCGCGTCAATCCGGCTGGCTTTTCAGGTCACGTCGGGCAATCCCCTGTTCTTGTCAGAACAGATTGGCGGTTTCGTGGCAGATTGGCGGTTTCGTGGCAGATT
>Ga0207421_10005203_pt1 | contig 14682 bp, 14 predicted proteins | sample SodLakKL_010_SED_4_FD_187542 | JGI IMG/M metagenome (GOLD analysis project Ga0207421, IMG submission 187542) | Alkaline sediment microbial communities from Lake Tanatar, Kulunda Steppe, Russia - 8KL_010_SED (SPAdes) (version 2) | ecosystem: Environmental > Aquatic > Non-marine Saline and...
GTGGTTTATATTGGCTGCGGTGAGCGCGGCAATGAAATGACCGATGTGCTGATGGAATTCCCTGAATTAAAAGATCCCCAGTCAGGCGAACCTTTGATGAAACGCACCGTACTTATTGCCAATACCTCCAACATGCCTGTGGCCGCCCGTGAGGCTTCAATTTATACCGGAATTACCATAGCTGAGTACTTCAGAGATATGGGTTACAGTGTCGCTTTAATGGCCGACTCTACCTCACGCTGGGCTGAAGCTTTGCGTGAAATGTCCGGACGCCTTGAAGAAATGCCCGGTGAGGAAGGTTACCCTGCTTACCTTGGTTCCCGTCTGGCCGATTTCTATGAGCGTTCGGGGCGGACTATATGTCTCAGTAATGAAGAGAGAGAAGGTGCCCTTACCCTGGTTGGAGCCGTATCTCCTCCCGGTGGTGACTTGTCAGAGCCGGTATCGCAGGCTACACTGCGTATTGTAAAAGTGTTCTGGGGCCTGGATGCTTCTCTTGCTTATCGCCGGCACTTTCCGGCGATTAACTGGTTGCTCAGCTATTCTCTCTACCTGGAAAACGTTGCTGAATACTTTAGCGATACTTTAGGCGAACAGTGGAACAATATGCGTCGTGAAGCGATGCGCTTATTACAGGAAGAATCTGAACTGGAAGAAATCGTTCGCCTGGTCGGGGTGGATGCCCTTTCGGCAAGAGAAAGGTTAACTTTAGAGACCGCTAAATCACTGCGGGAGGATTTTCTGCACCAGAACGCTATGCACGAAATTGATACTTACAGCTCTTTGCAAAAACAGTTTGCCATGCTGGATTTAATATTAGCATTTCACCATCAAGCAGCGGCTGTTATTGACAAGGGTGATATTGATCTGGATCTTGAGAAAATGTTTTCACTTTCAGTTCGGGAAAGAATTGCCCGGGCCAGGTATATCCCCGAAGATGATCTCAAAGATTTGGAAGGTATCAAAACGGAAATAGAAGAGCAGATTTCCTCATTAACCGATGAAGGAGGAGATGAGGATGCTTAAAGAATATAAGACAATTGTTGATGTAGCCGGTCCGTTAATGCTGGTTGAGGAAGTTGAAGGTATTAAATATGGGGAACTGACCGAAATTGAGATGCCCGGAGGAGATATCAGGCGGGGACAGGTCCTGGAGGTAGATGAGGATCGCGCTCTCGTCCAGGTTTTTGAAGGTTCAACAGGATTGAATATCGGTTCAGCCAGGGTTCGTTTCCAGGGCAAATCGATTGAACTGCCTGTTTCCATGGATTTGCTTGGCCGGGTCTTCAGCGGGATGGGTCAGCCCCGCGACCAGGGTCCGCGAATTATTCCCGAAAAAAGGCTGGATATCAACGGCTTTCCAATTAACCCCTATGCCCGTGATTATCCTTCTGAATTTATTCAAACCGGTGTTTCTGCTATCGATGGCATGAACACGATGGTCCGCGGGCAGAAACTACCGATCTTTTCCAGTTCGGGATTGCCCCATTCCAGGTTGGCTGCCCAGGTTGCTCGCCAGGCCAAGGTGTTGGGAACTGAAACAAAGTTCGCGGTAGTTTTTGCAGCGATGGGGATTACCTTTGAAGAGGCAGACTTTTTTATCAGTGATTTCCGGAAGACCGGGGCTATCGAACGGTCGATTCTTTTTATCAACCTGGCAGATGACCCGGCTATTGAAAGGATTTCTACGCCTCGTATGGCTCTGACTGCGGCTGAATACCTGGCCTACGAAAAGGATATGCATGTTCTGGTTATTTTGACCGATATGACAAACTATGCGGAAGCTTTGCGAGAAATATCTGCAGCACGTAAAGAGGTTCCCGGGCGGCGCGGTTATCCCGGCTATCTTTACACAGATCTTTCGAGCATTTACGAAAGGGCCGGCCGGATCCAGGAACGGGACGGGTCGATTACCCAGCTGCCTATCCTGACCATGCCTGAAAATGATAAGACCCACCCTATTCCTGATTTAACCGGGTATATTACCGAGGGGCAGATAATTTTAAGCCAGGAGTTACACCGAAAAGGTATGTATCCTCCTGTTGATGTCCTTCCTTCACTTTCCAGGCTTAAGGATAAGGGTATTGGAGCCGAGCAGACCAGGGAGGATCATGCAGATACGATGAACCAGCTTTATGCAGCATACGCCCGGGGTAAGGAAGCGAAAGAATTAGCGGCCATTCTTGGTGAAGCGGCTCTTTCTGAAGCCGATAAAAAGTTCTCCCGTTTTGCAGATGAATTCGAAAGCCGCTATGTTGCCCAGGGCGAGGAAGAGGATCGGACCATTGAAGAAACGCTTAATCTGGGCTGGGAACTTTTAGCTTACCTGCCGCGGGTTGAGTTGAAAAGGATTCGTGATGAATATCTTGAGAAATATCTGCCTGAGCAGGAGGAGGTTTAGGTCATGGAAATCCGGGTCAATCCAACCCGCATGGAGCTAAACCGTCTGAAAAAGCGATTGACCATGGCTCAGCGGGGCCATAAATTACTGAAAGATAAAAGAGATGAGTTGATCCGCCAGTTTCTAATCCTGGTCAGGAAAAACAAGGATCTTCGCGAGCATATAGAAGAAGAACTTTCAGCCGCATTTTCCAAGTTTTTGTTGGCAAGAGCTGTTATGCCTGCAGAAAGTCTGGAAGAAGCCCTGATGTATCCGACCAAGACTCTTAGCCTGGAGATAAGCGAGCAAAATATTATGAGTGTCTATGCTCCCAAGTTTAACTGGGCGGAAGAGGATGCCGGAAGTGAAGAAGATAGCAGTATCTATCCCTACGGTTTTGCCGATACATCTGCCGAACTGGATATCTCAATTGAAACCTTATCCTCGATCCTGCCCCAGTTGATGGAACTGGCCGAAGTAGAAAAGTCGGTCCAGCTGCTGGCTGAGGAAATCGAAAAAACCCGTCGGCGGGTAAATGCGCTAGAATATGTTTTAATTCCCAAGCTTGAAGAAACGATTAAGTATATCACCATGAAGTTGGAAGAAAGTGAACGGGGCGCTCTAACCCGCTTAATGAAGATTAAAGATGTAGTCCGGGCCAAAATGTAGGGATTATTTTGTATACCTACCCCGGCAATATCCATGTTCACAGTTCTTATTCCGATGGCAGCGGAAGCATTGAAGATATTGCAGTTGATGCTGCTGCTGCAGGGTTAAGTTATGTCATTATATCCGATCATGAAACCTTAGGCGCTTTGTCTGAAGAATCAATTCGCCATGGCGTGCTAATTTTAGTTGGAGTGGAAATTAACCGGCTGCACAGTCACTACCTGGCTTTAGATCTCACCAAACCGATTCCTTCAAATTCAGAAGATCCTCAGCAAGTTATTGACCAGGTCAGAGAAGCGGGCGGCCTCGGATTTATTGCGCATCCTTTTGAAAAAGGCTCTCGTTACCTGGAAAAGGGAAAAGCTTATCCCTGGAAACTATGGCCTGTTTTTCGTTTTGAGGGAATGGAGATCTGGAATTTTACATCTCACTGGCGCGGCCGGCATCGGTCGTTGCTGAAAACACTTTACTGGTTTTTCTTTGACCGCAAGGGGGCAATGGATGCTCCGCCGAGTGAATGCCTGCGGCTCTGGGATTGTTATAATATTCATAAAGACAAAGTTATCGGTATAGGTAGCAGCGATGCCCATGCTTTCCCCTACAACTTAGGCCTTATTAAAGTAAAAGTTTTCACCTATCGTTATATATTCAATACTATAAATACCTATATCGTTTTAGAAGACGAACTCAGTCAGAATTTCGAATTGGCAAAACAGCAGATAATCGGCGCCCTGCGTGACGGGCGCTGCTATGTTTCTTATGATAGTCTTCATAGCGGCAGGAATTGTGGTTTTTATGCGCAAAGCGGCAGCGATATTATTCAGATGGGCGGAGAAATTTCCGGAAAGCGAAAAGTAAGGCTTCATATTAAATCTCCGGCGCGGCGGTCGCAGATCAGATTGATTCGTGATGGTAAGTTGTTTAAAGTATGTGACGGGCCGCAAGCTGAATTTAATGTCACGGAGCCGGGTGTATACAGGGCAGAAGTCTTTTACCGTCCTTTCCTGCGCAGACCCCGCCCCTGGATTTATACCAATCCCATATATTTGCGGTAAGGTTCAAGTGACTTTGTATGGAGAATTTTTTTAGCCTGGCCTGCTTCATTTTCCACAGGCAGTCGGTTGCAAGCAGCATTGTGATGATATAATATTAAATTATAAGGCAAATACTCAGCCTATTGTCTTTGTTCAATGATAAGCGGCGCCACGGGGACGCTTCGAACGTCCCTTATAACCTGGCTTCTAAACTCTGATTTCTGACTTCTAATAACGGAGCCGGTGGAACCGTTCCCTCTGGCTTAGCGGGCTATGCCTGAGTAGTTACAATATTGGCGCCATATTATTTTAAGGAGGGCTTTAAATGTTAAATGTAGGAATCAACGGTTTTGGGCGGATTGGCAGAAGTACAATGCGTGCCGCGATGAACCAGGACGAGGTTAAAGTGGTCGCCGTCAATGACTTAGCGGACAGCGATTCTCTTGCCCACCTTTTTAAGTACGATTCGGTCTATGGTATTCTTGATGCTGAAGTTAAACCAGATCCAGAAGGTTTTCTGATTAATGGTGAAAGAGTAAAAGTATTTTCTGAACGTGAACCGGGGAAAATACCCTGGAAAGATGTCGGAGTTGATGTGGTTATAGAGTCTACCGGTATTTTTACCAAGCGTGAAGCTGCAGCGGCGCACATTGATGCAGGCGCAAAGCGGGTTATAATTTCTGCTCCGGCAGCAGTTGACGCCGTACTGGTGCTTGGTGTAAACGAGCATATTTATGACCCGGAAAAGCACTTTGTTATATCCAACGCCTCATGTACAACTAATGCCCTGGCTCCGCTTGTAAAAGTGCTGCATGATAATTTTGGCCTGCAAAAAGGCTTAATGAATACAACCCATGCTTATACCAATGATCAAAATTTGCATGACTTCCCCCATAAAGATCCGCGGCGGGCGCGTGCCGCAGCTTTATCTTTAATTCCAACCTCCACCGGTGCGGCTAAAACAGTGGGAGAAGTAATGCCTGAATTAAAGGGTCGCATAGATGGTTTTGCCATCCGCGTTCCAATCCCAACTGTGTCCCTGGTTGATTTTGTAGCTGTAGTGGAAAAAACGGTTACTGTAGAAACAGTTAATGCTGCCTTTAAAAAGGCAGCCGAAGGTTCCCCGTACCTTGCTTACAGCGAAGAACCGCTTGTATCTATCGATTACCAGGGCAATCAGTATTCTTCAACATTAGATGCGCAGTCTACCATGGTTATCAGCGATAACATGATCCGGGTCGTGGGATGGTACGATAATGAATGGGCCTACGCCTGCCGCTTAATTGATCTGGCGGCAATGATTGCAGGCAGCTAAAAAACGGTAATATACCTGTCAATACTTATTTTTAAATGACCGATCGCAAGTTGAGAAGCAGGTTTCTTTAAGAATTGATAAAAGGATCTCGATTCTTTAAACGAGGTCCTTTTCGATCCTGACCTGAAAATGACGCTTTGCCATAGGAATGATATAATTTTAAACATCTGCAACGCAGGAGGTGGTTCTGTGAAAGTTAAACGAAGCATCGAAGAAATAAATGAAAAAATAAAAAACGGGAAAGCGGTCGTCCTGACAGCAGAAGAAGTGATTGGTGTTGTAAAAGACAAGGGATTAGAGCAGACGACGGCTTCGGTTGATGTAGTGACAACGGGAACCTTCGGCCCAATGTGCTCCTCCGGTGTGTTTATGAACCTGGGACATCCGCAGCCGCGGATGAAGTTTGGTGAGGCTTATTTAAACGGCGTTCCTGCTTATGCGGGCCTTGCAGCCGTTGACCTTTACCTGGGGGCAACTGCCATCCCTCCTACCGATCCAGGCAATCGTAATTATCCGGGGGACTTTATTTATGGCGGCGGCCATGTTATCGAAGACCTTGTAGCCGGCAAAGAAATCAGGTTGGAGGCTTCTTCTTACGGCACAGATTGCTATCCCCTAAAAAGAATTGAAACCAGCTTTCGCCTGTCGGAAATAAATGAAGCAACCCTATATAACCCCCGCAATGCTTACCAGAACTATAACGTAGCTGTAAATTCGGGGGAGAAAACCATTTACACCTATATGGGCATTCTCAAGCCGGGTATGGGTAACGCCAACTACAGCTCGGCAGGTCAGCTTAGCCCACTTTTCAATGATCCCCTGCTGAAAACAATCGGCATTGGCACCCGTATCTTTTTAGGCGGTGGTATCGGTTATGTTGCCTGGCACGGAACGCAGCACAACCCTTCCGCGGCGAGAGATGAAAAGGGCGTCCCGAAAGGACCAGCGGCAACCCTGGCCCTAACGGGTGATCTGAAACAGATGAAGCCGTGCTGGCTGAGAGGTTTAAGTTTCTTAGGTTACGGGGCCACGATGCAGGTTGGTGTCGGCATTCCCATCCCCATACTTAATGAAGAAATTATGGGCTTCTGTGCCGTTCGCGATGAGGATATATTTGCCCCTGTTGTCGATTATCGGAGTGCTTACCCTTTCAGGGAAAGCGGAAACCTGGGCCTGGTCAGCTATGCTGACCTGAAAAGCGGTTCGGTAACAGTGCAGGGCAAAAATATACCCACAGCCTCCCTTTCCAGCTACGCCGGGGCCAGGGAGATTGCCGCTAACTTAAAAGAATGGATAGAAGCAGGCCGTTTTACCCTTTCCGCGCCCGCAGCGCCGCTGCCGTCAGTTGATGCCGGGATAAGCTTGAATGCGCTGCCACAGCGAGATCCTGAAGAGCAGGAGGATAAATAAATGATCAAGCAAAAAGTTGTGCTCCGCTTCCCGCCGCATATAGTTGAACAGCCGACAATTTACCATTTAATTAAAGATTTCGACTTGATGGTTAACATACTGCGCGCCGACATTAACCCCAAAAAAGAAGGGCGCCTGATGATGGAATTAAGCGGGAGCGAAATCAACTACCAGCGTGCTGTTGAATGGTTAAAAGAGCAAGGTCTGCAGATTATGAACTTAGAGCAGCAGATAATCTGGCGCTCGGATCTCTGTACGCATTGCGGGGCCTGCACAGTAATCTGCCCCACTGAAGCGCTTATGTTTGAGCGGCCGGATATGACAGTTCGCTTCGCAGAAGAAAAATGTATTGTTTGCGAGCTCTGCCTGCGGGCCTGCCCGGCCCGGGCCATGGAAACCCTGGTTGAAAACACTAATTCCAGATGAATAGCAAGAGGGTTTACCGCAGCGACACTTCGGGCTTAAGGCTTACTTCTTTTTCGATTGCGGTAAAAGAAAGCGACCTGTGGATCGCCGTCAGCAGTACAGATTACCATAAAAGTTTACCGCAGCAGGTTGAAAAAATACTCTGGAACAGGAGGCGCCAGATAGAAAACTATCTCTCTGCAGACCCTAACCTGGGCTCAAGCTTAGAACCCTGTCTGCCCGGCGCCGATGCACCCCAAATAATTCGCTCCATGGTTCACGCCGGTAACCGGGTTGGAGTTGGGCCGATGGCTGCAGTGGCGGGTGCGATTGCCGAGGAAGTCGGGCGCTATTTGCTTGATTTCACGCATGAAGTAATTGTCGAAAACGGAGGCGACATATTTTTAAAAATTGAACAGCCGGTAAATGTGGGTGTATATGCAGGAAAATCTGCCTTTAGCGGCAGGTTGGGCCTGCATATAAAACCCGGCCAGACACCGCTTGGGGTCTGCACTTCTTCGGGTACAGTAGGTCCGTCGTTTAGCAAAGGCACAGCTGACTCCGCGCTTGCCTTATCCGTTTCGACACCGCTGGCCGATGCTGCGGCAACAGCGCTCGGCAATATGGTCAAAACACCCGCAGACTTTGAAGCAGCGCTGGCGTTTGCCCGCGAAGTCGACGGTATAACTGGCGCCCTGCTGATCTGCGGAGATAAAATAGCAGCCTGGGGAGAAATAGAACTTAAAAAAGCTTAAAAACGAGGAGGTAGTATTATGCCAGTACTGGCTTATAAAGATCACTTTCCTGAACTGGGTGAAGAAGTATTTATCGCCCTGGGCGCTCATGTTATCGGACAGGTAGAAATCGGCGCCCGTACCAGCATCTGGTTTGGCGCTTCGGTGCGCGGAGATATGGACGCAATAACCATCGGTGAAGAAACAAATATCCAGGATAATGTTACCGTTCACATCGATGAAGGAACTCCCACCCGCATTGGCAGCAGGGTAACAGTCGGCCATAATGTTGTCCTGCATGGCTGTACCGTTGAAGACGGTGCTTTAATCGGCATGGGTTCGGTAATTCTCAACGGCGCGGTAATCGGCAAAGACAGTTTAATAGCCGCTGGCAGCCTGGTTACGCCAAACACAAAAATACCGCCCCGGTCAATGGTCATGGGTTCGCCGGGTAAAGTGGTGCGCACTTTAAGCGAAGACAATATTCCGGTGAAAGACGAAATGTACCTAAACTATCTTAACTTAATCCGTAATTACAAAGCTGCCGATTCCGGTTGAACAGGCGGGCAATCTGCGCTATAATAATTTTGTTATAATGCCGGCATAGCTCAAATGGTAGAGCAGCTGAATCGTAATCAGCATGTTGGGGGTTCAAGTCCTCTTGCCGGCTCCAAATCACTACAGCGAAGCCCTGGTCTGATCCGGGGCTTCAATTATTATATGGTATAAGTAAACCTCAGTTCTTCTTGACATATTTTTAGAATTATTATTAAACTACTTACAAACAGACTGTTTGCAGGAGAAAAGGCAACCGGGACTTTTAATTAAAATTGTGTGAGGAGGATAGAAAATGCCTGAGATTACTTTTTTAGGACATGCCGGTTTTTTGTTAAAGGATGAAGGCAGACAAGCGCTTCTTTTTGATCCGTTTATCAGTAACAACCCTGCTTCGCCTGTCAAGCCGGAGGATATAAAAACAGAATACATTCTGGTAACCCACGGTCATGCAGATCATCTTGGAGATGCCTACGATATTGCCAAAAACAATGATGCAACAATTATATCCACGGCTGAAATTGCCGGACAGGCCGAAGAAAAAGGGTTGGCTGCCCATGCACAGCATCTCGGCGGGCGGCATAAGTTTCCTTTTGGATCGGTCAAGCTGACCCTGGCTTTCCACGGGGCGGGAATCCCCGGGGGGCATGCCTGTGGTTTTGTGGTTGATTACTACGGTAAAAATATATATTTTGCCGGAGATACCGCTCTGTTTGGGGATATGAAGTTAATTGGAGAGCTGGATCCTCTGGAGTTGGCCATGTTGCCGATTGGTGATAATTTTACCATGGGTATTGATGATGCTGTGGTTGCAGCTTCTTTTCTGAAGGCAAAGGTGGTTATTCCCTACCACTACAACACCTGGCCGTTAATCGAAGCAGATCCCGAAGAGTTCAAGAAAAAAGTTGAGCAAAAAACGGATAGCAAATGCATTATTGTTTCTCCGGGCAGCAGTTATAGTTTTTAATTTCGGGGTATTATAAACAAAAAGAAAGGGGGCGGAATGCCCCCTTTCGCTGATTAATATCTAATCTCTCAAAATTGGCCTGGTCAAACAGGTCGGGCCGCCCCCGCCTTTAATCGAAACATCCAATCCGTGGTACTCGTAAACAGTGACTCCTTCACTTTCAAGAGCTTCTTTTGTGCGCGGGCTTCCGGCTATCATAACGCATTTACGGGGTTCTAAGGTTAAAACGTTACAGGCGAAGTTATCATATTCTTCATCGGGCACCTCAATAAGGCTGATACCTTTTTCAATTAATAGGTCACGGAAGGGAACCGCCATCAGGCGGGAGTAAACCACCGCCAGGTCTTTGTCTACCGGGCTGATCATGGACATCAGGTGCAGACATTCATCGGGGCCATTCCAATGGGGTAGCGGAACTTCCGTTATATCTTTTACAAATTCTTTCGTCAGTTCCCGCAGCTGTTTAACCCCTTCCGCATTGGTACGGTAACCGAGGCCTACCGCAGCTGTGCCGTCATCAAACCAGACAACATCGCCGCCCTCAAGTTTACCCGGGGCCATGATTTCGCCGAGGATCGGCATCCCTAATTTTTCCAGATACTCTCCAATTATAGACGGTTCGCTGGTTCTTTCTTCTTTACCCATTCGGCATAATACAGTTCCTTTTTTAGTTATAATTACGGGATCATGGGTGTAAATAGAGTCAAGGCTTGTTTCATTGTCTTCTGGCAGGTAAAATATTTCCGGTACGTTTTCTTCAATTATTGAGGCAAACTGGTTATATTCATGAAGCGCTTTTTGGAAGTCAGGCTTTTCAGGGTAATGAAGCTTCTGCCACTGACGGTTGACACTATCCTGGCCAAGCCAGGCCCTGGCTGGATTTTTCATAAGCACCGAGTGAATTTTTCCAGTTTCAGATTGGCCGTTAAAATTAATAATTATCCACTCCTATGCATTAAATTCCCGCAGTTTATTTAATATTATCATATATTTATCTGCTTGGGACATTTTTTCATCAGGTCTATGAGTTTGCCCGCTTTCCCCAATTATAGTATCATTGTATACAGGTTATTTTATAGTTACAGTACATTTTTTAACCAAAAGTATGCGCAAGTTTTATTATCCCAGGTGCTATTTGAATGTAATGTAAACTAAATAAATATTGTTAGGAAGATTTCTATGACCATGGTTCTTTCACGATTAAGAAAAAAATTAGAAAAGGTTGGATATATTTGTGATGAAAGCACTGTACTGACTGTGTTTTTAGCCCTTGATCTTCAAAAACCGTTATTAATTGAAGGGGCTCCGGGAGTCGGTAAAACCGAAATGGGCAAGGTTCTGGCTCAAATACTGGAAACAGAATTGATTCGTCTGCAGTGCTACGAGGGGCTTGATGAAACGAAAGCCCTCTATGAATGGAATTATCAAAGGCAGCTTTTAAGGATACAAATGAACCGAAACCTGGAAGACGAGCAGATTCGTGAAGAAGATCTGTTTTCAAGCGACTACCTGTTGGAGAGGCCCTTGCTCAAGGCGATCCAGGCTAAAAAACCGGCGGTTCTCTTGATCGATGAAGTAGATAAGTGTGACCCCGAGTTTGAAGCATTTTTATTTGAAGTGCTCTCCGATTTTCAGGTTTCTATTCCTGAGCTGGGGACGGTTACTGCTAATAATATTCCAGTTGTTGTCCTAACCAGCAATAATGAACGTGAACTGTCGGACGGTTTGAAAAGGCGTTGTCTGTATCTATACCTTGATTTTCCGGAGGTAGAGAAAGAAGTTGAAATAATAAAGGCCAAGGTGCCCGGTGTAGGCGATCGTCTGGCCTGGGAAACAGCCCGTGTAGTTGCCAGCCTTCGCCGGCAGCAGAACCTTCGTAAAAAGCCATCAATAGCAGAAACCCTCGATTGGGCCAGGGCTTTGGTTGCCCTGAACCGTAATCGCCTCGATGGCAAGCTGGTTGCCGATACCTTAAATCTTGTTTTGAAGACTCATGCTGATCAGCAATACTTTAATAAAGAAATTGGTTCTGATGGAGTCGAAAAAATGCTAAAAAATACTGAAAACGGCGGTGACGTTTGTCGGTGTCAATAAAAAATGATTTATATAAAAGCCATGAAAGCAGGCTTGAAGAGAATATAGCTACTTTTGCTGACCTGCTGCGCCAGGAAGGTCTTCCCCTGGGAACGACGGAAATGATCGATGCCTTGAAAACCCTGGACAGGATAGATATTGCCAATCGATCTGAATTTAAAGCTGCACTGCAAGCAACCCTGGTAAAAAGCTATCGCGACCAAGCTCTTTTCAGCCGCGTTTTTGATCAGTTTTTTATTCCTCCCGAAGAGTATCAAAAAAGGTCTGAACAAAAGGCTTCCTACCGTCAGCAGCTGGAGAGTCAAATTAACCAGGCTGATAATGAATTGATGTTCAAAGGAGAATCTTTGCAGCTATCTTTAAATGAACTGCAGCAGTACAGCTCTTTATCACAACAGCAGCGCGATCGCCTGCAGGACTTTATGCTAAAGACTGAAAAAGGGAAAAATGTGGAATCCGGTTTTCGCCCTCTTTTGGAAACAGTGGTCAAGAGCCACCTGCGCTACTGCCGTACTCAGGAAAAGTATAAACAGGACAGCCATAATTACGGAGAAGGTTCTGAAGTTGGAGCGGACTCAGGCAGTGATGATCAGAACCTGCGTGAAATGGATATAGAAGCCATAAAGGCTGCTGATATGCCTGCTGCCGAGCAACTCCTGCAAAAATTATCCCGAAAGCTGGCCGTTAAAATTTTAAGGCGTCGCCGCACCGGCCCCCGCAGCGGACCCCTTGATCTGCGCCGGTCGATGCGGGATAATATGCGCTTCGGAGGCATAATCTTTAATTTGAAACATAAGCCAAAACGTCGTTCCAAGCAGCAAATACTTTTACTTTGCGATGTTTCGGCTTCGATGAAACAGTATAGTACTTTTGTTCTTCACTTTTTACTTGGCTTGCAGGAAGTTGTGCGCAACCTTTCCTGTTTCAGTTTTTCTGATAATATTGAAAACCTTACACCCGAGTTGAAAGGAAGGGCAGATTTGCAGCATATTTTAGATCGGGTTATTCGGCAGAGTAAAAATTGGGGAGGCGGTACCGATCTTGGCCGGGCTCTCTTTGAAATGGTTAGAAAATATCCCGATCTTGTAAATGCGAAGACTACCGTGATTGTGGTCAGTGATACAAAAACAGTCTCTATCGATTACGCTTTAGATGAACTGAAGAAATTAAAAGAACGGGTCAAGCGGGTGATCTGGCTTAACCCGCTGCCCGTCGTGTATTGGCCTGACTACCGTTCCGTTAATAAAATCGGCGAACTAGTTGAAATGTGGCCATGCAGTACAATTGCCCAGTTGGAAGAAGTCCTTACCGGACGGTTATAGGACAAGGATAGGAGGAAAAAATAATGACTAAACGCATTGCAATAGCAGGAAAAGGGGGCACAGGAAAAACGACATTAGCTGCCCTTCTGATACGTTATTTAACTGAAGAAAAAAAGGGAAATACCATCCTGGCTGTTGACGCTGACGCTAACGCAAACCTGAATGAAGCCCTGGGGTTGGAAGTTAACGAAACTATCGGGACCATTCTCGAAGACACCAAAGATCCAAAGGCCGTACCTACCGGGATGACCAAGGATATATTTATTGAGTATCGTCTGAGCCGGGCAATGGTAGAAGAAGATGATTTCGATCTCGTGGTAATGGGCAGCCCCCAGGGTCCGGGTTGTTATTGTTATCCAAATGATTTGCTTAAAAATTACCTGGAAAAGTTAAGTAAAAACTATGATTATATGGTCATCGATAATGAAGCGGGGCTGGAACATTTAAGCAGAAGGCTGCTGCCGACCGTGGACCTGCTCCTGGTAACAAGCGATTCTACGGCTCGTGGTGTTCGTTCCGCCGGACGGGTCAGGGAAATCGTCGATAATGTTAAAATAGCAGTTTCCAAAATGGGGTTGATCATCGGCCGCAGCCAGGAAGGCGTATCAAAGCAGTTAGAACAGGAAGTTAAAAAAACCGGGCTCGAGTTGTTTGGCGAAGTCCCCAATGATCCGATGGTGGCCGATTACGATCTAAAAGGTGAAGCCCTTTTGAAACTACCGGATGATTCGGAAGCCGTCAAAGCCACGAAGGAAATTTTTAAATCACTTTCCTTATAAAAACGGGGAGGTTTGCTGCCTTGCTTTTTGAAGATCGCTGCCAGGCAGGTGAGAAACTGGCTGAAAAGCTCAGCCCTTATCGAGGACAGCATCCCCTAATCCTTGCTGTGCCGCGTGGTGGCGTTACTGTAGCCAAGCTCATATGGGACAACCTTGGCGGGGAACTAGATCTGATTATTACCAGAAAAATTGGGGCTCCTTATCAGCCTGAACTGGCCATCGGTGCGGTGACCAGTGATGGTTTTGTCATGATTAATGAAAATGTTGTTTCCCGTTTAAATGTTAATGCTGAATATATTGACAAGGTTGCCGGGGAAGAGCAAATCGAAATACAGCGCCGTCTTGAAATGTACCGTGGAAATCGTCCCCTGCCTGATGTTGACAATCGCCTGGTAATCCTGGTTGATGATGGCGTGGCTACGGGATATACCCTTTTGGCTGCCCTGCGCAGCCTGAAAGAGAAAGAGCCATTAAAACTTATTTTAGCAGTACCTGTAGGGCCGCCTGATACCTTCAGTATGCTTGAAAATGAGGTCGACGAACTTGTCTGCCTGGAAGCTCCTCCTCATTTTGCAGCTGTCGGTCAGTTTTACCGTAATTTTGATCAGGTCAGTGATGCAGAGGTAAGCGCGATGCTTGAGAAAGCCTGGCAGGATTCAAAGTAAAATAGTTGCTGCAATAAATCTATGCCGCAAATTTATTGGGAAGCCTTAGCGCGAGGTAGCAATTGAGCCGCATAAATTTCTGCGCGCAGTGATCAGGGACCGTAAGCTTCAACAACAGGTCTGCTTCAAAAAGGACAATTGTTAACTGACAGAACAACAATTAACAGATTTTCGCTTTATAACGCTTTGCAGCTTTGGAGAGGAGATATGACTAATGACCGAAGAACAGCTTGATATTAAAAAAATACTATCAGTACTGCCGCATCGTTATCCATTTTTACTGGTCGATAAAATAACCGAACTGACACCGGGCAAGAAAGCGGCAGGTTTGAAAAATGTAACTATTAATGAAC
>Ga0207421_10005205_pt1 | contig 14676 bp, 11 predicted proteins | sample SodLakKL_010_SED_4_FD_187542 | JGI IMG/M metagenome (GOLD analysis project Ga0207421, IMG submission 187542) | Alkaline sediment microbial communities from Lake Tanatar, Kulunda Steppe, Russia - 8KL_010_SED (SPAdes) (version 2) | ecosystem: Environmental > Aquatic > Non-marine Saline and...
CCGGGGTGATGGTCCTGATCGGGGGGTTCATTTGGTATCATGCCGAGGCTGAGCTGGGCTGGACGGGTCTCGAGTATGACTGGGCCAGGGCACTGATCGTACTCTTACTGGCGGGCTTTGCGTATTACGGGTTCAACTACTTCCTGTTTCGCAGACGGGCCCAGAGAGTGGTGCGAGAGTCAGACGATGCGTGAACGGCATACTCAGGAATCTCGCCTGTGCCCGAAGACCGGAGCCAGTCAGATGTGGGAATATGGCGTCGGGTTGAGGTGAAGCTGCGGCAGCGGAATTTGTGTTCGGCTGCCGCGCGTATGTGATCATCCCGGGTAGAAGAAGTGTACCAGAGATATTGCAGCCAACAGGTATACCAGCCAGTGCACTTCCTTGCCCTTGCCGGCCACCAGCTTTACAACGGGGAAGGCGATGAATCCAAAGGCGATTCCATCCGCGATGCTGTAGGCCAGAGGCATGAATATGATGGTCAGGAACGCCGGAAGTGCTTCTGTGAAGTCCTCGAAGTCTATCTTGGTTACTGACCCCATCATGAGCACTCCAACTATGATCAGTGCCGGTGCTGTGGCCTCTCCGGGAATCAGGTAAGAGAGTGGATGCAGGAAGAGAAATGCCAAAAAGAGAGCCCCGGTGACTATTGAGGTAAGACCGGTGCGCCCTCCCTCTGATATTCCCGCGGTGCTCTCCACATATGTGGTCACTGTGCTGGTTCCCAGGAGTGCGCCTCCCGTAGTGCCGATGGCATCGGCGAGCATGGCCTTGTTGACCTTAGGGAGACGACCTTTTTCGTCGAGGTAGCCTGCCCGCGCACCCGTGCCCAGGAGAGTACCCATTGTGTCGAAGACGTCGACGAATATGAAAGAGAAGACCACGAAGAACGGTATGGTGGTCAGTGCCGCCAAGTTGAGCTGAAAGGCTATCGGACCGAGACCCGCGGGCATTCCGAAGATATCGCCCAGACCGGAGGGGAAGTCCTGAATTCCCATGAAGAAGCTCACAACTGTGGTGAGCAAAATCCCCAAAAGAATTGCTCCCTTCACCTTTCTGGCCATCAACACCGATATGATGAGGAGACCTATCAGGGCCAGTAGAGGTCCGGATTCGGTCAGATTGCCCAGGGTCACCTGGGTTCCCTCGTAGGCCACTATGATTCCGCCATTCTGCAGACCGATGAATGCGATAAATAGCCCGATACCAGCAGCAACTGCGCGTTTCAGGGCGGTGGGAACAGCGGCATCGATGTAATGCACCGCACCGGTCAAAGCCAGGATTCCGAATACCATACCAGATGCAAAGACCGCCCCGAGAGCAGTTTCCCAGCCGTGCTCGGCGGCGACTGTGTATGCGAAAAAGGCATTCAACCCCATGCCGCTGGCCATTGCAAATGGGTAATTGGTCAGTAAGGCCATTATGATAGTCGCGATGCCGGCAGTCAGGATGGTCGCTGTCATTACCGCTCCGTGATCCATTCCGGCATCGCTCAGGATGCTGGGATTCACGAAGATGATATAGGCCATTGTCATGAAGGTCGTAAATCCTGCAATGATCTCTGTCCGTACATCCGTGTTGTGTTCTCGCAGCTTGAAGTCAGGAATGATTGCTCAACCTCTCTGCAGACGATTAAAACTGCAATCTCCACGGCAAGACTTCGGTGTTCTGTGTTCACCCCCCAACACTGCACACAGAGCCTGATCATACAAAGAAGGCAGCAGTGCAAAAATGCAACAGATACTACATTTCGACAGGAGATGATTCTTTCCTGTCCATTTTTCGAGTGACTTGATTATTGTGTTGCGGGAGGCATTGAAGTGCACATTTGGGTGTTCTGATCTGCAAGGCGAGAATTGCTTCACGGCAGGTGCGCTTTGCCTCGATGATCTGTAGAAACCGTCCTCGCCCCAGAGTGTGATGCGACCCCCACTGGCGGTAGTGGCCAGCTCTGGTATGTGCAGAGTCAGATTCTCTACTGCGAAGACGTAGTTGCAGAATACATTCAAGTTCTCCGCCTGTCTATCCCTGCTTCGTTATGCAGAATTCAGTATACTGGCGGCGGATCCTTCAAATCGATTCTGTTTGTGCCTGGGTGAGGACGAGCGATTTTCTCGCCTTCGCCAGATTGTGTGCGGCGCAGGACTGCTTGCACATGAATCTGGCCTTCGTCTCAGCGAATATTCATGGGGCGAATCAACGCATCATGACGGCTGCCGACTGAGTGCGGACGAGGGATCTGAGCGCATCAGGATCTCAGTTGCAAGAAGATTCGAAGAGTGAGACAATGCGCGTCTTATTCCTGTGAATTTCGCGTGATCCGCCAGAGGACGCCTGTTTCGGGGATGGCGTTTGGCGACATATCGGTGAATTCAACAACCCCGAAGTCCAGAACATATAATCCTGCATCCTCGTGATCCACCTCAACGGCGATTATACGCTTGAACCCTCTGCCGGTACGGCCAAACCTTGCCTGATCCTGGTTGGAGACAAACCAATCGTAGTCCCCCGTTAGCACATCCACATGTATGACACCGGTGGGTACATCCTCCTCGACTTCACCTGTCAGGGGGGTAGCGTCCCCAAATATCGCCACCAGCAGGCCCTCATGATTAAAATCTTGTGGAGTTGTTGTCAACTTCATGGGCGAGTAGTGTGATGGCAGGGTGAGCAGTGGGGCTTCAACCTCTGGTGGATCAGAGATGAGGGGATTGAGGTTCACTCCGCGCTCGGAAGCAAATTGCTCTTCCGTCAGGGGGTTCCCTCCAGCGAAATCGGGCCATCCATACCACGCCCCCTCGTGCACCTCGACCACCCAGTCGGGTGATCCACTTACCGCCCGCACTCCCCGGTCATCATAGCCAAGATTGGTTGCGTAGAGAGTACCATCGTCGTCCATGACCAGTCCGTAGGGATTCCGGAGACCATCTGCATATACTGATACGCTGCCGTCGGCGTCTATCCGGTGAATTGCCCCGCTGGCCGGGACTGTTTCTTCCACCACTTCACCTTCTGATCTGGTTTCTCCGAATGGTGCAAAGGCCCCGGTGAAGGTGTAGCCCAGGGGGTTCGGGGTTCCCAGGTTCATGTGCGGGTAGTTCTCCCCGGTGAGCTCGAAGCTGCGGGAAGGCTGGTCATGAAAGTCTGGATGACGATCGGCCCAGGCATATACGAAGCTGTCTGATCCTACAACGCCAGCATTTGTGGCAGTACCCACGCCGAAATAAATCTCGCCGTCGGGTCCGGCCACCACCTCGTTGTTGTGATGATCACCCTTCGCCGGCAGATCCGCTATGAGATCTTCTGTTTCACCTGTATCCAGGCACAGCTGACTGATCTTGCCGCGATGAGAGACCAGTAGGGTGTCGTCATCCACAACATCCAGGCCGTTCAGGGGGCCGTTGAATCCGGAGGCAATTTCGGCCACCTCACCTGTGGGAGAAACTGACATGATCCTGGCCTCTGTCGTTTTGGGGCCGTAAACAAAGCCTGATTCACCAATGTAGACCGTTCCGTCATCAGTTATGGCCATACTGGTTGGATAGGTAAATCCTTTCGCCACGACTACCGCCTCATACCCGTCGGGCAGTTCGAGTGCTTCCGGATCGGTGCTCGCAGCCATCCTCAACATGACAGGAGCCGAGATGACGGCGAGAAGCAGGAGAGCAATCGAGGAGTAGACGACAGCTGGTCCGTGCCGCAGGGTCATCCGCCCATACAACAGACCGGTGATGATGCCGTACAGCAGGAATGCGATCAGGGGCGTCAGATGATTAAGGGGGCTGCCCAGCTGTACAGGAAATCCGAGGGCCACGGGTACCAGCAGGAGCGGGCCGGCAACCCATAGCACCAGACCCAGTACGACACCGGCCAGAAGGCTTGTTGACGCGGTGAGATCACGCCGGCGCAGCGCCACTGCGTACAGCACGCCCCCGATGGCGCCGAATCCCAGCATTACTGCGAAACCGTTTATCAGATCCGCCCGCGTCAGAAGAAGCCCCAAAACCGGCAGAAACCATGAGCCCCACAGGACAAAGGCAGCTGCCGCTCCACCGACGAGCCCGGCCAAAAGGCCCGAAAGAATGATGTTTGATTTTTTGATGGTTATCCCCCCTCAATGGTGTGATGCCCCACAATTGGGGGCACTTTCGGGATCAGCCGTCTTGCAGAACCCTGTGGGTTGAGTGTGCCCGGGCATAGGTGTGGTGATGTGCCGAGAAGGGGAGAGGTCTCATGGGGGGTTACTTCACTGACACGAGGTAGCTGTGAGGGTGGGCCGGAACAATGTCCCGGCCCTGTGACAGTCCCGTTTACCTGTCACACCTCTGACGCGTTCGACGCTTGCCTTCATGCTCGTGCATACGTTCTTTCTGGCCCATGAGCTCGAGCTGTTCATCCGTCAGTATATCCTTCCGTGCCTCGAAGAATTTTTCGCGGAACGACTGACGCAGGTCATTGAGCTGTTCTCTCTGGTCCTCAGTTAATCCAACGGGATCGCAGTCCGGGCAGTCCTCGCCTTCACAGTTTGAATTGGTCCGCATCATGGGTCCAGAAGCGTATGTGCCTCCGGCCACCAGCAGGATGATGACCACCGCGGCTGTGCTTACGGCCAGCAGTCTCGCCTTTCTCGTCTGCATAATAGCGTTTCACCTCCCACGATTTCGTCTGATAAGAGCGTAACCCATACCTGTGAAGGATCTGTGAACAATAATCGAAAAGATCACGAACCTGCGGCCCGCGGGAGTGTGAAACTGAAGGTTGAACCGCCCCCCAGTTTGCTGTCCACTGAGACTTCACCTCCGTGGGCATCAATCAATCGCTTCACTATGGCCAGTCCCAGTCCTGTTCCGCTGGAATCCCTGCGGCGGGACTCGTCCGCCTTGTAGAAGCGCTCCCACAGGTGTGGGATCTTCTCTTCCGGGATGCCTTCTCCCGTGTCTCGGACTGACACACGTATTTCGTGTTCTTGCTGATCAGCCCGGAGAGTGATCGTCCCTTCCCTTGGTGTGTGTCGCAGGGCGTTGTCCAGTAGATTAAACAGCACCCGTTCCACTGCATCGGGATCGGCTTCAGGTCCTGGAAGGTCCGGTTCCACCTCGATGACCAGCTCCACCTTACGTTTCTCCGCTGCGGGTGCGAGGACATCGGTTACGCGCTCGAGCAGTTCCTCGAGGCAAAATGGTCGCGGTGATAGATGAATCTCGCCAGCATCGTATTTCTCAAGATCGAGCATATCATCGACCAGGCGGTTCAACCTGCTGCCCTCGGCACGTAATAGTGATATATAATGATCGACATCCTCCCTGGGTACTGTGCCATCATACAGAGCCTCGAGGAACCCGGTTATGACAGCCAGCGGGGTGCGGAGCTCGTGCGAGGCGTCGGCGAGAAACTGCCTCCTCATCTGTTCCAGACGATGAGACTCGCTTATGTCGTGTATCAGTACGACACAACCGCGATAGCCGTCACCCCGCTGCTCGTTCGGTGTTACCTGTACCTCGCAGGTTGTGTCGCCGTAAAATGCGAGAGTGTCTTCCTGGCCCTCACCGGTATCCAGGGCAGCTTCTATCAGGTCACTGATTTCAGCCGGAATCTGGAGACTACGATGATGCACCGAGTCAGGGAGCTCGCCCACATCTTCGATGGACAAAAGATCGGCAGCAGCGGGATTGACGAGAAAAACCTGCCCTCCGGGATCAAGAGCCATGAATCCTTCATTCATGCTCATCACAGTGGAGATAAACTTGAATTTCTCGTATTCTAAGGACTCGATGGTGCGGGAGAGACTCGCGGCCATATGGTTCAGGGCGCTTCCCAGCTGTCCCACCTCATCGCCTCTTCCGGCGGGAACCCGTTTTTGAAGGTTTCCCTCGGCCATCTGCAGTGCCGCCTCGCCCATCGTCGTCATGGGGTGAGAAATCCGGCGGAAGAATATGTATCCCAGGGCGGCTGCGAGTAGTAGGGCCGCGGCGCCGGAGATGAGCCCGAACTGCTGCAGGCGCGCTGCCGTCTGCTGTATTCCGGTCACAGGAGCGTGCAGGAGGAGAGCACTGGTGACCTCAGTAGGAGCTGCGATGGTGCTGTCTTGTCTGAGGGGAACTGCTACCGACAGCATTGATTCGTCAAAGCGGGGGTGCGTTCTCTCGTAAGTTACCGCTTCACCATCTCGCAGGTGCTGTATGCTCTCACGCGGCACAAAGGAGCGCTCACGTTCCATTTGGCTCTCTCCCCGCGAGCCGCGCAATATATGGCCCTCGAGATCGACGATTCTGATTCTCGCATCGAGAACCCGGTCAAGGGAGGAAAGAACGTAATCCATGGTCTCGCGATCTATTTGCCCGTTCAGGTATTGTGTGGCCACCCCGTCAATCTGTTCCGCCCCGGCAATCAGCTCGCGCTCCTTTTGTGCGTACACGTGGTCCCGGAGCATGGAGGTGTGAATGGCGATAGACAGAAGTATCGCCAGGAGAATGACGATCAGGTTAGCCAGTATCATCTTGCCGGCGAGCCCCATTCTGACACCCGTCATCTGTCCACCTCGAAGCGGTATCCCACGCCCCATACGGTGGCTATTCGCCAATCCCGTTCAGCACCGTTTTCCAGCTTCTTGCGCAGCTTCTTGATATGTGTATCTACTGTCCGGGTGTCACCCACATAATCAAATCCCCAGATGTGTTCCAGGATCTTCTCCCTGGTGAATACACGACGGGGATTTTTGACCAGCAACCACAGCAAATCGAATTCCTTGGCGGTCAGGGGAACTTCCCGCCCGTCAACCCGGCAGCTCCAGGTCTCGCGATCCACCTGCAGGCCTGCAAACTGGACATGAGTTTTTTCCGTCTGTGGGCTGTGGTTGACCGGTGCTCGCCGCAGTACTGCGCGTATCCGTGCCATAAGCTCCCGGGGATTGAAGGGCTTGGTTACATAGTCATCGGCACCCAGTTCCAGACCGAGAACCTTGTCGTAGTCGTCCCGGCGTGCGGTCAGCATTATGACCGGGGTTTCGCCTGTCTGCCGCAGGGCCTTGCAGACTTCCCAGCCGTCCATCTCCGGCAGCATGATGTCCAGGACCACCAGATCCGGCCGGTGCTCTGCATGGAGATTGATTGCCTCTGTTCCGTCCCGCGCGCGCAGGACGGAATATCCCTCGCGCTGCAGGTAAAGAGAGATCAGCTGCACCATGTTTTCATCATCGTCCACTACGAGGACAGTCTGATCTTTCATCCTGCCTCCATTCCGGATGAGCCCGGGCAGCTTGAGCCTGCCGGATAGCAGTACCCGGAGTTTTTCCTACTCAGGTCAGATATGGTCCTGAATTCCGCCTGTATGGTTGTGTCGATGTTGTTACGAACCGGCCAGGATGTCAAGTCTGGGAGCCGGGATTGCAACTCCAGGATGCGTGTCTGACGGTAGAGGTGTCCATGCCCGGGTGTAGTGGGCAAGTGTCTGTTGGGTGATATTTAGACCTCGATGTTTTTCCAGTGCCCGGACCGGAAGCGCCATGCAGCCAATCCGGCGCGAACAAACCAATCGGCCACCATCGCCAACCACACCCATTCAAGCCCCTTACCCAGGATGCCGACGAAAAACTGGGCGAGGGAGAGCCGGACGAGCCAGATACTGGCGGTAGAGATATACAGCATAGTTCGTGTGTCACCTGCACCGCGCAGGCCGCCTGACAGCACAAAAAACGTGGCCATGGGAATCTGGGCAAAGGCGACTATCCGGAGAAGCCGTGTACCTACCTGGATTACTTCCAGGTCGGTGGTGTAGATTCGCATGAGAAGCTCAGGGAAAAGCAGCAGTACCAGCATCATTGCTCCCATGAAGTAGACGGCCAACCGCAGCGCCTCCCAGCCACTTCGTTCTGCCATCTTCGGATTACCCGCCCCGAGATTCTGGCCGACCAGGGCCGTGGACGCGGTGGCAAATCCGAATGCTGGCATGTATGAAATGGACTCAGCATTGATCGCGATGGTATGTGCGGCGTAGGCCAGCGTTCCCATCCCGGCCACAACACGTACGTAAAGCACCTGGCCTAACCGGCTGATGAACTGCTCTATTGCCGCCGGCAGTCCCACGCGCACAATCCGGTGTATCATCTCCATGTCCAACTGCAAAAAGCGCCTCAGGTTCAGCTGCAGCACGCACCGTCCGCTGAACAGCAGCCCCAGAAGGATTATTCCTCCCGCACCCCGAGACAGAGAGGTGGCCAGTGCCGCCCCGTTTACTCCCATGGCCGGGAAACCCAGTCCCCCAAAGATGAGCACGTAGTTCAAGATGGGGTTTATAATGTTTATCGCCGCGTTGACTTTCATTGGTGTCATTGTATCGCCTGCGCCGCGGAGGGCCCCGCTGATCATAAACGCTGCCAACATAAAGGCCATCCCCGGGAGGATGAGCCTTATGTAGCCGACGCCCAGCTGCAGCACGTCTGGTTCTGGCCCCATCAGCCCGATGATCTGTGGTGCAAACAGGTAACCCGCGATCCCCAGGCCCAGGGCCAGGGCGAATGCCAGAAGTAGAGACTGGCCCAGTGAATTCGAGGCCTCCCGCGGATTGCCGGCGCCCATTTCCCTGGCCACCACCGCGGTCGTACCGGTCGCAAGCGCCCCGAAAAGCGCGAAGGCCAGCATGAATGGTTGCAGGCTGATTCCCACAGCAGCAATGGCTGCCGCGCCGAGCCGGCCCACCATGGCCATGTCAATGATGTGAGTCACGGTGTGCAGGGCCTGCTCAGCCACAACCGGCCAGGCCAGCAGCATAATATGCTTGCGGATTTTTCCTCCGGAGGCCTCGTCGGGTAGGCGCGCGAGATCCTCACGTTTCTCTGTCGGCACAGATAGCCCCCTCCAACGCTTGCGCCAGATCAGAAATATGTCTTACAGGCACGACAAGACATCTTGTTGCGTCGAATGCAGGAATCCGGCAATCAGAAAATATTATACCAATTGCTGTACAGAAACGGTATAGTAGACGCGAAAAGCATGTGTTGACAGTAGCAAAATATAAATGTCACTATGTGGTTTCAGCCCTGCTTCCACCTTCACGGCGGGGAAGTACGAGGTTCTGTCATCATTTCCTGATGGGTGGGGCCCGCGCAGCTTCACGGGCCCCGGGCGATTCAGTACAGCATTCTTCCCTGTGGATCACGGAGGATTTTCCCCGCCCCCATGTTCTGCATCTCCTTTCCACTTATGGCTACCTGCCCGTTTACCAATACGTAGGCTATCCCTTCAGGCGGGCGGCAGGGTTTGGGTACTGTTGCGCGGTCACCTATGGTGCCCGGATCGAATACAACCAGGTCGGCGCAGAACCCGCGGGAGATGACCCCTCGATCGGCAAGCTCTGCGCGCTCGGCCGGCATCTTCGTCATCTTGTGAACGGCCTCTTCCAGGGTTAGCAGTCCCTCTTCGCGTACATACTTGCCCAGTATTCGAGGAAATGTCCCATACTCCCTCGGATGTACCATGGGCCAGCGGTCCTGCTTCCGGTCGCAGGTATAGCTGCGAATGGAGGAATCACTGCCGATCATGACCAGGGGGTGGGCGATGATGGCCCGGACATCTTTTTCATCCATTATTCCTGCGACTTTGACCTGCATCTTGTTTTTTACCAAAAGGTGATGAACTGCCCCCGGGACATCGGTATTCATTTGCTGCGCCACTTCGCCCAGGTCCATGCCCTGGTATTCTTCCGTCTCTGTGCACTGGATGACACCGTAGAGGGAGAGGCGGGAGCTGACATACGTGGGTTCTTCGCGGAAGGCTCGTCGTATCGTGTCTGCTGCCCCTTCCCGCCGGAGGTTGGCGAGTGTCTCCGCCTTGCTGTCACCGCTGAGTTTGTCCGGCAGTGCTCGGGTGAGAGGCATCACTGCTGAATAGGTGTAAGGATAGACATCAGCCATGATGTCCGCACCCATGTCCCGGCCATCCTCCAGAATGGCCAGCACTTCGTCCGCACGCCCCCAGTTATCCTTGCCGACCACTTTCTGGTGGGCCACCTGTACGGGTGTGCCGGTGCGAAGACCTATCTCGACTACTTCCCATGTTGCCCGGTGGACATTGGTCCACTGATCGGCGATGTGGCTCGTGTAAAGCCCCATATATTCACCGGCCACTGCGGTGACCTCTGCGACTTCGCGGAAGCCGCCGAAGCATCCGGGTACGTACGCTCTACCCGTGCTTACCCCGAAAGCTCCCGCCTCCATGCTCCTGTGCGTCAGTTCCTTCATTCGTTGCAGCTCTGTATCTGTCGGGAAGCGTTTCTCCATGCCCATAACTGCTCTGCGGATAGTACCGTGTCCCACGAAGAGCCCCTGGTTGTTGCCAACTTCAGCTTCTTCAATTCGGGTGAGGAATTCATCCATACTTCTCCAGTCAATTCGCACATCGCGTACGCGGGATGCTGCGTATCGTGCGCTGGCGTCAGAGAGTGGTGCCAGGCTGTTCCCGCAGTTTCCACTGATCTCTGTAGTTACTCCCATCAGCAGTGAGGACTCGGCTCCGGGGTTGCTGAGAATCTTCATGTCCGCGTGGGAATGCAGATCGACGAAGCCTGGGCAGACGGTACAGCCCTCCGCATCGATGACTTCCCGGGCCGATGCAGGTGAGTCGTCATCATCACATTCCGTCAGGCGATGGACCATTTCGATTTTTCCGTGGAGAATTCCAATCTCGCCGCGAAAAGCCGGGGCTCCCGTTCCATCGATAATCTGTGCATTTCTTATGAGTAGGTCAAACATAATAGGCCGGCAATCACTCGCCGGAGAGATCTCTCCCTTCTCCGTGTAAGGATTCTTACCTCTTGCCAGGGTCACGTTGGTCGGCTGCGTCGGAGACTTCTCGTTCATGTGGCTGCCGGATCTCTGCAGCAGCTGCACAGGAGCAAAATTGCTGCATGGATCCGGGCCGCATGCAGGTGTCGTCGGTGGCCTGTTCACTGTGCATTTTATCCGAACAGTCGGGGCATCAGTTATGACATCCCGTGTAACTGGTTCCTTTGGTGCACGCACTATCCATCGGTTCTTCGCCCGGCGAACAGATCCTTCTGTCCGGTTAGAACCCACTGCACAGTCATGTTCATCTGTGAACGGTCTGGGGCACCGGTATCAATCCTGCATGACAAGGGAAGCGGGCGAATCTTGGAGAAGCCCAACATCACAGGAGGGGATTTACTGTGAGGTTATGCATTGTTACGGGAGCACCTGGATCGGGCAAAACCACACTTGTGACCCGGGTCATAAAGGATAGATGTTTTCGTGGTGCGGCCGGATTTTTCACTGAAGAGGTGCGCGAGGAAGGACGACGTGTAGGTTTTGATGTAGTAACGTTGGACGGTCTGCGCGCGCCCCTGGCGCGAGTAGGGCCGGGATCCCCGCATGTGGGCAAGTATGCGGTTGATCTGGAATCCTTTGAAAAGACCGGTGTGACGGTACTGGAGAAGGCGCTCGACCTCGGTATGCGTCCGCTGGTGGTCGACGAGGTGGGTAAAATGGAACTGTATTCGGAATGGTTCTGCGATGTGATGCGCCGGATCATCGATGTGGGCTGCCCTCTTCTGGCGACTGTGCCGCTGCGGTCCCGTCATCCACTGGTGGAGAGTCTCAGACAGGACAAACGTGCCAACGTGTGGCACGTCTCGCGAGATAATTTTGCGCAGACGGCATTCGAGGTGCGGGGAGCGCTGTTGGACTCGCTCAGAGCAGGAGGTGCGGAGTGATCGCGGATCTGGCCGCATGAAGATGCCCTCAGCTTCGCCCCCGCGATCACTGGTCGTTTGCATCTCATACGTTGATCATCTTCCATTTACCGCTCAGGAAGCGACGGGAAGTCAGTGCAGCACGCAGGCACTGGTCTGCGGCCATTCCCAGCCAGGCTCCCGGCAGACCCCAGCCCAACACCACGCCCAGAATGTATGCGAGTACCAGCCGGACGCCCCATATTCCCACTCCGGTGGAGATGAGCACGAAACGTGTGTCGCCGGCTCCGCGCAGTCCTCCGCCCATAGTGAAACTGAGGGCTATTGCCGGCTGGACTACAGCTATTATGCGCAATATGACAGTACCAAGGTGAATAACAGTGGGATCGTCAGTGTACAGATGGATTATGGAAGGTCCAAATATGAATAATCCTATCCCGATGATTCCCATGGTGACAGCGGCCACCTTTGCAGTCTCCAACCCGGAAGCCTCCGACAGGTCGGGGCGGCCAGCTCCCAGATGCTGCCCCACCAGTGCTGTGGCGGCCACAGAGAAGCCAAATCCAGGCATGAACGACAGAGATTCTATGTTCATTGCAATCTGATGAGCAGCCATGGACAGCGTGCCCATTCCAGCCACCGTGCGAACGAAGATCAACTGTCCGCTCCGCAGAATGAGCTGCTCCGCTGCCGCCGGCACTCCTACATTGAGTATACGCCGGATCACCCACATGTCCCACTTCGGTATCAGGGATCCCCTCCACTTGAGATTAGTATATCCGCGCTTTATTGTATATCCAATTATGAGCACACTGAGTGCTCGGGTGATGATAGTGGACAGACCAGCCCCCACCACGCCGAGCTCTGGAAAGATCCACACTCCGAAGATGAGCAGCCAGTTGAGAAGTACATTCAGGATGTTTGCCACACTGCGGGCAAACATCGGGGTGCGTGTGTCACCCGAACCGCGCAGGGCGGCGACCATTATGACTGTCAGGGCAGTGAAAATCATTCCGGATATGATGACCCGGAAATACCCAGTGGCCATGGGAGCTACGTCGTCTTCTACACCCATTAGAGCCATTACGTTGGGTGCGATTATTATAAAGACAGCAGATACGATGCCCCCCATAATTACGGCTATGCCTACGGACTGCCTCATGACATCGCCGGCCGCGCCAGGCTTTCCCGCCCCGACCAGGCGGGCCACGACGGCGGTGGTCCCCACTGCAAGGGCCTGAAATAGGGCCATCAGGAAGAATGAAGGTTGGTTGGCGATGCCAATAGCTGCAATGGCTGCGGGACCCAGCTGCCCGACCATGATCATATCCACAATCTGCGTCATGGTCTGGAGCACCATCTCGATGATGGCAGGCCATGCAAGGCTCAGCATCTGCCCTCTTATCTGGCGCCGATCCAGCTCTTTCGAGCAGCTTACTCCATGTTCCGCATCCCCGTCGGTACTTTCGGGGTGATCTTCATCATGCACTATCGGTTCTCCTCTCAAAGGGGCGCAAGTAAGCATTCCATTGTTCTTACCTGGCCCACCGCACATCTGCGCAATGGCGGATTTCGGTACAGCCCTTCCTGTCCGGAGCGCAACGGCCCGACAGGGGGTGGAGTCCCACCCATGTTACTTCTGGCAGCACTCACAGGGGCAAGCACCAGAGTCTCCAGCTTCTTGTAAAAGCGGGTCAGCTTATCGGTGAGGGCAGTTTCTCCGAATGACTGCACTGCCGGTCTCCCGCTTGAGTTGACATACACGATTGATCGCTCCTGCCTTCCGCGGATCCGGCTTTATTACGGAGAACGACGGCGTGATCATCAAATACGGGGATATCGTGTCACCGACATGATGTTGCCGATCAAACTCATCGTCTCGCGACGTGTATTTCAGTTAGTCTATCATCGACCCCGTTGCTCGTCCATACAGAATTCAAGATTCAGCCTGCCCGGTTGAAAAGAAGGCCAAAAGGGATCGACTATTCTTCATCGTACAACATAGTTGTCAGGCGGTGTAAGTAAGAGAGCAGATGGAGGAGATGATTGCCCGCCGTCGGGACCTTTTGCAGTTCGACATTATTCGATCCCGACGGTTTACTTATCCACAGTTTATACACAATATGCATAATTCGGGGTCTTGGATCCGCTTCAACGCAAAATGTGTCCCGGACAGGTAAGCATAATGCGGGAGGGATGGCGGAATCAGCCCCATGCTGGTGCCGACCGAGATGCCCGTCAACGAAGGAGAATTAGTTATGAGAATCGCAACTGACAGACAGAGGCAACCAAAGGGTGAGTGGAGAATTCGTCGGCATGGATGGGTAGTAGGGGTGAAAGAGGAAGAAAGTCATGTCTCAGCAAGGGGGTGCGGGGCCTGGCGGGGAGCAGCAGAGATGATGCCATGGGAGTGGCGCAGGAGACCGTTATCTGGTGGCGAAACGACAACCCCCACTTTCAGGCGGAATTGAACCGGCGGTGCCGGGAGGTCTGGGGAAGACTGGAATCAGCTGCGGACCCTGGTATCGAAGGCCGCGGGTGTGCTGGAGGAAGTTCTGGACATCCGCGCTGCGGGATACACCCGCCCGCGTCCATCGCAGCCACCGAAGTCCTGAAGCCGTTGACTCTACGGCAATGTACAGCGCCCCGACGGACCGGAGGACCGCGAGTTGGTGATGCGGCAGAAGGCGGAAGCGTGGGCCGGACGGGAGTATCAGATGTACTCGGTGCCATGCTCGCCCAGAATGAAAGGATTGCAGAGCATACTATGCAGCGGATGGAGGAGCTGAGAACGCGGTCTGGTGAGGAGGCTCAAGCCGGGGTCTATCTCACGTCACCGCAAGCTTGACAAACTTAACGCCACAGAAAAGGGCCCGGAGTCGACAAACTCAGGAAATTCGATTCGTATTCCGCCGCATATGCACGGGGAACAAACAGGCTTCGTGTGCAGCTCGTATCCTGGAATAAAACCGCGAG
>Ga0207421_10005206_pt1 | contig 14676 bp, 13 predicted proteins | sample SodLakKL_010_SED_4_FD_187542 | JGI IMG/M metagenome (GOLD analysis project Ga0207421, IMG submission 187542) | Alkaline sediment microbial communities from Lake Tanatar, Kulunda Steppe, Russia - 8KL_010_SED (SPAdes) (version 2) | ecosystem: Environmental > Aquatic > Non-marine Saline and...
TAATCATGCTCCTGTGTGTCCGGAGATACGCCGGTCATGGCCATTTCGCTTACGCGTTTCACTGGGCATCTGTTGTCTTTAAATATAGCCTGAAGAATTGTTTCAATCGTATTGTTCACTGGCGTCCGGGAACGTCCCGCTTTTCACATCCGACCCGTACGAACGTATGGCCTCTGTCATAACCGTATGGAGGTCGGCATACCTGCGGATGAAGCGCGGGCTGAAATCCTGGTTCAATCCGAGCATGTCATGAGTAACGAGCACCTGTCCGTCACAGTTCTGACCGGCGCCGATGCCGATGGTGGGAATGTCCAGGGCTGCCGTCACTTCAGCCGCCAGTGATGCAGGGATTTTTTCCAGGACTACGGCAAAACAGCCCGCTTCCTGAAGGCTTCGGGCATCCTCGAATAGCAGTTCCGCCTCCTTGTTGTCGGTAGCGCGGACCTTGTATGTGCCGAACTTGTAGATGCTTTGAGGGGTGAGTCCCAGATGACCCATCACGGGAATACCGGCATCAACGATTTTTCGGATGGCCGGTACTACAACGGCTCCGCCTTCCAGCTTGACGGCATGGGCGCCGGCCTCTTTCATCATGCGTCCGGCACTCTTGAGGGCCCCGGTGTCGGTGACCTGATAACTCATAAAGGGCAGATCGGCCACCACGAGCGACCGCTCGGCGGCACGGACCACGCACTCGGTATGGTAAATCATTTGTTCAAGCGTAATTGGCAGTGTTGTCTCGTGACCGGCCACCACATTGCTGGCCGAGTCACCGACAAGAATGATGTCTATCCCTGCATGGTCCACGATACGGGCCATCGTATAATCATAAGCGGTAAGCATGGTGATCTTTTCGCCACGCCCTTTCATGTCAACTACCGTACGCGTTGTGATCCTTGACGGTGCTGACTTTGACTGAGTGCTCATAATTTGTCTTTGGGAACGATTGCTGCCGTTGCTTCCATTTCACAGGCCATATCTCCTTCAACGGTAGCCTTGCCCTTCATTGTCAGGAAGTTGCGACGTTCACTAACCAGTTCCACTTCTATGAGAAGCTGGTCTCCGGGCACCACCGGCCTGCGGAATCGCGCATTTTTTATGCCTGAAAAGACGATGATGACTTCATCAGGGTTCTCAATGCGGTTTTTTAGCGTCAGCAGGCACCCGGCCTGGGCAAGGGCCTCCACCTGAAGCACACCCGGCATAACGGGGGACGATGGAAAGTGGCCATTGAAAAACTCCTCATTCACAGAGACGTTTTTTATGGCAACGATGTGCTTATCCCCTATCTCAAGTACCCTGTCAATCAGAAGGAACGGATACCGGTGAGGAAGCAGTGACTTTATTTCATTGATGTGCATGACAATTGATTTAGTTTGAATGCAGTCAAAAATACACAACTTGACCCAAGGAACCAATGCTGGCGCAGGGATAAGAGTTGGATGACGGGCAAATGGACTCATTTCACGTGGGACGGAAGTACCGTCCGGACCTGGCACAAGAACTACAGCACTTCTCCGATGTAAATATACGCAATACCCTGCATCAAAGGTTTGCTGTCAAATGATTTAAAGCGACCTGTCTTCTTCATCAGGGAAAGGAACCGGTCGCCCGCCGGAAAAGCAGCGCTGGTTTCAGGCAGATACTGGTAGGCCTGGCGATTGCCGCTGATCCATCCGCCAAGCAGCGGTATGACATATTTGCTGTGCCATTGGAAGGGATACTTCATGATACCGTGAGGCTGTCCAAACTCCAGGACCACAACTTTCCCATTCGGCCTGACCACACGCGCCATCTCGGAAAGAGCGGTGACGGGATCGTCCACATTGCGGATGCCAAAAGCAATGCTGCTGATGTCAAAACGGTCGTCTTCGTAAGGCAGGTCCATGGCATCGGCTACCTCCCAGATAATTTTCAGTCCGTGCTTTCTGGATTTCTCCGGAGCCGGAGCCAGCATCTCGGCACAGAAATCAGTGCCTACCACGGTACCTGATGATCCAACAGCTTTCTTGTAGGCAATGGCCAGGTCCCCGGTGCCGGTGGCACAATCAAGCACGCTCATGCCTTCCGAAGCCCCTGTAGCCCGGACCGTTTTTTTTCGCCATCTGTGGTGCACTCCAAGGGAGAGTACCGAATTAAGCACATCATAACGTCCGGAAATGGACGCAAACATCCGCCGTACTTCTTCGCTCATTTGATTATTTCCTTTTCCTGTACTTTCGTAGGACTTCCTGGTGTTTCCCGATAAGTGTGAGTATCTCCTTTTCCATTGCATCAACTTCTTTTACCGGGATGTCTTCCCTGATCGCATGTTTCAGGATGATCATCTTTAATACCCTGTCATTGAGCAGTAACGTTCCCTTAATCAGTTTTCCATACAACCATTCCACCAGAAAACGGAACCAACCGAACTTCAGAAGACAAAAAACGACAATTCCAAGAAACACCGAAGCGTACTCACCGGTAATGCCCATCCAGCTCAGAACCAGCATGGACACGATGACAACGACGATCTCTTTATCGACCACCCATAGCAGGTTTGTGAGCGGTATACTGATAACACTGCTTTTATTGATGTGCCATACCGGCACAAAAAAAAGCGTGATGATCAGCGCCGGATATAATCCCGAAAAGTACAGGAGCAGCATGAAAAGAACGATTCCGATGTTGTCGGCACTGCGGATCCAGATTTCGGATTGCTTTATCAGTTTTTCGAGGGAGTGTATTTCCAGCAGGCCCGGGGCATATTTCTCCAGTGCCTCTGATGTGATATGAAACCAGTTGCCGGCAGAGGTAAAAATACCACGGGGCGTCTCTATGTAATGGGTGTCAGGTTGGCGGGCCAAGCTCATGGAAATATCCGGTCAATTCCGTCCTTTTATCAGGTAATGAAACGAATGTCAATTTATTGCAATCCTGACTAAACGACAAACCGTGATGGCCCTCTTTCTATTTCTGGCTTTGTCCATATTCTATGATGATGTCCGCAACTGCATCTGCATCTGCACCTGCATCTGCAGCTTCCGCCATCAAGCTCTTGCTATGGTTGCCACACCTATTTTCCCGCAGTATCCCCTTATGAGTGACGCCAGCTCAAATACCGTTGCCCCGGTGGTGATAACATCATCAACAATGATCACATCCCGGTTCACAAACGTTAGCTGCTCGCTGATCGCAAAAGCGCCTGAAAGGTTTTTTCTTCTGTTGGATGCATTCAGTCCCGTTTGTGTACGGGTATTCCTGTTGCGTTGCACGGCGCCATGGGGTGCGATTTCTGCACCGGTCACATTGGCAATGCCGAAAGCTATCAGAAATGACTGGTTATATCCCCTTTTCCGTTCTCTTGCTGGATGCAGCGGTACCGGCAGCAATATGGTTTTATGACTGATGCCTAAATAACGGTTCTTTGACAGCTCTTTTCCAAGCTTTTCTCCCAAAGCGACTCCCAGATCTGCCAGGCCGCTGTATTTGACATGGTGAAGCACATCCTGAAGAAAACCGCCCTTGTCAAACTCCCAGAGTGTATGCTGCATGGTCATCCACTCGGGAAGAACCAGCCCCTCAGAAGACTCGCTGCCGTCTTCATTGGATGGTTCGAAAGCATGGTCCAGGCAGTATCGGCACAAATGCCGGCGATCAACCTGCCGGTCACCGCAAACCAGGCAGGATACCGGATATAGCAGCTCAAACAGGTCATTGCCCGCGCGCAAAAGTATCTTAAACATGATTTTCAATTGGTAATGGATGGATGTGAGGGTATCAGCCAGCAATTGATTTGCATGCAGCTGATGCACCTGCGAATTTTTTGCCTGCAGCAGGGCCGAAAAAAGCATGCGGATGCCATCGACACCTCATCGCTTCTGATATTGTATAATCTGTAGATTATGGAGCCTGGCATTCCTTTCATTCGGGGCACAATAATCCGGGAATTAGCACAATTTGAAGACCATCCTGGAGCGTTACCAAAAAAATTGGTTAATTAAAACATTCAGCGTTATCATTTACTATCTTTGTGCAAATTTCATTCTGATACTCCATTTTGCAGGTACTCCCCTATGTCCCATATGTCCCAATTTTTTGAAGACCTGGTACAAATTCGAAAAAACAAGCGGCTGAGCAAGCAGGATGTGTTCTATAAGTGCCGCATACCGATAGAGACCATTGAATCCATTGAAGACGGCTCCATTTTATCCGGGAAGGTGCGTAACAAAACTTATGTTCGCAGCTATTTCCGCACCTATGCCAAAGCCATCGGCGTAAGTGATGAGGACGTTACCACTGCGCTCGACGAGCATGATGCGGGCCTTTACAATCAGGGGTTGCTGATCAAGTACCTTCCGGAACAGGCACAGGATGTCTCCGGATCTCCGCAACAGACGGACCAGGAGGCAGATTCGGCTGAGCAGACCGATAAAACCCGTATCAGCCGGGAAAACGAATCAGAAAAAAAAGACAAAACGAAAACCGGAGAAAAGGATGCGGCGGGAACTCACAAGAGTAAAATCATTACTCCTGAAACCCAGGAGAAAACCGTCCGGGACGTAGAATGGGAGGATGACAGCATCACAAAAATCCGATCCACGTCCACAACCGGTTTTTCATCTTCCGATTCCCGGAACGCGGATGAAGCTGCTCCTTCAGAACTACCCAACCGGCCAAAAATGGAAGGTATCGACTGGGCAGCCAAAGTCAAGCAAGCGGTCTACCGCCCCCAGCGAAACCGGCTTTTGTGGGTAATCCTGGCTACACTCCTTGCTCTGGCCCTGGCTCTGGCTTCCATTGTATGGTATTGGCGAAGCGCTGAACGGGATCCCGGCATCCCTCCTGCAACGGAAGGCCGGTTTCCGGCGGAAACCGTGCCGCCAACCCAGCCAGATGCCCACACGCAGCTGCAGCCGATCGAAGAAGCTCCGGAAGCAACGGATCCGGTCCCTCCGGATGTAACCGCAGCTGAGGAACCGGAACCCGTCGAACAAACACAACCGCCGCCCGAACCGCCTACCCGCGAGGAAATCGCTGCGCAAATTGCGGCATTTTCCACTACTGGCGACACGCTTTATGTCCACGCCTATGCCTTGCTCGGGAATCTGGAACCTGTTCGCGTCGTTTCCGATATTTTTGCTGCCAATGATCTCCAAAACACCCCTCCGCGTCCCTACTGGGTGGAACAATATCAGGCCATGAGATTTGACTTTCTTGATGAAATCATTCTGCAAGGCAGTCTGGCCCGCATGGTACTCCTGTTCAACGGACATGTCATTGAGGACTTTGACCCTTTTTTCGCGGACGGTTCCAGGATACGGATAACCCGGGATCTGCTTATGGAAAACAATCTGTTTGAGATCGCTGAAACTGATCCGTTCTCCGAAATACCGCCACCGAGACGCATCCTTGACCGGCCTCGTTTTTCACCCTGACCCAGTAGCTCAGAGCCATGAATAAAGACCAGGCCAGCGAGCGCGTCCGGGAACTACGGACGCTTCTCAACAAAGCCAACGATGCCTATTATCAGGAGGCCGCACCGCTGATGTCCGACCGGGAATACGACAGCCTTCTGGAGGAGCTGCGCCAGCTGGAAGAGGAATACCAGCTTTTTTCACCCGATTCCCCGACCGAGCGCATTGGAGGTGAACCAACCAGGGAGTTTCCCACGGTCACGCATCCCGTGCCGATGCTCAGTCTCTCGAATACCTACAGCCGTGAGGAACTCGATGACTTCGACCGCCGCGTCCAAAACCTGCTGGGCCACGACAACTACAGCTATCTGGCCGAACTGAAATACGACGGCATGGCCATCCGGCTGCGTTACAAGGATGGCCGGCTGGACCTGGGAGCCACCCGGGGCGATGGAACACAGGGCGACGATATCACCGCAAACATCCGGACGATTCAGGATGTGCCGCTGACCCTTTCCGGCAGCTGTCCGGAGGAGCTGGAAGTGCGGGGCGAGGCCTACATGGAACTGGCCGCATTTGCAAAGATGAACAGTGCGCGCGAGGAAAACGGGGAAACCGTATTTGCCAATCCCAGAAATGCCACGGCCGGCACGCTCAAACTGCAAAATCCGTCTATCGTGGCCAAACGGCCGATCCGTATGTTTGTCTACGACATCCTTCTTGAGGATGACGACAGGAAGCGCACACAGCAGAAAAAACTTGATATGCTGGAAAAGTTCGGGTTCCGTGTTTGTGAGCACCGCTCCCGGTGTCCGGGTATCACGGATGTTCACCGCGTCATCGAAAAATGGGGAAAGCTTCGAAAGGAGCTTCCGTATGAAACGGATGGGGTGGTCGTAAAGGTGAATGAAGAGCGGTACCGCGACATCCTGGGACAGACCGCCAAGGCACCGCGCTGGGCCATAGCTTACAAATTCGAAGCGGAACAGGCCGTCAGCCGCATCCATGGCATCACCCTTCAGGTGGGACGCCTGGGCACCATCACCCCGGTGGCGGAGCTGGAACCGGTGCTTCTTGCCGGAACCACAGTCAAACGCGCCACGCTGCACAATGAAGAGGAAATCCGGAGAAAGGACATCCGGGTCGGCGATCGTGTCATCGTCGAAAAAGCGGGCGATATCATTCCACAGGTGGTCAATGTTGTGCTGCAGGAGGACGGGCAGCGCGGAGAACCCTTCAAAATGCCGGAAAACTGTCCCGCCTGCGGCTCCCATCTGGTGAAACTTCCCGAGGAGGTTGCCTGGCGCTGCACGAACAACCAGTGTCCGCCCCAGGTACGCAATCGCCTGGAGCATTTTGCATCCAGGGATGCCATGGATATTGACGGTTTGGGTGAAGCGGTCGTGGACCAGCTTGTCTCTCAAGAGCTTGTAACCACCTTTCCCGATCTGTACCGTCTTACTACGGACGATCTGGTCCCCCTCGAACGCATGGGCGAAAAAAGTGCGGGCAACCTGATCGCATCCATCCACAAAAGCAAAGAAAAACCTTTTGAGAAGGTGTTGTACGCTCTTGGCATCCGCTTTGTCGGGGTTACAGTCGCGCGGGATCTTGCCCGTGCCTTCCGTTCGATCGACGCACTGGCGGATGCATCCGAAGAAGATCTGTCCGCCATAGACTCGATCGGGCCGCGGATAGCCAAATCTGTGCGCTCGTTTTTTGAACAGCCAGAGAACATGGAGATGGTCCGGCAGCTCCGGGAAACGGGGCTTTCCTTCCGGTCGGAGGAGCCGGATACGGCATCCGACAAGCTTGCGGGAAAAGCATTTGTGCTGACAGGCACGCTCCCCACCCTGAAACGCAGCGAGGCACAGGAACACATCGAAAAACATGGCGGCAAAGTAACCTCATCCGTCAGCAAAAAAACCGACTTTGTGCTGGCGGGCGAAGAGGCCGGAAGCAAGCTGGACAAAGCAAAAAAACTGGGAATCAGCATTATCAGTGAAAATGATTTTTTTGAGATGATAAAGTGACCGGATTTGTTATTTTACCATTTGTCCTGCATCCTGACGGATACCAATGCGATGGGCGTCCAATGGCATCTTTTTCCATGCGCATCCCGAATCGGGATGTTCCGGGAGAATCTGGAATCCTTACAGTTATAAACAGATGCCCAGTGAAACGCGTAAGCGAAATGTCCATGACCGGTCATAGTCCCGGACACACATGAGCATGATTAAAAATGTCATGGGCATTCTATGTGACCTTAGAAATCCAAAGTTTTAAACACATGAAATTTGAAATTCAGACCGAGGAAGATTACTCCATCATGACGCTCAAGTCGGAGCGGCTCGACAGCAAAGTGGCACCCGAACTGAAAAGCCAGTTCATCGTCCTTGCCAATACCCGGGATACCGGACATCTGATCCTGGATCTTGGCGCTGTTGCCTTCGCCGATTCCAGCGGTCTGGGTGCGCTGCTGCTGGCCCAGCGTCTGTACCGCGACCTGGACCGCAACCTCGTTCTTTGCAACGTGCCGGATCGCATCCGCAAGCTTCTCGAAATCTCTCAACTCAACAATGTATTCACCATTGCCTCCAATACATCCGAAGGCATCTCCATCGCCTCTGAAACAGCCGGGTGACCATACGGCTGAAACCGCAGGATTGACAGCTATTTCTTGGCATAACTGCCCTCCTTTACCGGATATCATTACACATGGGACTCACACTTATTGACCTTCTGGTTATCATTCTTTATTTGCTGCTCTGTGTTGTGATAGGCATCAAGGCGGGCGGGCGGCCTACCGACTCCACATCCTATTTCAAAACAGACGGAAAGGTTCCCTGGTGGGCCGTTTCCCTTTCGGTGGTAGCCACGGAGACCAGCATGCTTACGGTCATTTCGATCCCGGCCGTCGCCTACCTGGGAAGCTTCGTCTTCCTTCAGATAGTTTTCGGTTATATTCTCGGCCGGCTTGTCGTCGCCTGGCTCATCCTGCCATCCTATTTTAAAGGGGAGCAAAAAACGGCCTATACGTTCTTCAAAGAGCGTTTCGGTCCCGGCTTCCAACGGCTTATATCGATTGTCTTTCTGGTGACCCGCCTGCTGGCCGACGGCGTGCGGCTCTTCGCAGCGGCCATTCCCATCAAGGTGATCACCGGTCTGGATTATCCCGTTTCCATCTCCATCATCGCCGCGCTCACCCTGGCCTATACCTATTACGGCGGACTGAAATCCGTTATCTGGATTGATGTGCTGCAGCTGGCCGTATACACATTCGGCGGCGCTTTCGTGATATGGTTTGCCGGGACGCACATTGTGGATCCGCTCATACCTATGCTGGCGGATGCCGACAAGCTCAGTGTCATCGTATGGCCGGAGTCGCTTTCCTTCGTTTTCACCGAGCCCTACAATATCATTGGAGCTGTTTTTGGAGGCATGTTCCTTTCGATGGCATCGCACGGCGTCGATCATCTTATGGTGCAGCGGCTGCTCGCCTGCGGTGAACTCCGCAAGGCCCGGATGGCCATCGTAACCAGCGGATTTCTCGTGCTGATCCAATTCGTGCTTTTCCTTTTTGTAGGGATGGCGATCTACGGCTACTACAACGGCTTGTCGATTGCCGAGCTGGGCCTGACCCAGGCCGATGAAGTGCTGCTGAAATTCATCAACGAGGAAATACCTGTCGGCATAGCCGGCCTGCTCATTGCCGGACTGTTCGCCGCCGCCATGAGCACGCTGAGCAGTTCGCTTTCGGCACTGTCCTCATCCACCCTCTTCGATGTCTTCCCGAAACTGTCGGAATTGCCCAACTCCATGACTATTTCCCGGGGCTTCACGCTTATGTGGACCCTTGTGTTCATCCTGTTCGCCATATCGTTCACCAGCACGGAAAACCCGGTTATTGAACTGGGCCTCGCCATTGCCGGATTTACCTATGGCGGCTTGCTGGGGGCATTCTTTACGGGCCGATACACCAACGTCAGCCGGACCAGTGCCACCATAGCACTGCTGGTATGTGTCTTTTCGATGGCGGCCATCATATTTTTGGGAAATATCGCGTATCCATGGTATACTTTGATAGGTGTCTCCATTTTCTTCACAACAGCAGCCATATCGCACGCCATATCATCAATCCTGCAAAAAGTCCGACCGCAGTCCGGTTCCTGAACCGGGCCGGAAATTTGAAAATCATATTCTGACCGATCGTATGGGTTTTCTGGAAAAACTGGGACTTCATAGAAAGAAAAAGGCATTCGTTCCTTTCACGACCGAGAAGATGAAAAAGGACGATACCCCCGGATTCTTCAACAGGAACAATGTCACCAAGATTGTCATCAGCCTTGGCTTTCTCGTTCTGATCATAGCCCTCTACCCCAGGACACAGGTCCAGGAAATGGCTTACAGTATAGGGGAACCCTGGCGGGACGATGATCTCACTGCTCCGTTTACCTTCAGCATCCTGAAACAGGAAGAGGAGATCCAGGCAGAGAAGCGCGAGATTCGCCAGCACACCAACCCCATTTTTATCCTGCAGCACGAAACGGAAACCAGAACGCTCCGGGAACTGGATACCCTCTTCACCAGTCTGACTTCCGTACTTGAAGCGTATGCCGACTGGCAGGAATCGCGGATGCTCGAGTCGAGGCAACAGGCGCTGGAAGACAGCCTTTATTACATACGCACCCGCCACCGGTCCCAGATTGGCCTGGATGACAACGCATGGGAGACCCTGCTTTCACTGCATGCCCATGACCGGCTTTATGCTCCCACAGAAGACCGTCCAGACAGACCCATAGCCAGCGAACTGCATGATGTGCTCAGGAATCTGCTTGTCGAACTGTTTTCTGATGGCATAATCAATACTTCGAAAGAGGTCATCACCACAGCGGACATCACCATACGTGACCTGCGGGACCGGACCGAAAGAGAGGAGTCGGTCCAAGCTGTTCGCACCCTCAGGGATGCGAGGGAGTTCGCAAGACTGCGGCTTTCCAGACAATACGAGGATGACCTGGTCCGCTCCGCCATGCAGCTGTTCAACATGGTGGCGGAACCCAACCTTGTTTACAGTGAAGAGGACACGGAACAGAGGATACAGGACCGCATAGACCGTATCTCCACTACCAGGGGTGCGGTTTCTGCCGGACAGACCATCATTCGCCGCGGTGATATCATCACTCCCGATCGCCATGTTATTCTGCAAAGTCTGGCCAGGGCTCGTGCCGAGCGGGCCAGTGACATTGAGATCTGGAGCAAATACACTGGCGAAACCATTCTGGTGATAGCCGTTTTCCTCATTTTTTTCTTCTATCTCTATCTTTACCGGCGTGCCATCTTCGACCGCAACCCCATGCTGCTGCTGGTTCTCCTGACCATTGCACTGGTCTACAGCATCGGTGCCTTCGTGGCACGGGTCGATGACCTCTCCCCCTACCTTGTACCTTTTGCCATCGCGCCCATCCTGCTCACCATCATTTTCGATTCCCGGGTCGGGCTCATGACCACCACGCTCATTGCACTGCTTGCCGGACTCATGTTCGGCAACAGCTTTGAATTCGTGGTGGCCACCATAACGGCCTGCAGCATAGGTGTTTACTCCGTACGTGATGTCAAGGACCGCAGCCAGTTCTACATCACGACCCCCGGCCTCATCTTCTTCTCCTATGCCGTTGTACTTTTAGGTTTTACGCTTACCAAGGTGGGTGGATGGGGCATTTACTTCGACAATCTGCCGTTCCTTGCCGGCAACGCTGTCGGTATCTGGCTGACATATCCACTGATTTTGCTCATTGAGAAAGCGTTCCGGATCACCACCGACGTTACGCTGCTCGAGCTCAGCGACACCAACAAACCCATCCTCAAGCGCCTCATGCTCGAAGCTCCGGGTACGTTCCATCACAGTCTTCAGGTAGCCAACCTGGCCGAGGCCGGTGCGGCAGGTATCGGAGCCAATCCCCTGCTTTGCCGCGTAGGCGCCCTGTACCACGACATCGGCAAAATGGAGAAGCCGCAATATTTTGTCGAAAACCAGATGAGCGGAAATGCCCACGACAAGCTCAAGCCGCGCATGAGTGCCCTGATCATTAAAAATCATGTGGATGCCGGCGTGAAAATGGCAAAGGAAGTCGAGTTGCCTGAAATAATCATCGATTTCATAAAAACGCATCACGGCACATCCCTCATCCGGTTTTTCTATGAAAAGGCGATGAATGAATCCGGTAACGAGCAGGAGATACAGGAGGAGGATTTCCGGTACGACGGCCCCATCCCAAACAGCAAGGAAACCGGAATCCTGCTGCTTGCCGACGGAGTGGAAGCAGCGTCCCGGTCCATGACCGACCACTCCTATTCGAAGCTGGAAAACCTTGTAAACCGCATGGTTGACGACCGTCTGGCCGAGGGCCAGCTCAACAACTGTGCCCTCACACTCAAAGACCTCAAGATTATCAAAGATGTGTTTACCCGCATCCTGCAGGGGATGTATCATGGACGCGTGAAGTACCCGGGACAGGAGGAACAAGAGGCCTCTGATGAAGATACCGGACCGGAAACGCCATAAGCATTGATCCCCGATGAGCTATTTTGATGACGAAAGGCAGCACTACCTCAACTTTCTGAAACTTGAAAAGGGGCTGTCGCAGAATTCGCTGGATTCCTACGGGCACGACCTGCGCCGCTACCTTGACTTTATTGGCAGGGATATCGGCATGCCGGACATGGCAGGCATCACCCTGGAGCATATTGAGAACTTTCTGAAAGAACTGCTGGCAATGAACCTGTCCGTGAGCACCATTTCGCGGAACATTTCTTCGATCCGGGGCTTCCACCAGTTTGCCGTGATGGAGCGCTGGTGTCCGGCCAATCCGGCAGAGCTGATAGAACTGCCGAGAAAAGGGCGCAGATTGCCGGAAGTGCTGGACCAACAGGAGGTAATTGCGCTTCTTGAGGCGCCGGACCGCTCCGATCCGCTCGGCAAGCGCGATGCCGCCGTGCTGGAACTGATGTACGCCACCGGTCTGCGCGCCTCGGAAACCGTGGAACTGGAAAACGATCAGTTGATAACGGAACTGCAGCTGCTTCGCATCATCGGCAAGGGGAACAAGGAGCGCCTGGTACCCGTAGGCGGGATGGCCATGAAAGCCCTGGCCGATTACCTGAAAGATGCGCGGCCTTTTCTCAGGAAGAATGTGGCGGATGCCAAAAACCGGCTCTTCCTGAGCTATCGCGGCAAACCGCTTACACGGATGAGCCTGTGGCACATCGTCACCGGCGCGGCCCGTCAGGCCGGACTGAAGAAACAGATCCATCCGCACACGCTCCGCCATTCGTTTGCCACGCATCTTCTGGAAGGCGGTGCCGACCTGCGCGCCGTTCAGGAGATGCTCGGACACGTATCCATTCTCACCACGGAAATATACACGCATATCGACCGTTCCTTCCTCGAAGAAGTCCACAAGTCATTTCATCCAAGAGCCTGAATCAGCGACATGATCCCCAACATAAAAAAACCCGAAGTGGTGCAGTCCATCCAGTGGATCGACGACCACATCCGCATCATCGACCAAACCTACCTCCCGCACCGCGAGTTTTTCCTGGACATCTTTGAGGTGGGCCGGGTATGGGAGGCTATCCGGTCGCTCAGGGTACGCGGGGCGCCCGCCATCGGCATTGCGGCGGCTTACGGTGTCTATCTCGGGGTCAAGGACCTGCCGGAAGACGGCATCCAGAAGTTTCACACCGATGTGGAAGGCATCTGCGAATACCTGGCCACGGCCCGGCCGACCGCCGTCAACCTGACATGGGCGCTTGACCAGGCCGTCCATCTGGCGCATGAGATGAAAGACGAACCTTCAACAAAGGTGAAGGAAGCGCTGCTGGAGCTGGCCAAATCCATCCACGAAGAAGACAAGCGCATCTGTGCCGATATCGGGAAAAACGGACTGGAACTGATCCCGCAAAATGCAGGCATTCTCACGCATTGCAACACCGGCAGCCTGGCGACCGGACAATACGGCACCGCCCTGTCCATAATCTACCATGCCCACCTTGGAAAAAAGAAGGTCCATGTGTGGGTGGATGAGACCCGGCCGCTGCTTCAGGGCAGCCGGCTGACAACCTGGGAGCTGGAAAAAACCGGTGTCCCGCACCGGCTGATCACCGACTCCATGGCCGCCTGGGTCATGAAAGAGAAGGGGGTGGACCTGGTCGTGGTCGGCACGGACCGGGTGGCCCGAAACGGCGATACGGCAAACAAAATCGGGACATACGCGCTGGCTATCCTGGCCAGACACCACAATATCCCGTTTTACGTGGCGGCACCCATCTCATCCATTGATTTCAGCATCGCATCCGGTGACGAGATCCCCATTGAAGAGCGGGATGCCGGGGAAGTGCGTTCCCTGGGAAGCCAGAAACTGGCGCCGCCTGATACGCCGGTCTACAATCCGGCCTTTGACGTGACGCCGCACGAGCTCATCACGGCTTTTGTTACAGAGAAGGGCATCGTGCGCCCCGATTTTTCTAAAAACCTGGAAAAGCTCAGGCCTCAACAGGGTTAAGATCCGCCACGGCACAGACTTCAAGGAATTTGTCGTATCCCTTGCCTGCACGGATCACAACCGGATCCTCCCGGGACATATCCACAATCGTGGAAGGCTCGCCGGGCAACGGCTGTTCGTTATCGACAATCAGGTCCACCTGCTTTTCAAATCGGCGGAAAAGCTCCTTGCGATCTTCGGTTCCGTTTCCCTCTGTCCCTTCGTAATCGGGATGACGGGCGGTTGTGGCGATCAACGGATCTCCAAGCTGTTCAACAAGGTTCTGGCAGATGGGATAGTCGGGGACGCGGAAGCCGATGGTCTGCCGTCTTGGGTTCAGCAGCAGCCTGGGGACCTCCTTGGTGGCCGGAAGCACAAATGTGTAGGGACCGGGAATGAGTTTTTTGATCACCTTGAACTGGTCATCTCCCATCCGTGCAAATTTGGAAATGCCCGTGAGCGAATCGCAAATCAGTGTCAGCAGATGGTCGTTCTTGAGCTGACGGATCATCCGGATGCGTTCAATCCCCTTCTTGTTTGTATAGCTGCATGCCAGGGCATACTGGGTGTCGGTTGGAAGCAGGATGATATCCCCGTTGCGAAGGTCATCGGCAATACGGAATATCCGCTTTTGGTGAGGTGTTTCGGGATGGAGTTTTACCTTTTCGGCCATCATTGCCTCCTTTTCAGTCCGTTTGGATATGGGTCAGTCCGTTTGGATATGGGTCAGTCCGTTT
>Ga0207421_10005209_pt1 | contig 14673 bp, 14 predicted proteins | sample SodLakKL_010_SED_4_FD_187542 | JGI IMG/M metagenome (GOLD analysis project Ga0207421, IMG submission 187542) | Alkaline sediment microbial communities from Lake Tanatar, Kulunda Steppe, Russia - 8KL_010_SED (SPAdes) (version 2) | ecosystem: Environmental > Aquatic > Non-marine Saline and...
ACGAATTCTGGGGCCGTTATCAGACAGCTAACCATATCCCCCAGCAGGCCCTAAATAGATAAATTACCAATTATTTACTCATAAATTTGTCGTGCACCCGTAAGTTGCATGGATAATTCCTATTGGAATTGCAATGATCATCAGGCCTTATCGACATTACCTGCCGGAAACTATACCTATAAATGCCGGAAGATAGTTTCACGTGAAACATTTACTAAAGCCCTTCAGGCAGAAGTTTCGATACAACCCTTTCAAGATCTTCGTCCCCATAATAATATATTTCAATCGAACCACCTTTACTGCCCGGCTTGATCTTGACTTTTGTTCCCAGTGTTCTCTGCATTTGCAATTGCAATTCCGCATGCTCAGGATCTAAACGGGCTTTATTTCTGGTGTCCTCTTCTTTTTTAGTCTCGCCTGCTCGATTTAATTTTGTAACCAGTTTCTCTGCTTCCCGTGCTGTATAGCCATCTTTAACAATTAAAGCGGCCGCCTCTTCTTGTTTTTGCTGATCATCAATAGCCAGTAAGGGGCGGACCTGCCCGGGCGTCATCTCATTTTTAGAGAGCATATGCAATACTTTTTTAGATAATCCTAACAAGCGGACGCTGTTGGCAATTGAGGGCCTGCTACGTCCCAGGCGGCGCGCTAGCTCGTCCTGGGTATAATTATATTCCTTCATCAATCTTTTATAGGCCATTGCTTCATCAACCGGGTTTAGATCTTCTCTTTGCAGGTTTTCTATCAAGGCAATTTCAAGCATCGTCTTCCTGTCTACAGGCTTGACTATAGCCGGTATGGTTTTTAACCCGGCCTGCTTTGCAGCCCGGCATCGCCTCTCACCTGCTACCAGTGTAAAAGTTTTTCCGTCATCATCCGGCGAAACAACAACAGCCTGCAATACACCGTGCTCCTTTATTGAGACCGTAAGTTCCTTAAGCTTTTCATCATCAAATTCACGGCGTGGCTGATATGGATTAGGCTTTATGAGATCAAGAGATAGTTCATTTGTTTCGGAGCTCTCATCCATAACTTCCGGTATTAATGCCCCCAGACCTTTACCCAAACGTTTCTTTTCTGGCATTTTCTAAAACCTCCCGGGCTAAAGAAAGATGAAGTTTTGCCCCCTTGCTTTGCGGATCATATTCCAGGATATGCTGTCCATAACTGGGGGCTTCACTTAAGCGTATATTACGCGGTATTATCGTTTCATAAACATATTGCTTAAAATAATTCCTGACCTCTTCGGCTACCTGTTCCGATAATTTAGTACGTGTATCATACATGGTCAGGACCACTCCCTCAATAACCAGCTCCTCGTTAAGGTGTTTACGAACCAGGTGAATAGTATTCATTAGTTGCCCCAGGCCTTCCAAAGCATAATACTCACATTGAATCGGGATCATTATGCCGTGTGCTGCATTCAGGGCATTAAGGGTAAGTAACCCCAACGAAGGGGGACAATCAATAATGATGAATGTATAATCATCAACCAACGACTCCAGGGCCTTCTTAAGCTTATCTTCACGCGCAGTCATGGAAACCAGTTCTATTTCGGCTCCTGCCAGCTGAATGGTCGCCGGCACCAGGACCATATTCTCCCACTGGGTAGGCAGGATTACATCCTGCACCGGCTGATCATCAATCAAAACATTATAAATACATGTTTTTAAATTTTCCCTGGCCAGCCCCACACCACTGGTAGAGTTTCCCTGGGGATCAATATCTATAAGCAGCACTTTTTCTCCCATTGTAGCCAATGAAGCGCTGAGGTTAATAGCAGTGGTAGTTTTTCCTACGCCGCCTTTTTGATTTGCAATAGCAATTACCCGGGCCATATTATATCTCTCCTATCGCTTAGGTGATTAGTTTTACTTCTTAACTATAACCTACTTTTTTCCCTTCTGAAGCATTTCCCTGGTTAACCTTATGTTTACCTCGATATAATCCGGCTCCACAGTTTCATCAACCTCCGGATATAAACCGGAACTTTGGATCATAGCAACCGCTTCCCTGATTGTGTTTAGCACTATACGCATATCCCTGATGATTGGCTTTGAGCCTTTTGCTTTATTCGGCCCTTCCTTTTCACCGCTGATTTTTTCTATTCTTTTTTCTGCCTGGTTAACAGTTAACCCCCGGTGTTTTATTTCTTCGATCATTTTCAGTTGCGTTTCTTCACTATCGAGTCTGAGCAAGGCACGGGCGTGCCTCTCAGAAAGGTTATGCTCCTGCAGTTCTTTACGCACTGATTCAGGCAGCTTAAGCAGCCTTATTTTGTTTGCTATGGTTGATTGGCTTTTTCCTAATCTTTGCGCCAACACTTCCTGGGTTAAGTTAAAGTTCTTCATCAGGCTTGCATAACCATTTGCCTCTTCCATTATGTTTAAATTTTCTCTCTGCAAATTTTCAATTAGAGCGGTTGTGGCCATGTCGTTATCGGTCAGGGTTTTCACTGCTGCGGAGATTTTTTTCCACCCCAGCTTTTTACAGGCCAGGTAGCGGCGTTCTCCAACAACCAGTTGATAATTACTTCCAACCCTGCGCACCACGATAGGCTGAATTAACCCTGATGCTTTTATTGACTGGGCCAGTTCATCAATTTTTTCCTGAGTAATATCCCGCCTTGGTTGAAAGGGATTAGGTTTAATCCGATCAATATCGATGGCCAGGACTTTATCAGTCGCAGGTTCAATTTCAGCTGCAGATAATTGTTGATTCCATTTTTCTGACATTAACTCAACATCCTTTTTGCTCACTTTATTAAAGAGCCTGGTTATAAATAAACACATTCATTTCTTCATCATTTAATTTGACAGTGTTTTGTTCTTTCCTTCTATTAATAATCTAATCCTCAACATTAATTACTTTATAGGCTTGCGGGAGGGAACTCCTGCCCGGCGCGGATACTTTGACGGAGCTTTGCCGCATTTCCTGATATTATAAAGCACCCTTTCCTCACCGTCTTGCAGCTTGTAGGCCCATTCCCACTCTAATTCTCCACCACATGTTGCTAAAGCTTTATCAGCTTCTATTATCTCATTCTTTCCTTTCGGGCCTTTATAAAAAAGCCCTCTGCCTCCTGTTTTCAAGAGCGGCAAAGCCATTTCTACCAGGACCGCCATTTCTGCTACAGCCTTGCTCAAAACCAAATCATATTTTTCCCTGTGGCTATAGTTCTGCCCATAATCTTCCGCTCTTCCACACAATACATAAATATTTTCCAGGTTTAGCGTTTCTATTAATTCTTTTAAAAAACTGGCCTTTTTCCGGTTTGAATCCATTAAATACATTTCTATCCCGGGCTTGCATATTTTTAAAGGAATCCCGGGAAGCCCCCCACCACTGCCAAGATCTATTACTTTTATACCAGGATCAAGGTCTGTTCTTTTTAAGATTTTTATTGAATCATATATTTGATACCATATTATGCTCTCCACACTCTTTTCGCCGGTGAGTCGCATTTTATTTAAACCTTCTAGCAGTGATATTACGTACTTTGCCACCCTGGTTTTTTTTTGAGCATCAATCTCATTTAATTTTAAAGCTGCAAACATTTCTTCCACTTGTGCTTGAACCTGTCCATGCATGTTCACTCAAACTCCAATCACCAATAAATAAACCGTTACCAGGCCATAGCCTTGCTGCAGCAATTCCTGCCTTAACTTACCGCAATTATAATTTATGTATCCGGTATCACCATTCCAGGATATTTATCATTAGCCTGTAGAAGCTTTAGCAGGTGCTATCATACTAAAATCACTTGCCAAGGCAAAACTCTGTAAAGATTTTATCAAGCAAATCTTCGTTAATAGTATCTCCGGTAATTTCGCCCAGCTTATACCATGCGTTCTGTATTTCCAGGCTTACAATCTCCAGCGGTTGTTCTTTAACTGCGTCGATAGCTTTATTGATATGCTCTACTGCTTCCCTGATCGCCTGTTCATGCCTGATGGATACCACTACAGGGCTTTCACTGACTGTTTCCTCACCAAAAATACGATCCAGTTCTGCTGTCACCGCTTCTTCAAGATCTTTAATGCCAGTTCCCTGCACTGCGGATGTTTCAACTACCCTGACCCCGGGATATCTTCTTTTAAGTGTTTCTGGATTCAATCTATTTTCCAGGTCTGATTTATTGATAGCTACTACCAATCCCTGGCCTTGTCTTCTAATACCGGCAATCTCCTCATCCGCATCGGTCCAATCAGCCGAACCATCAAAAACCAGGATAATTAACCGCGCTTTTTCTGCTGCGGATCTAGATAAATAAATACCCTGTTCTTCAACCGGGTCGCTCGTGCCCTGGATGCCTGCTGTATCAACCAGCTTGAGAGGGTAGCCGCCAAGGTTCATATATCCTTCCAGGATATCGCGTGTTGTTCCCGGTATTTCATGAACAATAGCCCTTTGCTGCTGGAGCATGGCATTTAACAATGAGGATTTGCCTACATTGGGTTTTCCTATTATCGCTATAGAAACACCCTCCTGGTAGGCCCTGTTTTTTTCCGCACCGGTTAGCATTTGCTTCAAATCTTCATTTAACTCCTGCAACCCGCTTTCCAGGGAACTGTAATCATAATCTGCTTCATCAAATTCATCGGGGTAATCAAATGATGCTTCAAGTGGCGCTCTTAATGATATTATTTTTTCCCTGGCTGCTTCCACATTGCTCATCAATTCCCCCTGCAGTCCTCTGGCAGCAATTTTAACTGCGTCTTCTGAACGGGCCCTGATCATATTCATAACAGCTTCTGCCTGGCTCAAATCAATTCTGCCATTCAGAAATGCCCTTTTTGTAAACTCTCCCGGTTCAGCCGTTCTGGCACCGGCTTCGAGAACAAGATGTTGGATTGAACGCAATGCGAATATTCCACTGTGGCAGTTAATTTCTACAATATTTTCTTTTGTATAGGTGTTGGGAGCAGGCATGTATGATACTAAAACTTCGTCAATAATGTTACCCTGAAATTCTTTAATATGTCCATAATACAAGTAACGCGGTTTTGGATAACCAGGTTTATTTTTTTGTGAGCAAGAAAAAATCCTCTCAACTATATTAAAAGCATCCGGCCCGCTGAGACGGACTATGCCTATGCCTCCTTCACCTAATGGAGTGCTGATTGCTGCTATAGTGTCATTAGCACCCACTGACATTCCTCCATGGATCAGTTTGTTTCATTAAAAAACCGCCCCGTCCAGGGGCGGCGCCTGAAATAATGTTTAACGTGGAACAATAATCACTTTCCGGTATGGTTCTTCCCCGTTACTGCTCGTAGTTACTCCGGGGTAATCTTGCAAAGCCAGGTGAATAACCCTTCTCTCCTGCGGAGTCATTGGTTCAAGCGCCTTCTCTCTGCCTTCTTCTTTTACTTTCCTCGCAACGCTTTTAGCCAGTTGAACCAGGGTTTTCTCTCGTCTTTCCCTGTAATTTTCAATATCCAATACAACCATTTTCTTAAGCCCTGAAAACTGTCTCCGCAAAATTACACTAATCAGGTACTGTATATCACTTAGCGTCTTACCTCTTTTGCCAATTAAGCTGCCTACGTCATCTCCATATATCTCTACTTTAATCTTTTCTTCATCTTCGTCTACTTCGACATTTCCATCTATATTCATATAGGAGAGCATTTCTTTCACATATTCTTTTAAATATTGATCTGGAGTCTTTTCAGGTTTTACCACAACGCGTGCATCTTTACTGCCCAGTAATCCCAACAACCCCTGGTTGGGTTCCTCTTTCACTTCAACAACAGCATTATCCCTTTTAATACCTAGAGAAGTGAGGGCTTTTTCAACAGCTTCTTCCAAAGTTTTACCTGTTGCTTCGCACTCGTTCATTTCTTACCCTTCCCTTTTTTCTTTTTTTTGGTTTTTCCATCCTGGGCCGCGGCTGTGCCGCCTCCTTTTCCACCTGCTTCTGCCTTCTTTTCCTCCTCTTTTTCTGTTCCCACTTTAAAAAAGTCTGTTTCCTTCTCTTTTTTGGCTTTTTTAACTTTTTTCTCGTCTTCTTTTGCTTTGGATTCTTTCGAAGGTGCTTTTTTAGCTTCTTGGTCTGCTTCCATCTTTTCTTCTATTTCTTCTTCTTTCACTACACTTTTTACTTCCTTTTCCTTGTCATCTTTTTTGCTGTCCAGGAAGTTTATAAATTTATGCTGACCAATTGAAAATATATTATTCATGGTCCAATAGATCACCAGGCCCACCGGAAAGCTGAAGCTAAATACGGTGATCATGGCCGGCATTAAATAAACCATCATTTTTTGGCTGCTCTCTGCAGGCATTGACATTCTGGAATACAGAAATGTGGTTCCCCCGGCTATTAGCGGAAATAAATAATAGATACTGATCTGGCTGATAAAGTTATCAAACCCGATGTTGGGGATAGCCATCAAGTCGATAAATTCTGCACTTTGAAACAAATACCTGTTAATTTCTTCCATGTTCAAGAAGTGATCCGGTTCCCTTAGAATACGAAAAATTCCAATCAAAATTGGGAATTGCACGATCAACGGCAAACACCCGGCCAGGGGGTTCATCTTGTTTTCCTTCATAAATTCACTCATAGCCTGATTCTGCTTTTGCTTGTCATCTTTGTATTTATTCTGGATCTTTTTCATCTCAGGCTGCAGTTTTTGCATTCTTCGAGTCGTCTGTATTTGTTTGTTGTTTAATGGGAAAGTAATCAGCTTTACTATCACTGTTAGTATTATTATTGTGGCCCCAAAATTCGGGACAAATGAATAAATAAAGGTGATTACTTCGCTGAATAGTTCAGCTATGGCATCTATCATTAAATTTCCTCCTTATTTAAGGTTTACTCTACTGGATGATAACCGCCAGGATTGAAAGGATGGCAGCTGAGTACTCTTTTCAAGCCCATGAAAAGCCCTTTTAAAAAACCATATTTGCAGACAGCTTCGTATGTATACTGTGAACAGGAGGGATAAAATCTGCATACCTGAGGTTTTATAGGAGATATAAACAACCTGTAAAACCTGATCAGCGCCAGGCATATTATTGTTGCCGGGCGCTCGATGGCTTTAAATACTTTTTCTGCACCAGTTTTCCTTTCCGGCATAGATTAAACAGCTCCTTGCACGCTTCATGAAACGTAACATCTACTGCCGGTTTTCGTGCAATCAAAATAAAATCATACCCTGTTTTTAACTGCGCTTCAATTTCGCGAAAAGCTTCTTTATATATTCTTCTGATTTTATTTCTGACAACACTTTTACCAACTTTTTTACTAATAGAAAATCCTATTCGGTTATAATCATGTTCATTTGGGTAGTAGTATAGGACGACATTTCTTGAAACCACCGTCCTACCTCTCCGGTATACTCTTCTAAATTCCCAGTTTTTTTTAAGCCTCAAAGATTACCCTGAACCTTTCAAGCGCTTAATTCTTTCCTGTTCTTCTTTCTTCTTCTTCTGATAACCTGTCTACCGGCCTGGGTCCTCATTCTTTTGAGGAAACCATGGTTCTTCTTCCTTTTTCTTTTCTTTGGTTGAAAAGTCCTTTTCATAATTTATATTCCCCTTTAATTTGCATTCTGAATCAAAGGAAATTATACAGTAATCAAAGCGAAAGTGTCAAGGTAACAACGTCCCTGCAAAATTAATATTTTCTTGCTTATTTTAATATGTCTCTGTTATTTAATCTATCCCTTGAACTTTAACCTTCACATAGTCTTTGCAGTTGCTGTGGATATCTGTTAATATATTTTTAAAAAGCAGGGAAAACAGCAAACAAACTTATACTTATCCACAACTTATGTTGATAACTGCTCTTTTTGTTAATAACTCGCCAATTTCTTGCTCCCTTAGGAGGGTTTTTTTATGAATAGCCATATAAATGAAACCTGGCAATTAATACTTTCCGAACTGAGCAAGGAATTAAATAAGCCCAGTTTTGAAACGTGGTTCAACCTGGCCAGGCCTGTATCCCTTGAAAATAACTGCCTGGTTATCGAAGTACCCAATGATTTCACAAAAGAATGGTTTGAAACAAGATACCGGACACAAATAGCAAATGCCCTAAAACAAATAACCAATGAGAATCACAGCGTTAATTTTATTATTGCAGCTGAATTTGAAGACAGGAATGAATTAGAATTCAACAGTGCTTTTAGTGAATCCGTTCCATATTCTAATACCCCTTCCTCAAATTCACAGCAACAACCTTCAAAACACGATCATACCGGTATCCATAATTTAAGTGAAGATCACCTCAAAAATAAATATATCTCTTCTTTTAACCCTCGCTATACCTTCGATACCTTTGTGGTTGGTTCGTGTAACCGTCTTTCCCATGCTGCTTCGCAGGCTGTGGCAGAAAGTCCGGCCCGTGCTTACAATCCCTTATTTATTTACGGCGGCGTTGGTCTCGGTAAAACGCACCTTCTGCATGCAATAGGGCAATATACATTGATCAAACATGGTTTTTCAAGGGTCTTTTATTTTTCTTCAGAAAAATTTACTAATGAGTTCATCAATGCAATCCGCGATAATAAAACTCTTGATTTCAGGAATAAATACCGGAACATGGATATCCTACTAATTGATGATGTCCAATTTTTAGCCGGAAAAGAACAAACCCAGGAGGAATTTTTCCATACCTTCAATGCTCTCCATGACAACAACCGGCAAATTATTATTTCCAGCGATAGACCCCCAAAGGAGATCCCTACCTTAGAAGACCGTCTCCGTTCGCGCTTCGAATGGGGACTTATTACCGATCTTCAACCTCCAGACCTAGAAACCAGGACCGCAATATTAAAGAAAAAAGCCCTTTCCGACGGGATCGATATTCCTGACCATGTAATTCAATATATTTCTGAAAAAATTGTCACAAATATTCGCGAACTTGAAGGTGCCTTGATTCGCATCGTAGCCTATGCTTCGCTTTCAGAGTCACCGGTTACCCTTGAACTTACCGAGGCTGCTTTACAGGACATTATTTTTACCCGACAGAAAAATATAACCATCACTAATGTAATTGAAGCAACTGCTGATGGATTCAATATCAAACCTGAAGAAGTTAAATCGAAAAAAAGAACCCAAAATATTGCTCTCACCAGGCAAGTTGCCATGTATCTATGCCGTATGCTAACCGACCTGTCCCTTCCTAAAATAGGAGAAGAATTTGGCGGCAGGGATCATACCACGGTGCTGCATGCTTTTAAAAAGATTGAGGAAATGATTGCCAACGACACCGATTTTAAACACCGGATTGAATTAATCAAGAATAACATTCTTGATAATTCCTGAACAACGTGTAGATAAGCTGTGTGTAATTACTATGCTTTTTTTTATCACCATTTTTTCCTGATCTTTGAACAGCATCTTAAGCATTTATCCACATTTATTTTTTCGTAGTTTTTCGTTTTACCCCTACACAGAATCGTGTTTGGGCATTAATAAAACTTATCAACAAAATTAACACCTACTACTGTTAGTACCTTCTTTATATATATCTATTTATTATATATATTTTTGTTAAGAAAAGATGTTAACAAATTTTTGGGGAGGGTTTTAAATGCAAGTAACCACTAATTCTGGAGTTCTTTACAATTGCCTTGATATCGTTGAAAAAGCTTTACCCGTTCGTTCCACTGTTCCAATGATTAACAATATCTTACTAGAAGTACAACCAGAAGCCCTTGTTTTTTCCTCTACTAACCTTGAAATGGCCATAAAAGTTAGTGTTGATTACACAAGCACCGAAACTGGAAAGATTTTATTACCCCCCAAGATTGTAGATATCCTGAGGTATTTTCCTGTTTCCGAGGTTAATTTAAACATAAACTGGGATAATTATAGAATCGATATTTCCGGTGGTTCAGCCCACTTTAATCTAAATGGCGCAGATGCCCATGATTACCCTACTGCCGCATTTGGCCAACCGGACCAGGAAAACAGCTTTACAATCAAACAGCAGCAGTTTAAACAGATCTTGCGATCGGTAATTTTTGCCGCTTCTGCAGAAGAAAGCCGTCCTGCCTTTAACGGTATTTTGTTTGCATTTGATGGTCCCAAGTTAACTTTAACCGCTTCTGATACATACCGCCTGGTTGTAAAAGAAATTTACGATGAAGCCTGGTCTTTCGAGGAGCGTAAGTTACTGGTTCCGGCCCGGGTGATGCGGGATTTCCTAAGAATCATAGAAGGCACAGAAAAAGAAGTTTTAATTGGCTTTGATAGTAAAACTATTGCTTTTAATTTTGACAGCATTAATTTTACGTCCCGACTTCTCGAAGAAAAATACCCGGATGTCAGCGGTGTAATACCGGGGTCATATAAAACCAGGATCAAAATTGATCGGAAGATGCTTGAAGAGGTAATTAGCAGGGCAGCCCTCCTGGCGGAAGGAAAAAACCAGGCTGTTAATCTCGTTTTGAACAACAACCATTTGGAAGCAAAAGTTGCCGGTCAAGAAGGAAGTATGGAGGAATTAATGCCGGTTGAACAGGACGGCGAAGACATAGATCTGCATGTCAATACCCGCTTTGTATTGGATATTTTGAAAATACTGGAGGAAAAAACAGTCCTGATCGATTTTCATGGAAACGATGGCCCTATAATATTTAGATTGGTTGATGATCAGAGCTATCTTTACCTGGTTTTGCCCATTAAAAGAATTAACTGATCTAAAGTGGGGGGGTTCTATTGTTTTATCTTAAACATTTAAGCTTGGAAGCCTTTAGGAATTACAGGAACCAGTATATTCACTTCCACCCCAGTTTGAATATAATAACTGGTGATAATGCTCAGGGTAAAACTAACCTGCTGGAAGCCATTTTCTTTCTTTCCGTCAATCGTTCTTTTAAGACCAGAAAAGATCACGAACTGGCCCATTTTGGTGAGAACTATTTTAATATCAAAGGCAGTTTCATCAAGGATGACTTTAACCATATCATCCAGGTGGGTTACCGGCATAACCAGCGATTAATATTAAAGGTTAATAATGACCAGGGTTCTCGCTATGATTATATCCAGGATTACCCGGTCATTGTTTTCTGTCCCGATGATTTGCAAATCATTAGTGAGGGTCCATCTGTGCGGCGGCGTTTTTTGAACCTGGAAGCTTCCAGGCTTGATCCTGCATATTTAAGAGAGCTTAGGGATTACCAGCGGGTTCTGAACCAGCGAAACAGGGTCCTTAAAGATTTTCAAAACAGGAGTAAAATTAACGAGTACCTGGCCCCCTGGGATCAGTCCCTGGTTTCACTTGGAGTGAAAATAATCAGGGCAAGGAAAGAAATGATCAAGGCCCTGGAAAAAGAAGCCAGGCATTTTTTTGGTGAAATGACCGGGTATAAAGAAGAACTTTCCCTGGAATACTCAAGTACAGTAGGAAATAATAATAATCCGGCTGAGATGGAAGAGCAGTTTCACCAGGATCTTCTGGAAAAGCGAGATCAAGAATTTAAGCGCCGTTCCACATTGCTTGGACCGCATCTTGATGATATGGTAGTTATGATAAATGAATACAATACCCGACATTATTCTTCCCAGGGGCAAAAAAGGACGGCAGCACTGGCATTGAAAATGGGTGAAGTAAGTTTGTTTAAACAAAAACATGAACTATGCCCGATCATCCTGTTAGATGATGTATTTTCTGAGTTTGACCAGACCAGAAAGCAGCACCTGTTTGATTTTCTTCGCAATAATGCCGGCCAATGTTTTATTACCTCTGCTGTTGATGTGAGCGACATGATTGAAGAATTAAAACGTAGTTATAAGCATATTATTATTAATCGGGGGATTATTGTTGATGAAGCAGTTAGGACCGGTGATTGAAAATATCCTGCGTCGGCATAACCTCTGGCATGGATACCAGCAGTACCTGATTATAGATCAGTGGCCTGAAATAGTTGGCAGTGATTTAGCCGAAGTAACAAAGGCAGAAAAAATAGATAACGGGCTTTTACGGGTAACTGTTAAAGACTCTGTTTGGGCCCATCACCTCTCGATGATGAAACCACGATTGATTAATAAACTGAACAACTTTGCGGGGGGGAAAGTTGTAAATGATATATTTTTTTTAATTGGTGACTTTGAAAAGCAGGAAAAACAATAATAATATGTAAATAATAATCAAGAGGCTTATTCAGCCATGGAAATTGATCTATAGCTTAATAATGCTCATTATATTTCTCAATTAATGTCGGGAGGTTATTGATGTTTCTTCACATCGGAAATTCAAAGATAGTTTTTAATGATGATCTGATCGGTATCTTCAACCTTGATCCCATGGCTGATCAGGTAAACAGTCAGCTTCTTCAGTCAGCTTCTTTTGATGCCCTTTATGATCATACAAAAAACGATCAACCCAAATCATTTATAGTAACCGATAACATTGTCTACATGTCACCTATTTCCCCCCTCACACTTTTTCGACGGCATAATTCTTCCGGTTGAAAAAATAGGAAAAACTGTTTTACTGAAACATGTTATAATATCATGAGTAAAACAGATGTTTTTTAATGTTTAATTAAACAAGAGGTGGAGAATGACCAGAAAAAACAACAATCATGATTACAATGCAGAACATATCCAGGTGTTGGAAGGTTTGGAAGCGGTACGGCTCAGGCCCAGCATGTATATCGGTTCTACCTCGAGCCGCGGCCTGCACCATTTGCTTTTTGAAGTTGTAGATAACAGCATTGATGAAGTATCGGCCGGCTACTGCAAGCAAATAAAAGTGACAATCAACGAGGATAATAGTGCAACAATATCCGATGACGGGCGCGGTATTCCGGTAGAAATGCATCCACAGGAAAACCGTCCAGCCGTAGAAGTGGTGCTTACCACGCTGCATGCCGGAGGCAAATTCGGCGGCGACAGTTATAAAGTAGCCGGCGGGCTGCACGGGGTTGGAGTTTCTGTTGTTAACGCTCTTGCCGCCTGGTTGGAAGTTGAGGTGTACCGTAATGGCAAGAAATACTTCCAGCGCTATGAAAAAGGCAGGAAAGTCACCCCGATCAAAGAAGCAGGAGACATCAAAAAAACCGGTACCAGTATCACCTTTAAGCCTGATCAAGAAATTTTCGGTGATATTGCTTTTGAAAACGAGGTCATTATTCAACGGTTGCGGGAACTGGCTTTTCTTAATAAAGGGACAAAAATAGTTTTTAAGGATCTACGAAACGGACAAGAGGAAAAGTTCAAATATGATGGCGGCATAATTCAGTATGTATCGTATTTAAACCAGGGCAAAGAAACCGTGCCCAATAAGCCGGTCTATATACAGCGCTCTGTAAGCGGTTTAGAGGTGGAACTTGCCCTACAATATCATGCTGGTTATGCAGAAGTTATTTATTCCTATGCCAATAACATCCACACGCATGAAGGCGGAACCCATGAATATGGTTTCAAGATTTCACTGACCCGATTAGTTAACGATTTTGCGCGTAAACTGGGGGTTTTGAAGGATAGCCATGGCAATCTCTCCGGAGAGGATATCAGGGAAGGCCTGGTTGCAGTTTTGAGTGTCAAGATTATGGATCCCCAGTTTGAAGGCCAAACCAAAACAAAGCTTGGTAATACTGAAGTCCGCAGTATTGTGGACAGTGTTTGCTACGAAGGGCTTGAAGCTTTCCTGGAGCAAAACCCCTCTGTAGCCAGAAGGGTCATTGAAAAAGCGATCAGGGCTTCCCGGGCCCGGGAGGCAGCTCGTAAAGCAAGAGAACTGACCAGGCGCAAAAACGCACTGGAAATAACCAACCTGCCCGGAAAATTGGCAGACTGCACTTCCAAGGATCCCGGCGAAAGCGAGCTTTTCCTGGTTGAGGGCGATTCTGCGGGTGGTTCCGCAAAACAGGGACGAGACCGCCGTTTCCAGGCCATCCTGCCCCTGCGGGGTAAAATTATTAACGTAGAAAAAGCCAGGCTTGATAAGATACTGGCCAATGATGAGATCCGGACTCTAATTACCGCCCTTGGAACAGGAATTGAAAACGAGTTTGATATTCAGAAAACCCGTTACCAGAGAATTATAATTATGACCGATGCCGACGTAGACGGTTCACATATCCGGGTCCTGCTTTTAACCTTTTTCTACCGGTTTATGCACCAGCTGATAGACAGCGGATTTGTCTATATAGCACAGCCTCCTTTATATAAAGTGAAGAGAGGGAAAAACAAAGAAGAGTATCTCTACCGGGAAGAGGAGCTGCAGAAGCTGCTGGAAGGCTGGGACCGGGAAGGCGGCCTGCAGCTGCAGCGGTATAAAGGTCTGGGAGAAATGAACCCGGAACAGCTCTGGGAAACCACCATGAACCCCGAAACAAGGATTATTAAGCGGGTAGAACTTCTTGATGCTATCCAGGCTAATAATATTTTTGGCGTACTGATGGGTGACAAAGTAGAACCGCGGCGGATCTTCATCGAAGACCATGCCAGGGAAGTGCAAAACCTCGATATTTGATTGTTTGCTTTATGCTCTTTCCGGTGCTGTTCATAGGCAGTATTTTTGCTTTGATTGCTCTCGACATACGTCCTTTATGGTTCCAGTCTCGTTTGCCTCCCTCCATGTTGGCCGACCAGCTATAATCTTTGCTTCTTTGTGTTTGGCAAGTAGGAACTACATAGTTCGGCAGCTAGAAAATACATAGGTAGGAAGGCTGCCATCACTTGGGTACGGTAGGGGGTAGTTGTATGGGT